>ERZ791919.275-NODE-275-length-61941-cov-36.740329_pt1 | contig 61941 bp, 55 predicted proteins | sample MGYA00510137_ERZ791919 | MGnify/ENA primary metagenome ERZ791919 (study PRJEB30046, sample SAMN00792059) | human gut metagenome | study: EMG produced TPA metagenomics assembly of the A metagenome-wide association study of gut microbiota in type 2... | reverse complement strand
ATCGGCATCCTCGGCGTGGTCGCGGCGCTGGGACTGGTGCGCGCGGCAGCGCTCCGCTACGGCGGCGCGAAGCCCTCGGCGGCGCTGCATGTCCCGGCGATCCTGTTCTATGTTGCGAAGCTGTTTTACGATTACCGCCACTGGATGGTCGATCCCACGATCCTCGATTATTGCTTCCTGCTGCTGGCCATGCTCTGCTTCATGCAGGCGGCCTATCATACGGCGGCGTTCTGCTTCGACCGCGGCGACCGCCGCGCGCTGGTGTTCTTCTCGGCGGCGGGCGTGTATTTCGGCGCGGTCTCCCTGCCGGGAGCCTCCGCGCAGGAGGCGCTGATCTATGGCGGGACCATCCTGTGGCTGCTGGCCGCGCTCTGGCAGGGGACGAGAGTGCAGGAGAGAGATTGAGGGTTTACGGAATGCTTCCGTAGGAGCAGTTTCAACCCCGCTTTCTTTGCGCGGCAAAGGGCGTGCCTCCGGCGGCCCATTCTTTTCTGTCTTGCCAGAAAAGAATGGGGAGAAAAGAGGCGCTGGAGAACGAAATAGCGCTTATGCGCAGAAAAGGCATATTGCTTCTGCGTACTATTCACCGATGGCGCGTCCCGCAAGGAACGCCCTTCGGGCGGCCATAGAATCGGGTTTCCCGAGCGCACGATACGCCGTGCAGGTCGTTTTGTCTGCGCCCGTTGAATATTTGACGTATGGAAGTCGATAGGCCGTTCTTCTTGCAAGGGCAGCGTTGCGTATCGCGCACAAACGGACTGCCGCTCAACTCATACCTGAAATAGCCGCAGAGTATTTCGACTACCACGCCAGTTTAGGAAAGACGCATCTGCATCGCGTTTTGTTGATTCAAAAATAATTTTGGCACAAACCAAGCCCCGGGGATGATCCAAGGAAGGGGGCCACAGCCCCCTTCTTGGTCGTTTTAAGGGGATTGCAAAGGGGGCGAGGGCTCCCACACGAACCCAGCGAAGCGGTTCGCGTGGGAAAAGGAGGAACAACGGAACGGACGACGCCTGTCCGCCGCAAGCGGCGGACAGGATGAGGGATGTGGAGTTTGTTCCGACGCAAATCCCCCTTTGCCGTTTTCTTTTTACCGCCAGCAGCTTTTTCTTTGCCGCACAAAGAAAAAGGGGCTGAATATCGCCCCTACGGAAGCATTCCGTTCAACGGATATGGCCCGCGGAGCGGCGGTGACGGCGCACCAAATCAAACCGCGCCTTCGGCGCATACGAAACACTCCGCCGGGTTCCCCGGCAAAAATTCTGCCCCGAGCAGTGAAAGGAGACTTCCCACTATGGCGCTCCACGAAGGCCACCGCGAACGGATGCGCAGACAGCTCAAGACCAGCGGCATGGACAGCCTGTCCGACGTTCAGGTTTTAGAGGTCGCGCTCTACTACGCCATTCCGCGCCGGGACACGAACGAGATCGCGCACGCACTGCTCAGCCGCTTTGGGAGTCTTTCGGGCGTGCTGGAGGCACCGCGCGCGGAGCTTCTGAAGATCGACGGCATGGGTGAAAGCGCCGCCGACCTTCTGCTGCTGTTCGTGCAGATGGAGCGGCGGCACATGATGGACCGCGGGAGTGTGGAAACGATCCTCGATACGACCTACAAATGCGCACAGTATCTTGCGCCACGCTTTATTGGTGAGCCGGAGGAGGTTGTGTATCTGCTGTGTCTGGATGCCAAGTGCAAGGTGCTCGACTGCTCGCTCGTCCACCGGGGCGCCGTCAACATGACGGCCATCTCCGCGCGGAAGATCGTAAAGACCGCGCTCGACCACAACGCGACCTCCGTGGTCGTGGCGCACAACCATCCGAGCGGACTGGCCCTCCCGAGCCGGGAGGACCGCGAGACCACCGCCACGCTCAAGGCGGCGCTGAACGCGGTCGGCGTGGCGCTGGTCGATCATGTGATCGTCGCGGACGGAGATTTTGTCTCGCTGGCGGATGACGGACTGCTCTGAGCCTGCCGGAAAGGAGAAAATATGGATTTTCAGCTTGTTTCCGAATATAAGCCGACCGGCGACCAGCCGCAGGCCATTGAAAAACTTGTAAACGGCGTCAAAATGGGCCTCAACGAGCAGGTCTTGCTTGGCGTCACCGGCTCCGGCAAGACCTTTACCATGGCGAACGTCATCCAACAGCTGAACCGGCCGACGCTCGTGCTGGCGCACAACAAGACGCTGGCGGCGCAGCTCTGCTCGGAGTTCCGGGAGTTCTTCCCGAACAACGCCGTGGAATATTTCGTTTCCTACTACGACTATTACCAGCCGGAGGCGTATATTGCGCACACCGACACCTATATTGAAAAGGATTCCGCCATCAACGACGAGATCGAGCGCCTGCGCCACAGCGCGACTTCCTCTCTGGCCGAGCGCCGGGATGTGATCGTCGTTTCCTCCGTCTCCTGCATCTACGGTCTGGGCGACCCGATCGACTACAAGAGCATGGTCGTTTCCCTGCGCACCGGGCAGGAGCGCGACCGCGACGAGCTGATGCGCCGTCTGACCGATATCCGCTACGAGCGCAACGACGTGAATTTCATCCGAAACACCTACCGCGTCCGCGGCGATACGGTGGAAATTTACCCGGCCTACTGGATGGGCCGCGCCATCCGCGTGGAGTTTTTCGGCGACGAGATCGACCGCATCAGCGAGATCAACGCCGTCACCGGAATGCCGGAACGCATTCTCAGCCACGTCGCCATCTATCCCGCCTCGCATTACGTCGCGTCGAAGGAGAAAATGGCCCGCGCGATGCAGGACATCGAGGCGGAGATGTGGGAGCGCGTCAAATTCTTCGAGGAGCACGATAAGCTGCTCGAAGCGCAGCGCATCCGGCAGCGGACGCAGTACGATCTGGAGATGCTGTCGGAGATCGGCTTCTGCACCGGCATCGAGAACTATTCCCGCGTCATTGCCGGACGCGCGCCCGGTACGCCGCCGACCACGCTGATCGACTATTTCCCGGACGATTTCCTGCTGTTCGTGGACGAGAGCCACGTCACGCTGCCGCAGGTGCGCGCCATGTACAACGGCGACCATTCCCGCAAGCAGAGTCTTGTGGACTACGGCTTCCGCCTGCCGTCGGCGTATGACAACCGGCCGCTGAAATTCGATGAATTCGAGGCCAAGATCCATCAGGCGATCTACGTCTCCGCGACGCCCGGCGAATACGAGCGCGAACGCGCCGGTCAGATTGCGGAGCAGGTCATCCGGCCCACGGGCCTCCTTGACCCGGAGGTGTTCGTCCGGCCCATCGAGGGGCAGATCGACGATCTGATCGGCGAGATCAACCAGGTCACGGCGGGCGGTGAGCGCACGCTCGTCACGACGCTGACCAAGAAGATGGCCGAGGATCTGACGACCTATCTGCAAACAAACGGTATCCGCGTGCGCTATATGCATTCGGATATCGGCGCGATGGAGCGCATGGAGATCATCCGCGACCTGCGCATGGCGAAGTTCGACGTGCTGGTCGGCATCAACCTCCTGCGCGAGGGCCTCGACCTGCCGGAGGTGTCGTTGATCGCCATTCTCGACGCGGACAAGGAGGGCTTCCTCCGCTCGGAGACGAGCCTCATCCAGACCATCGGACGCGCGGCGCGCAACGCGCACGGGCGCGTGCTTATGTACGCCGACAAGATCACGCCGGCGATGAAGGCCGCCATGGACGAGACGGCGCGCCGCCGCAGCATTCAGGACGCCTACAATCAGAAGCACGGCATCGTTCCGAAAACCATCGTCAAATCTGTCCGCGACCTCATTGAGATCTCGGCTTCTCCGGAGCCTGCGCACAAGGGCAAGGGCAACGTCAAGATGACCCGTGCGGAGCGCGACCGCGAGATCGCCAAGCTCGAAAAGAAGATGAAGGAGGCGGCGAAGATGATGGAATTCGAATATGCCGCCGTCCTGCGCGACGAGATCATTCGCCTGCGCGGTGAGGAGACGGCGAAATAAGCCGCCTGTTGAAACAAAAGAGAACCGGGATGCTGCAAAAGCAGCATCCCGGTTTATGTTGGCGTGAGGCTGTATCAGTCGCCGAGAAGCGTCTCCAGCGCCGATTCTCCGCAGACGGCAATGCCGTTTTCACGGAGCAGCGCGGCGGTCACACCGTCGCCGCCGGTCAGGCGGCCGGAAAAGCTGCCGTCGTAGATTGTGCCGCTGCCGCAGCTGGGGCTGCGCTCCTTCAGAACGGCGCGCCTGCAGCCGAACAGCCGCGCCAGCCGGAGGGCCTCCTCCGCACCGCGCCGGTAGGCGGCGGTCACATCCGTTCCGTCCTTCATGACGACCTGCGCCCCGATGCGCTCCGAGGGCAGGCGCGGCGTCGGCAGGCCGCCCAGCTGCTCCGGGCAGACCGGGATCAGCGTATATTTCTCCATCAGCCGCAGGATCGGTTCCTGCGGCTTGCTTCCGCCGTCATAGCGGCAGCGCACGCCGAGCAGGCAGGCGCTGATCAGAATGGCTTCCTTCATCGGAGCTTCCTCCCATCCAGAACGGCTTCCGTCAGCCGTCCGTCGTCATAAACCAGCTTGAGAGAGAAAAACGGGCGCTTTTCCTCCATCAGATCGAGGAAGATATGGTCTCCCTCCCACATGGGAAGCGCGCGCAGCGCCTTCTTGTCCAACCATTCCAGAACGCCTTCATCGCATTCGCGCAGCGTGCCTTCGAAGCCGTCGGCGCAGAAAAGATGCATATACTCCGTCCATGGACCCATTACAAAGGTGACGATGCCGCAGTAGCGCCAGCGCGTGAGCGTGAGTCCGGTCTCCTCTTTTACCTCGCGCAGGACGCAGTCCTCCGGGCTTTCGCCCTCCTCGAATTTCCCGCCGACGCCGATCCATTTGTCGCGGTTTTCGTCGTTTTCCTTCTTGACGCGGTGCAGCATCAGATACTGCCCGCCGCGCTCGATATAGCAGAGACTGGTGTTTTTCATGGCGCTTCCTCCGTGCCGGCGCGGTGGAATACAAGCTCGTCGTAGCCGGTCTGCGCGTCCTGCTCCACGCCGAAGCGCCAGCCGTCCAGCCGTGCGAGTACCAGCTCGCAGGTCGTATTGACAATGCAGCCCGGCATCAGATGCCCGCCCACCGTCGAAAGATCCTCCTTCGACAGCGCGAGATGCAGATGGCAGCGCACCGCGCTCACCGTCCCGTTCAGCGACACGATTTCGCACGGCTCATCCACCGTGCGCACCGTCACGCCGGAGGCGTCGCGCAGCACCGCGCGTGAGACGCATCCGACGGCGGAGAGCACGACGCCCGCCGCAATGCTTTCCTCCCGCGCCAGCCGCTCGATCTCCAGCAGAAGATCGTCGCCGCGGCGCAGCCTCCTGCACAATACCTCCATGGATACCGCCTCCTTCGTTTCTCCTGTCATTGTAGCAGTCCGGCGGAAAAATGCAAGTGCTGCAAATGGAGTCGGCATGAGTGCTTTCGCGCGAAGTTCACAAATTATGAACGGAAATTTTAGAATATGTCACGATTCCAAAATTCACGCTGTTCTGCTATACTGTTAAAGTAATCTGGTCGGGCTATAGCCAATCCACAATTATGGCATACTCCGGCTAAATAAGGAGGAAATATCAACATCCGCAGGACTTGCGGTGCGGCACTGTGGAGACGTGTCGTAATGCGGCAGCCATGCCCGGCCGCCGTGAGGGAGCGCATTGCGAATGCAGCGCTGTCAGAGTCAGAAAAGTATGGCAGAAGTACGTCTGGTCAATGTTAAGAAAATCTATCCGTTCGTAAGTGGAGAAGAGAAAAAGAAGAAAAAGAAGAAGGATGACGAGCCTGTCAAGGAAAAGGCCAACCTTCAGATCACCGATAAGGGCGTTGTCGCTGTTCAGGAATTCAATCTGGACATCAAGGACAAGGAATTTATCGTTCTGGTCGGCCCGTCCGGCTGCGGCAAGTCCACGACGCTGCGTATGATCGCCGGCCTCGAGGAGATCACCGAAGGCGAGCTGTACATCGGCGACAAGCTGATGAACGACGTCGCTCCGAAGGATCGCGATATCGCGATGGTCTTCCAGAACTATGCTCTGTATCCGCATATGACCGTTTATGATAACATGGCGTTCTCCCTGAAGCTGAAGAAGACGCCGAAGGCCGAGATCGACCGCAAGGTTCGTGAGGCTGCCGAGATCCTCGACATCACGCAGTACCTCAACCGGAAGCCCAAGGCTCTGTCCGGCGGCCAGAGACAGCGTGTCGCCATCGGCCGTGCCATCGTCCGTAACCCGAAGGTCTTCCTGATGGACGAGCCGCTGTCCAACCTGGACGCCAAGCTCCGTAACCAGATGCGTGCGGAGATCATCAAGCTGCGCGAAAAGATTGACACCACCTTCGTCTACGTTACCCACGACCAGGTCGAGGCTATGACGCTCGGTGACCGCATCGTCATCATGCGCGACGGCTTCATCCAGCAGATCGGCACCCCGCAGGAGGTTTTCAACCATCCGGCAAACCTGTTCGTCGCAGGCTTCATCGGCACCCCGCAGATGAACTTCTTCGACGCGACCCTCACCAAGAAGGGCGACAAGTACGTTGCGACCGTTCAGGGCGCGGACTTCGAGCTTCCGGCTGAGAAGCAGGCCGCTCTGAAGAATATGTCCAACGTTCCCACCAACGTCGTCGTCGGCGTTCGTCCGGTTCATATCCACCTGTCCGAGACCGGTATCCCGGCAGAGGTCGATGTCTCCGAGCTGATGGGCTCCGAGCTGCATCTGCACGTCAATTCCAACGGCAAGGATATCGTTATTGTGGTTCCGACCACCGATATCGACCTCAACGCTGTCCATGGCAGCCACAAGAAGGTCGCCTACTCCTTCCGTCCGGAGCTGATGCACTTCTTCGACAAGGAAACCGAGAAGAACCTGTTCTAAGCTTTCAATCACCGTGCCGCCCGGCTTCTGCCGGGCGGCATTTGTGTTTGCCGGAGGGGCTGTAAGGCTTTGGCGGCCGGCGCTGTGAAAAATACGCGGAAAGGTGCGGAAGGAAAAAGTTTTTCCGCGAAAAATGACGGCGGGGCTTGCATTCCGCCGAAAAGAGGCTTATACTGAGCATAAGGCATATTTGTTGAGATTTTGAGTGTAGCAAACAGCGGCCTGCTGTTTTGCTGCGCTCATTTTTTATGGCTTGAGGTGAAAATTATGTACGATGTCATCATCATCGGCTGCGGCGTCGTCGGTGCGGCGTGCGCTTACGAGCTGTCGCGCTACGAGCTGTCCGTGGCGGTGCTGGAAAAGAGCAACGACGTTGCAAACGGTACCAGCAAGGCCAATTCCGCCATCGTCCACGCGGGCTACGACCCCCATCCCGGCACGAACATGGCGCGGCTGAATGTGGAGGGGAACCGGCTGATGCCGGAGCTTTGCAGAAGGCTGGACGTGCCGTTCCGGCAGACCGGCAGCCACGTTCTGGCGTTCTGTGAGGCGGAGCTGGAAACGCTGAAGGCACTCTACGCGCGCGGCGTGGAAAACGGCGTGCCGGGGATGAAGCTCCTCACCGGCGACGAGGTGCGCGCCATGGAGCCGAATCTTTCCGAAGCGGTCTGCGGTTCCCTGTGGGCGCCGTCGGCGGGCGTGATCTCGCCGTGGGAGCTGACGCTGGCGCTCATCGAGACCGCCGTCCGCAACGGCACGGAGCTGTTTTTGCAATCGCCGGTGACGGCGCTTCGTCAGGAGGACGGCTGCTTCACCGCCGAGACGCCGAACGGCACGTTCCGGGCAAAATACGTCATGAACGCCGCCGGCGTCCACTGCGAGCAGATCGCCGCCATGCTCGGCTGCGCGGACTATGCGATCCAGCCCAACCGCGGGGAATACTACCTGCTCGACAAGTCCGAGGGTACGCGCGTGCACTCGACCATTTTCCAGTGCCCGAATGAAAACGGCAAGGGCGTGCTCGTCTCCCCCACCGTCCACGGCAATCTGATCGTCGGGCCGAACGCCGTCAACATCTCTGACCCCGACGGCACGGAGAACACCGCCGAGGGTCTTGCCTTCGTGCGGGAGATGGCGCTCAGATCCGTCCCCTCCATCTCCTTCCGCGAGAACATCCGCAACTTCTCCGGCGTCCGCGCCAACCACCCGGACGACGATTTCCTGATCGGTGAAAACTGCCGCGTCCCCGGCTTTTACGAGCTGGCGGGCATCAAAAGCCCCGGCCTCAGCTCCGCGCCCGCCATTGCAAAGGACGCGGCCGCGTGGCTCGCGGGCAAGCTGCCGCTGACGCAGAAGGCGCATTTCATTGACACCCGCCGCCGCATTCGCTTCAACGAGCTGTCCGCCGAGGAGAAAAACGCCCTCATCCGCGAAAATCCGCTGTATGGCCGCGTGATCTGCCGATGCGAGACGGTCACGGAGGGCGAGATCGTCGCCGCCATCCATTCTCCGGTGCCGCCGACGACCATCAACGGCGTCAAGCGCCGCGTCGGCGCGGGCATGGGCCGCTGTCAGGGCGGCTTCTGCGGGCCGAGAGTGCAGGAGATCCTGTCGCGGGAGCTTGGCATTCCGATGGACAAGATCCTGATGGACCAGCCGGGAACGTATATCCTGACCGGCGAAACGAAGGGAGGCGCTCACGAATGAAAACCTGTCAGCTTGCCATTATCGGCGGCGGCCCCGCCGGCCTTGCCGCAGCGTGCGCGGCCTATGACGCGGGCCTGCGTGATATTCTGATCCTGGAGCGCGACCGGGAGCTGGGCGGCATTCTGAACCAGTGCATCCACAACGGCTTTGGCCTGCATCACTTCAAAGAGGAGCTGACCGGGCCGGAGTACGCCGGACGGTTCATTGAAATGCTCCGCGAGACCTCCGTGACCGTTCTGTCCGACACGATGGTACTGGATGTGACACCGGAGAAGCATGTCTGCTGCGTCAACACCATAGACGGCTATCAGGAGATCGCTGCGCAGGCCGTCGTGCTGGCGATGGGCTGCCGCGAACGCACGCGCGGCGCGATCTCTATCCCCGGCACACGCTGCTCCGGCATTTTTACGGCGGGAGCGGCGCAGCGGTATGTGAACATTGAGGGCTATATGGTCGGAAAGCGCATCGTCATTCTCGGCTCCGGCGACATTGGCCTGATTATGGCGCGGCGCATGACGCTCGAGGGCGCGAAGGTGCTGGCCTGCGTCGAGCTGATGCCGTATTCCTCGGGGCTGAACCGCAACATCGTGCAGTGCCTGCATGATTTTGATATCCCGCTCTATCTCAGCCACACGATCACCGACATTCAGGGCAAAAACCGGCTGGAGCGGGTCGTGGTGTCGGAGGTCGGGCCGGATCGCCGCCCCATCCCCGGAACGGAGATGGTCTTTGACTGCGATACGCTGCTGCTGTCAGTCGGTCTCATCCCCGAAAACGAGCTGACGCGCCGCGCGGGCATCGAAATGGACCGCCGCACCAACGGCCCCAGCGTGTTTGAGAACATGGAGACCTCGCTTCCCGGCGTGTTTGCCTGCGGAAACGTTGTCCATGTCCACGATCTGGTCGATTTTGTCACGGCGGAGGCCGAAAAAGCCGGCCGGAGCGCCGCCGGATACGTTCTGCACGGCGCGGCGGCAGACGGCAGGACCTTTGCCACCGCCTGCGGCGCGTGCGTGACCTACACCGTCCCGCAGCACATCCGCCTTTCGGCGATGGAGGACCGGACCGAGGTCTCGTTCCGCGTGAACCGCAGCTTTGCGAGAAGCCGCGTGCTCGTGACGGACGAGACGGGTGCGGTCATCGCAAAATTCGCCCGTCAGCACATGGCCCCCGGCGAGATGGAGCACATCGCGCTGCCGAGGGTGCTGCTGGAAAAAGCGGGCGGAGACACGCTGACGGTCTCCTGCGAGGAGGTTTCGGAATGAAAGAGCTGATCTGCATCGTCTGTCCGAACGGCTGCCACTTGAAAGTCGATGAGGAAAACGGTTATAATGTAACGGGAAACAAGTGCGAACGCGGCGCGGAGTACGGAAAGGCCGAGCTGCTGCACCCGGTGCGCGTGGTGACGAGCACCGTCCGGATCGAGGGCGCGGCCTGCCGCCGCCTGCCCGTCAAGACCAGCGCCGCCGTGGACAAGGACAAGATCTTTGACGTGATGGCGCTGCTGGACGGAGTGACGGTCCATGCGCCCGTTCACACGGGGGATGTGATCGTGCCGAATCTCTTCGGCACCGGTGTTTCCGTCATTGCCTGCAAATCCATGTAAGCGAATACTTTGAGGTCAGGAGGACAGACCATGAGCCGTTATCTGCTTGCCCTCGATCAGGGCACGACCAGCAGCCGCGCGATCCTGTTTGACGAGGATCAGAACATCGTTTCGGTCGCTCAGAAGGAATTTACACAGTATTACCCGAATTCCGGCTGGGTGGAGCACAATCCAATGGAGATCTACTCCAGCATCTACGGCGTCATGATGGAGGTCATCACGCAGTCCGGTATTGATGTACACGACATTGCAGCCATCGGCATTACGAACCAGCGCGAGACGACCATCGTCTGGGACAAGACGACGGGCCGCCCCATCCACAACGCCATCGTCTGGCAGTGCCGCCGTACCGCGCCCATCTGCGACGAGCTGGCCGCGCGCGGGCTGACGGGCTATATCAAAAAAACGACCGGCCTTGTGCTCGACGCCTATTTTTCGGGGACGAAGATCAAATGGCTGCTGGACAATGTGGACGGCGCGCGCGAAAAAGCAGAGCGCGGCGAGCTGCTGTTCGGCACGGTCGATACCTGGCTCATCTGGAAGCTGACCGAGGGCCGCGTCCACATCACCGACTACACCAACGCCTCGCGCACGATGCTCTATGATATCCACAAGCTCTGCTGGGACGAACGCCTCCTGCGGGAGCTGGACATTCCGGCGTCGATGCTGCCGGAGGTGCGCAGCTCGTCGGAGGTCTACGGCACCTGCAACATTCAGGGCGTGGAGATCCCCATTGCCGGGATCGCGGGCGACCAGCAGGCAGCGCTGTTCGGGCAGTGCTGCTTCCAGCCCGGAGACGCGAAGAATACATACGGAACGGGCTGCTTTTTGCTGATGAATACCGGCGAGCAGGCCATTGAAAGCAAGCACGGCCTTGTTACGACCATTGCCATCGGGCTGGACGGGAAGGTGCAGTACGCGCTGGAAGGCTCGATCTTCGTCGGCGGTGCCGTCATCCAGTGGCTGCGCGACGAGCTGCATTTCATCCGCGAGGCGCGCGATGCGGAATACTTCGCCTCCAAGGTGCCTGACACCGGCGGCGTCTACCTCGTCCCGGCCTTCACCGGCCTCGGCGCGCCGCATTGGGATATGTACGCGCGCGGCGCGCTGCTGGGCATTACGCGCGGCACCCGCCCGGAGCACATCATCCGCGCCGCGCAGGAGTCCATCGCCTATCAGTCGTGCGATCTGGTGGACGCGATGGAGAAGGACTCCGGCGTGACGCTTTCGGAGCTGCGCGTGGATGGCGGCGCGAGCCGCGACCGCTTCCTGATGCAGTTCCAGGCGGATGTGCTGGGAAGGTCTGTCCGCCGGCCCATGATCCGCGAGACCACCGCGCTGGGCGCGGCGTATCTGGCGGGACTGGCTGTTGGCGTATGGAAAAATACGCAGGAGCTGCGGAGCCTGTGGCACTGCGACCTCACCTTTACGCCGGAAATGGACGAGGCGCGGCGGGAGAAGCTCCTGCGCGGCTGGCATAAGGCTGTCGGCCGGAGCCTCGATTGGGAGGAGCACGCATGACAGCGCCTGACATCACTGCCTGCCCCGTCATTGCCGCTGTCAAGAACGAGGCGCAGCTGGAAAACGCGCTCCGGTCGGAGTGCGAGGTCGTGTTTCTGCTGTTCGGAGATCTTCTGAACGTCGCGGAGCTGACGGAGCGCGTCCGCGAGGCGGGAAAATTCCCGGTCGTGCATCTCGATCTTGTGAACGGCCTGAGTCCGCGCGACATTGCGGTGGACTTTATCGCAAAAACGACCCGCGCCGGCGGGATCATTTCGACCCGGCCCGCGCTGGTTCGCCGTGCGAAGGAACTGGGGCTGTTTACCGTCCTGCGCGTGTTCGTCATTGACTCGATGGCGCTGGAAAATCTGGCGCGCGACCGTCTGAGCGTCGAGCCGGACGTGCTTGAGATCCTTCCGGGCGTGATGCCGGAGATCCTGCGGCGCATCTGCCGGAGCGTTCCGACGCCGGTCGTCGCGGGCGGGCTTCTGTCACAGAAGAAGGATGTGCTGGCGGCGCTGGACGCCGGAGCCGTCGCGGTCTCCACGACGGACGAAGCGCTCTGGAACGCATGAAGCCGGGAGCAGTATTTGCCGAATAAAAAAGTGGGCCTGCCGCAAAAGCGGCAGGCCCATTTTGTAAGGATACAACAGGGGAGAAGCCTGATGCTTATTTGTTTGCCTTGGTGGCCATGCGGGCCTTCTTCTCGCGCTCAACACGGGAGATCCACAGGGCACAGGTTGCGTCGCCGGTGATGTTCAGCGTGGTACGGCCCATATCGAACAGCTTATCGACACCCGCGATGATGGCGATACCTTCGACGGGGAGGCCGACCTGCGTCAGAACCATCGCCAGCATGATCATGCCGGCGCCCGGCGTACCGGCGGTACCGACGGAAGCGAGGGTCGCGGTCAGAACGATCATGGCCATATCGCCGAGGCTCAGGTCACGGCCGTAGCAGCAGGCGATAAAGACGGTGCAGACTGCCTGATAGATGGCGGTGCCGTCCATGTTGATCGTCGCGCCAAGCGGCAGGACGAACGCGCTGATTTCCGGCTCCGCGCCCATCTTGTTGCAGCACTCGATGTTGACGGGGAGGGTTGCATTGGAGGAGGTCGTCGTGAAGGCGGTGATCATAGCCGGAGCGATGCCCTTGAAGAACTTGATGGGGCTCATCTTGGACAGGAAGCGGACGGACAGGCCGTAGACGACGAGAACGTGAATGATATAGCCGAGGTAGGCGACGCCAATGATCAGGGCGAGCTTGCCGATGATCTGCGGGCCGTTCTCAGCGACGACGTTGGTCATGAGGCAGAAAACGCCGATCGGGGTGAAGCTGATGATCATCATCATGATCTTCATGACGACTTCCTGACCGCAGTTGATGAGGTTGGCGATCTTTGCGCCCTTCTCACCGGCGGCGAGGCAGCCGGCGCCAAGGAAGATGGCGATCACGATGATCGGCAGCATGTCGGAGGTGACCATCGGCTGCACAAGGTTGGACGGGAAGATATTTACGATGACCTGCATGACGGACGGAGCTTCCTTCGCCTCATAGGTCAGGGCTTCGATATCGGCGGAGGGCAGCGGCGTGAACGCGCCCTTGAAGATGTTGACCAGCGCAAGGCCGATCACAACGGCCAGCGCGGTGGTGGCCATATAGTAAACAAAGGTCTTGAGACCGACGGAGCCGACGCGCTTGAGGTCGTTAAGGGAGATAACGCCGTCGGCAATGGAGAACAGAACAACGGGGACGACAAGGAATTTCAGCAGGTTTACATAGATGGTGCCGATGGGCTTGATCCATTCCTTTGTGAACTCGCCGAGATGGGCGAATGCGAAGATGAGTCCGGCAATGATGCCGAGGGCCATGCCGATGAATATTTTGATCGGCAGGCTGAGCTTCTTCTTTTCTTTCATGATACTCTCCTTTTCTTCTCCGGGAAACATTGCGTCAGCTGACAAGGCCACACACGGTTTTTCACGGGGCAAAACAACATCCGGCGTTGTTATCCTCGTTGGCGGGCAGCAGCCCGCCTGCCTCGTCTGCCTTGCCAGCTGCAGTTTATCCTCCGTGAAAAACTCCGGAGGACTTGCGGCCCGCTTCGGCCCGCAAGCGTATGTACCCTTGTCAGCTGACGCTTTCCCTTATTACGCTATTTACTGTAGCATATCGGAGAAGCAGGGTAAAGTCATTCTGACGAATCTTAACGCTATCTTAATACCACAAACTGTGCAAAATGACCACAATCCATGGAAGAAAACAGAAAAACAGGAAGATAACGTTCAGAAGCCGTCAAAAGAGGCACTGCGGCATAAAGCGCGCGCAAAGCGCAGGCGTGAACGATTGCATTTCCGGGCCGCTGCGCTTATGCTGGACGCATTACGGAGCGCTGCCGATTCGCGCCGCAGTCTCTCACCACTCCACACCCGTATACGCACCCACAGCGCATGCGCAGGCGTGCCGCAGCTCCGTAAAAAGACGCTCTGGATCTCCAGAGCGTCTTTTTGTATGCCCGGAATGCGCAAAAATGCGATCAAAAGTGTGCGAAAAGTCAAGAAAAATGATAAGAGTTGTCAATGTAATGAAAAAAGTTGACAATCGATTCGGCAAAGTGAATAAAAAATAAGACAAATACTGAATAAATTATGATTAAATTTGCGTGATTATATTGACAACTATTAAAATGACACCTATAATAGCAACATGCAGACCACAAGTTAATTATTACTTAACCAATATATATTCAATTTATGGGAGGCAATATGAGAAAGATCAGAGTTGGTATTGCGGGCTATGGCACCATCGGACAGAGGCTGGCGGACGGTGTTGCGATGCAGGAGGATATGGAGCTGGTCGGCATTGCCGATCTTGCGCCGACGCTGTCTCTTCAGGCGCTGCGCGAGCGCGATATGATCGGCGCGAACGGTGTAAAATATGACCTCTATCTGGTCGATGGCGCTGACAAGGCCGCGTTCGAAGCGAAGGACATTCCCGTCGCAGGCAGCTTTGACGAGCTGTGCCAGAAGGTCGATATTATGCTCGACTCCGCCCCCGGCGGCGTCGGTGCGAAGAACAAGGAAAACTATTACGACAAGTACGGCGTCAAAGCGATCTTCCAGGGCGGTGAGAAAAACTCCGTCGCGGATGTTTTCTTCCATGGCTATGCGAACTATGAAAAGGGCGTCGGTCAGAACTATCTGAAGCTGACCTCCTGCAATACGACCGGCCTGATCCGTACCGTCGATTGCCTCGACCGCGAGATCGGCATTGAAAAGGTTGCCATCACGATCATCCGCCGCGTGGCAGACCCCGGCGACTATCACCGCGGGCTGACCAATGCGTTGCAGATGGACAAGGCTCCGACCCATCAGGCCGTCGATCTCATGACCATCATGCCGCACGTCAATGCCACCGGCATTCTGGTGCATACGCCTGTCACCCACGGTCACATCATCACCGTCCTCGCCACCGCAAAGGATGGGAAGAAGATCACAAAGGAAATGGCGCTCGAGGCGTTCCGCAAGCATCCGCGTATCCGCACCGTCACCATCGATGAGGGCTTCAAGGGCAACGCCTCGTTCTTCAAATATGCACGCGATCTCGGCAACCGCCGCGGTGACATGTATGAGATCGGTCTGTGGGAGGATTCCATCGTCGAATCCGGCAACGATATTATGTATGCCATCAATATCCCGCAGGAGTCCGTGACCATCCCAGAGACGATGGACGCCATTCGTGCCGCCACGAAGATGCAGCTCACGCGCGAAGAGGGCACTGCCATGACCAACAAGTATCTGGGCATCGGCAAGTTCAAAAAGTAAGAGGCTTGCTTACGGACACTTTCGATTCAGGGAGCAGACCTCTGAAATAGTTCCTTCCCATCATCCCATTCTATCCCCTTCCCCAGCGGATCCCAGCGGCCAGTGCGGGACAAGGCGTTGGCCTTGTCCCGCCGTCCACATTCAGGAGGAATCACTTTATGCGATTTGGCATCCACACGCTTGACGAATTCGATGTCGCCGGTAAGACCGTTCTGTGCCGGCTGGATCTCAACCAGCCGGTCGATCGCGCGACCGGCACGCTCAAAAGCACCGCCCGTATCGAAGCCAGCGTCCCCACCGTGCGCGAGCTATCGGACAAGGGCGCAAAGCTCGTTCTGCTCTCCCATCAGGGCAGCGATATTGAATACAAGAATTTTTACTGCACCCGCCCACACGCGGACGTGCTCAGCCGCCTGCTGGAACGCCCCGTACAGTGGATCGACGACGTGTGCGGGCCTGCTGCGCGCGAAAAAATCAGCGCTCTCCAAAACGGAGAAATTCTGCTGCTGGACAACGTGCGCTATGTTTCCGAGGAGCAGACGTTCTTCGAGATGAAGCTGCAGCTCACGCATGAGCAGCAGGCTAAAACGCTGCTTGTGGAGAAGCTGGCGCCGCTGGCAGACTATTATGTCTGCGACGCATTTGCTGCCGCGCACCGCGACCAGCCGAGCCTGTGCGGCTTTGAGCAGGTGCTGCCGTCTGCGATGGGGCGGCTGTTTGAAAAAGAATACTGCGTCATTTCTGAGCTGATGGCTGCGCCGGAAAAGCCGTGTGTGTTCGTGCTGGGCGGCTCGAAAATTTCGGATGCGTTCCTGATGATGGAGACCGTGCTCGGCAGCGGCGTGGCCGACACGGTCCTGACAGGCGGATTGGTCGGCAACATCCTGCTTACGGCCAAAGGCGAGGCCATCGGGCAGGAAAGCCTGGATTTTATCTACAGCAGCAATTACGGCGAGTACATCGAGAAGGCCAGAGATATTTATAAAAAGTACGCAGACAAGATCCTTCTGCCGTCCGACCTTGCTTATGTCGAGAACGGCGGACGCAGGGAGTGCATGATCGGCGCAGTCCCGCCGGATATCTGCGCCGTGGATATCGGGAGCCGGACGGCAAAGCAGTATGCGGACGTCATTCTGGCGGCAAAAACGGTTTTCGTCAACGGGCCGATGGGAATATTTGAGAAGCCGGAGGCGGCGTTCGGCACAAAAGCCGTATTCGAGGCGCTCGGTGCGGCGTCCGGCTATACCGTGGTCGGCGGCGGCGACAGCGTAACAGCGGCGGCAAAGTATCAGGTCAAGGACAAGCTCGGCTACGTCTGCACGGGCGGCGGCGCGCTGATCCGCTTCCTGACCGGTGAGGAGCTGCCCGTCGTAAAAGCGCTGCGCGGTGCGGCGCAGCGCTTTGGAGGGCGTGCATGAGGCTGGATTTTGGATACGGCACCGGCATACAGACGGTCGAGATCCCGGATGAAAACCTGCTGGGCGTCTTGACGGCGAATGAGATTCCGCACGAGCGCGGCGGCGAGGCCGCCGTGCGATACGCGCTGGCGCACCCCATCGGCGCAAAGCCGCTGCGGGAGCTGGTAAAACCGGGGCAGAAGATTGCCATCATTGCGAGCGATATCTCCCGGCCCGTGCCGAGCTATGAAATTCTGCCTGCCATTTTGGACGAGCTCACGGCGGCGGGCTGCCGGGATGGCGATATTACTGTCGTGTTTGCGCTTGGCTCGCACCGCCATCACACGGAGGAGGAGAAGCGCCGCCTTGCGGGTGAGCGCGTCTGGCGCCGCGTGCGGTGCGTGGACTCCGACCCGGACGACTGCACCCACCTCGGCACGACAAGCGCCGGAACGCCGGTCGACATTACCCGCGTTGTGGCCGAAGCAGATTTTCGCATCTGCACCGGCAACATCGAATTTCATTACTTTGCCGGCTACTCCGGCGGCGCGAAGGCGATCATGCCGGGCGTTTCCACCCCGGCGGCAATTCAGGCAAATCACCGCATGATGGTGCGGGAAAGCGCCTGCGCCGGGAAGCTGGACGGCAATCCCATCCGCGCGGACATTGAGGAAGCCGGACGCATCTGCGGCGTGGACTATATCGTGAACGTGGTGCTCGACGAGCACAAGCACATCGTCCACGCCGTGGCAGGCGACACGATCAAGGCGCACCGCGCGGGCTGCGCGTATCTCGACCGGATGTACCGCAGGCCGATCCCGCAGTGCGCGGACATCGTGCTTGTGTCACAGGGCGGCGCGCCTAAGGATGCGAACCTCTACCAGACGCAGAAGGCGCTGGATAATGCAAAATACGCTGTCAAAAGAGGCGGCACGATCATCCTCATCGGCGCGTGTCCGGAAGGCCTTGGCAGCGCGAAATTTGAGCAGTGGCTGCTGGAGGCAGCGGATGCGCATTCCATGATCGAGCGCGTACACGAGCACTTTGAGCTGGGCGGGCACAAGGCTGCCGCCATTGCGATGGTGCTGGAAAACGCGCAGATCGACTTAGTCAGCGAAATGCCGGACGCGTTCGTCCGCAGCATTTTCCTGAACCCGCAGCCCAGCGCGCAGTATGCGCTGGAGGAGGCGTTCCGGAGATATGGCCCCGAGGCGACGGTCATTGCCATGCCCTTCGGCGGCGCAACGCTGCCGGTGCTTTGCTGAGCGCCCCGCATAAACAAAAACGAGCCTCCCGGACCAAATGATCCGGGAGGCTTTTCTGTGTCGTTGCGCGCTGGGCGGCGACTGATTTTGTATTACTGCGCCAGATTCCAGCAGAGCGTGGCCAGCATCTTGGTGATGAGCTCCATGTCCTCGACGGGGATGTACTCAAAGCGGCCATGGTAATTCTCGCCGCCGGTGCAGAGATTCGGGCAGGGGAGACCCTCGTAGGAGAGACGCGCGCCGTCGGTGCCGCCGCGGATGGGCACGATGACCGGCTCCACGCCGACCTCGCGCAGTGCCTTTTCTGCATCCCAGATCAGGAACATGCAGTCGGCGAGCTTTTCCTTCATGTTGTAATAGCTGTCGCGCAGCGTCAGCTCCACGGTGCCCCTGCCGTATTTGCGGTCGATCTCCTCCGCAGCGGCGGCGACGGCCTGCTTGCGCTGCTCGAATTTCTCGCGGCTGTGGTCGCGGATGATGTAGCTGAGCGTGGCCTCCTCAACGGTGCCGGACATTTCCGTCAGATGGTAGAAGCCCTCATAGCCCTCCGTGCAGGCGGGGATCTCGTTCTCCGGGAGAAGGGCGTTGAAGTCTATGGCAGCCAGCATCGCGCTGATCATTTTGCCCTTCGCGTCGCCGGGGTGGACGCTCCGGCCGTGGAACACCAGCTTTGCGGAGGCGGCGTTGAAGTTTTCATATTCGACCTCGCCCAGCGTACCGCCGTCCACGGTGTAGGCGTAGTCCGCGCCGAAGCCCTTGACATCGAAAAGGTCCGCGCCGCGGCCGATCTCCTCGTCTGGCGTAAAGCCGATGCGGATGACGCCGTGCGGCTTGTCGGAGCTCAGCAGCAGCTCCGCCGCGGAGAGAATTTCCGCCACGCCCGCCTTATCGTCCGCGCCGAGCAGCGTGGTGCCGTCCGTGACGATGAGATGCTTGCCGGTGTTGCGGAGCAGGGAAGGAAAGTCCTTCGGAGAAAGGACGATGCCCTTTTCCTCATTCAGAACGATGTCTCCGCCCGGATAAACGTCGGTGATGCGGGCCTTGATATCCTTGCCGCTGGCGTCGGGAGAGGTGTCCATATGTGCGATCAGGCCCAGCACAGGCAGCTCCTTCTCGCAGTTTGCGGGGATGGTGCCGTAGACATAGCCGTGCTCGTCCATGTACGCGTCGGCAATGCCAAGCTCCTGCATCTGGCGCACAAGCTCCGCACCAAGAACCTTCTGATTCGGTGTGGAGGGGCAGGCTTCGGAATTTTCATCGGAGGTCGTTTCATACGACACAAGCTTCAAAAAACGGTCAATGACAGTCATATTCTCGCTCCTTTGCTGATAATACCTGCATTATAGCGCACATTTCCGAAATTGTCAGCAGAAAAGAGCGCCGGAGACGGAAAAAATGCGCCGGAAGCGTCAGATGGTATCGACCCGGATGAGATTGGTGTTGCCGGAGGTGCCGTTGACGGTGCCGCCGGTCAGGACGATGTTGTCGCCGGGCTGGAGCTTCAGAGCGGCCTTCGCGGCCTTGCGCGCGTGATAGAACAGCACGTCAGTCGAGTCAAAGGTCTCGCAAAGCACGGGCAGCACGCCCCACGACAGCGCCAGCTTATACCAGACGGCCTTGTTGGTGGCCATGCCGATGATATCGGTCGGGACGCGGAAGCGCGAAACCATGCGCACGGTTCGTCCGGAAAGAGAGCTGACGACAATGGCTTTCGCGCCGATGTCGATGGCCATGCCGCAGGTGGCGTGCGAGATGGCGTCGAGCAGATTCTTGATCTTGAAGTTGTAGCTGCGGAAGCGCGTCTCATAGTGGATGTGCTTTTCCGTCTCCTCGCAGATCTCGGACATGGTCTGCACGGTCTTGACGGGGTATTTTCCGGCGGCGGATTCGCCGGAGAGCATGACCGCGCTCGTGCCGTCATAGACGGCGTTGGCCACGTCGGAGATCTCCGCGCGGGTGGGGCGCGGATTCTGGATCATGGATTCGAGCATTTCCGTGGCGGTGATGACGCGCTTTCCGAGCAGGCGGCACTTGGTGATGAGATATTTCTGGATGGCCGGAAGCTCTGCAAACGGCACCTCGACGCCGAGGTCGCCGCGGCCGATCATGATGCCCTCGCACTCCTCGCAGATCTCTTCGATGTTGTCGATGCCGGAGCGGTTTTCGATTTTGGCGATGATGTCGATCCCGCCGCCGCCGTTTTCCTGCAAAAAGCGCTTGAGGTCGGCCACGTCCTGACGGCAGGAGACAAAGGAGGCGGCGACGTAGTCCACGCCGTTCTGAATGCCGAAGAGCAGATCGCTCTTGTCCTGCTCGCTCAGATAGACCTGCTTGAGCACCTTGCCGGGGAAGCTCATGCTCTTGCGGTTGGAGAGCCTTCCTCCGGCGACGACGCGGCAGTGGATTTCGGTGCCCTCAATGGACAGCACCTCGAAAATGACAAGCCCGTTGTTGACGAGCACGGTGTCGCCGGGGGCCAGCTCGCCGGCCAGACCGGCATAGCTGACGGAGACGATGGACTCGTCGCCCTCTACGTCCTTTCGGGTCGTGAAGGTGAATTCCGCGCCGTCGGCAAGCTGGATTTCTCCGTTTTGAAAGGTGCCGATGCGGTATTCGGGGCCTTTGGTGTCGAGCATGATGGCGATTGGCAGGCCAAGCGCCTCCCGCACCTGTTTAATCATATCAAGCTTCTGCTGGTGCTCCTCGTGCGTGCCGTGCGAGAAGTTCAGCCGCGCGACGTTCAGGCCCGCGCGGCACATGCCGGCAAATACGGCGGGGTCGCTGCTGACCGGGCCGATGGTACATACGATCTTTGTTTTTCTCATAGTGTTTTCTCCTGTGTGCGCTGATTACGATTCTTCCCGGTTTTCTGACCCCTGCAGGCGGAACAGCCGCCGGAGCGTGTCCCAGATAAGCAGAATGACAGGCATGGGCTTCCCTCCTCCCGGATATCAGGATGGATGAAAAACTCCGCCTGTGCCTGCATATCTGCAAGGCGCAAACGGAGCCTGTCGGTCGAAATAAAAAAGACAGAACCGGACGGTTCTGTCTGTATGCCAAGCGGCATGCAAAATCGATGATCGATCCCCGATATGAATAGAAACCGCAGCGGCTTCTATGACAGACTCCACCACTCATACCGGCAGCCACATTCTAGCACAGGCGTACCGGGATGTCAAGACGAACGCAGGCGGAAGCGGGCTGGAAAATGACAGCAAAAGCGGCCCGAGCCACCGGGCCGCTTTCACTGAGCGTTGCTATATAATCATTCACAAAGGTGCGAATATAGCCATAGGGAGGACGCGGCGCGTCCGATGCGGCGTCAGATCGTGACGCCTGCCTTTTCGAGGATGGCCGGGACGTTCTTTTCCGCGCCGATGGCCATGATATGTACGCCGTCGCACAGATGCTCGTCCTTGATCTTTGCGATCATTTCCGCCGCCATCTCGATGCCGAGCTGCATGGGAAGGCCCTTGACGCCCTTCTCCTTGCCCTCGGCTGCCGCTGCGGCCAGCTTGTCGATCATGTCCTGCGGCACCGCGATGCCGGGAACGTTCTCGTTCATGTAACGGGCCATACCGGCTGCCTTCAGCGGGATGATACCGGCCATGATGTGGGTCTTGATGCCCGCGGCGTCAACCTTTTCCAGGAAGCGCTTGAAGGTATCGAGATCGAAAATGCCCTGCGTTTGGATGTACATGGCGCCGGCCTCGACCTTCTGACGCAGCTTGTTGATCTGCAATTCGATCGGATCATAGACCGGAGTGACGGAAGCGCCTTTGTAGAACTTCGGCGCGCCGCCGGCGATCTCGTTGCCGCCGCAGTCGCAGTTCGTCTCCTCCATCTTTGTGAGCATTTTCAGAATGCCGACGGAGTCCAGGTCATAGACGGGCTTGGATTCCGGGCAGTCGCCGACGACGGGATGGTCGCCCGTGAGGGCCAGCATCGTGTCGATGCCGAAGGCCGCTGCGGACAGAATATCGCCCATGATGGCCATGCGGTTGCGGTCGCGGCCGGTCATCTGGAGGATCGGCTCGATGCCCGCGTTTTTGAGCGCGACGCACAGGCCGAGACTGGATGCCTTGAGGCTGGCGGACTGCATATCGGTCACGTTCACGCCGTGGACCTTGCCATTGAGAAGCTTTGCCGCTTCCAGCTGCTCGGAAAAATCATAACCCTTCGGGGGGGCCATCTCGGCGGTAACGCCGAATTTACCGGCTTCAAAAGCCTCTTTCAACATACTCATATTATTTCTTCCCCTTTAAGCTGATCGTTCTCGGATAGCTGAACTTCGCATATCCCTTGTCCTCGCGGGTCTTGCCGAGCTTATCGAGCTGGCCGATCTCCTCAAGGCGTTTGTAGATCTTGATCCATGCACAATCGTTTTCCGGATTGACCTCGCACTTGCCGTTCTTCTGGCCGCCGCAGGGGCCGTTGACAAGGCTCTTGGCACACTGGGTGATGGGGCAGATGCCGCCGGTCTGGCCGAGGACGCAGTCGCCGCAGAAGTGGCACGCCTCTTCCCAGACGCCGAAGCGGACGGCTTCGCCGAGATACATGGTGTTGTTGGACGGATAGGTGGGGATGCCGGGGGCGTTCTTGGCGACGCACTGCACTCCGTCGCCGCAGGACATGCAGATCACGCAGTCCGGCTTTGCCGCGACAAGGGGCTTCATCTTGCCCTTGACGCCAAGATTCATGCAGCAGTAATCTGCCACGGTCGTGCCGACGACAGTCTTGCCGGCGGCCTCCAGAGTCTGCTTCAGGGCTGCGACCTCAGGCTCGCCGCCGGTATGGCAGGCGGTCGCGCAGCTGTTGCAGCCGACGATGGCGACGGTCTTCGCGTCGCCGACCAGAGCCATAAGCTCCTCAATAGGCTTTTTTTGTGTGATGATCATGAAACGTTACCCTCCAATGTCCCGCACCGGAGGCGGGATCAGCTTTCCACACTATCATAACGGATTTGCACGCGGAAATCAACACAAATCAACGCTAAACCAAGAAAAATTTCAGGAAATACTGTCCGGTCTTGCTTTGATCCGGCAGCACTGTGACGGCGGGGTTGCAAAATGCCCGCGCTTGGGGTACACTAACTTTCAGATACACCCGAAAAAAACAGGAGGGCGCGCCATGTTTGCCGTAACGCTGATCTGCGTGGGAAAGCTGAAGGAAAAATTCTATCTGGCGGCGTCGGAGGAGTACGCAAAGCGCCTGCGCGGCTATGTGGACTTCACGCTGATCGAGCTGCCGGAAACGCGCCTGCCGGACGATCCTTCGCCCGCGCAGATCGCGCAGGGGCTGGCGAAGGAAGCGGAGCTGATCCGCGCGAGGATCCCAAAGGGCGCGTGGTTCTGCGTGCTCACGCCCGAGGGGACGCAGCTGTCCTCGGAGGAGCTGGCGGCGGCGCTGGCCTCCGTGAAGGGAAGCGGCCGGAGCGCTGCGTGCTTCCTGATCGGCTCGTCGTTCGGAATGGACCCGAGCCTCAAGCAGCTGGCGGACAGGAAGCTTTCCATGTCGAAAATGACGTTTCCGCACCATCTGGCGCGGGTGATGGTGCTCGAGCAGCTCTATCGCGCCGAAAGCATTCAGGCGGGAACGAAATATCATAAATAAGGAGCGTTTTGGAAATGTATAAAATGTATGACGAAATGCACGTTGAGGTAAAGCACCACCTGCGCGGCGGTGAGGGCGACCCGGTGACGCGGCAGATCTTCTCTCCGGAGGAGTTGGGCGGCCGCGCCGAAATGTTCAACATCATGACCCTTCAGCCTGGCGAGTCGGTCGGCGTGCATGACCATGTGACGAACGGCGAGGCGTACTTGGTCCTGTCCGGCAGCGTCACGGTCACGGACGACGCGGCAAGCCGTGTCCTGAACGTCGGCGACGCTGAGTTCTGCGCCGACGGACACACGCATTCCATCCGCAATCACACGGACGCGCCCGCGAGCTTCCTTGCGCTGATCCTTCCGAACCGCTGAGACGGGGACGCCGCGCCGAAAACGCGGCGTGAACATAAAACCTATTGACACGGTAGGAATATATGCTATAATGATTTCAGAACAAAAGAAACCCGCAATTTCGAGGATTGCGGAGCAAAGGAAGTGCGATCATGACGATTTATGCAGATAATGCGGCGACCACGAAAATGAGCCGGACGGCCATCGACGCGATGCTGCCGTATATGGAAACCTACTATGGCAATCCCTCAAGCCTGCACTCCGTCGGCCAGAAGGCCGCGGAGGCGCTCCAGAGCGCGCGGGAACGCATCGCCGCGTGTCTCGGCTGTCAGCCGCGGGAGATCACATTCACCTCCGGCGGAAGCGAGGCGGACAATCAGGCGCTGCTTTCGGCGGCAAAGCTCGGCGCGCGCAAGGGCAAAAAGCACATCATCTCTACCGCGTTTGAGCACCATGCCATTCTCCATTCGCTGAAGAGGCTCGAAAAGGAGGGCTTCGAGGTGGAGCTTCTGCCGGTCGGCGAGACCGGAACGATCACCGCCAAGCAGGTGCGCGACGCCATCCGCGACGACACCTGCCTCGTGACGATCATGTATGCCAACAACGAGATCGGCTCGATCCTGCCCATCGCAGAGATCGGCGCGGTCTGTAAGGAAAAGGGCGTCTTGTTCCACACCGACGCCGTTCAGGCGGCGGGACACGTCCACATCAACGTCCGGGAACAGAACATCGATATGCTGTCCCTGTCAGCACATAAGTTCCACGGCCCGAAGGGCATCGGCGTGCTCTACGCCCGTCAGGGCGTGATCCTGACGCCGTTGATCGAGGGCGGCGCCCAGGAGCGCGGCAAGCGCGCCGGTACGGAAAACATCCCGGCGATCATGGGCATGGCCGCCGCGCTGGAGGAAGCCTGCGCACACATCGACGAGAACGCGCAGAAGGTCTCCGCGCTGCGGGACAAGCTCATTGCGGGCCTGTCGAAGATCCCGCACAGCGCCCTCAACGGCGACCCGGTCAACCGTCTGCCCGGCAACGTCAGCTTCTGCTTCGAGGGTATCGAGGGCGAGAGCCTGCTTCTCCTGCTGGACGCGAAGGGCATCTGCGCCTCGTCCGGCTCCGCCTGCACCTCCGGCTCCCTTGACCCGAGCCATGTGCTGCTCGCCATCGGGCGTCCGCACGAGGTCGCGCACGGCTCGCTGCGGCTGAGCCTCTGCGAGTGGAACACGGAGGAAGAGGTCGATTATATGCTGCGGGCCATCCCCGAGGTTGTGACTTATCTGCGCAACATGTCTCCGGTCTGGAAGGAGCTTCTCAGCGGAGCGCGTCAGTTCGTACTGTAAGGAGGAAACGATCATGGCACTTTATACGGAAACCGTAATGGATCACTTCATGAACCCGCGCAATGTCGGCGAGATCCCCGACGCGGACGGCGTCGGCGAGGTCGGCAACGCAAAATGCGGCGACATCATGAAGATGTACCTCAAGATCAAGGACGATAAGATCGAGGACGTGAAATTTGAGACCTTCGGCTGCGGCAGCGCTATCGCCTCCAGCTCCATGGCCACGGAGATGATCAAGGGCAAGACGCTGGAGGAGGCTACGGCCGTCACGAACAAGCAGGTCGTGGAAGCGCTCGGCGGACTGCCCGCGCACAAGCTGCACTGCTCTGTTCTGGCCGAGGAGGCCATCAAGTCCGCCGTCAAGGACTACTACGACAAGAACGGCATTGCCTACGACAAGAGCAAGTTCCCCGACTGCGAGAGCTGCGAGTCCTGCCGGATGGTCTGAGATCGAAAAAACTGCCCGCTGTCCCTTACGGACGGCGGGCGTTTGCTATTTAACAGGCTGTTCATGCATGACGGCTGCGCTGTGTGGTATCCTATGGTGTATCTGAAAACTCCCAACGCACCCGGACAGCGGGTCTTTTCACGCTGCGCTGCGCCATTTTCCCTTGAAATACGTCAGTATTCCTGCGAAAAAATGTCTTGCACAGCGCAAAAATTCCTCGCTGCCGGTCACATCATGAGTTTTCAGATACACCCTAAGACAGCACCGCGCAATTACATCAACAAAAAGAAAGCTGGGATATCCATGTGTACGGCTGCGACCTATCGGACAAAGAATTTTTATTTCGGAAGAAATCTCGACTATGAGCGCTCCTACGGCGAGAGCGTGACGATCTTTCCGCGGAACGCGCCGCTGCCCATGCGGCACACTGCCGCGTTGGAGCGGCATTACGCCATGATCGGCATGGCGCATATGCAGGGCGGCTATCCGCTCTATTATGATGCGGTGAACGAAAAGGGTCTGTGCATCGCGGGGCTGAATTTCGTCGGAAACGCCGTCTACCGCAGCCCGGAGCCGGGGCGTGTCAACGTGACGCAGTTTGAACTGATCCCGTGGCTGCTCGGAGGCTGCGCGACGGCGCAGGAGGCGCAGACGCTGCTTGAGCGGGTCAATCTGACGGATACGCCGTTCTGTGAGGGAATGCCTCCGGCGCAGCTGCACTGGCTGCTGGCCGACCGGGAGCGCTGCCTTGTGATCGAGCAAACGGCGGACGGCCTGCACGTCTACGACGATCCTGTGGGCGTTCTGGCGAACAATCCGCCGTTCCCGATGCAGCTTTTTGCGCTCAACAATTTTGCGCAGCTCTCGCCTGGGGCGCCGGAAAATCGGTTTGCTCCGGAGCTTCCGTTGGAGCGCTACAGCCGGGGCATGGGCGCCATCGGCCTGCCGGGCGACCTTTCGTCGCAGTCGCGGTTTGTGCGCGCGGCGTTCGTGCGGATGCACGCGCAGTCGGAGGACAGCGAGCAGGCAAGCGTCAGCCAATTTTACCACATTCTCGACGCCGTCGCGCAGCAGCGCGGCTGCTGCGCGCTGGAGGACGGAAAATTTGAGATCACGCTCTATTCCAGCTGCTGCAACGCCGATCAGGGCATCTACTATTACAAAACCTATGAGAATAGCGCGCTGACCGCTGTGTCGCTCTTCCGCGAGGATCTGGAGGGCCGTGTGCCGGTCAGCTATGCGCTGGAAACGGAGCTGCGCGTCCGGTGGAGCAACTAAGCAGATGCTTGCAAAGCGCGCCGGCGGATGGTAAAATGAAGTAAATTTCATTTACATTCGGAGGGACGGCCATGACGCTCGGCGAGAAAATACGGCAGGTACGGCTGGAACGCGGCCTGACGCAGAAGCAGCTTGCGGGCGACCGCATCACGAGGAATCAGCTCTCGCAGATTGAAAACGATCTGGCGCAGCCCTCGATGCGGACGCTGGAATATCTGGCGGCGGGCCTCGGCGTCGATGCGGGCTGGCTGATGACGCAGGAGGACGGCGACGCCGCGCAGGCGCGGCTGACGGAGGCGCGTGACCTCTTCCGGGAGGGGCGCTGGGCCGAATGCATGGAACGCACCGGGACGCTGACCGGCGAGGAGGCGCTTTTGATGCGCTCGATCTGCGCGCGCCGTCTCGCGGAGCAGGCGCTTGGCGACGAGCGCTTCTCCGAGGCAGGCGCGTATGCGGAGCAGGCGCTGGAATGCAATGCGCGCTGTCTCTATCCGGAGCCTTCGCTCCAGATCGCGGCGGCGGGCATTTCCGCGCGATGCGCGGCAGCAGAGAAAAGAGACACCGGAGAGGCATTTGAGGCTTACCGGCAGATCTTCCTTCAGCAGCAGACCGGCGTGCAGTATCATCTGACAATGGCGCGCTACGATCTGGAGCAGGAGCATATTCAGGCCGCAGAGCGGGAGATCTGGTCGATCGCAGACCTCCCGGAGGAGAGCCGCGCGGAATATCTGATCCTGCGGGGGCGCATCGCCGCGAAAAAGGAGCAGTATGAAAACGCGATCCTCTATTTGCAGCAGGCGCGGGAGGTAGAGGGCCTTTCGCGGCTGCTGAGACGGGAGCTGCTGCTGGCGCTGGAGCGCTGCTACAGCGAGACGCAGCAGTATAAGCAGGCGTATGAATGTGCCGCCGCGCAGAGAGAGCTGTAGAAAAATCACATAAGGTGTATCTGAAGACTGGCAGTATGACCGGCGGTGAGAAATTATCGCGCCGAGCAAGATCTTTTCGCAGAAATACTGACGTATCTCAAGGAAAAATGACGCAGCGTGAATAGGCCTGCTGTCCGACTGCATTGGCAGTTGGAGGAATACACTATGGGCGACCGGAATATGATCCGCATCGGCTCCGGCGTCCTCGCCTGCGGGATCGCGGCGCTGCTGATTCCAACGGATTCCTACGCCGCCGCGTTTGCGGCGTTCCTCATCATCGGCTTCGGCTGCGCGCCGATCTATCCCTGCATCATCCATTCCACGCCGGAAGGAGAAAGCAGAGTAAACACGCAGAATTCCTTGAAAATACTTGTAATTTCGGATATAATCAGAACAAACGGCACAGGAAACGGAGGTGCGGGCTGTGACATATCATATTGCCGTCTGCGACGACGAAGCGGAGCAGGCAGAGCGGCTTCAGTCGATTGTGGTGGCATGGGCGGAAAAGTGCGGCGTCACATGCCGCACGGACTGCTTCCCGAGCGCGGAGGCGCTCCTGTTTGCCTACGCGGACGACGCGGACTTTGATATCCTGCTGCTGGATGTGGAAATGAAGGAAATGAGCGGCATCCGGCTTGCAAAGCGCCTGCGCGCGGACGGCTGCAAGGCGGAGATCGCGTTTATCACCTCGCACTTTGAGTTCGTGACCGAGGGCTACGAGGTGGACGCGCTGCACTATCTGGTCAAGCCCGTGGCGGCGGAGAAGCTCTGCGAGGTGCTGACCCGCGCGGCGGAGCGGCTGGCTGTCGAGCCGCCGTCTGTCGTCATTTCCTGTGAGGGCGCGTCGAGGAAGCTCTATGAATCCGAGATCCTGTATGCGGAATCCTTCCTGCACGACCTTGTGATCCACACAAAGACGCAGGAATACCGCATCAAGGAGAACATTTCCGCCTTTGCCGGGCGGCTCAGCGCCGACTTTTTCCGCGTCCACCGCTCTTATCTGGTCAATCTGAAGGCGGTGCTCCGCATCAGCCGAAGCTCCGTCACGCTGGAGGGCGGCGCGGAGCTTCCGTTGGCCCGCGGAAAATACGACGAGATCCACAGGGCCTTTATCGAACGGAATTGAGGTGACGCGATGCTCAAGCGGACATATCTGAAGCTTGTCGAGATGCAGGAGGAGCAGGCGCGGCGGCATCTGGACGAGGTGCGCAGCATCCACAGCGAAATGCGCGGCTACAAGCACGACTTCCATCACCATTTGCAGGCCCTCAAGGGCCAGCTCGAGGCCGGAGAGGTGGAGCGTGCCATCGCCTATATCACGGAGCTGGATCGAAGCCTGCAAAGCGTGGACACGCTGCTCAAGACCGGAAACGTGACGGTGGACGCCATTCTCTCCGCCAAGCTCGCGCAGGCAAGAGCCGACGGCATTGCCGTGACCGTCGATGTGAATCTGCCCGACCGGCTGACGTTCTCCGACCTGGAGCTGAGCATCGTGATCGGCAACCTGCTCGACAACGCCATCGAAGCCAGCCGCGAGGCGCAGGGCGAAAAATTCATCCGACTTTCCATGCGGATCAAAGGCAAAATGCTTTATTTTTACCTTCTGAACGCCGCCGGAAGCCGAAAAACGAAGATCGGCTCCCTGTTCCGGACGGGAAAATCCGGCGCGCACGGCTTCGGGCTGCACCGCGCGGAGGCCATTTTGGAGCAGCATGGCGGCTGGGTCAAATACAACAGTGAGGACGGCGCGTTTACCTCGGAATTTCTGGTTCCCGCCGTCTCGTAATTGCAATTCGTGTACCGACAGATGCAGTTGGTGCACGAATTGCGCTTTTCGGCATCTTTTATGCTAGAGTGAGGCCACGAAGGGAGCGATGTGTTTTGAAAAAGAACAGACCCAAAAAGGAAAAGCCCTATCGTTCCGCATGGAGCAACGCCCTCTGGAGCTTCCGAGAGATGCTTCGCGGCGCGCCGCAGTCCTTCTGGCTGACGGCGGCGGGCGTTCCACTGGCGGTATTTCTGGCGTGGGCGGAGGTCCGGCTTCCGGCGCTCGTCGTGTCGGAGGTCGTCTCCGGGCGGAGCTTTGCGCACGCTGCGCTGGCCGTCGGGCTTTTGATCGGCGCGGTCTTTCTGGCAAAGGCGCTGAAGGAATTCATGGAAACGATTCAAAAACCCTACTTTGACCGCTATCGTTTCGGCGAGGGCGTGCTTCTGGATAAAAAGGCCATGCGCTGCTATTATCAGCAGTATGAGAAAAAATCAGTGCGTGATCTGCACAGCCGCGCGGAGGCGGCGACATGGATGTCCTTCGGCAAGGTGCCGCTGCTGGAAATGCCGCAGCAGACCATGGAGCTGCTGCAAAATCTGCTCTGCTACCTGCTCTTCGGCACGATCATTTCCGCTGTCAGCCCGTGGCTCCTGCTGCTTCTGACCGCCGCTCCGGCGGCGAACTGGTTCTGCGTCCGGGCATATAACCGCTACGAATACCGCACGCGGCCCGAACGCACGGACATCGAGCGAAAGACCGATTATGTGAGCGAACGCGCAGCCGATTTTGCGTGCGCGAAGGATATCCGCATCTACGGCATGGCCGGATGGCTGCGCACGGTCTATGACGATCTTGCCGCGCAGAGCGTATTGTGGCAGAAGCGCCTGAGCGCGCGGCAGCTGCTGACCCGGCTGGCCGATCTCGGCGTGATCCTCGTCCGCGACGGCACGGCCTACGCGGTGCTGATCGCCATGTCGCTGCGCGGCGAGATCACCGCCGACCAATTCGTGCTCTATTTTGCCGCCATCTCCGGCTTTGCCTCCTATGTCGGCAGCATCCTCACCGCGTGGAACGCCATGCAGACGGCAAGCCTCAAGGTCTGCGACTTCCGCGAATTCCTGGATCTTCCGGACGAGGACAGCGGCGGCAGGGCACTTTCGGCGGACGCGCTGCGTCATGCGCCGGAGATCGTGTTCGAGCACGTCTCCTTCCGCTATGACGGCGCGGAGCAGGATACGCTGCACGATATCTCCTTCACGCTCCGCGCCGGTGAGCGAATGGCGCTGGTCGGTATGAACGGCGCGGGCAAGACGACGCTCGTCAAGCTCCTGTGCGGACTGTACCGCCCGACCTCCGGTGAGATCCGCATCGACGGCGTCCCGGCGGCCGAATTTCGGCGGGACGAGTATTACCGCCTGTTTTCGCCCGTTTTTCAGGATGTGCAGACCGCGTTCTTCTCGCTGGCCGAGACGGTCGCGGGCGATTTCGGAGAAAAGGTGGACAGGACGCGGGCCGAGGCGTGTATGCGCAAGGCCGGGCTTGGGAAGAAGCTCGACGCGCTTCCGCACGGCATAGACACGCGGCTCGACAAGCAGGTCAACAAGGACGGCGTCGAGCTTTCCGGCGGCGAGGCGCAGAAGCTGATGATGGCGCGGGCGCTCTATAAGGACGCGCCGGTGCTGGTGCTCGACGAGCCGACCGCCGCGCTTGATCCCATCGCGGAAAACGAGGTCTACCTCCAGTACCGCGACATGACCGGGGACAAGACCTCGCTCTTCATCTCGCACCGGCTGGCCTCCACGCGCTTCTGCGACCGGATCCTGTTCCTGCGGGACGGCCGCATTGCCGAGGAGGGTACGCATGAGGCGCTTCTTGCGCAGAACGGCGAATATGCGAGGCTCTATGAAATTCAAAGCTGCTGGTATCGTGACGATTATAAGGGAGGTGCGGAGGCATGACGCTGCGGGAACATATTTCGATCGCACGCCGCTCGTGGCGGCTGCTGTATTCCATGAGCCGCCGGTTTTTTGCCGCAATTCTGGCATACAGCGTCGTGACGGCACTGCTGCCCTACATCCCGGTCTGGTTTTCCGCGCGGCTGATCGACGCGCTGGCCGCGGGCGCCGGGGTGCAGGTGCTGATCCGCTATGCCGCGCTGACCGTCGGCCTGACCGCGCTCGGAACGCTTCTCAGCGCAGTGCTGAACGCGCAGAAGGAGATCGGCTTTCAGGAGGCCAATTGCGGCTACGAGTGGATGCACGCGGAAAAGGCGATGGCGCTTGCGTATGCCTCGATCGAGGACCGCAAGGTCTCACTGCTGCGCGAGCGCATCCAGACCGAAACGCGGATGGGATGGAACGTATTCTATTTGGACTCCTGCATCGAGCAGTTCGTGCGCTTCGGCGTGCAGATTTTCGCCTCCATCGCGCTGACCGCCTCGTTCTTTACACTGCACGCAATTGCGCCCGCAGCCAAGCTCGCCTTTGTCGGCGGCATTCTCGTTTCCATCGTGGTGGCTGTGCTGACGAGCGCGAAGTCCTCCGCCATCAGCATGGAGTTTTTCAAGAGCTGCGTGACGGAGAATATCACGCTGGATAAGTACAGCACCTATATCCGCAACTACTCCAGCGGCAAGGATATCCGCCTCTATGCCATGACCGCTCCGCTTGTCAAATACGCCGGCAATTTCTATAAAACAATTTGCGACCGGGAGGCGCGGGCCTATTTCCGCCGCGCGCTGCTGCGGCTGGCGGCGGTGCTGATGGATCATGTGCTGCGCTTCGGCGTCTATCTGCTGCTGATCTCCGGCGCGCTGCGCGGCGGGGTCAGCGTCGGCTCCATCGCGCAGTACGTTACGAGCGTCATGCTGCTGCTTGCGGCGGCCAACGGCTTTGTGCGTGCGTGGCAGGTCGCCATGACCAACGACCAGTACCTCAAGCGCTTTTTCTCCTATTTCGACATCCCGAATCCCATGTATCAGGGCACCCTGTCGGTGGAAAAGCGCGACGATAACGACTACTGCATCGAGTTCCGCGACGTTTCCTTCCGCTATCCGAATACGGAGACCTACGCGCTGCGCCATGTGAGCCTCCGCTTCAGGATCGGCGAACGGCTGGCGGTCGTCGGTATGAACGGCAGCGGCAAGACGACCTTTATTAAGCTCCTTTGCAGGCTTTACGACCCGACGGAGGGCGTCATCCTGCTCAACGGCGTGGATATCCGGAAGTACAACTACGACGAATATCTGTCCATTTTCTCAGTCGTTTTTCAGGATTTCCGCTTGTTTTCCTTCTCGCTCGGGCAGAATGTGGCCGCGGGCGCGGAATATGACCGGGAGAGGGCTGTGTCCTGCCTGCGGGAGGCCGGTTTCGGAGAACGCCTCGACCGGATGCCGGAGGGGCTGGAAACCAGCCTGTATCAGGACTTCGACAAGGCGGGCATGGAGATCTCCGGCGGCGAGGCACAGAAGATCGCCCTCGCGCGGGCGCTTTATAAAAACGCGCCGTTCATCGTGCTCGACGAGCCGACCGCCGCGCTCGACCCGGTGTCGGAATACGAGGTCTATCGGAAGTTCAACGAGATCTCCGGCGGAAGGACTGCCGTCTATATCAGCCACCGGCTGGCCTCCTGCCGCTTCTGCGACGAAATTCTGGTATTCCACGAGGGGCAAATCGTCCAGCACGGCGCGCATGAAGCGCTGCTGGCGGATTCCGGCGGCAAATATGCCGAGCTTTGGAACGCGCAGGCGCAGTATTACACCGACGCGCAGGCCGGGGCGGAGGCCGAGGCGTAATTTCACAGGAGCGCTCCGGCAGCCGAAGGCCTTGGCGGGGTGAAAGAGGGGACGGCAGACGCTTTGCGTCTGCCGTCCCTGATCGATAATTGGAGAACGAACCCGTTTCTGGATACAGGATGTGTGCGGAATGGAAAACGCGCCTTAGTTATGCGGCGCGGCATCCGCGTAGGTTTCGGTATAGCGTGCGAAGGCGGAGGCAGGCTCACCGGCAGCGTCCAGATGCGAAAGGTCGCCGAAGCGCGACATGCGGAACACGGCGACGCCAGGCTCACGCTCTTCGGTGGTGAGCATGGTGACGCTGCTCGTCAGAGCGACGGCGTAGTGCCACAGCGGTACGGGCGAGATGCTGAACAGGTGCGCCAGCAGCACGCATTCCACGCCGAAGTGGCAGAACAGGACCAGGTTGTCATGGTTGGGACGCTCCGCGCGGTACAGCCGCCCGTCGCGGACGTAGCCGTGCTTCGCCAGAAGCGCGTCGAGACCGTTTCCAACGGCGTCAAAAGCGGTGCGGACGGTGGTATCCCGGTACAGCGGGCCGTCCGACCAGCGCTCCGGGTCATAGTAGACCGGCTCCTGCGCCCAGTCTGCGGGAAGAACGTCCCAAGCAAGACCGGAGGCGTGCCCGCGCTGCATGACGCGGTAGCCGTGGTCAAATTCGCGCAGCCAGTCCATTTCCTCAGCGGACGCGCCGACGGCGCGCAGAGTGAACGAGGCCGTATCCTTGGCGCGGCCAAGCGGCGAAACGTAATAATATGCGGGCGTGATCTTTTCCAGACGCTTTCCCAGCAGCGCGGCCTCGCGCCAGCCCTTTTCCGTCAGAGAGTCGATGGAATAGTCCGGCTCCGCGTGGCGGACGATATAGATGTTCATAAAATGCCTCCTGCGGTATTGCAGATTCGGCGCGCAGTCTGCGCCGCATTGATTCTAGCAGATTTTTCGCGGAATTGGAAGCGGGAAGCTGCGCGGTTTGCAGAAGTGGTCAACGCAAAATGGAGCAGGGAAGCCCTGCTCCATGCCTTTGCTGTATCTGCGCGGCTCAGGCCAGCGCCTTTCTGCGGGCGGAGATGCCCTTGGTCATCGTATCGTGGATGCGGCTGCCGATCTGCGCAGTCGTAACGCCGTTCAGCTCGTCGGCGGGAATGATGTCCAGCACGTCGAGATACACGTCCGTGTGGCGGCGGAACATATTTTTCAGGATGGCCGGGGTGTTGGACAGGACGCAGACCACGATGGGAACGCCCGCCTTCTGCGCGATCTTGAACGCGCCGTTGCGGAAGCTGTTCAGCTCGCCGGTTTTGCTCGTGTAGCCCTCCGGGAACACGGCAATAGAGGTTTTGTCCTCCTTCAGGAACTGGATGGCCTTGAGGATGGTGCGCAGCGCCGCGCGGTCGTTTTCGCGGTCGATCGGCAGGCAGAGCAGCTCACGCATGATCTCGGCGACCATGAAGAGGGAGAAATTCTCCTTCTTGGAGATGAAGGCCAGCTCGTCATGCGGGATGGCGTAATAGTAGATCAGCGGGTCGAAGGCGAAAAGATGGTTGGAGACAAGCAGAAAACGGTGGTCATGCGGAAGCTTCTCCAGACCGGTCACATGAACGTGAACGCCGCCGAGGAAAAACGCCAGACGGCAGAACTGGTTGAGCATGAAGCGGAAATAGCGGCTCGGCTTTTCCAGCAGCTTTTTCGGATCGACAAAGCGCGTGGAAACGAACAGGAGCAGCAGAAACAGAATCACGAAGCCGAGAAAGATCCCGGCGAAGGTGAGCGGAAGCTGCCAGAGCGCGTTCCAGGAGGAAAACCACCCGGAAAGCCAGCCGGTCAGCCCGGAGAGCACAAAACTGAGCGCAAGAAAGACATAAACCATGAGAGCACCTGCTTGTTGAAAGGATCAGCGCGGAAAGCGCCGTATTCTGAATACGAGATATTCTTTGGTTTATTATAGCGCATGGCGCGTTGAAATTGGAGCGGCTTTTTAGAATTTAACAAAAAATTCACGGATAAAGCAAATCTTAAGAATTTTACGGATTGTTTCTTCATCGGCTTTGCGGTATGATAGGGCAACATTCTGACGAAGGCAGGCGAATGCCCATGCATATGGTCGAGCTTTTGAAGCATATCAGCACGGCGCTGCTGCTCCTGACGGGGCTGTGCTTTTTCTATCAAACAGTGTATCTGGTCATTTCTCTGTTCTGGCGCGAGCCGAAGCACAAGCCGGAGAAGCCGGCGCGCTATGCCATTCTGATCGCGGCGCGCAATGAGGAGGCGGTTTTGCCATACCTCCTGCAAAGCATCCGCGCACAGGATTATCCCTCCGAGCGCATCACGACCTATGTCGTGGCCGACAACTGCACCGACCGCACGGCGGAGGCTGCGGAGGCCAACGGCGCGCGCGTCTACCGGCGCTTCGACCGCAGCCGGATCGGAAAGGGCTACGCGCTGCACGATCTGCTCGACTGGATCCGGCGCGGCGACGGATTGGAGCAGTACGATGCGTTTTTGATCTTCGACGCGGACAACCTGCTCTGCCCGGACTACATCTCCAAGATCAACCGCACCTACAGCGACGGATTCGAAGCGTTCCATGGCTACCGCAACACGAAAAATTTCGGCGACAGCTGGATATCCTCGGCCTACGCGGTGTGGTATCTGCACGATTCCGTCCACCTCAACGCGGCGCGGATGATGCTTGGGACGACCTGCGCTGTGACCGGCACGGGCTTCGGCTTCACGCGGGCGCTGCTCGAACGCATCGACGGGTGGAGCTTCTTCACGCTGACGGAGGACGTTGAATTCGACAACTGGTGCGCGGTGAACGGTGTGCGCATCGGCTTTTGCCGTGAGGCGATGCTCTATGACGAGCAGGCGTCCACGTTCGCGCAGTCCTGGAAGCAGCGCATCCGCTGGACACAGGGCGGATTGCAGGTCTCGCTGCTCTATGCCGGACGGCAGCTGCGCGGGATGCTTCGCGGAGGGCGCACCGGCTGGGCCAGCTTCGAGGCTGCGACGCTGTCCCTCGGCGGCTATCTGCTGTCGGCCCTTTCCGGCCTCTCCGTCGCGGTGACGGGGCTTGCGCAAAGCGGCCTGCGCGGCCTGCTGGCAGCGGTGGGATGCGCCGTCGGCGGACTGTATATGGGCATGGCAGTGATCGGCGCGCTGGTGCTGCTGACGGAGTGGAGGCGCATTGCGGCCCCGGCATATAAAAAGCTGCTGTCCGTGCTGACCTTCCCGCTGTTCATGCTGACCTTCATCCCGGCGGCGGTCTGCGCCGTCTTTGCCAAGCGCGGCTGGGAGCCGACGCGGCATACGGTCGCGATCGGGATCGGCAGCCTTGCGGCGGCACCGCGTGAATAAAAAATGCGCGGCTGAGACCTTCGAGGTCTCAGCCGCTTTTTTGTTTACAGGAGTCTTGGCCTTGTGCTATGATAAAAAAGATACAGTTTTTGCCCGAAAAATACGAAATGCAACCGCCGGTTGACAGATTTGACGGCTGAATTTCTGGTATGCAACCGCGAAATGCGGTAGGATACGGGCAACAGAGCGCGGGAACGCGCCCGGATAACTGGAGGAAACGATATGATCTTAGCGGACAAAATAATCACCCTGCGCAAGAAGGCAGGCTGGTCGCAGGAGGAGCTGGCGCAGAAGCTGGATGTCTCCCGGCAGTCGGTCTCCAAATGGGAGGGCGCGCAGTCCATTCCCGATATCTCGAAAATTTTGCAGATGAGCCGCCTGTTCGGCGTCACGACGGATTTCCTGCTGAAGGATGAGCTGGAGGAGGCGGAATACGCTCCCGAAACCGCGCAGCCCGCGCTGCGGCGCGTAACGATGGAACAGGCGTTGCGCTATCTGGAGCTTCGCCGTCAGGCCGCGCCGCGGATGGCGCTGGCGACGTTTCTGAGCGTGCTTTCGCCGGTGCCGTTGCTGTTCTTCAGCGAGATGAGCCAGTCTGCGCGCTTCGGCATCACGGAAAACGCGGCAGCGGGCCTTGGGCTGTGCGCGATGCTGGTGCTGGTCGCGGCGGCGGTCGCACTGTTCCTGACCTGCGGTGCGCGGACGAAGGAATTCGATTTTCTGGATAAGGAGCCGTTTGAGACAGAGTGCGGCGTGAGCGGCATGGTTCAAGAGCGCCAGAGCGCCTATGCGCCGCAGTGCGCGCGGAGAAGGCTCCTTGCAACGATGCTCTGCATCCTTTCCGTGCTGCCGCTGTTCGCGGCGCTCTGTATCGGCTCGGAGCCGGTCGTTATGGCGGCGGTGTGCGCGCTGCTCATGATCGCGGGCGCGGGTGCGGCGCTGTTTGTCTGCGTGGGCGTTTATGAGGGAGCGATGGAGCGGCTTTGGGAGGAGGGCGACTTCTCACGCGAGGAGAAGGTGCACGCGCCCGTGCAGGGCACAGTTTCCGTCTGCTACTGGCTGGTCGTGACGGCGGTGTTCCTGTTCTATACCTTCGGGCCGAATGGAAACGGACAGCCGCAGTACAGCTGGGTGATCTGGGCCGTCGGCGGCGTACTCTATGCGGCTCTGCTCACCGCTTTGCGCCTGTTCCGGAAACGATAACGCGACTGCCGCAGCAGAATATCAGACAGAGATCGAGCCGCCGGCATTCGCCGGCGGCTCCGTATATTATAGTTCCGGTGTTTCCCGGAGCGTGCAGCCCGGAAAAGCGGCCTGTGCCGCCGCGTACACAAGGTCCGCGTCCTGCGGAGAAAGCGCCTCCCAGAGCGTGAGGTGGATGGACGCGCCCTTCCGCCGCCAGATGCCGCATACGCGGCCATGGAGCAGAAGCACCGGCGCGACCTGCCCGGCGAGGCTGAAAACGCTGCGCATCCGCTCCGGCGGCAGAAAAAGACTCTCCTTTTTCTCATAGCCCAGCATCAGCGGGTCGAATCCGGCAAGGAAACGGCATTCCGGCGGAGAAGCCGGAGCGGCGTCCTCGCCATCCAGCCAGAAATACTCCCGTCCGCTGCAATGCGCGGAATGCACGGGCAGCACCGCCAGCCAGCCGCGCACAGCTTTGGCGGAGGCATGGAAGAAATACATCGCGTCGTGGATGGTCGCGGGCGCGTAATGCGTGAAGTAACGCCGCGCAAGCGTCAGCTGGGCGGTGTGCGCCGAAAGCGGCTCCAGCGGCGGGCACAGCCGGAGCGCCTTTTCCGGGCCTGCGGTGTAGCACACGAAGCCACGCTCGCACAGTTCCCGCAGCCCACCGCCCCAAGAGTCGAACATACTGGCGGCCTCGTCCTCGGTCATGCCGCGTGCGCGGCAGTGCTCCCGCAGGGTGTCGCGCGTCAGCGGCCCGCGCGAGAGCGCTTCGACGATCACATCCGTGAAATAAGCCTGCCGCGCGGGCGTGAGCGCCCAGCCCGGACGCTGATTCCAGAAGCTCGGCGCGCTCCATTCGTTGCAGCGGAAGCGGTTTCCCGCTGTCAGGCTGAGATAGATCGGCAGATCGTCTTCCGAAAAGAGATGGATCGTCCCGCGCAGCGTCCAGCTCTTGACAAGCCGCGCCTGCGCGGGGCCTTCTCCGTCCGTTCGGAGGGACAGCGCATGGAGCGCATTCTGCGGATACTGCGCCTGAAAGCCGCAGAGCGCCCGCGCGACAGTGTGCGCGGGCGCGGGTGCGGAAAGATACTGTCCAGTGAGACGCCGGAGGCGGATATCCTGTTCCGTCATGACGGCTGCCTTGAGGCGCAGAGCGTGTCCAGCTCCTGCTGCCAGACGGCGGCGCAGGCATCGCTCGGCATCCGCCAGTCGCCTCTGGGCGAGAGCGTGACCGAGCCGACCTTCGGCCCATCGGGCAGGCAGCTGCGCTTGAACTGCTGCTGGAAGAAGCGGCGGTAGAAGTTCTTCAGCCAGTGCAGAAGCACCTCGTCCGGGTAGCGCCCCTCCATCGCGGCCCGCGCCAGACAGAAAATTTTCGCGGGCGGGAAGCCATAGCGAAGAACATAATAGAGATAGAAGTCATGCAGCTCATACGGGCCGACGAGGGATTCCGTCTGCTGCGCGATCTCGCCGTTTTCGGCGGCAGGAAGCAGCTCCGGGCTGACGGGCGTGTCGAGAATGTCGAGAAGGACGCTCCGCAGCGCGGCGGAGACAGCACTGTCGGCTTCGTAGCGGACGATGTGACGCACCAGCGTCTTGGGAATGCCGGCGTTGACGCCGTACATGCTCATATGGTCGCCGTTGTAGGTGGCCCAGCCGAGGGCCAGCTCGCTGAGGTCGCCCGTGCCGATCACGAGACCGCCGGTGCGGTTGGCGAGATCCATCAGCTCGAGCGTGCGCACGCGCGCCTGCCCGTTTTCATAGGTCACATCCCGCACGGCCTCGTCCTGACCGATGTCGCGGAAGTGACTGCGGACGGTGTCCGCGATCGGAATTTCCCGGAAGGAGACGCCAAGCTCCTGACACAGGATCTCCGCATTGGAGCGCGTCCGGTGCGTGGTGCCGAAGCAGGGCATGGTCACGGCGAGGATGTCCGTCATGGGACGGCCAAGCTTTTTCATCGCACGGACGGCGGCCAGCAGCGCAAGGCAGCTGTCCAGACCTCCGGAAATGCCGATGACGGCGGTTTTTGCGTGGGCATGCTCGAGTCGCTTTGCAAGGCCGTCGGCCTGAATCTCCAGGATCAGCTCGCAGCGCTCCGCGCGCGCAGTGTCGCCGCTCGGGACGAAGGGCGTCGGCGAAAACCGGCGCGTCAGCGTGACCGGGCGGAGCGGCAGATCAAATTCGACGCTCGTGTAGCCGTCCGCGGACGGCTCAAAGCTGGTGCTGCGGCAGCGTTCCGCTGCCAGCCGCCCAAGATCCAGCTCCGTGCAGGCGCGTCCGTCGCCGAAGGGGCGGCTTTCCGCCAGCAGCGCACCGTTTTCGCAGATGAGATTGTGCGCGGCAAAGACCATGTCGGTGGTGGACTCGCCGTGGCCGGCGTCGGAATAGAGATAGGCGCACAGGAGCCGCGCGGACTGCTGCGCGACGAGCTGACGGCGGTATTCGGCCTTTCCGGCGGTCTCATCGCTGGCGGAAAGATTCACAACGACGGTCGCGCCGGCCAGTGCGTGCGCCGTGCTCGGAGGCAGCGGCGCCCAGAGATCCTCGCAGATCTCCGCCGCCAGCACGAATTCCGGCATGGAGCCGCAGCGGAACAGCAGCTTCGTGCCGAACAGCGTCTCCTGCCCGGCGAAGCGGACGCTCCGGACGCCGGATGGCGCGGGGGAGAAGTGGCGGCGCTCATAGAATTCGCCGTAGTTCGGAATGTAGGTTTTCGGAACGAGGCCGAGCAGCCGCCCGCGGCAGACGATGGCCGCGCAGTTGTAGAGCTTGCCGTCCACATGGACCGGCAGGCCGACGGCGGTGACCAGCGCCAGCGTCTTGCTGGTCTCCAGAACGGTGCGGAGCGCTTCTTCGGCGGCCCTTTGCAGCGGCTGCTGCAAAAACAGGTCGCTGCATGTGTAGCCGGTGAGGCCAAGCTCGGGGAAAACGGCGAGCTGCGCGCCGTCCGCAGCGGCCTGACGCATGGCTTCGACGGTCATTTTTGCGTTATAGGGACAGTCTGCGACCCGCAGCGACGGCGAGAGCGTGCAGACCCTGAGAAATCCGTGTATCATGGATGCTCCATCCTTTTCCTTTGTTTGTGGCGGCGTGCAGAGCCTCTGCCGCCGGACAGCTTTATCATAACATAACCCGCCCCTGCGAACAAGGGCGGGTTTGGGAGAATGCGGAAAGAAATCTGCCGGAGAGGCGAAAATATCCGGCCAGATACACCCTAGAGATATGCCGCGACGGCCTGCCACTGCTCCGTCAGACGGTCAAGAGAGAACGAGGCGTTGGCGGGACTGGTGGAGGGCAGGCGGACGGCCTGCATCCCGGTCACGGGCAGAAGATAGCGCTCGTAGAGACGGGAGGCGGTCGTGCCGTTGCAGAATACGGCCTGAATTTTCGCGGCGTTCAGGATCGGCGACAGGTCGTTCGGGACGGCGTTCTGAATGCTGCTGTCGCTGGAGCCGGAAATGTCGCAGCTGGCGATCACGTCCCACAGCGCGATGTGATGCGCGTGGAGCATGGCGGCCTTTTCCGGGACGCTTCCGGGCGTTTCACAGCCGAGCACGCGCGCCATCACCCGCCAGAAGCGGTTTTGCGGGTGGCCGTAGAAGAACGCGGCCTCACGCGATTTGACCGACGGAAAGGAGCCGAGGATCAGCACCCGGGAATCCGCGTCATAGAGCGGCGGGATCGGATGAACGATGTGCTCCGTCAAAGCGCGCGCTCCAGCGCCTCGATGGCTTCCAGCGTGGTGGCCCACGAGGTGACGAACCGGACGGCGGTGTGCGTCTCGCAGGTCTTGGCGTTCAGCTCGAAGTCGAAGCCGCTGCGCAGCTCCTCGATCTTCCGGTCCGGGAGGATGGGGAAGAGCTGATTGGTGCAGGGAGCGGCGTAGAAGCCGTAGCCCTTTTTCTCGAACGCGCGCTCGAGCTGCCGCGCGGTGCGGTCGGCGTGACGGGCCAGCTCCAGCCACAGGTCGTTTTCAAAAAACGCCTGAAACTGGACGCCGAGCAGCCGTCCCTTAGCCAGCATACCGCCGCGCTGCTTGAGGGCGTTGCGGAAGTGCGGCTTGAGCGCGTCATTCACCAGCACCAGCGCCTCGCCGAAGAGCAGGCCGTTCTTGGTGCCGCCGATGTAAAATGCGTCGCAGTATTTGGCGAAATCCTCCGGCTGGAGGTCGTTTGCCGCGCAGACCAGCGCCGCGCCCATGCGCGCGCCGTCGAGGTAGAGATAAAGCCCCAGCTCCCGGCAGGTCTCCGAGATCGCCGCCAGCTCCGCGCGCGTATAGATCGTGCCAAGCTCCGTGGCGTCAGAGAGATAGACCATGCGCGGTACGACCATATGTCCGTCGTCGCCGCCCTTATGCGCCTCGACGATCTGCCGGATATGCTCCGGCGTCAGCTTGCCGTCGTCCGTCGGAGGCGCGGCGCAGATCTTGTGCCCTGCCGCCTCAATGGAGGCGGATTCGTGAACGCAGATGTGCGCGGTGTCGGCGGCAATGACGGCTTCCCACGGCCGGAGTGCGGCGGCGATGAGCGTCAGATTGGTGAGCGTGCCGCCGAGCATGAAGTGAACGTCAGCCTGCGGGCAGGCAAAGCGTGCGCGGACGGCCTCCGCTGCCGCTTCGCAGTAGTGGTCGCGGCCATAGCCGGGCGTGGATTCCAGATTGGTGGCCTGCAGCGCTGCCAGAATGGCGGGATGCGCGCCCTCAGAATAGTCGTTCCGGAAAGAGATCATAACGAAGCCTCCCTGTGCTTTTATATAATTGTATTGTAGGAGGCGGCGGCGGGAAAGTCAATGCCCTTTCCCACGCGAAAGTGTGCGCCGGAGCCAGCGGCGGTCGTTTGGAACGAGCGCACCGGTCAGATAAAGGAGCGGCAGATATGCCGCCAGAAACAGGCCGCACGTCCGAAAAATCTGAAGGAGCCACTGCCCGCGCTCCGGCAGAAGCAGGCAGGCGGCTGCGGACGCCAGCGCGCAGAGCGCCGTTTTTGCGAGCGGCCCCAGCGGGAGCGCGCTGCCGGACGCATCCAGTAGCAGCCGGAGGCTCAGATAGAAATTGAGAACGTGCGTGAGTACGAAGGTGAAGAAGTAGCCGCCGATGCCCCAGCGCGGCAGAAGCAGATACAATAGCGCGACATCGAGCAGGGAGGTAATCGTATTGTTCCGGACGTTCGCGGTCTGCTGGCCGAGGCCTTTGCACATGCCGTCCACGAGCGCGTCGGCATAGAGAATGACGATCAGCGGCGCAAACAGCCGAAGGTAATGTCCTGCCTCCTCGCTCTGATAGAAGAGCATCCCGAGCGGCCTTGCCAGCAGAAATTGCAGCGCGGAGACGCCGCAGGCAAAGACCGGCCCGAGCCGCAGACTGCGGCCCGTCAGGTGCAGGATGCGGCGGGAGTTTCCCTCCGCGCGGCAGCGGGCCAGCTCCGGGATCAGCAGCTCGGAGAGCGAAAAGATGATCGCGGCAGGGAACATAAGGATCGGAAAGACCATCGCGTGGATGGTGCCATAGGCGGCCATGGCGGAGCCGGTCGAGCCGCCGCTGCGTTCCAGCCCGAGCGGGATGAGCAGCTGCTCCAGCGTCCGCAGGCCGGAGCGCAGATAATCGCCCAGCGCCAGCGGAACACAGAGCCGGCACAGCCTGCGCGGCAGCTGCGGGGGCGGTGGGACGGGCGGATATTGCCGGAGGTCCTTCCGCATCAGAAGCCCCAGCCACACGGCACTGAAAACGGCGGCGCCTCCGCCGCCGAGAAGCAGCGAGCAGCAGGCACGTTCCAGCTCGGAATGCGCCCAGAGCCGGAGCAGCAGGAACGTCAGCGCCAGCGAGACGAGCCGCTCCGCGACCTCCACGCAGGCCAGCCTTCGGAGCTTCCCGCACGCCGTGAAGTAGCCGCACAGCACGCAGACGAAACATTCCACCGGCAGTGAGAGCGCCAGGATCCGCAGCCCGGACGCGGCGCGCAGATCCTTCAGCCAGACGGCGGCCAGCTGGTTGGAGAAGCCCCAGAGCGCCGCTGCGGTCAGAATGCTGAACACGCTGCTCCAGAGGATGCACAGCCGCATCACATGCCGCATCCCGCCGGGGCGGCGCTTGCCGTATTCCTCGGCGCACAGGTACATGGCGGCCGTCCGCACGCCGGACAGGCCGAGCGTCATGCCAAGGGTCCCGACGGCGGCGACGAGCTGGAGCAGTCCCAACCCCGCCGCGCCGATCACACCGGAAAGATAGACCTGAAAGCTCATGGAAATGCCGCGCAGGAGAAGGTCAATGGCCGTCAGAAGCAGGGCATTGCGAAAAATCGAGTGCTTTGGAAGCAAAAAAACACCTCCCTGTCCATCCTATGGACAAGGAGGCGTGTATATGCGGAGATCACTTGAGCTGGAAGGTGTAATAAACGGCGGCGATCAGCTCGAAGGCGACGGCTGCGAACGTGCAGTAGTACGCGAATGCGGCGCCGATCAGCAGACAGGCGAGGAAGCACACCAGCCAGACCGCGCAGGTGATGTAAAGCGCGAGCGGGTTGAAGGAAGAGGGGAAGAACGCGAGCTTCTTCTTCCCAAGACGGAGCTTTCCATGGCCCTTCGCGGCGTTTGCCGCGATCCATGCCGTCGCGCCGATCAGCACGACCAGCAAAAGCGCCAGTGCGATGCAGGCGAGGTTTGCGCCGATGCCGTGCGAATAGCGGTAGAACAGAACGCCTGCCGCCACCGTCACGAGCGAGCAAAGGAAGAACTCCGTGCGGTAGAGCATGTAGATCACATAAAGGCAGTAGACCGCGACGTGCAGGATGGTGAGCGCCAGAACGTACTGCGTCCAGTAGACCCGGAGAAGCAGGCCGGTCAGCGCGTACAGCAGCGAAACGGCAAAGACGTAAGGCGCGGCCATCTTGACCCAGCCGGACTTCACGAGCAGCATGGCCGCAAGCGCTGCGGCGGCCAGAACGCCGAATACGATGGCGACGACGGCGGAGACGCTTGCGATCCGGTCAGCGCCGACGATGGTGCCGTAGTTGTTGGCGACCAGCCGGAGCATGAAAACAGAGAACACAAGCAGGAGCAGCGCGATCATGATCTTCAGAACGGCGGAATCATCGTCCTTCTTCTGTGCGCCGCGCGGCTTGTTGGAATTTATGTCTTTGGCCATTTGATTCATCCTTTTCAACTTCTTTAATCCAGCGCTCCGGCGGCATAAAGGATCGCCGTCAGCGCGCAAAGCGGCGCGGTCTCGCAGCGGAGGATCCGCGGGCCGAGCGTGCAGCTCTGAAAGCCGTATTCCTGCGCCAGCGCGACCTCGTCCGGCTCAAATCCACCCTCCGGGCCGGTCATAACGGCGACCGTCCGCAGCGGACTGCCCTCGAGCGCGGCGCGCAGAGAAAGGCTCTGTTCATTTTCATAGGGGAGCAGACGAAGCTCCGCATGGGAGGCGTGCGCGAGCGCCTCGCGGAAGGAATACAGCGCGGTCACGCGCGGAATGCAGCCCCGGCCGCATTGCTCCGCCGCAGAGACGGCGATCTTCTGCCAGCGCTCCAGCTTGCCCTTCAGCGCCTTCGCGTCCGGGCGCGAAACGCACCGCACAGACGGAAACGCGACGATCTCCGCCGCGCCAAGCTCTGTCGCCTTCTGGATCACATGCTCGAGCTTGTCGGCCTTGGCATACGCCATATAGACGCTGCACCGGACAGACGGCTCGGAGGCAGACGGCGCACTTGCGTTGACGCACAGGCTGACTTCGCCGGGCTGGACGCTGTCTACGGTACACGCATAGTCGGTGCCGTGTGCGTCGCAGACGGTCACGCTGTCGCCGCACTTGAGGCGCAGCACCCGTGCATGGGCCGCATTTTCGCCCGTCAGGACGAGGGCGCTGCCGAACGGCTGCTCGGACGGAACGAAAAACTTGGGCAAGGCGATCCTCCTGCTTTCCATCGTAACGATACTCCGCATATTATAGCAGAAGCAGATCCGTTTCGCAAGAGAAAATGTCGCGGCAAAAACGGCATTTGTGTCACAATGCAGCCGTTTTTTGGAAAACTGCGCCGCGCGGCACCGCGCGTACCTTGACTTTCCGGCGACGCTATTATACAATAAATCCAAGTATCAGCAATTTTGAGCTTCAGCACCCGGAGGTGGGCGGATTGAACGAACAGGGACAGCAGAAGGAACAAACGGACGCATCGCCCGAGCGGGAGCAGAACGGCGACGGCGGCTATAACTATAAATTCAGCTGGAATCCCGGCGGGAAGCGGCATGATTTCTCGGTCCACTGCGACCCGAAGCGCGGCGACTACAGCTTTCAGAAGGATGGCAAGAGCTATCACTTTTCCACCGGCAGCAGGCCGTCCGGCAGTCAGAGCCAGCCGCAGCGGCAGTATCAGCCGCCGCAGGAGAGCAGACCGCCCGTGCGCAGGCCGGAGGCCGCACCGGTACGGGAGCCTGCGAAAAAAGAGAATGGGAAATCCATGAAAACCGTCAAAAAATCGATCATTCCGCTGGCCTGTGTGGCGGCAATGTGGCTCGGACATGCCCTGAACGGCGGCCTTTCCAGCGTCGGCGGGATCATCCGGTGCGCGGTGCTTTCCGCGATCGCGTTCGCCGTCCTGCGCATTTTCTTCCCGGACAAGCTGGTGGACGCGCAGAAGGAGCCGCAGCCCGCGCAGAAGAAGGCCGTGCCGCAGCCGGAGCCGGAAAAGAAGGCCGCGCCGGAGCCGCAGCCTGCACCGGCGGCGGAAAAGCCCGCCGCAAAGACGGAGCTAGAGGAGGTTTTGCAGCAGGGCCGCGAGTCTATCGCGGAGATCCGGCGGCTGAACGACGAGATCCCGGACTTCAAAATTTCCGCGCAGCTCAAGCAGCTGGAAATCCTGACGGAGAAGATCTTCGCCTTTGTGGAGCAGCATCCGGAGGATGTGCGCCAGATCCGGCAGTTCCTGAATTTCTACCTGCCGACGACGATCAGGCTGCTCCAGCAGTACGTTGTGCTGCAAAATCAGGAAATGCGCATGGGCAACATCGACGAGGGTATGCAGAAGATCGAGAATATGCTCGAAAACGTGATCGTCGCGTTCCAGAAGCAGCTTGATTCGCTGTTTGAGAGCGACGTGGTGGATATCACCGCCGATATTCAGGTCATGGAACAGATGATGGCCGCAGAAGGACTCACTGGGGAGAAGATCCCGGTCGAACGCTGAAAAAGGAGCGAAATCAAATGGAAGAAGAAAAGATCCCGCAGCTGACGCTGACACCGAACCTCGGCGAACAGGCGCTCACAACGGAAAAGAAGGAAGAAACGCCCGCGCCGGAGGCCGGACCGGATATGTCCATGCTCTCCGAGGCAGAGCAGAAGGCCGTCCGCGCGTTTGCCGAGCAGATCGACCTGACCGACGCCAATCAGGTCATTCAGTACGGCGCGGCCGCACAGAAGAATATTGCGGATTTCTCGGAATCAGCGCTGGAAAAGGTCAAGACGAAGGACATGGGCGAGTTGGGCGACATGGTGGCGAGCCTGCTGGTCGAGCTAAAGACCTGTGATGAGCCGGAAAAGAAGAAGGGCCTTGCGGGCCTGTTCCAGAAGGCGGAGATCAGCGCCGAGACGATGCGCGCGAAGTACGCCGTGGCGGAGGTCAACGTGGACCGCATTTCCGGCGAGCTGGAAAAGCATCAGGTGAAGCTGATGAAGGACGTCGCTGTGATGGATCAGATGTATGAAAAGAATCTCGGCTACTTCAAGGAGCTGACGATGTACATTCTGGCCGGTAAGCAGAAGCTCGAGCAGGAGCGCGCGACGACGCTGGTCACGCTGCGTGAAAAGGCGCAGAGATCCGGCCTGCCGGAGGACGCGCAGGCAGCGAACGACTTTGAAAACAAGTGCATCCGCTTTGAAAAGAAGCTGCACGATCTCGAGCTGACGCGCGTGATCTCGCTCCAGACCGCGCCGCAGATCCGCATGATCCAGAACAACGACGCGCTTATGATCGAGAAAATCCAGACCTCCATCATGAACACCATTCCGCTCTGGAAGAACCAGCTCGTGCTGACGTTGGGCATCCAGAATTCCAAGCGGGCGCTTGAGGCGCAGCGAAAGGTCACGGATATGACCAATCAGCTGCTCCAGAAGAACGCGGAAATGCTCAAGATGGCGACGGTCGAGACCGCGCGCGAGTCCGAGCGCGGCATTGTGGATATCGAGACGCTCCAGCATACGAACGAGAGCCTGATCTCCACGCTCGACGAGGTGCTGACCATCCAGACCGAGGGTGCGCAGAAGCGCCGCGAGGCCGAGGAACAGCTGCGGCGCATCGAAGGTGAGCTGAAGCAGAAGCTCCTGGAAGCAAGAAGAGCTTGATGGAAATAGGAGTGCCGCCCATGTGGGCGGCACTTTTTATAACGGAAGGCTTCCGTTGATGTTTTTCGGCCTTTGGCGACAAAGGAAAAGGCTGCTGGCGGTGAAAAGGAAACTGGCAAAGAGAGAGCTGTGCCCTTTCCTTCCCATATCATTTCCCGTAAGAGGGAAATGATATGGCCTGCGGAGCGGTGGTGACGGTGCTGCACACCGTACCGCGCCTTCGGCGTATCCGCAATGCGCCGCCGGAGACACCTGCGCCGCGCCGGCAAAAAGCCAATTATCCTTCATCCAAATAGCGCACCAGAACGGTCGCAGCCTGTGCGCGGGTGGTGGTGCTCTTGGGCATCAGCTTGCCAGAGGAGCCCTCAAGCAGACCTGCGCCGCAGGCCCACTGCATGGAAGGAACGGCATAGCTGCTGATGTCCTGCGCATCGTCATAGGAGAGAATGTTGGTATTCTCGCCTACAGATACGTCCCGCCCTTCGTATTGCGCGTAGCGCCACAGAATCGCTGCCAGCTGCTCACGGGTCAGCAGGCCGTTGGGGTCAAACCTGCCGTTGGAGCCGTTGACGATGCCGTTCTCCGAGGCCCAGGCCACGGCCTTGGCGTACCACGCGGAATCTGCCACGTCGGTGAACGTGCTGCCTCCGGCCTCGGGAGAGCCCTGCATCCGGTAGAGCACCTGCACCAGCATGGCGCGGGTCATACTGTTGTTCGGTGCAAATTCCGTTTCGGTAACGCCCGTGAACAGGCCAAGCTCCACAGCCTTGGCTGAGAACTCGGCTGACCAGTGTCCGTTCAGATCCGGGAAGCCGCCGGGATAGAAGCTGTGGCGGCCGACGATCATGCTGTTCATGATCGTTTCTGCGGCAGACAGCGATTCCTTTTGGGTCGTAAAGAACACAAATACATAGAATTCGCCGTTCAGGAACGTGCAGTACTCGTCCATGACGTAAAACGAGCCCTCTACCGTCATCTCCATATGCAGCTTGAGGTAATAGGACTGCACGTTTTTCCACATGCCGAGATCGAGCTTGTCAAGGCCCTCGATCGAGTCGGCAAGCGATTCGCTTATGGCGCTGTAGAGCGAGTTCATGATATTTACGCTTTCCTCGTCAAGACTGGCGAAATCCATTTCCTCCGACAGCTCAAGGCCGCTCACCTTCAGCATCACCCCGGCGAACGCAGGCGTATCGCCGGTGTCCGCGCTTGAAACGACGGAAAGGAACTGCGTGTTCATATTGCTGTACTGGGTGTCGGAAAGCACCATGTCAAGCGTCGCTTCCAGTGTTTCCTGATCGAGCAGCTCACCCGCCTGTCCGGCGTCGAGCATAATCATACCGTCCGGCAGCGTGAACATCAGGTCGCCTGCCTCGACTGTGCAGACCCTTCCGGTCCCGGCGGCCAGTGCGCTCACGCCCAGCAGCAGGCACAGACACAGAAGAATGGATACGCTTCGAAGGATCTTTCTCATAATTCTTCCTCTCTTTCAGAGTTGATAAGATAATTATACCATATGCTTTCGCGGGTCACAAGCTCCCGGAAATTCTTTGTAAAAGCTGTACAAGAATGCAAATGCACGTTTGGACGTTTTGCTCCGCGCTGCGCCTGCGGCATTCAAGACGGCGAGACAGCGCTTGTGGGCTTCGCGGAAGCATGTTACGATAACGGCGATCAGTCCGAAGCGCGCCGGACAGAAGCCGGACATTTTTATGCCGCGCGGCAGAAAAATTTTTCGCCGATTTGCAACATTCCGCCGCCGTGGGCGGTATTTTATGTGAAGGGAGGCGCGGATATGAAGCAAACCGAAGCGCCGGAGCGCCAGGGCAGAATGACGCCGGAGGGGCTGGCACGGAGCTACGAACGAAATGTGGATACGGTGTGGAACGTCTGCATCACGTTCCTGAAAAATCCGGCGGACGCCGAGGACGCCGTGCAGGAAACGTTCCTGCGGCTCCTGCGCAGCGCGCCGGAGCTGGGATCGGAAACGCACGAAAAGGCGTGGCTGATCGTGACGGCGCGGAACGTCTGTAAGAACGAGCTGGCGCGCGCAAGGCGGCGCGAGGTGCCGCTGGAGGAAGCTCCGGCACATTATGTGCCGGAGCTGAGTGACACCCTGCTTGCGCTGAGAAGCCTGCCGGAAAAATACCGGCTGCCGCTGTATCTATATTATTATGAGGGCTATTCCACCGCAGAAACTGCGGAAATGCTCGGAAAGCCCGCCGCGACGGTGCGCAGTGATCTGCGCCGTGGGCGCGAACGGATGAAAGCGCTGCTGGGAGGTGACTTCTGATGAAAAACGAAAGGCTGGTACAGGCGTTTGGAGAGGCCCGGCCGGACGAGGCGGCAAAAAAGCGGATGCTCGCGGGCATTCTTGCGCAGCAGGATGCGCCGGAGACCGCGAAGCGGCCGCCGCGCCGGATCCGCAGGACGCTTCTGATCGCGGCGGCGGTCTGCGTGCTGGCAGGGGCGGCCTTCGCCGTGCAGGCCGGGCGGCAGAGATGGATGCTGCCCGCGCCGGAGACCTATACGGACGGAAACAACGGCATTTATGACGTACACGAGACGAACGACTATCCGCAGACATCCGATGTGCGGCCGGAGGAACCTGTCCGTCCGGAGGAGCCGCAGCCGCAGGCTCCGGACGAAGCGGTCACGGAGCAGGACGCGCCGCAGTTCACAGACGCGGACTTCATCCAGAAGGCGGAGGGTATTTTATTGGCGGTCGGACTGACGGATGTGGACACATCGGCGGCCTCCGTTGTGCGGCAGACGGCGCTGCTCTACGACCGCGAGGAGGCGGAGGTGTTCTTTACGCAGGATGTGTCCAATACCTCGGTCAAGTTTCACGCCGGGACCGGCGCGTTCCTGCAGCTGTCGAGCTTTGGAAACGGGGACGCGCCCGATACGCCGGTCTGCACGACGGAGGAGGATGCGGAGGCGCTGGCGCAGAGCTATTATGAAAATCTGCCGGTGCAGCAGGGTTACGCCCTCTCGCGTATCGAAAAATATGACGAGGAGCTGTGGTCGTTCTGCTTCAGCCGTCAGGTGACGCAGACACTGTTCAATCCGTATGAGGAGGTGCGCGTCGTGGTCGAGCTGACGACGGGGCGGCTCGTGCTCTGCAACGTCTTTTTCTTCCCGCTGCTCGACGATCACGAGGCGGACGATGTGCCGCTCACGCAGGAGCAGGCCATCGAGGCCGCGAAGGAGCAGAGCGGCATGGAAATGGAGGGCTTTGAGCTGAAGCAGGCGGAGGTCTGCTGCGTTCTGCCGAACTGGTTTTACACGGAGGGCGTGTGGAGCACGGACGTGCGCTACGCCGAGGTCAGCCGTTTGGCCTGGGTGCTGACGTATGAGGACAACGGCTCCGAGATCGTCAGCCAAAATATATTTTATGTGGATTACTATACCGGCGAGCTGATCGGCGGCGATGCTGTGTAAAATTCCAGAATGTTCCTGAATCCTCCTGCGCGCGGCGGGCATACTAGAAAAGAGCTGAGGAGAGCCGCAAGCGCTTTCCTCAGAGCGCCCAACTTTGCAAAACAAAAAAGGAGGTCATGGATCATGGATCATACCCATTGCAAGGCCAACAAGTGCATCGAGTGCAGCGTTTCTTCCTGCGGGCATCACTGCGACACCGAGAACTACTGCTCGTTGGACAGAATCCGCGTCGGCACGCATGAGACAAACCCGTCGATGGACCAGTGCACCGACTGCCTTTCCTTTGTGAAGAAGTAAGAGAAGCCGGGCCGTAATTGCGGAGCCCCGCCGGACAGATGGCATCTGCTGCGATCTGCCCGGCGGGGCGTTTTTTCGCGCGGACGGCGCGGAAAAACGCATGACAAAGCTGCCCGCGCGTTTCCATGCGCTTCCGCAGAGCGGCATCTTTATGATCTATTGGGCGCCGCGATAGCAAACCTCGGTCTCTGGTGACGGCTCGCCGCTCTCAAATTTCAGGAGATTTTCGACCGTCGCCGCGGCGATGTTGTTCAGCGCCTCCTTTGTAAGGAATGCCTGATGCGAGGTGACGATGACGTTCGGCATGGAGATCAGGCGAACAAGCGTATCGTCCTCAATGATGCTCTCCGAACGGTCCTCATAGAACAGGTCAGCTTCCTCCTCGTAAACATCGAGACACGCCGCGCCGACCTTTCGGCTGCGCAGACCCTCAATCAGTGCCTCCGTGTCCACCAGCGCTCCGCGCGAGGTGTTTATGAGCACAGCGCCGGGCTTCATGCTTGCGATGGCGTCTGCGTCGATCATGTGCCGGGTCTCGTCGGTAAGCGGGCAGTGGAGCGAGATCACGTCCGCCTGCCGCAGAAGCTCCGGCAGCTCCGCATAGGTCAGGCCGCTGTCCGGCGCGGGATATTTGTCGTAGGCCAGAATGTGCATACCGAAGCCCTTGCAGATGTCCGCAAAAATGCGCCCGATCTTGCCGGTGCCGACGACACCGGCGGTCGTTCCGTGGAGATCGAAGCCGGTGAGACCGGCGAGACTGAAATTGAAGTCCCGGGTGCGGATATAGGCCTTGTTGGTGTGGCGGTTGACGGTCAGCAGCAGCGCCATTGCGTGCTCGGCCACGGCGTAGGGCGAGTAAGCGGGAACGCGGAATACGCGGAGCTTTCCGGCACAGGCCCGGATATCCACGTTGTTGAAGCCTGCGCAGCGCAGGGCAAGGACGCGCACACCCATCTCATGCAGGGCGCTGACCACGGTGGCGTTTACGGTGTCGTTGACGAACACGCACACGCCGTCGAAGCCCCGCGCCAGCCGGACGGTGTCCTCGCTCAGCTTCGTTTCGAAATATTTGATCTCCAGCCCAGTCCCGGCGATGCGCGCGTCAAAGCCGGGCTTGTCATAGGGCTTGACATCGAAAAATGCGATCTTCATGTTTTGACCTCCAAAGGATTTACGGACGGCGCACCGGCGCCGCGCTCCCGGAAGGAGCGCGGCGGATGCAGGGAGCGCCCGTCCGCTGCTGCTATTCTGCCCAGATCCTGCGCGGGCCATAGCAGGCGCGATGAAAAAATGTACGGATAGGGCTGCGCCCGCGCGGTAGAGGATAAAATTTGTGTGATCCGGTGGCCGGAACATGCTTTTCTGCGGAAAAATCGGCATGGAAATACAAAAAACACCGGTTTCAGCTGTTTTCAGCTGAAACCGGTGCCTTGGCGCGGAAGGAGAGATTCGAACTATAAAAGTTCATTTTATCACCTGAAAAGATGCGAAAAGCAGTGAGAAATCCAGGCTCTTCTTTTAACTACATAAAGCTACAACATGAGCAAAATAAAGTTGAGCGAATAACTAAAAGTCGCGAACAGCGGGAGGCTGAACAAGATCGACAATATGCCTTACGGCAAAAAAAGAAAAAAGAAAAACATCGGGGGAGATAAATACATGATTGAGGAATGGCTATACTGTCCTGTCTGCGGGAATAAGACACGAATTAAAATGCGATATGATACAGAACTAATAAAATTCCCATTATTTTGTCCAAAGTGTAAAAAGGAAAACTTAGTCAATGTAAAGCAATTTAATATATCTGTTATCACAGAGCCAGACGCACAGACGCAGAGCCGATAACCCATTTAATTAGATGTGGTTATTGGCTTTTTCTTTTCTAAAACTTATTTTTCCGCCCAACGGGATAATAAAAAAACCGTTGTTTCGGCGGCTGGATTTTCATGCTCCAAAACAAAATACAGGCCCTTACGGCGGTTTTGAAATAGCAACTTCAAACCGTCGTTTTCTTTTCAAAAAATGAGATTACGGAGGGTGTATTAAAGTCGCCCTTTTTTAAGGATACGGCGGTGTCCGAGGAGGTATCGCCGTGTCCTTTTTGCTTTTTCGCAACGCCCATGAACTTCACCAGCTAAAAAAAGCGTAGCACCCCCTCCGGGATATTCTAACCACGAAGGTACAATATATCAGTACCATTCCGATAATACATTTTCATGCGCCCGAGCGGCTTTATGCCGCCCGGGCGTTTTTGCGTCTATATGGAGCCTCGGGCCAACTTGGCCCGAAGTCCGGCCCCGGTGCCGCTCTCCGCCGCCTTCCGTTTCGGCTACCTGTCAACACCAATCACCGAAACGGAGGTACACAATGAAGGAAATCAATTTGCGGGAATTTTACCCGTGGTATATGGAAGATGTGATGGTCGAAGTCACGGAAGAAGTTGCGGAAGAACTGCTGGCGGGTCAGAGGTACATTAAGGCCAGCCGCCGTCGTATCTATCGCAATAAGGCGCACTACTCGCTGGATGCCGAGGACGGCATTGAATATTCTGCTTGCTTCTCTAACCCTTCTCCGCAAGAACTGATCGAGCGCATGGAACGCTTCGAGCATATCTGCCATGCGCTGAATAGTCTGCCTGACGCACAGGGCCAGCGGGTGTTTGAGCACTATCTGCTGAACCACTCGGTCAAAGCGATTGCTGCCGCCGAAGGTGTGACGGAAAGGGCCATCAACGCCGCCATCCAGCGTGGCTTGGAGAATATGAAAAATTATTTGGAAAAAGTTCTGTGAGCCTATTCTTTTTCCTGTTCTAACTGACACGGTTAATGAGAGGATGAACCTTCCTCACACAATTGAATAGCGGGTAACTCGGAGTGCCTGGCAGGGAGCCAAGCAACAGGTACGCCAAGACTTTTCCATAAGGAAAACGAGCGACAACTACTCATGCCGCAGGTGGGGACAAGCCATCTCCACAGCCACGATCTGCAACGGGCCGCAAGGAATAAGTTGGCAACTTATTCGCTCCGATTTGCCGCACAATCCAGCGGGGACGCTGACGGAAAAAACAGTTGTCTTGTGACAGGCCAAACATATAGCGTCAGCGCCCCCAGCTTTATAAGAAAGAAGGTCTTGACTATGAATGAGGAATGGAGCAACGACGCCTGCCGTGGCTATGTTATCAAAGCCATGGAAAACTGTGGGTTCCATGCAAAGGACATTCATCAGGTGCTCGTCGAGCTTTATGAAGTCTTTGACTTCTGTGCTGTTGAGGAGGCGGCGCACTACTACGAAAATTGGCAATACTGACCTCGGGCCAAGTTGGCCCGAGGTGTGGAGAAGAACGAAAGGACAGCACTCTTTGCCGGGTGCTGTCCTTTCGCTTTTCCCCACTGGGACAATGCGGGAAATGCTGGCAGTCAACCAACTACGCAAAGGAGGCTTCAATGGTACAATCCGTTACTTATCAGAGTGAAACCAAAACCGTCCATTTTCAGGGGAAAAGCATTGTGCTGGAAAGTCTTACGCCGGTACTCTCTCCGAAGGAAAAGGAAAAGCGAAAAAAGGAGATTGAACGCTGTCTTTATGAGGTGTTCAGCAAGTACAGACGGGCCAGCGATACCCCGGCCTGACCATCGACAACATTGTCCTTCGGGGCTATCAATGGTATAATATACTTGTAGGTTGGTAGCTCCATTCCACAGGAAAGGAGCCCAACATGAATATCAGAGAAGATGTAATTTATGCAAGACAATCCGTAGACCGCAAGGACAGTATCAGCATTGAGAGCCAGATTGATTTCTGCAAGTATGAGTTGAAAGGCGGCAGTTGCCGGGTTTTCAAAGACAAGGGTTATTCCGGCAAGAATACCGACAGGCCCGAGTTTCAAAAGCTCCTTGGTGAGATACGCAAAGGCAAGGTACGCCGGGTAGTTGTCTACAAGCTGGACAGAATAAGCCGCTCCATTTTGGACTTTGCGAATATGATGGAGCTATTTCAGGAATATGATGTGGAGTTTGTTTCTTCCACAGAGAAGTTCGATACCTCGACCCCCATGGGCCGGGCCATGCTGAATATCTGTATCGTATTCGCCCAGCTTGAACGGGAAACAATTCAGAAGCGTGTCACAGACGCTTACACCTCATGGGAACGTCCCCAAAACGAACGTCACAACGGGCTGTTTCGAACCTTCGTTCCGAAGGGCGTGTCCATTGAGGCTTTCTCTGCTGAGTATATCTTGGCTGCAGCTGATGAATTGAACGGACGGCCTCGCAAGAAGCTTGGCTACCGCACCCCGGAGGAACTGTTTGACCAGTTCCTCGACTCTGTTTACGCAGCCGAAGGCTGCGGCAGCATCGCCCAGGACGGAAGCCTGCGGCTTCCATCCTGACCAACGCTCTGATTCACTAAGTTCTACCGTGCAGGTGTCCAACTTGCACTTGCAATTTGCGAGTGTTTTTGTAAAAAATATTGTTTTTATATGTCCCCCCGCGCTGAAATAAAAACGCTCAACCACCATTATAAGTGATCGAGCGTCTTAAAAATTAACTTAATGACATTGACTTGACAGGGGGCGCTTCCGCAGAAGCGCCGGGGGCTTTTTCGCTTATCTCGCGCGGAGCTGCCAGAACGCCACGGCGCTGGCCGCCGCGACGTTGAGCGAGTCCACGCCGTGCGACATGGGGATGCGCACCGTATAGTCGCACTGCGCAATGGTCTGCGGCAGCAGGCCGTCGCCCTCCGTCCCGAGGACAATTGCCAGACGCGGCTCGCGCATCACGTTCTCATCGTCGATGGAGACCGAACGGTCGGTCAGGGCCATCGCCGCCGACCGGAAGCCCTGCGCGCGGAGCCTTTGCAGCCCCTTTTCGGGCCACTGAGCAGCAGCGCCGCCGAGATATGTCCACGGCACCTGAAACACCGTTCCCATGCTGACGCGCACCGCGCGGCGGCACAGCGGGTCGCAGCAGGACGGCGTGAGCAAGATCGCATCGATGCCGAGCGCCGCCGCAGAGCGGAAGATCGCGCCGATATTCGTCGAGTCCACGATGTTTTCCAGCACGGCCACCCGCCGCGCCTCCGAAAGCAGCGTTTCCGCCTCCGGAAGCCTCGGCCTGCGCATGGCGCACAGTACCCCGCGCGTCAGCTCATAGCCGGTGAGGCTGGAAAGGACGGAGCGCTCCGCCGTATAAACGGGCGTGTCCGGCCAGCGGGCCAGCAGCTCGGCCGCGTCGCCCGTAATGTGCCGCCGCTCCATCAAAAACGAGACCGGCACAAAGCCCGCGTCCAGCGCCCGGATAATGACCTTCGGGCTTTCCGCAATAAAAACGCCCTTTTCCGGCTCCAGCCGATTGCGGAGCTGCGCCTCGGTCAGGCGCGCAAACACATCCAGCTCCGGCGCGGAAAGGTCTGTAATTTCCCTGATATCTGCCATTTTTCATACTCCGTCCGCCACTTCTTTGGTCGCATAGCGGCTTTTCCCGGATCATCATACCACAATATGCCGAAAAACGGAACCCCTGATAGCTTTTTTACGTCCAATATGATATGATGGTTTTATACGTCCAAATCATACTCTGAAACAGTTCAAAATATCAAGGAGGTTCTTCAAATGGGACTCATCAAAGCAGCGCTTGGCGCGGCCGGCGGCGTAATGGCCGACCAGTGGAAGGAATATTTTTATTGTGACGCGATCCCCGAAAGCGTTCTGGCTGTCAAGGGCCGCAAGCGCGTCTCCGGCCGGAGCAGCAACACGAAGGGCTCCGACAACATCATCACCAACGGTTCCGTCATCGCCGTGGCCGACGGCCAGTGCATGATCCTGGTCGATCAGGGCAAGGTCACGGAGCTTTGCGCGGAGCCGGGCGAATTCGTCTACAATTCCTCGACCGAGCCGTCCATCTTCTCCGGTAAGCTCGGCACGAGCATTCTCGACACCTTCAAGACCATCGGCAAGCGCTTCACCTTCGGCGGCGAGGCTCCGAAGGATCAGCGCATCTATTTTTTCAACACCAAGGAGCTGATCGGCAACAAATACGGCACGCCAAGCCCCGTGCCGTTCCGTGTCGTCGATCAGAGAGCGGGCATTGACATCGACATTTCCATCCGCTGCTTCGGCGAGTACAGCTACCGCATCTGCGACCCGATCCTGTTCTACACGAACGTCTGCGGCAATGTCGGCGAGGATTACACCCGCGACCGTCTGGAGGGCCAGCTCAAGACCGAGCTTCTGACGGCGCTCCAGCCCGCGTTTGCGAAAATTTCTGAGATGGGCATCCGCTATTCCGCCCTGCCCGGACATACCATGGAAATGGCAAGCGCGCTGAACGACGTGCTGTCCGCGAAATGGCGCGACCTGCGCGGCCTTGAGATCGTCTCCTTCGGTGTTTCGTCCGTCAAGGCGAACGAAGAGGACGAGGCCATGCTCAAGGAGCTTCAGCGCAACGCCGCGTTCATGGACCCGACCCGCGCGGCGGCGCACCTTGTCGGCGCGCAGGCCAGCGCGATGCAGGCGGCGGCCAGCAACCAGAACGCAGGCCCGGCCATGGCCTTCATGGGCATGAACATGGCGGGTCAGGCAGGCGGCGTGAACGCGCAGAGCCTGTATCAGATGGGCGCGCAGCAGCAGACCCAGCAGCCCGCCGCGTCCGGCTGGACGTGCGCCTGCGGTCAGACCGGCATTCAGGGCAAATTCTGCCCGAACTGCGGCAAGCCGAAGCCCACGCCCGCCCCTGCCGCCGGAAGCTGGAAATGCAGCTGCGGCGCGACCGCGACCGGAAAATTCTGCCCCGAATGCGGCAAACCCAGACCTGCGGACGACAGCTGGACGTGCAGCTGCGGCGCGGTGAACAAGGGCAAATTCTGCGCCGAGTGCGGCAAGCCCAGACCCGCCGCCGTGAAGCACTACAAGTGCGATAAGTGCGGCTGGGAGCCTGCCGACAACACAAAGCCGCCGAAATTCTGCCCGAACTGCGGCGATCCGTTCAACGACGGAGACCTTGTCTGAGAGATCTGATTTTTGACGGGAGGCGATCATTTGGCCGAACAGATCACTAATTATCAATGCCCCGCCTGCGGAGGCCCGCTGCATTTTGCCGGAGCCTCCGGCAAGCTGGAATGCGAGTACTGCGGCAGCAGCTTTGAGGTCGCGGAGATCGAAAAGCTCTATCAGCAGAAGGACGAAAAGGCGGCGGGCGCATTCCATGAGGAATCGGAAAAACAGGCCGCGCAGGAGCCAGCGGAGGACTGGGACGCGGCAGGGGATGGGATGCACGTCTATAACTGCCCGTCCTGCGGTGCGGAGCTGATCTGCGACGAAAACACCGCCGCGACGAGCTGCCCCTACTGCGGAAATCCCAGCATCGTCCCCGGCCAGCTCAGCGGAATGCTGAAGCCGGACTATGTCCTGCCGTTCAAGCTCGATAAGGCCGCGGCCATTGCGGCGCTGAAAAAGCACTACGGGAAAAAGCTTTTGCTGCCGAAGGCGTTCCGCGACCAGAACCACATTGAGCAGATCCAGGGCGTTTACGTCCCCTTCTGGCTCTTTGACATGAAGTCCGACGCCGACCTCTCCTTCAACGCCACCCGAAGCCACGTTCACACGGAGGGCGACTGGGAGGTCACGACGACGGAGCATTTCCGGATCCACCGCGCCGGAACGGTGGAATTCGCGCGGATTCCGGTGGACGGCTCGAGTAAAATGCCGGACGATTACATGGACTCCATCGAGCCGTTCGACTTCAGCGAGCTCAAGCCCTTCTCCACGGCCTATATGCCCGGCTACCTTGCGGACAAATACGACGTGAGCGCCGACGAGAGCGAATCGCGCGCCAGCGTGCGCTGCGAAAGCTCCGCCACACAGCTGGCCATGCGCGACGTGATCGGCTACGACACCGTCACGCCGACCGGCGGGGACGTCCATACCGTGCGCGAGGGCGTCAAATACGCCATGATGCCAGTCTGGATGCTGAGCACAAAGTGGAAGGATCAGAACTATCTTTTCGCCATGAACGCGCAGACCGGGAAGCTGGTCGGCGATCTGCCGGTCGATCCGATGCGCTATAACCTGCTGCGCCTCGCGGTCGCGGGCGGCATCACACTGCTGATGGTGCTGACGGGTCTCGGCGGCGCGATCGCCGGACTGTTTCTGTAAGGAGGGCGCAGCATGAAAAAACGACTTTTTTCCATCGCTCTGTGCCTGATGCTGCTTTTGTCTCTCTGCGTGACGGCCCATGCCGCCGACGGGGTCTATCTCATCGACGAGCCGGGGCTTCTGACGCGGGACGAGGCGGAGACGCTGGAAAGCCGCGCGGCGGAGCTTACCGGCCGCTACGGCATCGGCGTCTACATCGCGGTCGTGGACGATTTCACCGACTATGCCTCCGACTGCGAAACCGCGTCCGAGGAGATCTATCTTGCTAATGGCTTCGGCGTCGGCTCTGAACAGAATGGCATTCTGCTAATGCTCAGCATGGCCGACCGGGATTACGACCTGTGCGCCTACGGAACCGACGCACATCTTGCGTTCACGGACTATGGTAAGGAGCAGCTGGCAGAGGAATTTCTCGACGATTTCCGGTATGACGACTGGTACACCGGCTTTGAGGACTACCTCAGCGCCTGTGACCGGATGCTGAGCGCTGCGGAGCAGGGCCGGCCGGTCGATACCGAAAACGGCCACGGGCAGCTCTATTATGAGGATGAGAGCGATTACAGCCCCGATTATGAGGAGTCGTATGATTCCTATTCCGGCGGCTCCGTGCTCCTGGCCCGCCTCGGCTGGGGCCCCGCGTGGCTGGCCTCCGCTGTCGTCGCTGTCCTGCTTTCGCTTCTGATCTGCTGGATCGTGAAAAACGCCACCATGAAGTCGGTCGCAGCCAAGCGCGAAGCCGGAAGCTATGTGTGCGGTGGAATGCAGTTCCGCATCCGCAACGACCAGTTCACCCACACAACCCAGACGCGCCGGAAGATCGAGCGCGACCCGCCCGACAACGGCGGAAGCGGCGGTACGCAGGTCAACAGCAGCGGCTTCTCCCACAGCAGCGGCAAATTCTGAATAAACTTTATCCCGGCTCGGAGATCTGAAGTGTCCCCTGTCAAGTCAATGTCATTAAGTTAAGCCTGCGCAAAGGGCAAAGCAGCTACCGCAAGTAAGCAAAAGAGCTTATTTTTGCGGTAGCTGCCCTTTTTGCGCATGACAAAAGCAGGTGTCCAGAGGACATCTGTAATTACGGCATGATTTCAAATCTTCAATTGCCAAATAGTGAAGAATTCGATGTCGATACAACATTGACTCTAACGCGTCGACAAACGAAAGAGACATTGGCACTGTTATCTGCTTATCCAGAAAGATACCGTTGGATACAGCCACATACTACATTTGATTACATTGCTCCCAAAGATTCTGCGATGTATGATTTGCGTTTCCGCGTTGTTCGCTTCCGAATTTCTGGCGGATGCTATGAGACCGTCTATACGAATCTTGATTCAGAGACTTTTCCCATTGGAACAATCAAAGAACTTTACCGTCTCCGTTCGGGAATTGAAACTTCCTTTAGAGAACTTATAGCATTTTTCAAAATGTGCTTATCGGCTTAATGCAGCTGTGCAAAAGATGCAGCGACGGCTCTTG
>ERZ791919.272-NODE-272-length-62392-cov-7.641449_pt1 | contig 62392 bp, 52 predicted proteins | sample MGYA00510137_ERZ791919 | MGnify/ENA primary metagenome ERZ791919 (study PRJEB30046, sample SAMN00792059) | human gut metagenome | study: EMG produced TPA metagenomics assembly of the A metagenome-wide association study of gut microbiota in type 2... | reverse complement strand
ACGCTAGATGCACACAAATCCATTAATTTGTAAAAAGCTTAACTAAGTGACATTGGTTCTGAATAGTTACGTGTATTTTATCACTAAACCGTATGTATTATAGCACAGCACGTCCTTTACTGTCACTACTCAAAAGCAATCTTCTGATGATCTTTCCTATTTTCTTTTTTTATCCTCATATCTGCAGAAAAAGGCACACTCTTCATCATTACACTGGTCTGCCTCCGGCAGCCGGCAGTTAATATGAAAGACATGCGCTACCTCTTTCTTTTCCTTGCTTCCGTAAATATGCAGTTCACTGTCAATTCCCATGCTCTGCAGTTTTTCATACATCGGCTGTGCATTCGGAAGTGTAAAGTCATGAACTGAGCTCATAACAAATGCCGGTGGAAAATCCACAGTCAGATAATGCAGTGTGTCAAGGCTCTTAAGTCTTGCCTTCGCCTCTGGGGTATCATCATAAATATCCTCTCCTGCATATTCCTTAAACACATCAAAATCAAGATTGGCTTTCGGATCATGGGTATCATATACTCCACAATTAAGCCCCACCGCACGAACCTTAAGCCCCGACGGAACAAACGGGAACTGCTTTGCATATTCGGGATTAGAGCAGATCGTCAGATACTGTGTGGAGAGCTGTGCTCCTGCCGAGTCTCCTACTACAAAAAGATGATCCGTGTCAATCGCATACTCTTTCGCATGATCCCGTACAAAGCAGAATACCTGATTGATATCCTCTAAGGCTGCCGGATATTTATGCTCCGGGGCAAGACGGTAGTTAAAGTTCACAAAGGTAAATCCCCGCTGTGCCAGCCGCATTCCATAGAACTGGTACTGTTCCTTGCTTCCATAAACCCAGCCTCCTCCATGGACACTGATAATCGTTTTCTGCGGTTTTGTTACCTCTTTCTGATGATAAATATCGAGCAGATTGTCACTCCCGTATGGTCCGTAGGAAATATTGTCAAATCTCACAATATCCTCCGGCGTGGTAAGTCCTTCATCTCTCTTGTCATCACTGATTTTCCAGTTTACCCGGATATCCCTTACCTTTTCACTTAACATATCCTTTTCCTCCTTCATTACTGTATAATTCGTTTCTTATTTTATCTCTTAGATTTTCCTTTCCACTCCCTGTTACAGGAAAAAATGAATCCCCCAGAGTACCAGCAAATGTAACGGGTAATAAATATAAAACAGCCATTTGTTAAGCACTACATGCTTCTGCGACTTTTTCCCATTGTAGAACACCAGAATGACAATTGCTGCCACAATCCAGGCGATAATTGCATAAAAGCTGTGCAGTAATGCATATCCGGATAAAAACGGATAGACTGCATCATCCGGTGCATATCCGGGTATATTGAGTACAAAGAAAATGAAACACATCATTGCCCATGCACCAATCTGTTTTTTCCTGTTTCCACGGCTGTACCGAAACAATATGGCTGCAATCGGAAGAATCAGCGCACAATCACAGAATACCGATAGAATCGTCAGCACCAGAACAGACAAAATTTTCAATGCTTTGTTTAACTTACTGTCCAGTACCGCCAGAATACACAGGCACAGGAAGAAGGTAAACATCACATCTAATTGAAAATATCCCATAGCTAAAACAAAAGGAATCTCTGCAATAAATGCAAAAATCAACAGACGCTTCGCATAATCTTTTCTGGAATGAGTATAAAAATAGCCTTCCACCATAAAATAGCACATGGTGATGGACGTGAAATATCCCATATCTTCAAACACTTCATAAATAACCGTTCCTGATGGCAGCAAAATATGGGCGATATGATTGAATGTCATTAAAATAATTGCCAGATACTTGATCTGGTCGCGATTCATGATTTTATATTTTTTATCCATGGTATCTTTCCTTCTTTTATATAATCTGTCTACCACAGCATATCATAATTTACTTTGGTAATTCTCTAACTGATGAAAAATAGCAACTATATTTACAACATCTGCTCTCACATCAAAAATGACAACATAATTCATCTGCATGCTCTGTAACATTTAATTTATAAACCATACTTTAACCTCGTTTCGCTAAGCGCTATTCTGGCATCCTTTACCTTCCCTGCTTCTACTTGCTTTTCGGAGATCTCTATATCTCTGTACATAGCAATCTGTCTCATGGTTGACTCATAAATCTCCATGCTCATAATTACCATATCACCATAGCCATTTTTAGTAACATAAATAGGCTCATCTGTCTTGTGACACATCTCAGATATCTCCGATGTATTCTTCAAATCTTTAATTGGAATTATTTGTGGCATAATATGCACCCCCTCGATCATGGTCTAATTATACCATAATTATGCCCTATTTCAACTTCTTTTATTCATGATATATATTATCGCGTATGCCATTCTTCTACCTGCTTTCCTTTAGCCTCCTGAATCTAAAAACGACAGGCAATGACATCCCATCACAGCCCGCCGCTTTTCATTAATCATTAATCATTCATCTTAGCCAGTTTCGCAGCTTGGTCGGCTGCAATGCAGGCATCAATAATTTCCTGAATGTCACCATTCATAATTTTATCCAGCTTGTATAAGGTAAGGTTGATACGATGATCGGTCACACGTCCCTGCGGGAAGTTGTAGGTACGGATCTTCTCGGAACGATCTCCTGTACCGATCTGGCTTCTTCGCATTTCTGCTTCGGCATCATGACGCTGCTGCTGTTCCATATCGTACAGCTTCGCTTTCAGGATGGCAAAAGCCTTTGCCTTATTCTGGATCTGGGATTTCTCGGTCTGGCTGTAAACCACAATACCGGTCGGATAATGGGTCAGACGAACCGCAGAGTCTGTCGTATTCACACATTGGCCCCCGTTACCGGACGCACGCATCACGTCAATACGGATATCCTTATCCTCAATCACAATATCAATATCGTCTTCCACCTCAGGCATTACTGCTACAGAAATAGTCGAGGTATGAATACGACCGCCGCTTTCGGTTTCGGGAACACGCTGTACACGATGAACACCGCTTTCGTATTTCATCCTGGAATAAGCACCCTGTCCGTTAATCATGAAGTTTACTTCCTTCATTCCACCGATTCCGATTTCATCCACACTGAGGAGCTCTACCTTCCAGCGCTGACTTTCTGCATAATGCACATACATACGGTAGATCTCAGCCGCAAAAAGCGCTGCCTCATCCCCACCGGCACCGGCACGGATTTCCACGATAACGTTCTTATCATCATTCGGATCCTTGGGAAGCAGCAGGATTTTCAGCTTCTGTTCCAGCTCCTCCACACGTTTCTTGGCAGAGGCAAGCTCTTCCTTTAACATCTCCTTCATATCCTCATCGGTTTCTTCATCGAGAAGGGCAAGGGAATCTTCAATATCCTGCTTCGACTTCTTATATTCCTTATATGCTTCAACGATCGGAGTCAGATCACTCTGCTCCTTCATCAGCATACGGAAACGTTCCTGATTATTTGCTACATTTGGCTCTGCCAGCTCACTCATAATTTCTTCAAAGTGAATTAATAAATCTTCCAGCTTGTCAAACATCTTTCCACTCCTTATTTGTTTCGGAATCCTTACCAGACATATCCTGCTATTGTTATGAGAATTCCCCAACCTGCTTATTCATCATTTTTCAATATTGTTTCAACTATACGCTTTTAGGTTTACATAACTTTTATATTTTGTCCATATGCTTATAAAATCGGCAGTCTTCCACTCACCACACGATCAAGACCTGCGAAATCCCTACAGACATCGATCTCCTTAAAGCCTGCTTCACGAAGAAGCTCACTCACTGCCTGTGCCTGTCCGCTTCCGATTTCCATCAGGATCTGTCCGCCTCGTTTGAGGTAATCCTGCGCCCCGCCGATGATTCTCCGGTAAAAGTCAAGCCCGTCCTCTCCTCCATCCAGCGCAATATACGGATCATACTCCCGTACCTCTTCCATCAGTGTCGGGATAACCTTCCTTTCGATATACGGTGGATTGGATACCAGAAGATCAAACTTTCCGGTCACCTTTTCATACAGATCACTTTTAAGGAAATCTGCTTTGATACCAAGCAATTCCGCATTCAGTGCCGCTACCTGCAGTGCTTCCTTTGAAATATCCACACCGGTTCCCTCACAGTCATTCGAATAGTGAAGGAGACTTAACAGAATACAACCGGATCCGGTACACAAATCCAGAATCCGCATGCCATCATGCAGATACCTCATTGCCTCTTCCACCAGAATCTCGGTATCCTGTCTTGGAATCAGCACATGCTCATTGACGTGAAAGCGTAGTCCCATAAAGTCCTGATATCCTAAAATATGCTGCAATGGAACATGCTGCGCTCTCTGCTCTATGGTTTTGCGGTACTGCTCCTCTTCCTTTTCGGATACTTCCCGATCCCCGTGACAAAGCAGCGTATTGTGATCGGTGCCGCACACCTCTTCCAGCAAAAGCCGTGCATCCAGCTGTGCCTCACCAATCTCTGCCTCTTTCAGTTTCTGCATTCCCAGAAGAAAGGCTTCCGTATAATTCATTCTTCCACGGTTCCTTTCTCATTCTGTGCTTCCGTCACATTCGCAGGCTGTTCCTCTGCTACGGTTTCCTCATCCTCTTCCTCCGGTTCCGAAAGTTCTCCATCCTTCATCCAGGATTCGTCTACCTCGTAACCAAATTCCTCATAGAGATAATTCTTCCAGTCAAAGACAGCCTCAACCGATTTGATTGCGACTTCAATCATATCTTCATCCGGCTCTTTCGTTGTCAGTCTCTGCAACCACATCCCCGGAGCAGAAATAATCCGGATCAGAATATTGTCACTGCGTCCTGCCAGCCGGATAATCTCATAGGAAATTCCCGCAATTACCGGAATCAGTGCAATCCGGAGCAGTACACGATATACCGGATTCGATACCCGGATAAAGAAAAACAGGATAATACTTACAAATATCACAAAAAACAGGAAGCTTGTTCCACACCGCTTATGAATACGGGAGCTTTTCATCGCATTATATACGGTAAGCGGTCTTCCCTTTTCGATACAGTTGATACATTTATGCTCTGCACCATGATACTGATACAGACGATGAATGTCCTTCATCAGACTGATTGCCACAATATAAAGTAAAAAGATTGCAATCCGGATGACCCCCTCAATAATCGCAAGCAGGGAATCGTTCCGGATAAATCCATTCAGCAGCGTGGACAGATAATACGGCAGAAGAATAAAAATTGCCACAGCCAGCACGATCGAAAGCACTGTCGTAAATCCCATCAGAATCTTTTCGCCACGTCCTCCGGAAATCTTGTCAAGTGCCTTATCCAGCTTCGTCTCCTCCGCTTCGCCGTCCTCATAGAACTGGGCAGAATGATTGATACATTTCATGCCAAGGCGAAGAGAGTCAATAAAATTAAAAATGCCGCGTAAGAACGGAATCTTCGTAATTCTGCTTTCCGGAAAAAGTCCACGGAACACATCCACCTCGACATCAATTTCACCATCGGCTTTACGGATTGCAACTGCATAATCGTCTTTATTCTTCATCATAACACCTTCCAGAACGGCCTGACCGCCGATTCCGGAGTAGTGTGCGGATTTTTTCTTTTTCGCCATTTTAAATCTCCATTTAAGTTGTGTAACAATTCAGGACTTATCCCTCTCACTAAACTCATGCTTCGCTTTTCGCTTGCATTCGTTAAGTGTTCCGGACTGGTTCTCACTAAGTTCAAGCTTCGCTTTCAGCTTGCTTTCACTAAGTGTTCTACACAAAAAAGGTTGAGATGATGTAACACCTCAACCTTCATCGTTTCACTATTTGCCTGCTACGCCATACTTCTTATTGAACTTATCAATACGTCCGTCAGTTCTTGCAGCCTTCTGCTGACCTGTGTAGAATGAATGACATTTGGAACAAACTTCAACGTGAATATCTTCCTTTGTTGAACCTGTTACAAAAGTGTTGCCACAGTTGCAAGTTACAGTTGCCTGATAATAATCAGGATGAATTCCTTCTCTCATACTTTCACCTCTCTATGATCATTTCTCATATTTTCTGTTCTCATCCACTGTGTTTCCTACGAAACAGCTTTTTAAGTATACCATAGGTATCATACCTTGGCAAGCATTTTTTATAACCATTTAATCTTCTTAACCATATTGACAAATTCCTGATTGTTTCTTGTTTTGGCAAACAGATCAAGAATCTTGTCCAGGGATTCTTCCGGCTTCAGGCCGTTCAAAGCCTTCCGGATGATATTCATGGCATCAAGCTCGTCCTGTGATAACAGCAGGTCTTCACGACGCGTACTGGATCTCGGGATATCGATTGCCGGGAAGATTCTCTTCTCGGACAGCTTTCTGTCAAGCATTAATTCCATGTTACCTGTTCCCTTGAATTCCTCGTAAACCACATCATCCATCTTGGAACCGGTATCTACCAGTGCGGTTGCCAGAATCGTTAAGGATCCACCCTCACGCATATTTCTCGCTGCACCAAAGAACCTCTTCGGCATATGTAATGCAGCAGGATCGAGACCACCGGATAAGGTTCTTCCGCTGGGAGGAACAATCAGGTTGTAGGCTCTTGCAAGTCTTGTAATACTGTCAATCAGGATTACAACATCCTTTCCATGCTCTACAAGACGCTTACCACGCTCTATTACCATTTCGGATACACGCTTATGATGCTCCGGGAGTTCATCAAAGGTAGAATAAATAACTTCTACATTCGGTCCTTCAATTGCTTCCTTAATATCGGTTACTTCTTCCGGACGTTCATCAATCAACAGAATGATGAGGTGTACTTCCGGAGAGTTACGCTTTACGGATTTCGCAACATCCTTTAACAGGGTTGTCTTACCAGCCTTCGGAGGGGATACGATCATACCTCTCTGCCCCTTACCGACCGGACTGATCAGATCCATAACACGCATTGCCACACTCGCCCCCGGCATTTCCAGATGAAGACGCTCATTCGGGAAAATCGGTGTCATATCTTCAAAATTATAACGTTTCGAGCTTTCTTCCGGCGTATAACCATTGATGCTCTTCACATATAACAGTGCTGCAAACTTCTCTCCCTGTGTACGTACTCTGGTATTTCCCTCCAGAATATCACCGGTCTTCAGTCCGAAACGGCGGATCTGGCTCGGAGCCACATAGACGTCATTCTCACCGGGAAGATAGTTCTCGCAGCGGATAAATCCGAAGCCATCCGGCATAACCTCAAGAATACCATGTGCACTGATTCCGCTGTCCAGCTCTTCAAGCGTTTTTTCTTCTTCCGCTTGTGTGGTTTTTTCTTCTTTATTTCTACTATCTTCTTTGGCTTTTACTTCTTCTCTGATCTTTGTTTCCTTACGTTCTACCGCTTTGGGGGTTACAACACCTTTCGGCTGCTGAACTCCCTTGCCCTCTGCCTTGTCCTTTTCATCAGCTGCAAGCATTGCTTCTACCAGTTCGTCCTTTTTCATGGTTGAAATACCACGCAGTCCTCTTGCTTTCGCTACTGCCTTCAAATCTACAAGCGCTAAAGACTCATACTTTTCTCTCATATTCTCCTCCAAATATCTATGAAAACTGTATACCATTATTACATTTCAAAGGGAATTTTCTTACGAATTGCAAATGATTTGTCATACAATAAAGTGATTATACAACATTCATTTCCAAAAGGAAAGCAGTTTTTTTAATATTTTTAGCAAATTTTCGGCAAAATGAGACATATTTTTCTACTCATCCAACGACTGTTTAACCGGAACCTCAATTTTACGGTCGTAGCAGGCAAAGGTAGCTTCTACCCATTTTTTATCCGGCTTTTTCGTAAAAAGGCTGACAATCGGTACAAGAACCAGTCCTGCCACCATAGCGAATGCTCCCGCATTAATCGGAGACTGCAATACCGTCGGGAAGGAGCTTCTAAAGAACAGATTCAGCGTCATTACACCAACACCAGATACAAAGCTGACATAGCAGGCTGCCCTGGTTGTCTTTTTCCAGTATAAGCCATACAGGAACGGTGCAAGAAATGCCCCTGCCAGTGCGCCCCAGGATACTCCCATAAGCTGCGCGATAAAGGTCACGTTACTCTTATACTGCACAATGGCAATCACTACGGAAATCGCAATAAATACCACGATCAGAAGCCTCATAATGAATACCTGCTTCTTTTCATCCATATCTTTCACTACATGATCCTTTAATACATCCAGTGTCAGCGTTGAACTCGATGCCATAACAAGAGAAGACAACGTTGACATGGAAGCAGACAACACCAGAATCACGACAAGTCCTATGAGAAGATCCGGAAGATTCGAAAGCATTGCCGGAATCACGGCATCATAGCCATCTGCTGCAATGTCAATCTGACTGCTGTACAATCTTCCGAAGCCGCCAAGGAAATAGCATCCTCCGGATACCACAACTGCAAACAAAGTAGAAATAATGGTTCCCTTTTTAATAGAGGCCTCGCTCTTAATCGCATAAAACTTCTGCACCATCTGCGGAAGTCCCCAGGTTCCGAGGGAGGTCAATACAACCACACAAAGCAGGTTAAACGGATCCGGTCCAAAGAACGATGCAAACACACCGGGCTGTGTGGACGCTGCCGCATCTTCTACATTGGCAAGTCCGTTTAAGGCTTCCAGAAAACCACCGTTGCTTTTTAATACGGCTGCAATTACCACAACAATACCAAACAGCATGATAAGTCCCTGCAGGAAATCATTGATTGCCGTTGCCATATAGCCGCCTGCCACCACATAGATCCCTGTCAATACCGCCATTACCAGAATACAGACCGCATAATCAATATGGAACGCCATTCCAAACAGTCTGGATAATCCGTTGTAAAGTGATGCGGTATAAGGAATCAGGAATATAAATACGATCACGGATGCCACAATTTTTAAATTTTTGGACTGGAAACGTGTGCCAAAGAATTCCGGCATGGTTGCACTGTCCAGGTGCTGTGTCATAACACGGGTTCTTCTTCCCAGAACTACCCAGGCAAGCATGGAACCAAGCAATGCATTCCCGATTCCGATCCAGGTGGAAGCAATTCCGTATTTCCACCCGAACTGTCCGGCATATCCTACGAAAATAACTGCCGAAAAGTACGAAGTTCCGTAGGCAAAGGCTGTAAGCCACGGACCGACACTCCGTCCTCCAAGTACAAATCCATTTACATCTGTTGCATGCTTTCTGCAATAAAAGCCAATTGCCAGCATCACCCCGAAAAAAATTACCAGCATCAATATTTTAATGGTCATAACCCACTCTCCTCTTTTTCTTTCTCTATTGCCATCATTTAAGTTATGTAAACCGCATGGCAGAACAATGGTAATAGCTCCGTAGATCAGCTGCGGTTCTGTGCTTCTACCAGACGCGTTCCGCAGTACTGTTCACGAAGCTTCGGCTTCTCAATCTTGCCGGTAGGATTTCTCGGAATATCCGCAAATACAATCTTATGCGGACGCTTATAACGGGGAAGCTTCTGACAGAATTCATTCACCTCTTCCTCTGTACAGGATTGATCCGGCTTTAACTCAATTACCGCAAGGGTTGTCTCACCCAGACGCTTATCGGGAATACCAATGACTGCCACATCATGAACGGCATCTATATTGCGCAGGAAATCCTCAATCTGTACCGGATAAATATTCTCACCGCCACTGATAATAACATCCTTCTTCCGGTCTACCAGGAAGATGAAGCCATCCTCATCCATCTGTGCCATATCTCCGGTATAAAGCCAGCCTTCCTCATCCATGACTTCCTTCGTTGCCTCTTCATCATTATAATAACAGGTCATTACCCCGGGTCCCTTAACCGCAAGCTCGCCGACCTCTCCCTGTGGAACTTCCTTCCGGTTTTCGTCCACAATCTTAACCTTCCAGCCAAAGCCCGGCTTTCCGATTGCACCAACCTTATCAATATTTTCTACTCCAAGATGAACACATCCGGGTCCGATGGACTCGCTTAAGCCGTAATTGGTATCATACTGGTGGTTCGGGAAATAATGCTTCCAGTGCTTAATCAGACTCGGTGGTACCGGCTGTGCGCCGATATGCATGAGTCTCCAGTGTGACAGATCATAATCCTCAAGCTTCACTCTTCCGCTGTCTAACGCTTCCAGAATATCCTGTGCCCACGGAACCAGGAGCCATACAATCGTACATTTTTCTTTGGATACCGCATCCAATATGTATTCCGGTCTGGTTCCCTTTAACAGAACTGCCTTGCTTCCGGACAAAAGGGAGCCGAACCAGTGCATCTTCGCTCCTGTATGATATAACGGGGGAATGCACAGGAACACATCGTCCCTGGTCTGTCCATGATGATTCTGCTCGACACGGCAGGAGTGGATCAGGCTTTCATGATTATGTAAGATGGCCTTCGGAAATCCTGTTGTTCCGGAAGAGAAGTAAATTGCTGCATCATCCTGTTCCGTAAGATGAACCTTCGGCGCCACACTGGAACAATTCGAGGTCAGTGAAGCATAATCCTCTGCAAAGGTCGGGCAGTTATCTCCTACGAAGAACAATAAACGGTTGCGGCTGATTTCATCTGCAATCTCCTCCACACGTCCGATAAATTCAGGTCCGAATACCAGCACATCTGCCTCTGCCTTTTCTACGCAATACCGGATTTCATCCGGCGCATAACGGAAGTTCAGCGGAACGGCAAGCGCTCCTGTTTTCATAATTCCAAAATAAATCGGCAGCCATTCCAGACAGTTCATTAACAGAATTGCCACCTTGTCCCCCTTCTTAATACCTCTTGAAATCAGCAGATTGGCAAACCGGTTCGCCTTTTCATCAAATACCCGCCAGGTAATCTCCCTTCGATAATGTGTCATAGGATTGGGCTCTATCAGTTCATATTCCTTCCAGGTAACCCGCCGGATCTCTTTGACCTCCGGGTTAATCTCCACCAGACAGACCTCATCCCCATAACTTCTGCTGTTCTGCTCCAATACATCTACAATTGTCATTTTCCCTCTCCTTTGATATTATGTAAACTGTTTTGTTGTTGTGTATACTTCATTATTATGTTCTTTTATACTTTAACGCTTTTACCTATTGAAGTATACCCTTGTATTCGTTATTTGTCAAGGATATTACCATGCCTCACTACACAAAAGTAACAGTTCATCCATGCCATTCATAAGTTGCCGGATTGTACAGATTTGCTAATAAATATACGCGCTTTCCGGCAACAAAAAGGCACCAGACAATCCTATGTCTGATGCCAAAATTTCACGTTTTCTACTCTGAAACTCACCTTGAAATCTGCACAGACATATAAGACCTATTGCTTATAACTGTGCAGGAACTGCTGTTACAAGCGAATACGCCTCTCATAATAATAAAGGTATGCCTGATTGGTAAGTTTACTCTGATTCATACAAAACTCCCTGACTTCATAAAGTTTTACAATAGACAGATTAACACGCTGCATTCCGCATGTCAATCGGCTTTCCAATAAATCTCAGTTTTGGATAAGAACTATCCGGAAAATTACACTTCCTTCTTTGGCTTCCGTCCACAGCACTTTGTCTCGGTACAGAATCCAGTAACCTCGCACTTCGGCTGAAAATAATTCTCGGTTAAGAACTTCCACTCTTCCGAATAATTACTGAGCTCTGTCTTCATATCGTTCATCAGCTGGCGGAACTCCCAATATGCTCTCGTACAGAGTCTCTGATGGGACATATCCACGAGATTCCTTAAATTGGTACGAAGTACCACCTTGCTTTCCATTCCAAGCGGAAGAAGCATGCCCACATCCTCACGCGGCAGTTCCATCGCTTCTAACTTCTGCATTGCGGTAAGAATCTCTTCCATGGCATGATCATAAACCGCTTTCGCCTCTTCATTACCCGCAATAGTAGGCGGTGTCACATACGGAAAGCCCTTCTGATAATTGATATATCTGGTAGAAGCCTGCAGTCTTGTCGGGCTGCCTCCGATATGGGTATACAGTTCACGGATCACTCTTGCAGAATATCCTTCAAGAATCATATAAACCTGTGGATACTCCCAGGTTCTTCCATGTCCGGAAGAAAGACAGTCAAGTCCTCTCTTATAATTACGATCCTCTTTCGTGATGTCTGCTCCCCAGCATACACCAGCCTCACGTCCGATCAGACTGACTGGATCCTTTGTGGTTTCCTTTTGAATAATGATCTTTCCCATCTTTGTACCCTTCTCTACGTTAGTTTTCTATGAAATGCTTCGCAGCCGCTTGCTTTTCCTTGGGCTCATTATATTATACCATATCTCTAATTCTCTGCAAGAGCACAATAAGTCCACCAATTGCAAACGGTACAATCCAGGTCACGAAGCGGAATACCAGAATTGCAGGTACGGTCACGGACTCCGGTAAGAAGAAGCCAAATAAAAGCAGGAAAACGAATTCCAGTGAACCGATTCCGGAGGGTGCCGGAATCACGCCTGCAAGCATATAAGCAACTGCCATAAGACACACATTCAAAAAGAAGTCCGGAAACTCCTGTCCACGGAACATATAGGCCGGAATGAGATACACCATAAGCAGCATCCCCATACTCTTAAGCAGTACGAAAAGAAAACTGCCCTTTTTCCGGAACACTACTTTCCCGGTATCATTTAAGAGTCCGGCCTGCTCTTTGCCCTTCTGCAAGGTTTTCTGTAAAGAGGGAAATCTCCCGGACAGCTTATCGCATACCCGGTTCACGAATTGCAGCACCTTCGAAGAAGCTGCAACGGAAAGCATGGCTGCCACAATTACAAAGGTGATGAGAACCCCTGGTACCATATATTTCCCATAGGACGTACAGATTTCGTCCATTCTTCCAGAGACAAGCAGGAACAGGAACCCACTCACACCAAGAAGCATCACGGCAATCTTCTTTAACACAAACTGAATCATCGAAATTCCGGTTCCCTGTGCCGGCGGAATATCCTTTTTCGACAGATAATAAATCTGAGCAATTCCGGATCCGCTCCCCAACGTAATCAGGCGGTAAAATTCACAGCAATAGGCAACCTTTATCGACTCCCAAAACGGATAGGTGCTTCCGGATAACCATACCACGCCCTGCATGACTGCTCCTTGTATAAAGAAAAAGCCGCCTGCAAGCAGACAACATACGATAATCTCATGGATAGACAATGCCTGGATTCCACTCACAATGTCTTCTAAAGAGTCCCAATAAAAAACCAATGCTGCTGCCAGCAGGATCCCTACCAGCAGCAGACTGATGATTCCGCTATATTTTCTTTTCTTCCCTTTTCCTTTTTCTCTCTTCATATATCACACTACTCATAACTATTACAACGATTCATATACAGACCTCATGAAACTATTTTATAAATAATTCCTGCAGCAGTTCTGAATCACATTTCTTATTCCTTCTTAGTCAACCTTCTTATAGTTCTCATAGCTCGGCTTCTTGTGTGGCGTTGCATTCCAAAGCTTTTCAGCCTCCGGTGCCCACTGCTTTGCATAGGCATGACACTTCTCGCACAGATGCTCTGCCGTTTCCGGAGACTTTAGATCAGTAGACTTTGCTCCGGTTTCCTTTACCATACGCTGCAGAATCTCCGGATTTTCCAGCATCGGGCAGGGTCTTAAATGATTCTCATTGAACGGCTGGTTATTATAATATGCCATAAACAGTGGGGAGTGCAGAATCTCAAGCAGGCTGCTTGTCCTGATGTTGGCAGTTGAATAATGAATGAATACACAGGGCTCTGCATCACCGTTTGCATTGATGTGGAAGTAGTTACGTCCACCGGCAATACATCCGCCAACATATTCTCCATCATTCTGGAAGTCCATTGTAAAGATGCCCTTGCCATGTGACATGTTACGGATTTCACGTACACGCTCACGCATATATTTTCTCTGCTCCATGGTCGGCAGAAGCTCTACAGCCGCATCATTTCCTACCGGCATGTAGTGGAAATACAGGGAGTAACGGCATCCCTTTTCCACAATCAGATCAATGAATTCATCACTTGTTACGGTTTCAATATTCTGTGACGTATAGCAGATGGATGTTCCAAAGATCAGTCCATACTCTTTGAGCAGATCCATCGCATGCATTACCTTCTCAAACACTCCGGTTCCACGACGCAGGTCATTTACCTCTGAAAATCCTTCCAGACTGATTGCCAGATAAAGATTCCCAAGCTTTACCATCTCCTGACAAAGAGGCTCATTCACCAGCGTACCATTCGTATAGGCAAGGAATGCACAATCGTGATGCTTTTCACACAGTCTTAAAATGTCGTCCCTGCGGACCAGCGGTTCACCGCCTGTAAACATATAAAAGTAAATTCCGAGTTCCTTTCCCTGGGTGATAATATCATCCATTTCCTTGAAGGTCAGGTTTAAGCGGTTGCCATACTCTGCCGCCCAGCATCCGGTACAATGCAGGTTGCAGGCACTTGTCGGATCCATCAGAATCAGCCACGGAATGTTGCACTTCTGTACTTCTCTCATCTTCCGGATCGTCTTGGTTCCATGGAAAAAGGCTTCATAGCCAAGGTTTAAAGCCGTCATTTTTAAGACATACGGATCAACCTCATCTAAGAGACGGTGAATATATTTGTTTAACGTTCCGTCCTGATCCAAGACCATCTGCTTTGCTTTGTCATAGTCAATGTCAATTTTTTCGCCATCCATATACTTCTGCATCAGGTCAATCAGCTTTACGATTTCACCCTCCGGTTTTTTATTGAGGTTCTTTAAGGTAACGTCCAGTGCAGTACTAAAAGCAGCCCTTCCTGCTGCATGTGTCATAGATCCCATCTTCGTGTCCTCCTGTTTCTTTTGTAAAATGTAACGGATTTCCATTTCCGGTTCATACTCTTGTGTTTTTCTGATTTCAGCATACCTAAACTGTTTTTAAAGTAAAATGGACAAAAAAAAGACAATGTATGAAATTCATACATTGCCTTAACTTTGCTTAATTTTCAAACACTTTTGCTAAAATGCCTATTGCTTTTGCCTGGTGCTTCTTTTATTCCCTGCCATCCCAGCAGTAGGTACAGAGCTTGCAGCGGTCGATTCCGACGGATTCGATCATATCATCGAGACGGTGAAAACGCAAGGAAGTAAAGTTCAACTGTACTCCGATCCGCTTTACCATCTCCTGATACTCCGGAGAATCCGGATTGGAATACGCACTTAAATTTACATTGGCTGCGTTTCCGGTCATTTCCTTAATCGTTCTTCTGGTAATCAGCTCCATCTCGGAAGAAGAACGTGAAAAATTCAGGTATTTACATCCGTATAATAACGGCGGGCATGCCGTACGGATATGAACCTCTCCTGCCCCGCTCTGATACAGGAATTCAGTGGTTTCCCGAAGCTGTGTACCACGCACGATGGAATCATCAATCAATAGAAGGCTCTTGTCCTTTATCAGGTCATGTACCGGAATCAGCTTCATCTTTGCAATCATATTACGCTGGCTCTGGATCGTTGGCATAAAGGAACGCGGCCACGTCGGCGTATACTTGATAAACGGTCTGGAAAAAGGAATTCCGGACGCATTGGAATATCCGATTGCATGTGCCACACCGGAATCCGGGACACCGGCTACATTATCCGGATGCACATCGTCCCGCCTGGCAAGAAGCGCACCGCAGTTGTAACGCATCTTTTCTACACTGATGCCTTCGTAGGAAGAGGACGGATAACCATAATATACCCAGAGGAAGGTACAGATCTTCATCTCCTTACCGGGCGAAACCAGAGTCGTTACCGCTTCCGGTGTCACAATGACGATTTCTCCGGGTCCTAACTCCTTTTCATCCACATAACCAAGGTTCAGATAGGCAAAGCTTTCAAAGGAAATGCAGTAAGCATCCTCCTTCTTTCCGACTACAACAGGAGTTCGTCCGAGCCGGTCCCTGGCGGCATAAATTCCCTTTGGTGTCAGTAATACCACCGTCATGGAACCATCGATCAATTCCTGTACATATTGCAGTCCTTCGATCAGATTGTCCTTCTGATTGATGATGGCTGCCACAAGCTCGGTTGCATTGATATCCCCGCCACTCATCTCAAGAAAGTGGGAATGTCCCGAGGAAAACAGGTTATCCACAATGGCCTCCATGTTATTGATCTTACCAACCGTCATGATCGCATAGGTACCATGGTGGGAACGCACAAGCAGAGGCTGCGGTTCATAGTCTGAAATACAACCGATACCGAGGGTTCCCTGCATTTCATTTACATCTTTGTCAAACTTGGTCCGGAAAGGCGCATTCTCAATATTGTGAATGGCTCTTTCAAAACCGGTCTCTTTATTATATACGGCCATACCTGCTCTTCTGGTTCCCAGATGGGAATGGTAGTCCGTACCGAAAAACAAATCAAACACGCAATCGTTCTTTGACGCTACGCCAAAAAATCCACCCATATTAAAATATTTTCCTTTCCTTAGAAAATCACCCTCATGATTTAAACATTGATCTCGACCTTCACGCCAAGTAAATCCCTGTTATCCTGTAAGATCGGTGAAATCACCTTTCTTAAGAACGCTTCTACCTGTTCTCTGGAACGACCCACATAACGGGACGGCTCCATGGTCTTCTGTAAATCCTCAAGGGTCATATGGAATTCCGGATCCGCTGCAATCAGCTCTAAAAGATTGTTCTCCCTGCCTTCCTGCTTCACATTCTTACCGGCTTCCATGGATAACTCTCGGATCTTTTCATGCAGCTCCTGACGGTTTCCGCCCATCTTTACGGCATCCATCATGATGTTCTCGGTTGCCATGAACGGAAGCTCACTTAACATATGCTTCTCAATGACCTTCGGATAAACCACCAGTCCGTCGACAACATTCAGACACAGGTCTAAAATTCCATCAATTGCAAGGAACGCCTCCGGAATGGATAATCGCTTATTGGCAGAATCATCCAATGTACGCTCAAACCACTGGGTTGCAGAGGTAATTGCCGGATTCAGTGCATCGATCATCACGTAGCGGGAAAGGGATGCGATCCGTTCACTTCTCATCGGGTTTCTCTTATAAGCCATGGCGGAAGATCCGATCTGATTCTTTTCAAACGGCTCTTCTACTTCCTTAAGATGCTGCAGCAGACGGATGTCATTGGACATCTTATGAGCGCTGGCTGCAATTCCGGCAAGGACATTGGCAACTCTCGTATCCACCTTACGGGAATAGGTCTGTCCGGAAACCGGATAACATTCCTTAAAGCCCATCTTCTGTGCAATCATCGGATCAATCTTATCGATCGTCTCCTGATCGCCGTTAAACAGCTCCAGAAAAGAAGCCTGTGTTCCTGTAGTTCCCTTGGAGCCAAGGAGCTTCATGCCGGAAAGCACATGGTCGAGATCCTCAAGATCCAGACAGAATTCCTGCATCCACAGGGTTGCACGCTTTCCAACGGTAGTCGGCTGTGCCGGTTGGAAATGCGTAAACGCCAGCGTCGGCTGTGCCTTGTATTTATCTGCAAAGTCGGCAAGCTCCTTTAATACATTAATGAGCTTTTTCTTCACAAGACGGAGTGCTTCTGTCATCACGATAATATCGGTATTATCTCCTACATAACAGCTGGTTGCGCCAAGGTGGATAATACCCGCTGCCTTCGGGCACTGCTGTCCGTAAGCATAAACATGGCTCATAACATCGTGGCGAACTTCCTTTTCTCTTGCTTTTGCCACATCATAGTTAATGTCATCGGCATGACTCTTTAATTCATCAATCTGTTCTCTGGTAATAACCGGCTTCCCATCCTGGGATAGTCCTAATTCCATCTCAGTCTCTGCAAGTGCAATCCAGAGCTTACGCCAGGTACGGAACTTCATGTCAGGAGAAAAGATATACTGCATGTCTTTACTTGCATAACGCTCTGACAAAGGACTTACATATCTGTCTGTACTCATTCCCTTCCTCCTATGCCAGTCCAAGTCTCTTGAATACTTCGTTGTAAGCTTCTTCCACATTTCCAAGGTCACGACGGAAACGGTCCTTGTCAAGCTTTTCATTGGTGTTGACATCCCACAGACGGCAGGTATCCGGAGATACTTCATCTGCTAACAGGATTTCTCCATGGAAACGGCCAAACTCGATCTTAAAGTCAATGAGCTTGATATCCGCCTGAAGGAAATAAGCCTTCAGTACTTCATTTACCTTAAAAGCATACTTCTTAATGGTGTCAATTTCTTCCCAGGTAGCAAGTCCCAGGGCAACAGCAAAATAGCTGTTAATCAGCGGATCGCCTAAAGCATCATTTTTATAACTGAACTCAATGGTAGGCTCCTTAAAGGGGGTTCCCTCCGGTACTCCAAGACGCTTGCTGAAGCTTCCTGCAGCCACATTACGGATAATAACCTCTAAAGGTACAATATCGACCTTCTTTACAGCAGTTTCACGGTCACTCAGTTCCTCGATCAGATGGGTAGGTACCCCTTCCTTCTCCAGAAGCTTAAATACGTGATTGGTCATACGGTTATTGATGGCACCCTTTCCTACGATGGTTCCCTTCTTTTCGCCGTTGAAAGCAGTTGCATCATCCTTATAATCCACGATAACAACATCCGGATCCTCTGTTGCAAATACCTTCTTTGCCTTTCCTTCATAAAGCTGTTCCATTTTTTTCATGATTATCCTCCATTTGAAAGTTTATATTTGAAAGAAACATCGGTCTCCCCATGTTCTTTACAAGCAATGGCATCCGATCAGGCGTTCAGTTTTCCGATAAATTCCTTCACCCGTTCATTTTCCGAAGCAAAGATCTCCTCCGGAGTTCCCTGCATCTTAATATGACCGCCTTCCATGAATATGATCTTGTCGGATACTTCTTTGGCAAACTGCATTTCATGTGTCACAATGATCATGGTCATATGCTGCTTTGCCAGTTCCTTAATAACCTTAAGCACCTCTACCGTAAGCTCCGGATCAAGTGCGGAGGTCGGTTCATCAAAAAAGAGAATCTGGGGCTGCAGGGCCAGTGCCCTTGCAATCGAAACTCTCTGCTGCTGTCCTCCGGAAAGCTGGCACGGATAGGCATCTGCCTTATCGGCGAGCCCGAGCTGTTCTAAAAGCTTCTTTGCTCTCTCCACTGCCTCTTCCTTCGGTACTTTATCGACACAGACAGGGGCGTCTGTAATATTCTTCAATACGGTATAATGTGGAAACAGATTGAAATTCTGGAAAACCAGTCCGAAGTACTTCCGGATCTGCTTTAATTTCGCCCTGGACGCATACACGCATTTTCCGTTCTCTTCCTTCGCTGCTGCTTCCCCAAGATAAATGAGATCTCCCCCATCCATCTTTTCAAGTAACGTAGCACATCTAAGGAGCGTGGACTTTCCGGAACCGGACGGTCCGATAATCGAAACGACCTCTCCCCGGTGCACCTCTATGGAAATATCTTCCAGTACATGCAGGTCACCGAAATGCTTTCTGATATGATTCATCTGTAATAAAGTCTCACTCATTCCGGCTGCCTCCTAATGATAATAGTCCATGGATTTCTCAATCCGTTCCATAATTGCTGCCACAAGCAGGTTAAAGATATAATAAAACAAACCTGCTGCCATCAGCGGCATAATGCTCGTTTCAGCTGCCGCGATCTGCTTGGCCAGCGTAAACATCTCTGCCTGTGACAAAACAAAAGCAAGAGACGTATCCTTCACTAAGGTAATCGTTTCATTCGTAATCGACGGCAGAATCCTCTTCATCACCTGCGGGAAAATGATCTTGAAGAAGGTCTGCACCTTCCCATAGCCCAGAATCTCTGCGGCCTCATACTGTCCCACCGGCATGGATTCAATTCCGCCACGGTAAATCTCGGCAAAGTATGCTGCATAGTTCACCGCAAAGGCAATAATAATTGCCGGGAACCGGTATCCCTTCAGATTACTGCCGAATAAATAGTACGGTCCGAAGTATACCACGATCAGCTGCAGCATCAACGGCGTACCTCTCATAATAGAAATATATATCTTACTGATACCTTTTAGCAACACATTTTTTGACATTCTTCCAAAAGCCACCAAAAGTCCCAGCGGTAACGAAAAAAGTAACGTCAGAAAAAAGATTTCTACCGTTACCAGCGTTCCCTGTCCCAATTGCAATATAATTGTCTGAAAATTCATACCTTACTCCTGTGTATAAGTTAGCTCAAAAATGATCCACCGGATCATTTTCTCATATGCATGGCAACATAACTATTCAGGGGCAGAATCTTCATTCTGCCCCCGGAACACCTCTTTATTTGCCTAAGCAAACACTGTCCTCCAAGCCATACTTCTTTGCAATTTCCATAAAGGTTCCATCCTCTGCCATTTCAAGCAGGGTAGCTTCCACCTGATCCTTTAATTCGGTGTTGCCAAGCTTAAAACCGATACCATACTGTTCAGTTGCCAGCTTTTCATCGAGGATCACGAAGCCGTCCCCTCTTGATTCCAGCTGATAATCTGCAACTCCGATATCTACGGCGATCGCATCCACAGCACCTGCATCTAAATTCAGGAATCCGGTATTGTAATCTGCAAACTGTGTCAGTTCTGCAAAGGTTGCTGCCAGATCCGCTGCATCTCCTTCGAGGGCAGAAAGTGCGGAGGAATCCTTCTGTACTCCGACAATCTTACCGGCAAGATCCGCAGGAGCGGTAATTCCTGAATCTGCCTTTACGACAAATACCTGGCTGTTATCCACATAAGGAACGGTGAAGGTATACTGATCTTCACGTCCATTCATGGTAAATCCGTTCCAGATACAATCAATGGAGCCTGAGCTTAATTCCATATCCTTGGCATCCCAGTCAATCGGCTGCTTTACAAGTGTCCATCCGTTGCGGCTGCATACCTCAGCAGCAAGCTCTAAGTCAAATCCGGTATATTCACCATTCTCATCCATATAACCATAAGGCGGGAACTCTGCATCAAAACCGACCGTAAAGGTTCTTCCTTCTGCAGATGCATCTGCCTGTTCACTATCCTCCTGTGCTGCGTCCGCATTCTCCTGTGCAGTGGTTTCTTCCGGAGCCTCTGTCGTTGTATCCTGTGCGGCAGTCTCCCCGGCACCGCATCCAGCCAGTAATCCGGTCATCATTACGGCTGCAATAGTAACTGCAAGTAACTTTTTCATAATCTCTCCATCCTTCCTTAGTCCTGTATTCACAGGTTAGTTATGCATCACGCTACCTCTTTAGCATGATAAAGCATGTTCGATACCCATGCTACCATGCACACTAAGGAAAGTCAAGTGAAATCCTTATCGTACTCCGCCACAATGCCCAGAATCTCTTTGGCATATTTCGGATAATTTTCAACCAGATCCTTCACCTCTGCTTTCGCCTTTCCGGCAATAACCTCCTTGTTATAATCCATTCTCCGGCGTAAGGACTGTCTGCGGATAATCAGATTGTGCCGGATCTCAATCATTTCCTTCTTATCGAGAAGCGCCTGTGTCTGATACAGCCAGATCATCGGATCCTTTACCTGATACCGGCGCAGAATATGTAAAAGCTCCTGCTGGCTGGAATCCAGTTCGATTTCTGCCCGTTTATAATTATGACGTTCGTCCTTTTCTTCGAGATACTGCTTATAATCCCGTCCAAGCTCCTGTGCGCTCTTGACATTATACTTCATATAGAGATAGTCAAGCAGATGCGTATTATTCACATACCGGATCTTCACCGTATTCTGCAGCCGGATGAGCCTGCTGATCCCGCTCTCCACCTGGGAAAGCTCCCGTACGGCATCGTTATATTTTAAGAAAATGGCGGTGATGGCAAGTGCTCCGATTCCCCCGGCCGCCAGATAACCAATCTTCACGTCAAAGGAAAAGGCATACTGTAAAACCACCAGTAACAGCAAACAGAAAATCACTGCCGTTGCGCAGACAATCGTCATCGAACGGGTATCCTTCATCAGATGCCGCAGTTCGATCTTCCGGAAGCCGTAGGCCTGCCGTTCACTGTCGAGACGGCGCAGGTCCCGCTTAATCAGGTTCTGGTATTCTTCCGCCTTTTCAAGCTTCTCATATGCCTCCTGCACTTCCTCTTCCATGCATTCCATCTGATAAAACTTCTCATCCGTCATCCGGTTTTTCCGTTCCTTGTAGCCGGACTGCTGCCTCTCGAGCGTATCTATCCGTTTGGCACATTCCATAAGCAGGCGGCTTTCATTCTCCGGCAGTGCCTCAATCTCTTCAATATCCTTAAGATGCGAGGTGACCACCTGATATTCATGCTGGAGATTTTCTACCTCCCTGGATGCCTCTGCAATCTGCTCCAGGCACCCCCTCACATATTCCTCACGCTGCTTCCGGTTATGAACCTGTAAATCGTCACGGTCATAGACGATTTCATTCCACTCCTCGACCTCGTAAGCCTCCTCATAATCCCTTTTCCAGTTAAAAATCCGTTGTAATAGACCCATTCTTATTCCTCAACAAGCTGCAGGTAATCTTCCTTCAGCCGATAGATAATTTTATCAATTTCTTCGTAATAGGAAGCCACATTCCCCTCTTCCTTATATATCTTCAATGCCGACAGCATCCGGTTTTCACGCGAGGCCTCGAACTCCCCCTTTGCCGTTGTAATCTTCTTTTCAAGCTCCAGCGAAAGCTCATGGTATTCCGAATGCTCCGCAATAAAACGGATGTATTCTTCCTCTGACAGATAACTGCGTAAGGAAGAAAGGTACTGCACCCCTGACTCCTCGTCCTTTGACATTTCATAGGCACGCTTATAATACTTCGCCGCAATGTCAAACATGAAAAGTCCTGCATAGGCATAACCCATATTATGATAAATGGCAGGCCGCAGGGCATTCTCCGTATCGGGCAGCACCCGGTTCAGATCTTCGTACTCCCTGAGTGCCATCAGATGACGGTTGTTCTGCAACAGATAATCCGCCTGCTTTTTCTTCCGTTCAAAATCATTTAATCCGGCATTGCTCTTCAGAATTTCATCCATCCTGGCAATTTCTGCCTCAGTGCAATAGTTGACATAATCAATTATTATGTCAACAAACTCCCCTGCCTGAATTCCTTTTTTCATGGCAAGCGTAAGCCGGTCTGCCAGCTCCGGGAGACCACACTGTTCCCGCAGCCATTCCGGAAGGTGCTTATCCATGATCTCTGTGTTAATCATAAACGGATTGTTTGCAAACAGATAACACAGCTCTTCCACGCAGTATACATTCACACAGACCTTCTCTAAATGATAGGGTTCGTTGGCATATTTTCCTGTACAGATTAATACTCGGCTTACCATCTGAATTCCTTTCTGGTGTATAAACTACCGGATCCTCATACCTGCAGGGTATGTGTCCATGCCCTGCCGCTGCTCTTAAACAGTTCTCCAAATCCCATATCGGTGATTTCCAGCGTCAGAGTATGTATTGCCGTCATCTCCGCATGGATCCGTAATCTCGTTGTACAACGGGGTCTCTCCGGCAGTCCGTCAAGTGTGACGGTCTTATCTATAATATTTTCACCGGTCAGTGGCGTAATCGTAAAGCACAGTACATTTCCGCTTTCCAGAATCAGGTCAAAATCTGTTTTCGCCTCATACCAGTTCACACCGGCATCCAGAATGGCCAGATAGGAATCCTCGCCCCTGCGCAGCGCTCTCATTCCAATATTGGATTTGAGCTTATCTTCTCCAAGATAAACATATTCCCGCGTACTCTCCTGTGGATTCAGCTTTTCCATTCCGGCATAGCAGGCGCCCTTGCTATACAGATTGTTTCCCTGAAACACTCTGCGGTTATGGCACAGGATCTTTAAGGATTCCCTGGTCCAGCCCTCCTTAAAGCCCTCTCCGATTAAGAATACGGTCGATACATCTGTTTCGTGCAGACAGCTTTCACACAACTGCCCGAACTGTGCATCAAGCTCCTGCTGCTGTGCCATACGCTGTGCTTCATCCTCTGCCCAGTCCACTCTCTTCATCTCCGGATAATCCAGATGCTCGATAAACACAACCCTGGGGGTCGTATGACGGTTGCACTGAAATCGCAGGGTTTTCAGGGTGTCATTATATTCAAAAACAAAAACCTCTCTCTTCCAAAGCTCTGCCTGCTGGTGAAGCATATAATAATAAAAGCTCTCAATATGGCTCTGAAAACAGATCTGCGGACATTTAAGCTGCAGTCCGGATACCACCTTCCCCAACACCTCTACCATACGCGGGGTCAGCTCCTCCACCGTAAACATGAAAACCTCCGCACGGTTTAAGGAAACCTGCATATTAAGGGTTGCAAGGCTTCGTTTAATGAACAGGGTAAGCAGTGCCACCGGGTCAAAGGTTGTCTCCTCAACGAGAACCTCTTCTCCCTGCAATGCCTTTTCCAAAAGGTGATCTACCAGAATTCCTTCCTCGCCCTGATTCTTCAGGGCTTCTTTCCCATAATACCACTGGCTTACGCCAACTCGTTTACATAACACAGTAGGAATGTTATACTGCTCAGTGCCTGCCACCGGAGAAACCGTGCAGGGATCCGCATCACCAACGGCATAATAGCTCACCTGGGAAAACTGCCTCCCCAGGTCATACCCGATGACCATCTTTGCATTATTCCGTTTTCCTGTCAAATCCCTGTTTTCCTGTAACATGTTCAACTCCTACTTCATAACTGTTCAATACCTTTACAGTTACCCTACTTCATTGAAAACAATTCGTCTAACAAATATGAATAATCATAGTACTCAAAAAGCATGCTTTCCATGGTATCATAGTCCTTCAGCGTCCGAGCCATGGCAATGTCATTAATCAGATTATACCGGCTGATCTTCTGGTTTGTGTCCGTATCACTCCGGCTGAAGGTGCCGCTCTCGTTAAGCTGCTCTTTTCCGTCCTCAAGCTCCACAATATAATACTGGAGACGTTCCCCAAAGAACAGGACGAATTCTTTCACACATATGCCGTCATACATGTTCTTCATCTCTTCCTTGCGGTACTCGTTCTCCACATTTCCTTCCCGCTCAACCAGATAATGAATTACGGCACGGTTTCCATCATGGACATGATACTCCACCATGGTCTTATCCATATATTTATGCATAAAGGTAATATTTTCTGCAAATTCCTTATAAAACGGGAACACCATCTTTTCCGCTGTCATCTCCCGCAGGAAAATGAGCAGATTTCTGGAAACCTTTTCGTTCGTCTGTTCCTTATGCCCGGCATAAAACTTCGTATAGGCGAGCTTGCACACCATCGGAAGCGCCTGCTCCTCTTCCCAGATCCGCTCTACCTCATTCAGAATAAAAGGATCGGTCACCTTGTCCTTTACGAAATAATCATGACAGGACTGGGCTAAAAATGCCAGCTCTACCGATGGATCTGCCCCCTTCTTTACATAGTTCTGGAAAATAGCTGCCGCATTTCCGACAAAGGCATCCGTATACAGCATCTGAATCAGGATCCGCTCCTCAATTGCCAGCGTGTCCACGCCAAAGGATTCCGCAGTACTCCAGACATCCCGCATTTCCTTTACGGTTCCCTTGAAATACAGGTTCAGATAATTCAATAAAAGCTCATCATATTTTCCCGACAGAAATGCACGGTGAATCAGCGCCGTCATCACCGGATCCTCTTTCATTCCATCGAGAGCTAAAAGCCGCCCACACAGCCGCACGATAATCTTTGCTTCGATGCCCTCTCCGCCGCAGAGGCTGATCCATTCGTAAGCCTTCTCATACATGCCCCGGATTACCATGAACCGTATCATCCGGGACATGCTGTCACGGAAAATCATCTCCGGCTTAAGATCATTCAAAACTTCATCCAGCTCGTTCATCTGATCATGGTCATAATCGTACTGCATAAGCTTTAAGCGTATTTCCTTCTGGATGGACTCCTTTACAAGCGGGGACTCCATAATCTGCTTCATATGCTCCCTGTTGCTTTCGCTGACCGGGAGAAGCTGGTGTCCCTTTTCACACAGCCACAGATCAAACAGAATCTCATCCTTTACATACGGGGCAATCATCCCGGCAATCTTGTCCGGAATCATGAGCCGTTCAAGCTCATATTCTTCCTCTCTGCAAAAGCGGTTCCCCTTAAAATCCTCCAGTATCATCCGGTAACTGTTTCCATATAACGGCAGATACATGACCTGTCCCGTAACCGGATACACCTGTTCTTCCTTTAAGCTGTCATAGATAACACAGACCCTGCTGATGTCCTTCCGTTTCAAATGCAGCTCCTGCAGGAAAATGGCCGTTACCAGTCCTTCCGCAATCTCCTCGGTAAGCATTCCTTCCGTAACCAGATTCTTATATAAGTAAGCAAGCCATTTATTGTTTCTCTTCTTTAAAATCTGGAAGACCACAAACCGTTCCAGATGCTCCCTGTAGCTTTCATAAAGCTCCGGATAAACAGCCTTATTCCGATAGACATAGGCATACAGGAACGAATTATGTAAACCATCCAGGCTGCTGTCAAAGGCAAAATACATCAGTACCATTTTCGGAATGACCACATCATCCTTGAGCTCCAGTGACATCATATAGTGCTCATACAGACGGGTGATACGCAGTTCCTTTCCAATGCCCTTTTCATACCAGGCAAAGGCTTCCGGAGTCGTAATATTGCCGTTAATCAGGATCGTACAGATCGTCTGCAGTACTTCATCGGTCGGCAGTACCTGATAGCAGACACGCAGAATCCGGTAAAGCGGCTTCCGGTATCCGCGCAGCTTCTTCGCCAAATAGACAATCTGCTCCACCACCTCTGTGGTAAGAAGCTGCTTTCTGGCTGCATAAGACAACACCTGAATCTCGAAATCATCAAGCTGCATCAGAATCGATGGATTATTCCGGATCAGATGATATGCCTCAATATACAGAACAGGACTTGTCGCTCCCTTGGCAAACTGTTCCTCAAGAACAATCCACTTCTTCGAAGGACTCCGTGAATAATCGTCCGAAAGGTAGATGAGAAGCCATGCAATGCGCCAATCATCCATATTTTCCCTGAAAATCTTCTCTACCTGCCCTGCCATCTCATCAATGTACTCTTCGGTACGGTTTAGCAGGGTAGAAAGATACATGTAATAGCAGTATAAGGTCGGATTATAGTTTCCTGCAAGAAGCTCATCGGCCTGTTCGAGAAGCCACCTGGCCTCATTCGTTCTCTCCTGGGTAATTAAGAGCTGTACCCGCATCAGCATATAGGCCGGATTCTGTTCATCCAGCCCCTGAAGCCGGTCCATAATCAGGCTCGTTTCATTCATCCAGGACGACGCACTGATCTGCTTCGTACGGAAGGCTTCATAGTACTGCATCAATTCCACAATGGCATGCTTCTTCTGCCGGATTGCTTCGTTGAATTTGCGGTCAATCCGCTGTTTGTAAGCCATTACCGTCACTTCTGATGAGGTGTAGGCATTGGTGAAGCGGATCTTCCCATAGTTCCTGCCCGCATGAAGCTTGTCCGCATCCACGTAAAAGGAGAACCGGTAACAATTTCCCAGAAAATCCTCTTCACGGATCATGTCCTTTTCCATGCGGAGAAACCTTCCTTCCGCTTCCACGAAAAGCTGGGAATACCCCCAGCCGTTACGCTGGATCACCACACGCCCTTCGGTAATTCCCTCCGGATTTTCCATACGGATCTCCTGATTTTCAATAATATATTCAATCTGCTGTTTCTTTTTGATTTGTAATAAGAATTCTTCGAGATACTGTTCCTTCCTGCCGTCCTTCACAAGTCCCCGGTAGGTATTCAGATACTGCTTATCCGACCCCTGTAAAACCTGTTCGAAATCCTTTGAGAAAAACAGGTTTGCAGCCTCCTCCCAGCTTGATTTCGCAAGATTTGCAAAATGAAACAGATTCTTAATGCTTCCAAGGCTGGAATTCAGATTCTCACTGTCAATTTCCACATGATACGGAATCAGATATTCACCCTGATTGGAAATCACACGGAATTCACCCTTCAAAGAGTCCCCCTGAATCATTCCTGCCGCATCAAACACATAGGGAATCTCTTCTTCTGTACCGGTAAAGGATTCCACCAGACACTTCATGCGCAGCTCCGTCGTTGAAACCGTTCCTTCTGTCATGACATTGGGCTTTCCGAAAATGGTAAAGCTTCCTTCGTACTTTTCTCCGGGCTCTAACTTCAATTCAATCAATGGACTTGAAAAGCTCAAGGAATGTACATCATTATTAAAATTTCCTTCCAGTATCCGGTCGACAACTTCCCTCACGCCACTTATCCCTCCGGTAAAATGTGTATCTGCATATACGTAATTAGTATACCATTTTTTGCTGCAACTTCGCAACTCCTTCAAGCCACCTAAATTTATGTCTGGTAACAGTTCAGCCATGCAGAAATGATTGTGCAAGATGACCGTGGGAGCTTGCTCACTAAGGGCAGCTTATACAATCATTTCTATAGGGCGGACGCCCAACATGAAATAAGTTGCCGGAAAGCACGTATATTTGTTAGCCAATCTGTACCATCCGGCAACTTATGAATGTCCATGGCTGAACTGTTACTATGCCCGCTGCTGTTCATTCGTACCTCATGCTTCATCTTCAACTTGCATTCATTATGTGCTTTACACAGGAGGATAACTACCCTCCTGTGTTTCTGAAATACGGCCCGATTCACCCTGGCTCTGCGATTCTCGATACCGCCACATAAATATTGGAAATGCTGTACCAGGTCGGAAAATCCACGATACCGGATTGCGGAAGTCCAAAGATTCTCTGAAATGTCTTAACGGCATTTGCGGTTCCCTGTCCGTAAATTCCATCGACTGAAACAATCGGGATCGCCGGATAATTCTGTGCAATACGGTTCAGCTGCCGCTGGATTGTGCGCACATGCTCTCCGGAAGCGCCGATGCTCAGGTTGTAGCCCGGCCAGGACGCCGGAACTCCCGACACACTCACTGCAGAATTGATATACATATCGCTTCCATAATAATAGCGGATAATTTCAATCGGCGTGTACCCCTGATCGCCAAGATACTTGGAGCCCCACTGGCTTAATCCTCTGCAGGTCGTACGCTGCCCGTCGCAGTAAGAGGTAAAGATTGGCTGCCGCACCCCCGGCCTTGACAGATAGTTTGCAAAAATCGTGTCCACAATCAGACTGATATTGGAATAGATATTGCGTCCGTAGATCCATTTCTGATCGTAGGCTGTGGAAGATGTGATCGTAAAATTGTAGCCCTTATTGCGGTACCACTCCGTATACACGCGGTTTAAGGTAAAGGACATAATCGCAAGAACATTGGCATAGATCGTACTCTCCGGCCAGGTCGCATAGATTTCGGAGGACGCTACATTCTTGATATAGTCCCGGTAACGCACATAATAATTTCTGGCAGTGGAGTCATCCGGCACACCATCATGTACCACGATATATTCCGGAATAACTACCCGGCTTAATACAATCTCACCTTCCTCAATGGGCTTGATTTCATCCTCTTCAATCTTGGGCGGGTACTCCCCATAAAGTGTATGCTCCGGAATCACAATGATTTCACTGTCTTCTTCGGAGGTTTCTGACGGATTCATCTCCACATTCTGCCATGCCGTCACCTCCGGAAGGATCTCTGTTCCCGATACCTCTACCGGCTCATAGCCCTCGGCCTCCACCCGGACATTATATTCGGAATAGGGCTGTTCCAGCCGCCCCGGCTCCATGCTGTAGTCAATCGGAGGGGACGGCAGATCAATTGTCTCCGTCTGTCCGGAATTATCCGTATCAAGCTGCACTACGGTTACATCAGGTACTCCTTTATAGGAAATGGTAATCCGTGCATTCTGCACCGGAATCATTCCAATGGAAGAAGTCACCATAATCCGCAGCCGGCCGGACTCTCCCACGGCGGCTCTTCCTGCTTCATTCTCCTTTTCAGGCATAAAAAACCTCTGCATAAGATATACTTAGTATATTTTATGCAGAGGTCCTGCTTATGATCTATTCATTTTCGTAACTGTTCAGTACCTTCACAGTTACGATGCAAAATCCATTCCGAATCGGCTTCGCCGATGGGATTTTGCATTACTGAATCATTTTCTTACGGTCTCAGCAGTAAATGCTTCGACCTGTACTGAATAGTTACTCATTTTCCATAATGGATCGATGCATTAAGATCCTGTAACAGTTCTGTAACCGTACCATCCGGCAACTTATGAATGTCCATGGCTGAACTATAACGATTATTTGGTTAACAGCATCATAATATCGTTGCTTCTCTGAACAAACTTTGCCATAGCCTCCGGTTCGAGCGGTGCATGCTGTAACAGAGCCAGGTCATACAGCTGTTCACAGATCATATCGACATTCTTTCCATCGGTATTCTGCAACACATACTCTACCAGAGGATGATTTGCATTGAGAATCAGTGTTTCGCCCTCTTTTCCGAATTCACCCATATCCATTCCGGGCATGGAATACATCTTCATCATATCCTGCATTCTGCGGCTCTCCTCGGAAAGGGTTACCATGGAAGCGATCTTTCTGTTTTTCAGCTTTTCTACCTTAACAGCGATCTTGTCTTTCTTTAAGACCTTCTTCATCACCTTGCTGATTGCTTCTGCTGCATCGGAAAGCTCCTTCTCTGCCTTCTTGCTGGTCTTTGCCTTAAAGGTATCGGTAAGATCGGCATCGATACGCATGAATTTGATTCCTTCATTCTTTGCTTCGAGCTGGGAGATAAACGGCTGGTCAATATTATGTGTCAGGATTACCGCATCCATTTTGGCAGCCTTAAACATACTGATGTACTGTGCCTGCTGCTTTTCATCCGTTACATAATAAATGATCTTCTCTTTCTTTTCTTCTTCCGCATTTTCTTCAGAATCCGGCTTCTCTTCACTTACTACATTGCCGTTCTCATCTACGACTTCCGTATCGGAGGCTTTCTCTTCTGTCTCATTTTCCCCGGCCTCATCAGGATCGGTTTTATTAACCTCAAGGCATTCCGGCAATGTCAGATACTTGCCGTCCAGGTTCTTAAAGAGAATGTAATCGGTCATCTTCTCACAGAATTTATCATCCTTTAAGCAGCCGAACTTGATGAACGGACTGATGTCATCCCAGTATTTGTCGTATTCTTCCTTCTCGGTCTTACACATACCGGAAAGCTTGTCTGCAACCTTTTTCGTAATATAATCGGAAATCTTCTTTACAAAACCATCGTTCTGCAGCGCACTTCTGGATACATTTAACGGCAGATCCGGACAGTCGATAACACCCTTTAACAGCATCAGGAACTCCGGAATAACTTCCTTAATATTATCTGCAATGAAGACCTGATTGTTATAAAGCTTGATCACACCTTCGATTGATTCATATTCCATGTTGATCTTCGGGAAGTACAGGATACCCTTTAAGTTAAAAGGATAATCCATATTCAGGTGAATCCAGAACAGAGGCTCCTTGTAATCCTGAAATACCTTACGGTAGAATTCCAGATATTCTTCCTTCGTACATTCATTCGGATGCTTCATCCACAGGGGCTGTGTTTCATTTAACAGCTCCGGACGCTTCCGTATCTTCAGCTTCAGCTCGTCCTCTTCCTTCTCCGGCTTGATCTCCTCGATAACCACATCGGTATCTGACTTCTCAGATGCCTTGATGGTCTGTGTCTCTGTGGTATTCTCCCTGGAAAGATAAATCTCGGTCGGCATGAAGGAACAGTATTTCTTAATGACTTCCCTTGCACGATACTCATTACAGAACTCCAGTACATCTTCATTAAGGAAAAGTGTAATGGTCGTTCCGATATCGGTTTTCGTTCCTTCGGTCATATCAAATTCCGTACCACCGTCACATTCCCAGTGAACCGGCTTTGCATCCTTCTGCCAGGAAAGGGTATCGATATGTACCTCGTTTGCTACCATAAATGCAGAGTAAAAGCCAAGACCAAAATGACCGATGATCTGATCCTCGTTCGTCTTATCCTTGTACTTCTCAATGAAATCGGTCGCACCGGAAAATGCAATCTGATTGATGTATTCTTCCACTTCATCAGCGGTCATACCAATACCATTATCGATAAATTTCAGGGTCTTCTCTTCCGGATTGACAATGACCTCAATCTTACCCTTGTAATCTTCGGGTAACGCATATTCACCCATCATATCCAGCTTTTTCAGCTTCGTAATTGCATCACAGCCATTGGATATCAGCTCTCTGAAGAAGATATCATGGTCGGAATATAACCATTTCTTGATAATGGGGAATATATTCTCACTATTAATTGATAAACTACCGTGTTTTTCTGCCACAATAATCACTCCTTTTTGTAACTGTAAATCTATGGAACAGTTACGGTTTTTCTTATAACAGTAAGTGTAAGTCCATTTTCAGAAAAAGTCAAGAAAAATTTAGCACTCATCAAGAATGAGTGCTAACAAATTTAAAAATCAATATTTATCCATCTTCTGCTGTTCTTTTATTATGTTATGTCAACCAAAATAATTATGATAGATATCAAAAAACTGTTGGGTAGAAACATTCTCATCATCCACAAGTGAAATTGATTTCCAGAGCTTTTCATTGATGTCGCGCGTAAGTCCCTGTGCAAAAGCATCGTATTCTTCGCCAAAAACCTCTTCCCGCTTTTCTTCCACGATTTTCACCTTATTGGCGCTCGTCTGATCCTTGTCAAAGGTGCTTAAGCATTTGATGATATAAAAGCCGGACGGTGTCTCCACCAGATTACTGATCTCCCCGGTTGCAAGGTTAAAGGCCGCCTGTTCAAAGGCTTCTTCCGTTTCGCCTTTTCCGAAGGAATAAGTTCCCTTATCCCCTTCGCTGTACTTTAAAACCAGCTCCTTAAAGTCACTCCCCTCTTCCTTCGCCTGACGTAAAATGTCCGAAGCAAGGCTCCTTGCTTCGTCCTTATCTTCCTCGGAATACTCAATCTTCGCCCCCGTACCATCGGTTGTATAGGTCTTAATCAGAATGTAATCCACGGTAATGGTTCTTGCCTCATCATCGCTGATTTCCGGATTGATGTCCTTGATAATATATTCATATACCTTGTTCGCAAGGGCATATTCTTCATACATCTGTGTGAGAATTTCTTCGTTGACCTGCATCACGGCAATTTCTGTCTCATTCAGGCTCTCATAATATTCCTCCGCTGCCGCTTTGGCAAACTGCTTCTCCATCTCATCAAGTGTCACATTATGCTTCTGCGCCAGAAGATTCATTGCCTTTACCTGTGCCAGATTGGCAAGCACGGTATCCTTCACGCTTTCTGACATCGTCGTTCCGTTCAGATCCCTCTGCCAGATCTCCTTTCCGTAGACACTCTCGTACTGCTCCTGCATATTCACAAGATATACCATAATTTCAGGAAGCGTCCCCGACATGGATTCAATTTTAAATACTTCGTTACGGGCAAACCCAGCGGTCAGCACCACGGTTGGCTCCTCTGCCGCATCCTGTGCCGTCTGACTGCCATGCTGGCAGCCGGTTAAGAAAAGTGCCGTAAGAATCAGGCCTGCTGCGATTCTTCCATATAATCTATATAAAATGTTCTTTCTCATAAAATCTCTTTCCGTAACTGTTCAGTACCTTCACAGTTACGATGCAAAATCCATTCCAAATCGGCTTCGCCGATGGGATTTTGCATTACTGAATCATTTTCTTACGGTCTCAGCAGTAAATGCTTCGACCTGTACTGAATAGTTACCTCTTTCCTTTTATTTTATTACTCACTGTATCACAACTTCGGCATAGCTTCCAGTATTCGTCTTATGAATACGGATCTGATCCGGAATCTTTTCGGACAGCTCCGGCACATGGGAAATAAGTCCGATCAGCCGGTTGCTCTCCGTTAATCCCTGCAGTACCAGACACGCCTGATCGAGTGATTCTCCATCAAGAGTACCGAAGCCTTCATCGATAAACATGGTTTCCACCCGGATTCCACCGCTCTGTGCCTGAATGACATCACTCATGCCAAGGGCAAGGCTTAAGGAGACCTTAAAGGATTCTCCTCCCGATAAGGTTTTCACTGAGCGGTACTTACCGGTGTAATAGTCGAGCACTTCCATTTCCAGATTGTCCTTGCTGCGGGCATCCACAATTCCCCGTACACGCCGCAGCTCATATCTTCCAGCACTCATTGTCTGCAGCCGCAGGTTTGCCGCATACAGAATCTCTTCAAAACAGGAAATCAAAACATACTGCTCAAAGACAAGCCGTTTCTTATTATTCCCGTTTGCCAGATCATCCAGCCCCTTAACTAAGGTATAACGCTCCATAGTCTCCTTAAGACCGGCAAGCTTTGTTTTTAAAGAACTATAGGTTCTCTCCGTAAGATTCCGGCTTTCCTGCTTCTTTGAAAGCATCTGCTGCACAGCCCGCTTTTCTTCCAGAGCTTCCTTAAGCTCCTCCTTCAGCTTTACCGGATCCGCAAGAACAAGCTCCTGTACCTGTTCCTTCAGATGCTGCAGCAGCTCTTCATTTGCCCTGCAGTTCTTCTCATAGTCCTGCAGCTCTCTCTTCCCGGCCTCGATCTGCTCCTTTGAAAGAAGACTGCCCTGATATTCCTCCCTGGAAGCAAAGCCATACTTCGTTAAGAGGATATCCCTTTCCTCTTCTCTTTCTCTGAAAAGCTCCAGTCCCTTTTGAAGCTCCTCCTGCAGATTACCGATCTGCTCCTGCTTTTCTGCACGCTCGACACGTAATTGTAAGAGGCGGTTCAGTTCCCCTTCAAAGGATTTCCGCGTATATTTTGACAAAAGCACTTTGATTTCTCCGGGAAGCTGCTCCTTGCGCTCCTGCAGCTGTCCTATGGTCTCCATCAGCTCACAGCCCTTTTCCTTCGCCTGTTCTGCCTTTCCCCTTGCAGCCATGGTTTCTCCATGCTGGCGCATGGTCTTTTCCTGCTTCTGAAGCCATGTCTTCTTTGCCTGATCAACCTTTTCCCTGGTCAGATGCTCTTCTGTGACAGCCGCCGGTGCCGGATGATGAAGGGATCCACAGACCGGACAGGGCCGGTTTTCTTCAAGCTCCGAAGACAATATGCCTGCAAGGTTATGACGATACCGGTGCTCTGTTTCTTCATACGTCTGCCGTGCAAACAGCTCTTCCTGTTCCAGCTTTAGGTAGACCTCCTGCAGCTGTTTCAGCTGTGCTTCCAGTTGTTTACATAATTTTATATTATGTTCACTTTCCCGTTCCTGCTCAGACAGCTTCTCCTTCAGTTCACAGGCTGCTTCAAAGTCAGCCTGATATTCCGGCAGCTTCTGCAGGGTAAGGATCTGCTGCTCACGTAATCCGGTTTCCTCCTGAAGATGCCGGATCTGCTGTTTTATTTTATCGATCTGCTTAGCGGATTCCTCGCATAAAAGCTCCTGCTGACGGATTTCCCCTGCCCTGTCCGCCTTCCACAGAAGTATTTCCTTCTGCTGCATTTCCTCCTTCCGGTGATCTAACAGCTGCTTTCTCTCTGTTTCCCTCTCGAGGCTCTTTTGCAGCTCTGCCGCCTTCTGTGCTTCCACCAGCTTCCCGTTCAGCACAAGCGTCCGCTCCTCTAATTTCTGATACTGCGCAAGGACTTCCTTTTCTTCCTTCCCGATGCGCTTCTTTTCTTCCTTTAGGAACGCAAGCACGGCCTCATAATCATAAGCTTCCCCCTGCACCAGTGTCGCAAATACCTCTGCAGATTCTTCCAGAGGATGATACAGCTCCACATCCTCATCCATTTTATGACGGTATCCGCTCACCTCTTTATAAATCGCATTGGAACGCTCCTTTAAGAGCTGTGCGATTCTCTCGTACAGGCCGGTATCAAAAATCTGCCGGAAGATCTTCGTTTTTTCCTGCGAGGATGCTGTCAGGAGCTTCGTAAACTCACCCTGTGCGATCATGGAAATCTGCTTGAACTGACGGTAATCCAGGCAAAGCAGCTCCTCGATTTTCCGGGTGACCTCGCTGCTGCCCTCGACACTGCTTCCATCCGGAAGCGTCAGAATCGCCTTTTCCTTCTCCTTCGTCAGTTCCTTTCCATCCGCTCCCTTACGCTTGCGGGGACGCAGATATTCCGGGTTCCGGTAAATGTGATAGCTTTCGCCTTTATGTGTCATCAACAGCTCCACAAAGGTGGGCGTATCCGGCTTTGCAAAGTCTGACCGCACCGACCCCTTTTCCCGTACCTCACCGCTCATACAGCCATACAGGGCATACATGATGGCGTCAAAAATCGTCGTCTTGCCGGCTCCGGTCGCACCTGTAATCAGGAACAGCCCGCGTTCCTCCATCCTTGTAAAATCAATCGTCTGAAGCTCCTTGTAGGGGCCCCAGCCACTGATCCGTAATTCTACTGGTTTCATCCCTCAAGTCTCTCCTTTGCCTCCCGGATTACACCGGTTATATAATGGAGCTGTTCCTCCGTCATTTCCTGTTCTTTGATTTCTGCATAAAAATCCTGAAACAAAGAACCGGCATCCCTTTTCCGCAAGGATCCTCTTCCTGCCACAGCTCCTGCATAAAACTCCATCTGGATTTCTTCCTTTCCGGCACGGATAATCTGCATCGCATTCGGATAAACACTCCGAAGGGTCTCCATTGGATCAATGAGCTCCCCTTCATCGGTAAGACATGCCTGCACATAGTCGAGGGCTTTTTCCCCCTCTTCTCTTCCCTGCTTTAAAAGCTCCTGCAGCGTTCCTTTGATCTTACGCATATCATGCAGTGGGGTAAGCGGCAGCTCCTCTACCCTTTTAAGTCCCTCATCGCCCACGGTAACAAGAAGCATACCCTTTATGCTCCCTGCTTCACCAAACGAATATTTCAACGGTGCTCCTGCATAATAAACGGGTCTCTGCCCGATCTGCTGTTTCTTATGAATATGGCCTAACGCCACATAATCAAACCCCTCAAACACGGATGCATCCACATTGTCAAGGCTTCCTACATGGATCGTGGCTTCACTGTCCGATAGCTCCGGCTCCCTTCCGCTGTCTGTCACGAAATAATGAGTCACAAGAATCCGGCTCTTCTTTTCATCCCCGGTCTGCTCCTTCTCCTTTTCCCAATAACCCGAAAGCAGCTTCCGGACAGCTTCCTCACTGGTGCTGCACTGCACCTGGGATGGCTTGCAAAAAGGAAGCAGGACGATTTCGGTATTCTGAAGACGCACCGTCTTAAGCTCCTCCTTTGGCACACCGGAAATATAAAGTCCCTGCCCCTGCAATACATCTTCAAGGAAAGAAACCCTCTCCTGCGAATCATGGTTTCCCGCAATCATAATCATTCTGATCTGATGTCCAAGTGCCTGTGTCAGAAAATGATCAAAAACAGCCACTGCATCGGCAGGGGGAATCGACCGGTCATAAAGATCCCCGGCAATCAGAATTGCATCCACCTTCTGTACAATCGCTGTCTGTAAAATCTGCTCCAAAATATATTTCTGATCCTCAAGCATGGAAAATTCATTCACAATCTTTCCAATGTGAAGATCCGCCACGTGTAACAATTTCATCTTCCTGCTCCTGTCAGTCGTCAATCCGGTTTCCGAAACGGTCAAACCATTGATCCCCGTTCGTCAGTACATAATCCTCTTTTCTGCCACGGATGCGTTCCGCATAATCTCTCCCCGATACTAACGGCATCTGAAAGGCAATGCCGCCTCCTAACATCAGCGTGCTGTGTACATCGGAGCCTGCACTCATCGGCAGGTCATGTTCCCTCGCATAGGCAATCGCGCTTTCATCAAACCGTGGATCATTGTGGGAGGTGCTTAAGTGACTCGAATGCGTTGCATTGATGCCCTCCACGCCATCCACCAGCTCCGGGAAAAGCCGGACCCTGGGAATATAAGCCTCCTCGCGGAAAGGATGTGCATGCATCACCAGCCCTCCCTGCTCCCGTACCAGCTGCAGCTGCTCTGTAATCGTTGCATCCTTAATTTCCGGATGGGTCAGAAGCCACTCTTCATCTACCCCGTAAATCAGAAATTCCGTTCCCTGATAACAGGATTCGTATCCGAAGAACACAGAAAGGCCGATCTGGTCTCCATAAGCTTTCGCCGTATAAAAAGGCGCACAGAACCCATGCACCCATTCCTCCCATGGCAGAGACCGATCCACACTGGTATTGCCATACCATGCATGATTCGTGACAAAAATTCCTGCATAGCCATAGTCCTTCGCTGCCTGTACCATCTCCTGCGCAGAGTTCTTTGCACAGGCACTGGCCTCCCTCGTATGCAGATGTGTTTCATATAGATAAGGGTATTTCTCCCTGATTTCTCTCACTTTCATCCTGCTGTTCCTTTATGACTCCTTTTCTGTTCATAATAAATCTGTATTTTCACCGTTCACATGTCAAATACGTTTCACCTGACTTTGGGAACCGGCTTAATGTTATGTCAACCATGTGATGTCGTTTATCTTCTTTTATAGTTTACCTGTTTCACAGTTCTGTGACAAGTTCTTTCTATATCCTGCCATGCTCCTTATATCATGAACTTCGTTCATGATCGGCATTCGCCGTTCGCGATGAGCAGGCTTCGCCTGTTCCCACTCTCTTGCGCTCATTATATCATACGTTCCCGGAGCCGCAGCAGAATCTTCTTCTCCATCCGGCTCACCTGTACCTGACTGATCCCCAGCTCCTTTGCCACGACCGTCTGTGTTTTATTCTGGAAATACCGCATACGGATGAGCTTTTCTTCCGTTTCATCAAGATCCTTTAAAAGCTGCCGTACCATCAGCCGGTTCATAATCTGCTCTTCCGTTTCCTCTCCGTGGGATTTGAGCTGATCCACGAGCAGAATTTCTTTTCCATCCTTTCCATAAACAGACCGGTAGATGGAATCTACCTGATGATTGGCTTCCATGGCCGTTACCACCTCTTCCACCGTAAGCCCGGCTGCCTGTGCCACCTCATTTAACGTCGGTTCCCCGTTCTTCTCCTTCAGAAGCTTTTCCCTTGCCGCAAATACCCGGATCCCGTTTTCCTTGATGCTGCGGCTGACCTTTACCATCCCGTCATCCCTTAAAAACCGCTTGATTTCACCGGCAATCAGTGGAACCGCATAGGTCGAAAACTTCACCTCGAAATGCGTATCAAATTTATCAATGGACTTCATCAGTCCGATCGTTCCGATCTGAAACAGATCCTCCGCTTCAATTCCCCTTCCTGTAAACCGCTTCACAATATGATGAACCAGTCCCAGATTCTGCTCAATCAGTACCTTACGTGCTTCCTTTTCTCCTGCCTGTGCGCGTTCAATCAGTACTGCATTATCCACCATGGTCTACTCCTCTTGTTCAATCCATGATGTCGTTCCCAGCTTCTTTTTCATATGCACCGTGGTACCCTGTCCAAGTACCGACTCCACCTCCAGGTCATCCATAAACGCCTCCATAAAGGAAAAGCCCATTCCTGACCGGTCCAGATCCGGCTTTGTCGTATAAAGCGGTTCCATTGCCTGCTCAATATCCGCAATTCCACAGCCCTCATCCCGGATAAGCAGCTCCAATACATCCCCCTCTATCCTGCCATGCAGGAAAACCTGCGGCATAACGGCAAGTCCCTCTGTAATCTTTTCTGCCAGAAGCTCTTCCTCCTCCACTCCATAAATCTCATATCCATGGATGATCGCATTCGTAACCGCCTCGGAAACTGCCGTCTTAATGTCCGAAAGTTCCTCCAGTGTCGGATTTAAGACACTCACAAACCCTGCAACCGCCACCCTTGCGAAGGCTTCATTCTCCGACCTTGCATCAAACCGCAGATCCATCTCATTTTTCACCATCTTTTTTGTTTCCTTACCTGTGTTCCTTTTCGTATCCATGTCCACCTCTCTACTCCATGATCTCAATAATTTTATGTAAACCACATATCATCAGACTTTTCTTAATCCGTGTATCCGTGTTAATCACGAATACCTTTCCGCCAAAATAAGAGATTTTCTTGTACCTGCCAATGATGATTCCGATACCGGAGCTGTCCATAAATTTTGTATCTTCAAAATCAAAGACCACATTTCCCACCCCGGACTGCATGATATAATCATCTGCTTTTTTACTTATGTAAACTGATTTGTGATGGTCGATTTCCTCCGGCATTCTTACCATGAGGTAATTCTCTATCACCTGAAAGCTGTCCTCCATATTTCTTCCCCTTTCTTTTTATTCCTGTATTCACATTATATATCTGGTGCATCACACCTTTGCGCCGGAGCTTACACTTATCCAAAACAGACAGAACTTCTTAGTTCCGTAGATCAGCTCCGGAATAAAGGTGTGATGCACCGAATTAAAAGACAGAAAAAGAGAACAAACTCCCGTCTGCTCTCTTTCGTAAAATTCTCTCTATTCGTAACTGTTCAGTACCTTCACAGTTACCTCTATTCTTCTATATGGCTATCGCAGTCCCACTGCTACTCCGCATTATTAATCTCTGCCAGATACGTCTCTGCCCGGCTTGCACGTTCGGTACCAGGGAAGTTATCAATAACCTGCGCATAGATTTCCTTTGCCTTATCCTCCTGGTTATTCCGTCTGTAGGAATTGCCAAGATAGAACAATGCCTCGCCGTTCGTATTATCATAACGGTAAGCACGCTCCAGATCCGGAATTGCTGTCTCATAGTCCTCTGCCCGGTAATTATCATAGCCGCGGTTATAATAAAATGTGGCAAGCTGGAGACCTGCGACTGTCATCAGATCCTCATACAGGGTATCGAACGAATCAGTCTTATACTTTCCGAAATCTTCACTCTGCTCTTCGGTTTCCAGAGCCTCCATATATGTGGCAATGCCCTCAATATCCGTATTGTCTTTCAAATAAGCATCAGCCGCCATCATCAGTGCATCGGAAGCCCGCAAGGTTCCATCCGTTCCCTCATAGGTGCCAAGCTCCTGCTGAAGCTTCTTATTATCCTCGGTCAGCTTCGTTACCTGCTGCTCAAGCTCATCGATTGTGGCCGTCTTCGCATCCGACTGTTCACTGACCGTACGCAGCTCTGCATTGATATCGGCCTTCACACTTTGAATCCGTGCAGGTAAAATCAGACACGCTGCAATCGCAACACCGATTACCACCCCGATTCCTAAATTCAACAGGGAAGAGACTCCCTTGTTTTCTTTCATCTTCACCGGCTGGATAATGGTTTCATTCCCACTCTGATAACGGATTACTCCATTCGAAGTAACCTTCTTCTGAATATTCTTCTCTCCCTCTTCCGGTGCCAGCATCCGGTTCACTTCCCGCATATAACGAAGTGTCATCGTATTATTTGCGTCGATCTGAACACATTTCAAAAGCTCCTTATGCGCCTTCTCCCATTCCTCTGCATCAATATATAACAGAGAGAGTAATTGATGGGCACGCAGATACTTCGGATTCACCGAAAGAATCTTCTTAAGCTGGATAACCGCCAGATCCTTACTGTCCTGATAGCAGTACACTAACGACTGGTTGTATTTCTTCAATGCCTGATTGAACCCGTCAAGCCTTGCCTGGTTCGTCTGCAGCAGGTTGATATAATCATCTGCAATGTTCTTGTTCGGACGCAGGTTCTTACTGATGACCCACTGGCCTAATGCCTCGACCACCTCTCCGGTTTCAAAATAGATCAGTCCCAGTAAATTCCGGGCATCGATATTATTCTTATTAAATTTTAAACTCTGCCGCAAGCTGTTCATAGCTCCGGATAGATCCCGGACGGCTGCTCTTTCAAGACCGTCATTGTAAAAGCGGTTTGACATAAACATGATCCGCTTATATAAGCCTACATCTGCGCCACATCCGGTACAAAAATCCTTCTCTGACAAACGGCATCCACAACGATAACAAATCATGCCGCTTCTCCTATTCCTCTGAAGGCTTCATCTTATCAATCATCTTAATCAAAATATCTGCCATATCTGTTAAATCCTGATTAAATATAGCATCCTCCGCATCCTCAACCTCAAGGCTCGGATGGAATTTCTTTAATTCCTCTTCAAAATCAATCATCCGGTGTTCTCCTTACTAAGGTCTTTATCTGACCTACCAAATACAATGAGCCGGCAATATAAATCGTATCTGCTTCTTTCTGTATGGATTGTATATAATGAAATGCTTCTTCTGCACTTTCATGAAAGCTGCAATCGGCAGTTTTATATTGTGCCCAGGCAACCTTAAGTTTATCAATAGAAGCACTTCTGTCCGATGCAAGCACCGTAACCGCAATATGGGAAAAAAGCTGCGATGCGGCAATCCTGCCAATCATCTTATCATACTGCTTGTCCGCGACAACGCCGAACAACAGAAGCCTCTTTCCTGCCGCTTTCTCCTGTTCTGTATTTGCTGCTGAAACAGAAGTAAGAAATGCTTCAATTCCGTCTTCGTTATGCGCTCCGTCCAAAAAAACACGGGGAAGAATCTCTTCCATCCGTCCCGGCCAGAACGCGTCATATAGTCCCTTCCGGACTGCTTCATCGTCAATCCGTTCTTCCTTTAACGAACGTGCAGCCACCAATGCCACAGAAGCATTCTCTGTCTGATAAGCTGCCGTTGTCCGAAGTATCAGGTTATCATATCTATAATACCCATTACCGAAAGAAAAATCAATGCTTTTCTTTCGCATAACCGGACGCCCGATCTGACTTTTTTTGACAGCAATAGCAGGTGTTTCCAGTACCGCTGCCGTCTGCTCGATCACCCGGCTCGTTTCTTTCCTCTTATCCAGATAAACAACCGGCGTTCCCGGCTTTATAATTCCTGCCTTTTCCCCCGCAATTTCCACAAGGGTATTACCAAGATACTGCATATGATCAAAGCCGATTTCCGTAATTACACAAAGCTTTGGCTTTGCAATACAGTTCGTTGCATCCAGCCGGCCGCCAAGTCCGGTTTCCAGAATGATATAGTCCGGTTCTTTTTCCTTAAAATAACACATACCCATCAGGAACAGAAATTCAAAAAAGGATGGATGCTTTTCCTTCTGCCTGTCGCTTTCTTCCCTGACAAGCTCAAATGTCTTTACAAACGATTCCTGCGGAATCATTTCCCCATCATATAAAATCCGCTCCCGCATGGTTTCAAGATGTGGGGAAATGAACATTCCCACATGAAAGCCTGCTGCCCGCAGGATGGACTGCAAGTAGGCACAAACGGAACCCTTCCCGTTTGTGCCTGCTACATGAATGATTTTACTTTCTATTCTGCTTCCCGTAAGCCGCCCTAACATTTCCTTTGTATCTGCCAGCGTATGCTTGCCGGCAAACTTCGGAATGTCAAGAATATACTCACAGGCCTCTTCATAGGTTACCTGTCCCATAGTTCCTGCCTATTTCCTAAGCTGTGCAAGACGTTCCTTTACCTGCTCCATCATCTGGGAATACTTCACAAGCTTCTCACGCTCTTCTGCCACCTTGGCTTCCGGAGCCTTGGACATGAAACGCTCATTGTTCAGCATGCCGTTGACACGGGCAAGCTCTCCTGAAAGACGCTTCTCTTCCTTTTCAAGACGCTCGATTTCCTGCCGGATATCCACAAGCTCTGCAAACGGCATATAAATCGTTGCATTTAAGATTACAACAGATACCATATCATCTGTAATTCCGGTCTTATCCTGTTGCAGGATAACCTCTGATGCGCAGGCCAGGGAAGCAAATACAAGTCTTCCGTCCTCTAAAGCCTGCTTCAGTTCCTGATTCTCGGTAACCACATACACACTTGCCTTTTTGCCCGGAGCAACATTCATCTTGGTCCGTACATTACGGATTCCACGAACCGCTTCCTTTATAAGCTCTATGCCCTTTTCCTCACGTTCAAAATTCCATGCAGTCTGATATTCCGGCCACTTGGAAATCATAATGGATTCTTCCTCGGACTGTAAGGTGCAGAAGATTTCTTCTGTAATAAACGGCATATAAGGATGAAGCAGCTTTAATGCATTGATTAATACACTCTTCAGAGTCCAGAGTGCTGCCGTCTTGCTTTCCTTGTTATCGGAATTGTACAGACGGGGTTTTACCATTTCAATGTACCAGTCACAGAATTCATCCCAGATGAAATCATATACCTTTTGGACTGCAATGCCAAGCTCGAAGCTGTCCATATTGTCGGTAACTTCCTTAACCAGTCTGTTAAATTTGGAAAGAATCCATTTATCTGCTATGGCAAGCTGCAATTCCTGCGGATTTATACCGGTAGAAGGTATGTCAAAATCCTCTGTCATATTCATCATAATGAAACGGGATGCATTCCAGATCTTGTTTGCAAAGTTTCGGCTGGATTCTACTCTTTCATAGTAGAAACGCATATCATTACCGGGCGCATTACCGGTAATCAGGGTAAGACGCAGCGCATCTGCGCCATACTTATCAATAATCTCCAGCGGGTCGATACCATTGCCAAGGGATTTACTCATCTTCCGTCCCTGGGAGTCACGAACCAGACCGTGGAACAATACGGTCTTGAACGGACGCTCGCCCATCTGCTCATAACCTGAGAAGATCATACGGATTACCCAGAAGAAAATAATATCATATCCGGTTACCAGTACATCGGTCGGATAGAAATATTTGAGGTCTTCGGTCTGCTCCGGCCAGCCCAAGGTTGAGAACGGCCATAATGCAGAAGAAAACCACGTATCCAGGGTATCCGGATCCTGTGTAAAGTGGGTGCATCCGCACCTCGGGCAGACTTTCGGCATTTCCCTGGCAACCACAATTTCTCCACACTCATCACAGTAATAAGCCGGAATCCGGTGTCCCCACCAGAGCTGACGGCTGATACACCAGTCACGGATGTTGTCGGTCCAGTTAAAGTAGGTCTTTTCCATACGCTTCGGAATCAGCTCAATCTCACCATTCTTAACGGCTTCTACCGCAGGCTTAATGAGCTCATCCATCTTTACGAACCACTGCTGCTTGATCATCGGCTCAATGGTGGTCTTACAACGGTCATGTGTACCGACATTGTGGCTATAATCCTCAATGCGTACTAAAAGTCCCATCTCATCGAGTTCTTTTACAATGGCATCTCTTGCTGCATAGCGGTCCATGCCCTCGAACTTGCCGCCGTTTTTATTAATGGTCGCATCATCATTTAAAATATTAATTTCCGGAAGGTTATGACGCTTTCCGACCTCAAAGTCGTTCGGGTCATGTGCCGGAGTAATTTTAACAACACCGGTACCAAATTCCATATCTACATAGGAATCAGCAATAACTGGAAGCTCACGGTTTACAATTGGAAGAAGAAGCTTCTTGCCAATGAGATCCTTATAACGGTCATCGTCCGGGTTTACGGCAACTGCGGTATCACCCAGCATGGTTTCCGGACGTGTGGTTGCGAACTCAATAAACTTCGTTGTGCTTACGCTTCCGTCATCCTCAATCAAAGGATACTTAATGTGCCAGAAATGGCCTGCCTGCTCCTCATACTCTACCTCGGCATCGGAAATGGAGGTATTACATACCGGACACCAGTTGACAATCCGGCTGCCCTTGTAAATCCATCCCTTTTCATGCATCTTGCAGAACACTTCGGTAACGGCCTTGTTACAGCCCTCGTCCATGGTGAAACGTTCTCTGTCCCAGTCACAGGAAGAGCCTAATTTCTTTAACTGCTCGATGATTCTTCCACCGTATTCCTTCTTCCATTCCCATGCTTTCTCAAGGAAACCTTCTCTTCCCAGATCATGCTTGTCAATGCCCTGCTTCTTCAGGGTTTCAATGATCTTGACCTCGGTTGCAATACTTGCATGGTCGGTTCCGGGCTGCCACAGTGCGTTGTAGCCCTGCATTCTCTTATAACGGATCAGAATATCCTGCATGGTGTTATCCAGTGCATGTCCCATATGGAGCTGTCCGGTAATATTTGGGGGCGGAATTACAATCGTAAACGGGGTCTTGCTGTGATCTACTTCTGCATGAAAGTACTTCTTTGCAAGCCACTTGTCATAAATACGATCTTCCATTTCTTTAGGGTCGTAGGTCTTTGCCAGTTCTTTGCTCATTGTTTTCTCCTTTACCTAAAAAATAAATATGCCCTTCACAGAACGAATTCTGTAAAGGGCGTCATTTTACGCGGTACCACCTTTGTTTTTCACTCAAAACACTTCCATCAACTTCCATCTATCTGATCGAAAGCGTTATCCGTTAACGGGGATCAGCCGTGAGAACTTACCTGCTGCCATTGCCATGCCCTTCGGTTCTCCGGTTCCAAAGCTACCTTCCCTGCTGCCTGACCGGATATTCTTTCAGCCGATGGAACATCCTCTCTGATGCCGGAATAAACAGGTACTCCTCTTTGTCACTACCTTTTTCAAAACTTATTACATCTATCTTAGTCGGGTGTCAGAAGATTGTCAAGTGGATTCTCGCAGTTCACTTTATCTTCACATCAAAATTTCTCCAATTATTTCTATTGTCAAAATCTTTATTTCTGCATATAATACCTGGGAACATTTAATTATTGGTGTTCCTCAAAAGTTTGTTATTCTATTGACTGAGAATACTTCTGTGTTATAATCAAATTAGAGGATAGCGGCGTTGACCAGCTATCGTGGTGTTGAAGCAATTGACTGTGTCGGTATGCAGCCGGTTGTGGAGCCTGGCCTTGGGTTATGCGGTAACCTCAAACCGAATAGGTTCCCCGGAACTGAATGAAAACGCTTTTAAGGGCCTTGCATGTGCAAGGCTCTTTATTTTTACAAAGGAAAAGGAAATTTATGGATCTCTTACAACAGTCTGCATTGGCTTGGAAAGAAATAATTGAATATCAATATTTATTTACATATGGCTATAAGAAGCAGCTACATCCGATTAGTCTTACCTTTTCTTTGGATGATTATCCCCATTTGGCCGGCTTCCAGTACATGAAAGATATATCTCTCCCCAATTATTCTTCTGCTAAAATTGCAGACAGAATTCTCAAAGAAAAAATTTTATTTGAAAAGGTTCAAGCGGCAGCGCAGTATGAAAATATGATAAAGCCTCGTTTAGAAGCTCTCGTACATTTGAAAGAATCTCTTGATAATGAATTTCATTTATACTCATATATGCCGCGTATGTATCCTTTCATCACCAGCATCAAGGCTGACTACCTGATATCCAGTCATTTTAGCGTAGATAATTTTATTTTTATTATTAAAGCCAACTCCCAAGGTACATTAAAATGTGATTTTCTTTGTTGCTCAATCTTCGAAAAAGGAGACCGTGATTACGAAACCAATCAGCGTCCTAGAACACTTGTAAAAAAAGAAAGAATACACATTCCTTCCAATACAACTGATATTCTTTTAGATAAATTATCATTGCAAACCCAGACAAATGACTCAGAACTATCCTTTGCAGCCACCACTCCTAATGATATAAAACTTTCCAATAATGTCCTTAATCGCAACTATACCCCATATGCCAGAAATCAGATAAGTATCTCCACTTTAATACGATCATCCAGTCGTTGCAGTTCATTCTGATAAACCATGGGAATTCCGGACCTTCCCGGTTCATCCGTATAATGCGTAGGAATTGCTATACCGGGTTTGATCTTCGCAGTATATTCAGCTGCTTCTTTGGCATCAAAAGTATATTTTCCACCGCATGGTATCAGCAAAACATCACACTTTACATTTTCATTGTCTTTATTAGCATCCGTATCTCCCATAACAAAATAGGATGTCTCTCCAATTGTTACCAGATATCCTACCCAGCCACTATCTTTAGGGTGAAACGGTTTTCCAACATTGTATGCCCGAATGCATTTAGCCGCTATATGCTCTGTCAGGAATTCTGCGTCATCATTATCCGGATTAACAAAGACGATTTTATATATTTTGTCTGCCAGTTCTGTATAAACTTTATCCTTCGTACTAAGTGGCAGGATTAAAATAGTACTTTGTTTCGATACTTTAATAATATCTTCTGGTGAGAAATGGTCATAATGATCATGTGTTATAAAAACAAAGTCGGCGTCATGCTTCTCTTCTGCTACTTTAAATGGATCAAAATATAGAACTTTTTCCCCTGCAATCCTGATACTGCTTCTTGCATTTATTGATATATTATCCATACCATTCTCCAACTAAAAATATATAAAACAATTTTGCAATATTATGAAACCATGGAATTTGTGCAGACACTGTCTGCACAAATTCCCGATCTGGATAAGTCTCGGCAAGTTTCACTATATATTCTTTATTCCTGCAATTTACTCCGCGTCCACCGGGCGGTCCCTTAGCGGAACCCCTTCCATATCTTCTTTTTCAAGCAGCATCTCCTGTGCTTTCGTATCCTGTGCAATCGCACGCATAATCAGATTCAGATCCTCCGGTGAAAACATTCCCACACAGGCCGACAGATCTCCGATATTGTCTCGATTCACCTTAAGACATCCACCATCGGATAACGCAATATTAAGCACCTTGGACTTGTCGCTCATGTCTCCGAGACAGATACTGTTTGTTTTCTCATCACACACGAAAATCACTCCGTTATATTGGATAACCCCGTCCTGTGCCAGTTCTCCGTACGGTACGTCAGCATTTTTGTAAGAAATCTCCAATGTTGGTTTTTTCCCTGTGCTGACAGCTTCATAGATCCGCTTTGCTTCTGCCTTCTCCTGCTGCTGTTCGGCACGTTTCTCCTGCTGCTGTTCGGCACGTTTCTCCTGCTGCTCCCTGACATCTTCGATCTGCTGATCCACAGACTCCATGAGCTTTCTCCATTTCGACTGCGTAAAGGAAGCGCCGCCTGTTTGAATCTCTTCCTCCGTTTCGTTGTTCTTTACCTTATCAAAAATTTCCTTCTTGTAATTGGCAATCAGTTCCATGTAATCGGTACTCTTTCCCTGACTGCTGTTGCCCGCCGATGTGTTTCCTGTGTATCGGTCTCCTGTCAGATAGCCATTCACCTGCATCGTATTCTTCTTCCGATCCTGCTGTCCTTAGCTTTTCTTGGAATCCATTCTACCTTATAGATCGGTTAAAATTACAGATTTCATAACCATTCAGAGCCACATTCTTTAGAGACGTACACGCCCTTTCCTGCGTTTTTCCTCATACATCTTCTGATCGGCCTTCTTCACACACTCATCAATGCCCGATTCGTCAAGAAGGACATAACCCATAGATGCGGAAAACGGATAGGTAGTTTCCTGATCTTCTTTTTCCAGAGATGCCCGGAAGTTCTGGCAGATCTCTTCAAAGCGTTCCTCCCGGATATCCGGTGCCAGCACACAGAATTCATCGCCTCCGATCCGGAAGCACTCGCCAACCGGTCCGAAATATTTCTTCAGATGAGAAGCCAGCTTGAAAATAGCCTCGTCTCCTTTATCATGACCATGCTCATCATTAATGACTTTCAGACAGTTCATATCTGCAATCATAATGATCCAGGAATCGTCCTTCTTTTTCTCATTTTCTTCCGGCACTTCGTGGTTCTCCCGCGAAGTCTCCGTCACTTTCCGGATCTTTTCAACCCGGTTTTCATAGGCGGTACGATTGTTGAGTCCTGTCATGATATCGGTATAAGCCAGCTCTTTATAAAAAGAATTCTTTGCTTCCTGGATACGCAGAAGTCCAATCTGCCGGATCGTATCATATCCGAGATACGCAATAAGAAACAGGATGCCGATTCGAAGGAAAATACCGACACGGCCTGCCGGGAACAGATAATACCAGACAAGATCTCCCATACCGAACAAAGCCAGAATCAGCATCGCTTTATAAATAAAGTAATCCTTCTTTGCTTCCCTGCTTCTTCTCAGTGTAAAGAAACCTGCAATAAGTCCGCACAGAATCAACACGAACAGAATATGTACCACCGTAATCATCTGCATGTAATACAAGACACCGGTAATCTGCAAAATCTGCTGTGCCACGAAATTTGCAACCGCCAGATAAAACAAGGCCTTCATATACCACTGATCACGCAGAGATTCATAAGTAAGCACAAATGCCGTAATTAACACCGGAAGCATACTGAAGCAGGCAAACAGCACAAACGATGCCCGTGGAATGTTACCGGTAAAAAGCTGTGTAACACGTGCCTCCAATACTCCCCAGATTCCTGTTATCACAGCCAGAAGTCCCAGATAACACATTCGGGATGCGATCACACCCTCATGCCGCATAATAAGTCCCATAATCAGAATTGCAACACCAAGGATCACTGCAATCAGACCAAGAAGCAGAAATACAATTCCCTGTCTGACAACCATATAAACAAGGCTTGCTTTTGTTCCTATATAAATTGCCGGCAATTCCCCCGCATACTGATTCACCTGCGGTACAATCTCAATACGCAGCTCCTTCCCCTCATAGGAGGCCGGCATCCGGATCAGACGCCAATAGGAGCCCTCCAGCATGGGAAATGGCAAGCTTCTGTCAGGATCCTCCCAGATCCTTTCCTCATCCAGATAAACACGGATATGGGCCTGCTTACAGTAAAACAGGAGGGTATTTCCCATAACCGAATCCTCATCCAGCTTTCTGCGGATAACAATCGTATCTCCTGCTTTAGCTGTTATTTTACCCGGTAATACTGTTTTTATCTCTTCTCCGTTACAGGAGACATACACGCTTCCCTGCAGATCCTGTACCTCTTCATTATCGAATGCGGTAATTCTGCTTTCCTTTGGGAAACCAATCCACACATACATAATCAGAATCAGCAGCAATAATATGCCGACGATTCCGCTTCTTCGCCTTATTCTGTTTATCTTCTGTTTCATAACACCGACTCCCCTTTTCGGTTATTCCCCCGGTACTTCTTTTGCTGCTTTCTTTCCCTCTCCCCCGAAAAAGAAATATCTGCCCTGATTCTTACTGGCTTATCAAAATAATTAGTAACTACTATATTTCTATGAAATAAGAGGCTGTCCATATACCACTTCCTGGAAGCTCATTTTCCCATGCACGATCCTTCAGCTCTCCTTTGTATCCCTCGCAGTCACATCGCCCATACCAGGGCTCAATGCAGATAAACGGAGCATTCTTCTTCGGTGGAGACCAGATACCGAACAACGGAGCATCCATACGGACCGTCAGATATGGTGTACCGTCCGCATAGCACAAAGCCACTTCCTGTGCCTGATGATGCTCTATTACCAGTGCATCATCATCAAACAGATTCCCGGTAACCGGAAGAATGCCATCCTGCAGCTCATAGACCGTACTGCTGCCGGTTGCCATTCCGTCCTTATTAATCTTCGTACTTACCACCTGCTGCTTTTCGTCAAATCTAAGGACATAATCCGTCTGCTTCGTATTCTCCTTAACCGGACAGTTAAATGCCGGATGTCCACCGATTGCAAAAAACATGGTCTTATCCGAAGGATTTTCTACCTGCCAGCAGACCTCTACACTGTTCCCTTTAAGCTTATAGCCCAGCTTTAACACGAATGCATACGGATATTTCTGCAGGGTTTCTTCGTTGCTATGAAGCTCAAACCAGATTTCCTCCTCAGCCTGACTGATCAGTGAAAACTCCATATCCCTCGCAAAGCCATGCTGATTCATGGCATATTCTTTGCCATCCACACGATACTTTTTCTGATTGACACCTCCGACGAACGGGAACAGCACCGGTGAGGTTCTTCCCCAAAAAGCCGGATCTCCCTTCCACATATATTCCTGATTATCATGATTTCTCTTTAATGATTTTAATTCTGCTCCATGCGAATCAATTGTGACGCAGAGAAGTTCATTTTTCAATTCATAGACTGCCATATAACGCCGCCTTCCTTTCCTGTTTTGAAAAAGGCCATTGCCGGAGCAATGACCTTAGTCACATTTTAAGTGTATACTCAATTTATCATTTCGTCAATGCAAAAGACCCATCCGGATGGGGAAATCAGAACCGGACAGGCACCTCCTGATGTGTTGTCCGCATCAGTACATAATTCCACGTGCAGGTAATCCTCCTCCATGCGCCACACCCCTCTGAAGAGCAGGGTATATTCCTCATTATCCTCAAAACGGTGATAAAGCCTTGCAAGGCCGGCAACTGCTATTTATCTTCGTCTACAATCACGGCATCCGTGTCGATAATCTTATCCCGGTTCTTTTTGGTTTTGAAAACCCGGGACAGGATCCACATATCGGATAAGCCATCATAAACAAGAAAAGCTCCGATAATCCGAACCACAGTATCCACAATAGTAAACGGGTTGCAGATCAGTACAACTCCCAACGCTACCGTCAAAAGAGACAGAAGAAGCGCTACCCACCAGTTATCATACTGCATTTTCTTAAGGTCAATCGCCTGTACCGCATTGTGAAATCCGTGAATCACAATGAGAATTCCCACGATCATTGGAACCGCCTTAATAATCGTTTCGGGCTTTAATACAATCCAGCCGCCAATTACGGCAAGCACTACCCCAAGCATCATCATGCTGTGGGAAACCATTGTTTTTTCCTTTGTTGCCAGATACAGAATAATCTGGATGAGACCAAAGCCTCCCAGAACGATTCCCAAAACCATACATACCACCTGGGTACTCTGTCCCGGCCATACCAGCAGAACAATTCCCAGTATGACGCAGATCACTGCAGACAGGGAATAATTCACCTTCAGACTCTTAATGTAATTCATTGCAATTACCTCCTTATAAAATTCTGCTTAAAATTCTATTTATAAAATTTTATTTCTTTGCCCTGTTCCGGTCTGCTTATCCTTCTGCTTCTGCTTCCGGTTCCGTTTACGGCGGATTGCTTCCACAATCAGATAAAACAGATAGCCCCAGACTGCACCTAAACAATTCAGGATAATATCATCTACATCAAATGCACCAAACGCACTGAATAACTGAAACACCTCAATCCCAAGCACAAAGATAACGGCATTCAGCAGCATGACCCAAAAGCTGCCGGCCTTTTTCCATACATAGGGAAGGAGGAATCCAAATGGTACAAATACCAGAATATTTCCCACCAGATTTTCAAAGCTGTTCAGCATATATGCATAATCAATATACATCCGGATGGTTTTAAAGGGAGTAAAATTCGCAGTATCCAGCCCTTCCAGAATCACATCCTTACGCCACGTTGCTGCAATAGCCCGTAATTGATCCATCGGATATTTGAAAATAATCAGTTTAATGACAATTAATAAATAAACCAGAAACAAGGCTCGTATCCATCGTATGTTGCGCTGCTTTTCTTCTTCCGCAGTCAGTTTCTTCTTCACGAATAACGAACCTCCATCAGTGTAAGCCCCTTAGCAGGCACAAGCGGTCCTGCCATTTCTCTATTTTTACTCTTAAGTATTTCCGGAATCTCTTCGGGACTGCGAAGCTGCATCCCGACCTCCATCAGTGTTCCGGTCAGAATCCGGACCATATGGTACAAAAAACCATCCCCGGAATAGGTAATCCGAAGCAGATCCGGCTCCTGCACTTCTGTCATGATGTGCATCACCGAACTGTATTCCCTGGTAAATGTAATCTCATCAATGGTCCGGACCGTTGACTTCTTACTTTTTTTAGTCGATGTAAACGCTGCAAAATCATGGGTTCCAAGCAGATACCCTGCGGCCTTCTCCATTGCTTCCACATCGAGTCTTTCTTCTATTCTATGGGCAAACCGCCGTTCAAATACATGAGGGATTCCGGATTGAACCAGCAGATAGCAATAGGTCTTCCCGGTCGCATTCAGTCTGCTGTGAAAACGTTCCGACGCTTCCTTTACTGAAATCACTGCAATATCCTCCGGCAGATAAGAGTTTACATAATTCATAATCTCCTGCTCCGACATCCGGATATCCGCATGGAAATTAGCCACCTGTCCAAGAGCATGTACTCCTGCATCGGTTCGTCCGGAGCCTTGAATTTCAACAGGAGTACCGGCCATTTTACTTAAAATACCCTCAAGCTTTCCCTGAATGGTGTGTTCTGTACTTTCCTGTCGCTGCCATCCCTTATACCGTGTTCCTTCATATTGAAGAATCATTTTAAAATTACGCATCGTTCACCCTTTATCTGTTACATTTCGTAACTGTTCAGTACCTTCACAGTTACGATGTAAAATCCATTCCAAATCGGCTTCGCCGATGGGATTTTGCATTACTGAATCATTTTCTTACGGTCTTGGCAGTAAATGCTTCGACCTGTACTGAATAGTTACTATTTTTCCTGATTCTGTGCTTTCGATTCTTCCCCGGTCTCCTTACGCTCTCTGGATTTCTTCAGCCTTTCCTGCTCAAGGAGCTTATACCTGCGGACAGGTTCCATATCCTCCTCGGTAATATGGCGGAAATTACTTGCCCCGGAGTAAAGAATCTGTATACTTTTAATGGTGGTATCGAATACCCCTTCTTCATACATATTAAAAATAATAATTCCAATCGGCACAGAAAACAGCATGCCCCAGACACCTCCCATACGGTATCCGATGTACAAAAGGAACAACGTTGGCAGCGGATCCAGCCCTACTGAATCTCCTACGATCTTTGGCTGAATCATCTGACGGAACAGCTGTCCGACTCCCCAGATAATGAGCAGACCGATCACCATACCGTATTCTCCGTTCAGAAACTTGATGATTGCCCACGGCACCAGCACGGTTCCTGTTCCAAAGAAAGGCAGCAGATCTAAAATGGCTACTCCGATTGCTATAATGAAGGCATATCTTACACGCAGAATCCAGAATCCGATTCCCAGCAGAATATACATCCATACCTCAATTTTAAGCTGTGCCTTAAAATAGCCGCCTACGGCACGCTTTAAACCACGCTTGATCATCTCGATACGATCCTGTAATGCCCGCGGAAGTATTTTCCCCCAGATGCCGCGAAGATAATCCGGTTCTGCCACAAAGAAATAGGAAGACAGCAGACTCATAATAATCCCGATTACAATCAACGGCAGATTTTTGGCAAAATTACCAACTGCGGTAATCGTCGGTGTTCCGAGTGTACTTACCCAGTCTCCCCATATGGTCTGGAATTTCACCTGAAAGCCATCCAGATTCTCCTGCCAGTTCTTTGGCAGATACTGATACATGACCATCAGCTTTTTACCGATGTTTTCCAGGTCTCCCTGTGCATTTGCCCACATCTCGGGAATTTCATTTATAAAGGAAATCAGCTGCTCCAGCAGCCAGGAAATCAAAAAGTATCCTCCACCCACAACAAGCGCAAGTACGGCAATGATCACAACAACTGTCCCCATTTTCCTCCGTATCTTAAGCTTTGTCTCAAAAAACCTCACGATCGGATTGGCGATCAGGGAAATGATCCAGCCAATAAAAAACGGCATAAAATATACAATAATTCTTGGTAATACCAGAAAGCAGCAAAGAATCGTCAACGCCATGATTAATAAGTTAACAACAACCTTTACATAAGTGATTCCCGTTCCTCTTTTTTCCATAATAACCGCCTCTTCCTCCTGTTGGCTTCTGCCCCTTTATGATATCCGAAGTGCTCCGTTGCCTTGCAACTCTCGCACTTCTGCCCCCATTCGCACTCCGTTGATTTTTTCAAAATCACTCCTAGCTCATGTGGGTCGGGGCACTAAGCCAGTATCTTATCCTGCAAGCAGGAACGATCTCCGGCTTCTGCCCCTTTATATCAGATAGCTGTCCAGCAAATCGTAGATCTCTTCTCTCCCCTGTTTGGTCTGTGCGGAATAAGGAATCACAATTGTTCCCTTCACCACCTGCAGGCCCTCTTTGATCATCTTTACATGCTTCTGAACCTGACTCCGGTTAATCTTATCAAGCTTCGTTGCGATAATGACCGGTTCATAGCCCTGATTGCAGATCCATTCGTACATCATCTTATCATTCCCGGAAGGCTCATGCCTGATATCAATGAGCAGAAATACCGCCTTTAACTGTCTGGAGCTGTGCAGATAATTCTCAATCATCTTTCCCCATTTGGCCTTTTCCTGTTCACTGACCTTTGCATAGCCATATCCCGGAAGATCGACGAAATACATGGCATCATTGATATTATAAAAATTAATGGTCTGTGTTTTGCCCGGCTGTGCACTGGTTCTCGCAAGAGACTTGCGGTTCATCAGACCGTTAATGAGGGAAGACTTCCCTACATTACTCTTACCTGCAAACGCAAATTCAATATACGGATTGTCCGGAATCTTACTGGTAATTCCACAGACCGTTTCCAGACTTACATTTTTAATAACCATGCGGAAACCTCACGTTCTGAACGAGCATCCGGATTGTCCGGAATACTCTCGTTATCATTACTAACATTGTATATATTTTAATACTCAGTCACAAGTGCTTTTTTTATTACATCCTTCATGTTCTTAACATAAGTAATGGTAATTCCGTCACGGATCTCTTCCGGAATTTCTTCTACATCCTTTTTATTTTCAAAAGGAACAAGCACTTCCTTAATACCCGCCATCCTGGCTGCCAGAATCTTCTCCTTTAAACCGCCAATCGGCAGTACATTTCCACGAAGGGTAATCTCTCCGGTCATGGCAAGGTCACACCGCACAGGCTTCCCGGTCACTGCAGAAAAGATTGCCGTTGCCATCGTGATTCCGGCCGATGGTCCGTCCTTCGGAACGGCTCCCTCTGGAATATGAATATGGAAATCATTTTCCTTAAACATGGACGGATCAATCTTATGCTCCTTGCCGATAGAGCGGACATAACTCATACCGATAATGGCAGATTCCTTCATCACATCTCCCATCTGTCCGGTCAGATCAATATCTCCCTTACCCGGCATGACATTTACCTCAATCTGTAAGGTATCACCACCAACACTCGTCCAGGCGAGTCCGCGTACAATGCCGACCTCCGGCTTCTTATTGGCAAGATCCGTCGTGTATTTCCGCTTTCCAAGATACTTCTCAATATTAGAAGCGGTCACCTTAACCTTCGTTTCCTCTCTGCCCTCTTCGCGGCATTCCAGAATTTCCTTCGCTGCCTTACGGCAGATATCCCCGATCTTACGTTCCAGCTCACGGACACCGGCTTCTCTTGTATAGGAAGAAATGATTGCTTTCAAGGCACTGTCCGAAACAGACAGCCACCTTCCGGTGATGCCGTTCTTTTCCATCTGCTTGTGCAGAAGATGTTCCTTCGCAATATGGAACTTCTCGTTCTCCGTATAGCTGTTTACCTCGATCAGCTCCATACGGTCAAGCAGGGGACGGGGGATATTCTGTGTGGAATTTGCGGTTGCAATAAACAGAACCTCCGACAGGTCAAGCGGAATTTCCACATAATGATCGCGAAACCGCACGTTCTGTTCTCCATCAAGTACTTCAAGCAATGCGGAAAAGGTATCTCCCTTATAATCATTGCTGACCTTATCAATTTCATCCAGAAGCATGAGCGGATTCTTCACTCCTGCCTGCCGCAGGCCTGTCGCAATTCTTCCGGGCATTGCACCGACATAGGTTTTCCTATGGCCACGAATCTCTGCTTCATCCCGGACACCTCCGAGACAGATCCGTATGTATCTCTTATTCAACGCTCTGGCAACACTTCGCGCAATCGAGGTTTTACCGGTTCCCGGAGGCCCCACCAGACAAAGAATGGGACTTTCTCCCTTCTTCGTAAGACACCGTACCGCCAGGAATTCCAGAATACGCTCCTTGACCTGTGTCAGTCCATAGTGCTCCTTTTCCAGAATCTCTCCCGCCTCTTTGATACTTTCGTTATCAATCGAGGCTTTATCCCACGGAAGCTCTAACAGTGTCTCAATATACCCCCGCTCCACAGCACTTTCCGAGCTGTTCCCGGACAGGCTCTTAAAACGGGAGATTTCCTTCCGGATCTTCTCCTTTACTTCGGGCTTAGCCTTAAGCTCCTTTAGCTTCTCTTCAAACTGCTCACTGTCCGAAAAAGAATTCTCTTCTCCCAATTCCTCCCGGATATAGCGAAGCTGCTCCCGTAACAGATATTCCTTCTGGTTCTTCTCTACCTTCCCCTTTAATTTCTGTGCCAGACGATTCCGGATTCCGGCAATCTGGATTTCATTAACCAGGATAGTACAGACCGCCTCAAAACGCTCCTTTAAGTTGAAAGCCTCTAATACCTGCTGCTTCTTTTCAAATTCTACCGGAAGATTCATGGTAATCTGATCCAACAGACTCCCCAGATTCTCCATCGCCTGATACCGCTGTACGGCGTTCCTATCAAGCTTAGGATGCAAGGCTGCAAATTCGGCAATGGTTTCCTTAAGCTGTCGAAGCATCGCTTCTTCCTCCACGGAAGATAATTCCTCGTTTGCAAGCTCCTCCTGTGGAATAATACTTCCTTCCAGAAAGGCCTCATTTGCTTCCTGAATTGCAGTCAGCATCGCACGCTTCACACCGCCTACGAGAATCCGCAGCATCTGGTTCGGAAGCTTCGTGACCTGCCGTACCGAAGCGACTGTTCCTACCGTATACAGATCCCCGATTCCCGGATCCTGACATTCCGGATCCTTCTGGGATGCAAGAAATACCAGTCCGTCTCCCATCATGGCGTATTCTACGGCATGAATTGACTTTTCTCTCTTTAAATCAAAATGTATAATTGCATCCGGTAACACTGCAAGTCCCCGCAGGGGAATTACCGGGATATGTTCTTTATTCATATACAACTCCGTAAAAAATATAATGACAAGTGATATAAATATGACGAACACGCAAAAGCGTGTCCGTCATGCTTTAGTTTGCTTTAGGCATTAATTCTCTGCGGTAAATCAGCGGTTCACTTTCACCTTCTACCGCGCCTTTGGTGATCACGCATTTTTCAATTGTACGATCCGATGGAATTTCAAACATGACATTCATCATGACCTTTTCCATAATGGACCGTAATCCTCTTGCTCCGGTCTTTCTCTCAAAAGCCTGCTCTGCAATGGCATCCACTGCATCTTCTTCAAACACAAGATTTACATGGTCAAATCCAAATAATTTCTGATACTGTTTAATTAACGCATTCTTCGGTTCGGTAAGAATACGGATTAACGCTTTCTTATCAAGACCCTTCAGTGACACATTGATCGGTACACGTCCGACAAATTCCGGAATCAGTCCAAACTTCACAAGATCCTGTGGTGTTACCTCTGCAAGAAGCTCACTGACTTCCTTGCTGTTCCTGCTTACGATCTCTGCATCAAATCCAATGGAATTGCGGTTCAGACGGTCTTCCACAATCTTCTCAAGACCATCAAACGCTCCTCCACAGATAAACAGGATATTGGAGGTATCAATCTGTAAAAGCTCCTGATGAGGATGCTTCCGTCCACCCTGCGGTGGAACGCTTGCTACCGTACCCTCAACAATCTTAAGCAGCGCCTGCTGCACTCCCTCTCCGGAAACATCACGGGTAATAGAAACATTCTCACTCTTCTTCGTGATCTTATCAATCTCATCAATATAAATGATTCCATACTGTGCACGGTCGATATCATAATCCGCTGCCTGAATCAGCTTAAGGAGAATATTCTCTACATCCTCTCCCACATAACCGGCTTCGGTTAAGGTTGTGGCATCCGCAATTGCAAACGGAACATTAATAACCTTCGCCAGGGTCTGTGCCAGATAGGTTTTACCGGAACCGGTAGGTCCGATCATGATAATGTTACTTTTCTGAAGTTCGACACCATCCTCGTCCTTCGGTGCTGTCACACGCTTATAGTGATTATAAACAGCAACGGAAAGAACCTTCTTCGCTTCCTCCTGCCCAATGACATAATCATCAAGAAAGTCCTTGATTTCTGCAGGCTTTAACAGATTGATTTCCATTTCCGGCTCTTCTTCTGCAAATGCCTCTGCATCATCCTCAAACTCTTCCTCAACAATATCCGCGCAGATCTCCACGCAATGGTCACAAATATATACTCCCGAAGGACCGGCGATCATTTTGCGCACCTGATCCTGGGTTTTATTACAAAAAGAACATCTGATTTCGTCAGAATTCCTTCCTGCCATATGACTTTACCTCTACTTTAAACTATTGTGACTACGCCTCTGAACGCTTATAAATAACGCGGTCAATCAGTCCATATTCCTTCGCTTCTTCTGCGGACATCCAGTTATCACGGTCCGTATCTGCTGCGATGATGGAGATATCCTTGCCGGTATTTTCAGCAAGCATTCTGTTCAGCTTTTCCTTGGTCTGTAAAATATGTCTGGCTGCAATTTCAATCTCGGTAGCCTGTCCCTGTGCGCCGCCCAAAGGCTGATGAATCATGATTTCCGCATTGGGAAGTGCCAGTCTCTTGCCCTTCGTACCACCTGCTAAAAGGAATGCACCCATGCTGGCTGCCATACCCATACAGAAGGTAGATACATCACATTTTACATACTGCATGGTATCATAAATTGCCATACCGGCCGTTACACTGCCACCGGGGCTGTTAATATAAAGCTGGATATCCTTCTCCGGATCCTCAGCTTCCAGAAACAACATCTGCGCTACAACAAGACTTGCGGTTGTTTCATTTACTTCCTCGCCCAAAAAGATAATTCTTTCTTTTAAAAGTCTTGAATAGATGTCATAGGAGCGTTCCCCTCTGCTTGTCTGTTCAATGACATAAGGTACTAAACTCATTCTTTAACCTCTTTTCTTATTTTGCCTTGGCATTGTTTACAACAAACTCTGCTGCCTTCTTAACAGCGATATCTTCCTTGATGCCCTTGACACTCTTCTCAGGAAGCATTTCCTTAATCTTGTCAGGCTCCATCTGGTAAACCTCTGCCATTGTCTTGATTTCTTCTTCGTAATCTTCTTCGGTTGCTTCAATTCCTTCCTTAGCTGCAACTGCTTCTAATACAAGTCTTGACTTGATTCTGGTTTCTGCCTGAGGCTTTACCTGTTCCATCATCTTGTCTAAAGTAGCACCTGTAAACTGGAAGTACTGCTCCATGGATAGTCCCTGCATCTGCATTCTCTGTGCAAATTCATCGATCATCTGCTTCTGCTGGGTAGTAACCATAGCTTCCGGAATATCCATATCGGAATCTGCAATGATTGCATCAATCACTGCTGCTTCCTTAGCATCTCTTGCTGCCTTTTCCTTCTCGATGGTTAAGGTTTCCTTAACGTCCTTCTTATATTCCTCTAAGGTATCGAATTCGGAAACTTCACTTGCAAATTCATCATCCAGTGCAGGAAGTTCCTTTTCCTTGATTTCTTTAATGGTACATTTGAATACGGCTGCCTTGCCCTTTAATTCTTCTGCCTGATAATCTTCCGGGAAAGTAACGTTTACTTCTACTTCCTTGCCGATTTCAGCACCAACGAGCTGCTCCTCAAATCCGGGAATAAATGCGCCGGAACCGATGGTTAACGGATAATTCTCGCCCTTACCACCGTCAAAAGCAACACCATCTACAAATCCTTCGAAATCAAGAACGGTCATATCGCCATCCTTAACCGGTCTGTCGGTTACTTCGATGGTTCTTGCATTGTTTTCTCTTTCCTTCTCGATCTTTGCATCAACTTCTTCATCGGTAACGGTAACTTCGGCAGCTTCTACCTTGACACCCTTATACTTGCCAAGCTTTACTTCCGGCTTTAATGCAACCGTTGCAGTAAAGATGAAGGACTTGCCCTTCTCGATCTGGGTAACATCAATTTCAGGAGAAGAAACGATATCTTCTTCACATTCATCAAGTGCCTTGCTGTATGCATCAGGAATTAATGCATTGGCAGCATCTTCATAGAAGATTTCCGGACCATACATCTTCTCTACCATCTGGCGCGGTACTTTTCCCTTACGAAAACCAGGTACACTGATTTTATTCTTATTCTTAAGGAAAGCATCCTCTAATGCCTTCTCAAATTCTGCTGCTGAAACTTCAATTGTAAGCTTCGCCATGTTCTTTTCTAATTTCTCTACCTGTACGCTCATCTTGTACAAACCTCCTTAATACGTCCTGTGCATACTCACAGTCATTGTAGGATTATAGCATAAACGCGCCGATATGACTAGCTATTTTTCTGAATTTGTATTATAATCTTTGGAAAATCACCTGCAAAGAGAGTGTGTTTCAACTATTCAGAGCCATACAAATTATGGCTATGGACGATGAATGCTTGCATTCAAAAGGACATATGCCATGATTTATATGGCAAAGTAACCACATGAGTAAACAACGCTGTGAAACAGCGGTTTTACGAATGGGGTCTGAATAGTTGCGTATATCTTCTGTTTTTGCAGCCCACAATATTCTGAGCCGAAGGAATTCCTGACGTAAAGTAAAACAAGGAGAACTCATTCTATGGAAATCCGTGAAGAGAAAGCTGCCATCATTGGTATTTTTATTAAGGATTTTGATGCAGTTCCGAAGGTAAACGGGATCTTGCACGACTATGCCGAAGACATTATTGGCAGAATCGGTATTCCCTGCCGTGACAGGGATCTGCATGTCATTTCCATCATCCTAAGTACCACTCCTGACAGGATCAGTGCTCTTTCCGGAAAACTCGGAAGAATTGAAGGTGTTACTGCAAAGGCTATGCAGGCAAACCTATAACATTATTCTCAGGAGG
>ERZ791919.271-NODE-271-length-62470-cov-8.973420_pt1 | contig 62470 bp, 45 predicted proteins | sample MGYA00510137_ERZ791919 | MGnify/ENA primary metagenome ERZ791919 (study PRJEB30046, sample SAMN00792059) | human gut metagenome | study: EMG produced TPA metagenomics assembly of the A metagenome-wide association study of gut microbiota in type 2... | reverse complement strand
GAAAGAATAAGTTTCGCCTTTCATAGATGAATAGAGTTTATCTGCAATGGCTGACTTTAAATTCTTCAAATCCTCAATGATTTTGCTTTGGGTAGTAATGCGTTGTTCGATAAGCAATAATAAATCTGCTATTTTCTTTTGTTCTTCTAATGATGGCAACCCGATTTTAATAGATCTGATTTGCTCAAAATTTAGCCCCTGTCTATTCCCTCCAGCTTGAAAACTTTCTATTTGTTTTTGACCATATTGAGACAACAAGAAATTGCAAAGGAAAGAGGGTATTAGCTTTTTATTCGCACGAATAATGCAAACGTGCTGATTTACATTACCACCCACAATCTGTTGATTTACCAAGGCACTACGACCAATCGATGCTCCCGTTATATTAAGAAGTACGTCATCTAACTGTAATTCAGTGTTCTTTTGCCGTTGATGGGTGTCTTCATCTATATATGCAATATCATCCAACATCAGATGTCCTAACCCCACATTCTGGCTACGAACAAAAGGATGACCTTCAGATTTATATACAGCTTCACCTCCTCTTGGTGTCACCCCACTACCTACTTTAGTGGTTAATTCACCTATGATACACCTTTTCCATTCCTCTGTAAATTCCGGGAATCGTAAAGCCGGAACATTAAGGACTTTCTTATCTTTATTATCTGCCATAGTTGTTACACTTTAAATTTTGTTGATGAATCCCATGCGAACCAGTCGCAATTTGCGACCAGTCATTCACTCCCTTTCTGCTTTTCGTCATCGTATGCTTGAATCTCCTCTTGTATCACCTGCTTCAAGTCTTCTTGCGGAATAATCAACCGATAATCTGCTACGCCAATGGGCTTATCCATTCCATCAAGAGACAACTCCACATCCACATGATTCTTTTCGGCACAAAGAATAATGCCGATGGAAGGGTTCTCACCTTCGCCGCGTTCTGTTCTGTCAAGGATAGAAAGATAATAGTTCATTTTCCCTGCATATTCCGGCTTATATCTGCCAGCTTTTAGTTCAATGGCTATCAGACTTCTAAGCCCTCTATGAAAAAAGAGTAAATCCACTATACCGCTTCTACCTTTGTATTCTATTGGATATTGATTGCCGATATAGGTAAAACCTTTTCCAAGTTCGAGTAGAAACAGTTTTATTTTTTCCACAAGTCGGTGTTCCAAATCCAATTCTAATACAGGCTCTGTTACACCCAAAAAACCAAGATTATATGTGCTTTTGATGACTTCGTTGGCATATGCGGCAACCGGCACAGGTAGGGTTGTGGCAAAATTGTTATCTTTCTCAACAGGCAGGCACGATTGCTCATACATATGAAGATTTATGGCATTGACTAAAATATCACGATTCCAACCCTTTGTTATGGTTTCAATGGCATAATAGAGTATAGCGTCATCGTTGTCCTTTGTCCATTTATTAGCCATGAGTTCAGCTGTGTGTCCCCACGGCAAAACTGCAACAGCGTGTTGCAGTTTTAACGATGAGTTACAAAACCTGCAATAAAATTTCTTCATCAGCCATAAACTGCGAGGTGACAATCCCATCTTCGGATAACGCTGCTTTAAGTCGATTGACAACCGCTGTACCACGCCAGCTCCATGCTTTGAATCCAACTTCTTTTCTTGTAACAACCTGCCGATTTCCCAATGCGCATTGCTAATGTTATCCGCAATACTGCGTGCTATGGAAACTCTTGTTCTTTCTAAAACTGCAACAGCGCGTTGCAGTAATTCGTTATAGTCAATCGTGATTTCAATCTCTTTATCGTTTGCCATAATGACCATTTATATAATTCCCAACTCTTTCAAATATGCATCAATCTCCTTATCCAATTCGGCGCGTTTGGCTTCCAGTTCCTTGATTTCAGACATTACCGCTTTGATGTCAATCGGTTCTTCTTCCTCAAAGGTGTCCACATAGCGAGGGATATTCAGGTTATAATCATTATCGGTTACCTCTTGCAGCGTGGCAAGGTGGCTGTACTTTTCTATTTCCTTGCGGTCACGGTAGGTTTCCACAATCTTCTGGATATGTTGCGGACGGAGCTTGTTCTGCGTCTTGACTTTCTCAAACTCCTTGCTGGCATCTATAAACAGTATGTTATCATCCTCTTTGCGGCACTTCTTAAACACAAGGATGCAAGTAGGTATGCTCGTACCATAGAAAATGTTGGCAGGCAAACCGATGATGGCATCAATATAATTTTTCTTTTCGATAAGAAAACGGCGGATTACACCCTCGGCATTACCACGAAACAGTACACCATGCGGAGCTACGCAAGCCATTGTGCCGCCCTCGTTCAAATGGTAAATCATGTGGAGGATAAAGGCATAGTCAGCAGTTTTCTTCGGTGCGAGCCGTCCGGCCTTGCTGAAACGGTCATCGTTGTTGAACTTGTCGGCAGCACTCCATTCTGCGGAGAACGGAGGATTAGCCACCACAGCATCGAACTGTGTATCTCCAAAGGCATCCCATTCTAATGTGTCGCCGTTTTCTATCTTGAAATTGCTGAACTTGATACCATGCAATAGCATATTCATTCGGGCAAGGTTGTAAGTGGTCGGATTCTTTTCCTGTCCGTAAATATCCACCGCATGACCCACCTTTGCCGCACGGAGAAGCAGCGAGCCACTACCGCAAGTCGGGTCATACACATTGCGAAGCCGTGCATGACCGATAGACACTATTTCTGCCAATATCTGACTGACTTCTTGCGGTGTGTAAAACTCTCCGGCTTTCTTTCCGGCTCCTGCGGCAAACTGCCCAATCATATACTCATAGGCATCACCAAGAATATCTATTTCTTCCGATGCCTCCACACCAAACTTAATGTCATCCAAAGCCAACAGCACATTGCTGACAAGCGTATTCTTATCCTCTGCCGTCTTGCCAAGTTTAGGGGAAGCAAGGTCTATATCAGAAAACAGACCGCCAAAATCTTCCTCGCTGTCATGTCCCAACGTGCTATCCTCAATGCGTTTCAACGACCGTTCAAGGATTGGCAATATATTCTCTTTCTTCTTGATTCGGTCAATTACGGATGAAAAGAGGTAAGTCGGTTCTATGAAGTAGCCGACACCTTCCAAACATTGCTTTTTCAGTTCCTCTTGTAGTTCAACGGCATCTTCATCCTCCATATCCCATAAGTCTTTGAACGATACGCCGTCATCCACCAAGGCGTTGTTTGCGTATGCCTCTATCTTTTCCGAAAGGTATTTATAGAAGATAAAGCCTAATGTGAAATACATGAAATCACTGGCTGACATATTACCACGCAGCTTGTTGGCGACTTCCCAAAGCTGGTCACGGAGTTTCTGTTGTAATTCTTCGCTCATATATTTAATTAATCTTTTCTATATTATAACCTAATTTCGCGGACAAAGAAACGATGTCATTAAAATCGATGGGACATCCATCCCCTACTTGTGTGCTAACCAAGAAATCCACTCCATCGGAGCTTCGTAAAGGAGACTTAAAATGCCATCTTGTATTTTTCGATTTATCGAAAGATCCTTGTTGATGTCTTTTGACTTCATCAATAGACCTAACCAGATTAGGTATCCTCTCATCAAAAAAATTTTTTATCTCTTGATATGTCAAACTCTTTTCTTTAATATATTGTCTTATTACTTCAACCATACAACCGTTTTTGTAAAATGCGCCTTTCCCGTTTATTGTAAACTTTTCTCGCTTTCCTTTCTTAACAATATCTTGAATAGTTTGATTGGGGGATTCCTCATGCTTATTTTCGCTATATACAGTTATAACTGCGTCATCTATTGTTTGTGCTATATCTCTAAAAATATCTAACGCCACCTGCGGAGAAACATTGAAAAACTCTCTATTTTGTCGAATACGAAGATGCGTAAATCTGTCAATCGACCGATGCACAAGTTTTTCTACTTCATTGTACTTTACAGTCCTAAATGTAGCATATATTTCAAACGGCAAAGGTACGGCTGTATTGTCGAGTTCTTTTGAGCGTACATCAACTGGACGAGCACTTTTACCAATCTTAATCCAATCTTCACGAAAACTCGGATTAGTTAGGATATATACATAACCTGGTTCTTTAATCTTATCCATATATTCATTCCGTTTTCAGTAAAATCAAAATGTCACCCAACGCTACTTTATAAGATTGAGTAGATGTTATATACACAAATGGATATTCGAGTTTTCCACCTATTCTCGAAACATCTATAATACAGTTCCAATAGGTATATAATGGAGCTTCTTCACTTGGGTCCAAGCACAATATTTTCGTTATTTTATCATCATTATCTTCTGTTTCGTATCCTATGGCGAGCAAAGCATGAGCAGCATCGCCAAACTCCGTTGATATTATGACAGGATTATCTTCATCAAGAAAATCAGCTATTTCATTGATAACATCAACATATTCTTTAGGGTTCTTTCTAATTGCGTTAATATTAAAGTTTGACTCCCTTATTTCCCTTGCCATAGTAACAAAAGAATAACCATTTCTTACTAATCCTTGCTCTTCCAAAAAGTGGCTTAAAAGTTTCCCTTTTCGGGTTCGTTTATCAGCACTATTGTATATCTGCAAATCTTCATTTGTAACAACTCCCAGACAAAGCATAGCCATTGCTAACGAATAAACGGCACACGCGCCATCCATATCTCCTTGTCGTTTATGTAATGGCACAATACTCCCATTTGCATCTTTTACACGCACACCCTTGGAATCAAGTCTGATAGATTTTATTACTTTTATCGCTGCCATCTTTTATTTCAATCCCAATTAAAAGTCCTTATAATATTACGCAATCTATCCATTATCCGTGTCAGAGCTTTACGGGTCTTAATCAATCCGAGATGTTTCTCTTTCAACGCTTTTTGTATAATTTCCGGCTGCTCTTTTTGCAGATAATCGTATTCCTTCAGGTAATGGTCAAGCACATCTGTGGTAAGACCTTCATCCTGCGCCAATGAGTTCACGGCTTTTTCTCGTTCAGCAGAGATATATCGGTTCAAGCGTTCTTCCAGTTCGCTTGTGCCATCCGCTTTCTTCCGTTGCGCCATAAAGTTCTCCTTATCCTCATCCACGTTCTTTTGAATGAAACCGTCTATGAGTTTTGCCTTATTGCGCATCTCGGCATCCTTAATCATGGTGTCAATGATATTCTGTCGCCGTTCCGCATAGTCATTGCTGTACGGGTCAAGGTCTGCAATCAGTTCAAGGATGTAAGCCACATTGATAATGTCGCTATGCAGAAGTTCAAGGCAGAAGTCCACATCTTCCAACCGTCCGTCACTTGGTTGTTCATCGTCCTTGTTGGGTGTAGTTGATGGCGTGTCGGATGAAACAAACGTGTCGTGAATGTCAAGATACTTGCTTCGGAAATCCATGAACTGTTGTTCGGTCATGCCGAGGTCGTCCGCATCTTCGCTGTAATCATCATATATCTGAATTTCAGCGTGCTTGCGGATGATGTCACGGAAAGCCAATACAAAGTCCGTCTTATCTTTTTCGTTTTGCAAAAGGTCAATGCTGCTTGGTTCAGGGTACTTTTGTAGGAAATCCGTTGCCAACTGCTTGTATTCCTTTTTGACCTCCTCAAACGGTGGACGCACAATCTCTTCGGGATTGTTGGAGTTGCTGAACAGTTTGATAGCCGTATCTACATTGTTTTTCAGGTCACGGAAACAGACAATCTTTCCGAAACGCTTTTTCTCGTTCAGCACACGGTTCGTGCGGCTGAACGCTTGCAACAATCCGTGATACTCCAAGTTCTTATCCACATAAAGCGTATTGAGTTTCTTGCTGTCAAAGCCTGTAAGGAACATACCCACGACAAGGCAAAGGTCAAGCGGCTTCATGCCCTCTTTCTTTTTTTTCATGCGCAGGTTTATGTCATCATAGTAAGCCCGGAAGTTCTCTGTCGTGAATGCCGTGCCGTACATTTCATTGTAGTCATCCATGATGGCCTGCAATTCATCGGCATCTCCCACGCTCTCGCTTACATACTGCCCTGTACCCATTCCGGTCTGTTCATCATCTTGGCTGCTGTTGACCGCGTATGTGAACACCGCACCGATACGGATTTTCGGTTTCAACGCCTTGAATATCTTGTAATAGCGGATAAGCATGGGTACGGACTGCACAGCAAACAGTGCGTCAAACTCACCGTCAAAAGTTGACTTATTGAAATTATTAAGGATGAACTTGGAGATTTCCTCCATGCGGTTGGCATTGCCGTTTTCCACATTTTCATTGCCGTGATAATACTCCACAAGGAAGCCCAGTACATTTTCATCGGCAATGGCATCTTTGATGAGATAGCGGTGCAGGCACTCGCCAAATATTTCCTTGGTCGTATGTCCGTTCACTGCATTATCATTGAAGATGGGCGTACCCGTGAAACCAAACACTTGGGCATTGTCAAAGAACTTCATTATCCGTTTGTGGCTTTCCCCGAAGTGGCTTCTGTGGCACTCGTCAAATATCATCACGATACGGGAGTGGCGTATGGTTTCTATCTTGTTGCTGTACCATGTCTTGCTGACGGCGGCATTGAGTTTCTGAATGGTGGTGATGATTATCTTGGAACTGCTGTGCAGCCGTTTCACAAGTTCGTCTGTGTTGTCTGTACCGTCCACTGCACCCGGCTCAAAGGCATCATATTCCGATTGAGTCTGTGTATCGAGGTCGTGGCGGTCAACCACAAACATAACCTTATCCACATCGTCCAGTTCGGAAACAAGTTGTGCTGCCTTAAACGAGGTCAAGGTCTTTCCGGCTCCAGTGGTATGCCATATATAGCCGTTGTCGTTGGAGTTTTTCACCTTATCCAATATCTTCTCAACAGCATAATACTGGTATGGGCGAAGCACCATCAGGCATTTGTCGCCCTCATGCAACACTATGTATTTACCGATGATTTTGCCAAGGGTGCATTTCTCAAAGAAAAATGCGGCAAACTTATCCAGTTCGTTGAACGGTACATTGGCCGCATCCGTCCAGTTGAACGTGAACTTGTAACCGCTGTTCGGATTGTTGGCGAAATAGCGCGTGTTTACGCCATTGGAGATAACGAACAGTTGGATATAGTCAAACAGTCCGTGATAGGATGTCTTTTGGTAACGCTGTATCTGGTCATACGCAACCCTCAATTCCGCTCCACGGCGTTTCAACTCAATCTGCACCAATGGCAGACCGTTTATAAGAATAGTCACGTCATAGCGGCATTTCTTTCTGCCTTCCACCGTAATCTGGTTGGAAACCTGAAACTCGTTCTGACACCATTGTTGGCGGTTGAGAAATTCCACCCAGATGCGTTTGCCGTCAGCTGTGTCAAGCGGATAGAGGTCACGGAGCTTCTTCGCCTTTTCAAAGCGCGTACCTCCTTCAAGGTAAATAAGTATCTTTTCAAATTCCTCATCCGTAAATTCTGTACGGCCATGCTCTGCCAACCGCTTACGGTTGTGTATCTCCAACTGCCGTTTGAAATTGGCTTGAAGATTATCTTCCTCGGCTATTTGGACATATTCATAATCCATTTGCCGAAGCGTGGCGATAAGTCCGGCTTCCAATGCCGCTTCACTTTGTATTGACATATTCCTATTTTATTCGTTACTCATTTTTATTCAGGTCTTTGATAATCTCAATGCCCAATGCGTTTTCAATCTTACATATGGTTTCCAACGACATATTCTTTTTCCCTTTCAACACCTTGGATATGTATTGCTGTGTACAGCCCATCTTTTCAGCAAGCATTTTCTGTGTCAAGCCAAGTTCCGACATTCGTTTAGACATGGCGGCGGCAATCCATTGAGAGTACTGTGCCCAATCCTTTACATACTGTTCCTTTTCCACCTTTTGCGCTTTCGGTATCAAAGTCACGGAAAGCGTTTTATCTGTCGTTGTGTCCATTGAGATATATCCTTTTCCTGTCTTGATTGCAAAGGTACAATTAATATCCCAAATCAAACAACCATCGGGTTGTTATTTTGTGAGAATATTTACTTTTTGTTTCAAGAGAGTAGTAGGCTAAATAATATGCTCGTCTATTTTAATCCTATGATTTCCCGTTGTTGTGCGCAAATTCTTCCTGATGGTATCAATCGTGGAATTGGCAAACCATTCATGGAAGGTGTGCATGACAAACTGCGCTGTTACATCTCGACCGATATTATATTGAAAAGCTATGTTCCAAGCAAAGTTCTTAAGTGAGATCTGGGTAACGGCTGCACGTCTTTTGATATGGATGTTTGTATTTGTGAGAGCTTGCCGATTTGTGACAAAGTATCGGACACATTCACCGATTTGGAAGATTTCTTCTTCGCTAAAATCAAATTGCCTGAATGTGTTTCGGGTGTATTGCAATACGGCTTGTAGTTTTTCGTCTTCTTCCCTTTCTTTTTGCTGAAGATATTGTCGTTCCTCATGCAGGTACTCATAATGGAATAACTCTATCCGTTTCATCTGAATATCGTCATTGCCAACCATAGATATAGCAGTTGCTAAAGTGCTATCATCTTTAGTTTGTCGGTTAGATTTCGTAGGCTTATGGAAGAATAAAGAAGCAAGAGATATTATATGTGCCGACAGAGAGAGGCATAAATGGTAAATGAGTTTTAGAGCAACATAACAAGCTACCATGATAAAAGGGAGAGTGCTTAACTGCATTCCCAAAGCATCACTCACAGGGAATGATATAGTGGACGCCAGAAGCACCGTTACTACTTCTATCGCCCAGGATTGGAATATATGTTGCTTTTGCTTCATAACTATTTTTATCTAGGATTACTTTGCAAAAGTATAACGTATTTCCATAAAAAACGAAAGTCAAAAATAAGCGAAAAAGATGCAATGAGTTCGTTTTATGCTGTTTGTGAAAAGAAGAGCAAAACAAGTGCAAATATCCTGTGTCAAATGAAAACATCTGCAAACAAAAAAATAAGTAGTTAAATAATTATAAATCTTTCTTTTGCCGTGGAAATATCTCTTTTTACTCTTGCTTTTCAATGTATGGCTACTAAAATAATTCATATTTGTACCATAGGATTATAAACGACTGATATTCATAGTGTATTATGTTTGAGGAAGTCAAATAAACTGCGATAAAAGACAGTAACAATAAATAGTAAAAAGCGTGCAGCTCAATGAGTTGCACGCTTTTTGCGTTTATGGGGTTCATGGTTGCTATGCCTTTGATACTAATACAGATCCTTATTACTTCTGATGGCTTCATCTACAAACAGTAATATTTCTCCCTCAAAAGTCGTATTTCACAATTAAAATATGAATATAAACAAGATAACAGAACTATAGATATTGTCTATCGATGTTCAAGAGTTTATTAAAGCCATTTTGAAGGATGTAGTAAATGGTGAGATCAGGCTTTATTGCAATAAAATGAAATGCCCTTTTATTGAACTTCATATCTCCCAATTCTCTAAAAAAATCCATTGTAAATTTCCACATTCAATTAACTGTTTAACAACTATTCCTGTAAACAGGATACATCAATCAACCGACAACAAGCTTCCAAAAAGCTCTTAAAAAAATCATACTACAAAATATAAAGCAAATCGGTAATAAAATTGTGTATCTAATCTTTTTACATTACATTTGTCAGAATTTTATAATTCATAGTTCCACAAAAACGAATATTTATTAAGTTAGAATTAATGCCGTTTATGAAACAAAAGCTTCGTTACCGTGAACTTTTCCGCTTCATTGTCACCGGTACGATCATTACGGTCATACATTATAGCATTTATTTAGCACTAAGCAATTTTCTCTCTTTAAACATTGCTTATACTACCGGATTCATTATCAGTTTTGTCTGTAACTTCTTATTATCGAACTACTACACATTCAAAACCAAACCTTCGGTTAAAAACGCAATCCGATTTTGCGGAAGTCATGTCATTAACTATCTGTTGCAAATATCTTGTTTCAATTTATTCATATTTCTCGGTGTACCCAAAGCGTATGCCCCTATGCCTGTTTGGATTGTTATTCTTCCGATCAATTTTTTACTGGTACGTATGGCTCTGAAGCCATCTTTCAAATGGATAAAAAAGATTCACCCTCATAAAAACAGATAAATATCTCTGGAAATTAATTTCACTTTCAACGATTTGACGGCTGTTGTAAGTGTAGAATAGGAAAAGGTTTACCTGAAGAATCATATTCATCTCGTCCTATGACTTCATACCCCATATGCAAATAAAATTGATAAGCCTGTTCGTTATCTTCATTCACATCTACTTTATAGATATTACATTTGTTGATCGCATAATCCACTAATCCTTTGCCATAACCATATCCTTGCTCTTCAGGCAGTACAAACAACATTTCTAACATATCATCACTTAACCCCATAAAAGCGACAATTTGTCTGATTTCATTTCGTATTACAAAAAGTTCAACTGCCGGAAAATATTGATTTCGAATTAAAGGTCGGAAATATTCTATATCTTCTTCTTTTAAGAAATGATGAGAACTACGTACAGACTTTTCCCATACTATCAACAACTCATCTAAAATTTCATCTGATAAATATTGTAATTTTTCTATTTCCATTTTTGAATGTATAATCGATTAAAATAGGCTATAAAGTTACAAAAAAGCACCATTTATCGTTTATGAAGAACAGCGCTTTTTTGTATTTCTGCGTAATGAGTATATTACAATTTTATTCTTTCGTTTTTCCATTGCGCAGAAAAACGATGAAATCTACTACACCCTCTCATAGAGTATAATGAACCGATGACCGGACTTCTGTGCAATTTGGCTACAATAAGGTTTTCTATGCCTTAATACAAAAAAAGCGTAACGAAAGCTATTTATGCTAATTCATTACGCTTTTCTCAAATTTATTTTTGCGATGTATTATTTTAAAAGCCTATCCAAATCCGATAATATATCCGGACTTTTTGGCTCTATTCTTCTCGAAATAATAATTAAGGGACCATTACTTTAACAGCATTAACACCGACTTTTACAACATATACACCCGCCGACAAAGAACTACATATCGTACTATTGCTCTTTATCAATTTACCGTTCAGGTCATAAAAGGAAACCGGGCTGTCATCCGATACTTCAACCTGTATAGTGCCGGTTTGTACCATAACTTTAAAATTCATCGTGTCGGACTTCGCTTCAGAAATACCTCCGGTATTATGAATCGTATAATAATATGTATGTACATATTTGTCCATATATTCGAACCCGTCAAAAGCATCCTCTTTTATAGATGCGATATCGTCATTTTCATTATAGGTAGTGGTTTCTTTCTTTTTCCCTTCCCAATTATTATCAAACGTACTCCACTGATAAGTAGTTTTTTCAATTTCCTGATCCTTATCATTAAAAACTTGTACTGATTTTGTAGTACCTTTTCTCGTACCGCTTGAATACGAATAATAAGCCGTCATATTTTCCCGACCCTGATCATCATATCCATACTCTGTCTCAGAATCGTCTTTCCAGCTACCGTCATTTTCTTCAATAGCCCATTTATGAAATTTGATCTCTCGTCCAGCATCATCGTAAGTATATTCCATTTTTACATCAGCTTTCCACTCTCCATTTTCCCACTCATAATCCATACGTTCAGTAGTCACTCCTGCATCATCTAAAATATAGTCCTCTTTAGACGAGCCTTCCCATGCTTTCGAATCATTATTATAACTCCAATATGTTTTACAATCAAGACTGTCTTGGGCACTAAATTCTCGCTCTAATTTACTGGAAGGTATCCACTCTCCATTTTCATAATTTTCATATAACTCAAGAGAAGCATCTTTCAGTCTTTCATTGCTATACTCGAAAGTTTTTCGGCTACTTTTTTCCGTCCATTCTTCTGAAGCACTTTTATCGAAGGTTTCTTCCAATATTACACGGCCCTGGTTGTCATACGTATAAACATACATCAATTTATCCTTATAAGGTAACGGAGCACCATCTTTATAGCCTCCACTTGACATCAACTTAGTATAAATACTCCCATTATCATAATAAGTATAGGTATATCCGAGATTGGCATACCATTCCCCTTCGGTATCGGCATTCGGTTGAAAATAGCTCCAACTTTTTTCCTTAGAAAGTTTCCCATCCGCAGAATATTCATTCTCTTCCCGAGAAGAACCTTTCCATCCGAGATACCTTGAAGTGCGCGGGTATGTCCATTTTTCACGAAAGACCATGTTCCCCTGCGCATCATAGCGATAAAAGGTACTATCCTGTTTCAGACTGCTTCCCGTATTATCCCATTTGATATATTTCACAATCTGCTGTTTCTCGTCATAAGTATATTTTTCCGATTTCCACAAATCGTTATACGCGTCTCTGGTCATGATGCTGTCCAGAGTCACCACCAGCCCATCGGCATACAAACTATATGCACAAAGGGCAAACAAAGCAATTAGTAAATTCTTTTTCATACACTGTCAATTTTTATGGTCAGGCAAAAAAGAGATTTTCTGCCCGACCTGATTAATCTTCTATTTTTTACATCCTATATTTATAAAGAATTTTTACAGGCTTATCGACAATTCCTTCGTAACTCTTCACCAAATTTTGGGTCGCAAAATCGTAAATATACAGGCTTCCTTTTTTTCCTGATCTGGCAGGGTTATAAGTACCTACATAGAGATAGTTCTCATCATAACTACGTCCCAAAGTCGTTATTTCTTCCCCTGCAGGAGGAGTAATAGCAGGCTTCGAATTTATTGTCGGAATACGGGATGCGTAATCCCAACGATAAACCTTGTTATCATAATTATAATACATCTGCGCCGATCTCCGTGTGGTAATCGTTACCGAATTTTCATCCATAGCCATAGGTTCTGTTTCAGCATAATCCAACCGTTTGGCATATTGAGTAAAAGTACTGGACATCTTGTGCAATACAATATTGTTATCGGACTTGCGACGAGTAATTACCCATAATTCTCTTGAACCTCTTCTTCTGAAAACCATGTTTACGATTTTGTAATCGGTCAATGACGATCCGTTTGCAACCGATGTACTATCGATCTTAGCATAGCTTGGAGCATAAATTACCGATTCTTTATAGAAGAAATGATAATGATCGTCATCAAATGTGCCATAATAAGCTTTTTCGACCCCTAAATTTCTCGAATCTGTACGAAGCGCAACATCATTTGTCAACAGGTCATACCGGTAAATGGCTCCGTCCGTTCCGTTCATCATCGTATATCGGCCACTGGCAGACGAAGAAAATCCGGCAAAATTGAGGCATTTTACACCGGGATAAAGTTCCTCGACTTTTAAAACTTTCTTCAATTCAAAATTCCGGGGATCCATGCTGATAATCGAGCCTTTGTCATCGGCCGAAGAAACGACCAGATCGGGATAGTTACCTTCTGAATTCTTATTGGCGATATAAAGATCGACGCCTTTTGTTATCTCAATACCCGGATTTATCATCCCGACAATATCTTCATATATTTCCTGCGCTCCTTCTTCTTCCTCTTCCGGAGTTCGGGTTTTAATGAATGTCAGCAAACTATGATCCTGATCATCGGTATTCAAGATCAAGATTCCTTCGTCCAACCCCGAATTGACATTTAAAGTATAGAATTTGAAGACAATAGACTCGCCGTTATCTATCTTCAACCGCATAATATAATTGCCGACACGAGTAAACGTATATCTTATGTTAGGATCTGTCGAGATTACTTTCAGATCACCTTTTATAGGATATACAGCTGAAGAAGACGGGTTCGGAGTGCCATAAGCCCATTCATATTTTACCGTTTGGTCATTTGCACTGGATACCTGAGCATCAAAAACCAATTCGATCCCCAAATCGGCATTAATCACATCGGTAGGATTACCGATTGTCAATTCTGCCAACGGAGTCAGTTCTTGCTCTTCCACACCGTAACATCCTGTCAACAACAGCAGTATCAAAAAACATATATTAATTTTCCGCATAAGAAAAATATTTTACAATTAAATAATATCATCTGTACAACGCAACCGGATCACGCCAAAACTCGCCTTGATTGCCGGACTCGGCAAAAGGACAATCATTCGGAATAGGGTTCGCCTTATAATGCTCATACAACGGGATCAGAACATACTTAGCCCAGACAGCAGGATTGTCTTTTTGATAAAATCCGGCCGTAATACCCTCTTTATCCAGATATTTGCCATACTTACTTACAGCTTCTTCATAAAATTCAGGTTGTGTTTCTTCCATATCCCAATAATATTCAAGCATCAGCCTGAATTTTTCCGGGAAAAACTTACCGATATACATTTGCCACCCTTCAATGAGTCCCGTACCTGTACCTCCGTTGTTCCACCATGTCGGAAGAGGCACATCTCCATCGGATATAAAGAACCGATAATAATCTCCGTATAACGGTATAAAATTTTCATTCGTACCGATTTCCATCAACACACTTCGATAGGTATTTTGCATCTCCGGAATGCGATGCAATGTAAATACGATTTTTCCCATGATAGAATCTGCGGGTATAATCAAATTTCCCATATCGAAATCTTTTCCCAATTCGGCTGTTTCGACAGGATAACTGACACCTCCCGCCTTTATCGTAGTCATTGTATCTTGTTTTAATGTCACTACAAATTCCCGGTCATAATTGCAAGGCATCCCCATCAGTTTTACCGGGACTTCATAGGTTATCTCATCCTCAACTTCAAAAACAAACGAACATACCGGAGCATCGGCCGATGCCTTCTTTACAAAGTACACAGTACCCGGCTGAGAAACATCATACATAAGACCTGTATTCTGACAAGAACTGAACAGCAAAAGCAGCGACAGCAAAAAACTCCCGACTATTCCTGTTTCATATTTTTTTATTCTGTTCATATCTTTACTCAATATTATAATGAATTTACTCATAATTATCACGCAAATCCTCATCATTCGGGATCAACATTCTATAGTTTTTATCTAAACGGCCGTCCAATATATTCGATTCACTGAATTTTATGCTCACCTTTAATCTTTTCATATTGAACCACTGCTGACCTTCTCCATAAAACTCTTTTCTCCGTTCATAAAAAATATCATTACTTGTAATTTTCTTCTCCTCACGATCGGCAAATTTCACCATTCCCCGGGACTCAATTACTTTATCAAAATAAGCCGTCGCTTGCTGAGGATCTTTTTCAAGTAATGCCTCCGCCATGATATAATACATTTCCGGAATCCGAATCAAATTTACTCCGAGATACGAATCTCCCGAATATTGCGAATCGGAAGAACCGCTATCGAACATCGAATTGATCATTTTCACACAAGCCGGACTTACCTCCAATGTAGAACCGAACCATGCAGACAAGCGTAAATCAGAACCTTCCGGTGTAGGTCCTTGGGTATCTCTATACCAACTTTCATAATTCGAATTTAACGTTAACATATCCATACTACCTGTTTTCCCGAATATCGAATAACAATTTGAAGCATAAGTAGGTGCATAAAGTCCGAAAATCGTCTCTTTCATATTCAACACCCCCCGCTCAAATTGGACAAAATCAGAAGATGTCATCAACGGGAACTTTTGACTGTCAATTACTTTCTTGGCATAAATAGCTGCACTATCCATATCCTGTTTCATCCAATATACTCTAGCCAAAAGAGCTTGTACAGCATAAAGATTCATGTGAATAACCCGACAATCGGTAAAAGAACTGCCGATATTAGTGCGTTCTACCTGAACCAATTGCCGATCCTCTTCTAAACAAACTTCAGCATCTTTCAAGTCCTTTATCACTTTATTATATACCTCACCTACCGTATAAAATGGAGTGATATCATAAGAGTAACGCGTGACATAAGGTATAGCTTTATTCCAAGCTTCCCTGTCATTAGCATTATAATCCACGGCAAAGAGTCTTAGCAAGTCAAAATGCAACATTGCCCGCAGTCCCAAAGCTTCTCCCTTATACAAATTATAATATCTGAACTTTGTCGGACTGATCGCTTCCAGATTCTGTATTATATTATTTACATAACCGATAGCCTGATAAGATTTTTTCCATGTAGCATTACATAAAGAACGTGCAGAAGCATTCTCAAAATCGGCATGAGCAAGGTAGTCTAAGCCTCCACCGCCTTTCGGAGAAAAATTCCAGGACATAGCCTCCGGATAAAATATGGATACATATTTTCCATAAATCTCATTAGACCGATAAGTCGTATATGCTCCATAAAGAGCATCCTCAACACCTTCATCCGTTTCAAAAAGGTCTTTATCAAGCACCTCCGCCTTCGGATTAACATCCAAGAAATTTGCACAACTCGTCAACAACAACGGCAATACCGTCACACAAAGCAGGAGTTTGATATATTTTATTGTTTTCATATTCTTTAATAAAATAAATTGACAACACGTTCATCAGAAAGTCGGTCGGAATATAAGATTCAGACTTCGTTGGTAAGGATATGAAGTACCTCTTTCCATTTTTACCGACGAAATTCTGAATACGTCGTCGTAAGCAATTCCGACAACCAATCTCTCCAATTTGATTTTTTTCAGAAACGACTTAGGTAACTCGTACGTAAAAGTTATGTTCGACAAATAAAACTCATTTTTCTTTTCTACAAACCTTTCGGAGCGGAAGAGTTCTTTTTTCTCTCCCAATCCAAGAAAACGAGTATGATCTCCCGGTTGTTTCCAGCGATCAGTAAAAGCTCGAACGTCAACGTTGAAATAAGGATCAATATTCTCAACAGCATCGGCAATCGTCGAATTGTAAATATCTCCGCCAAACGTATAGCTCGAAGTAAGATTCAATCCGAATCCTTTATAAGCCAAAGTCAAACCCCAGTTCCCTTTTAATATAGGATTTTCATTTCCCACGGCAACTTTATCATCTTCACTATACTTCAAGGTGTAATGTCCGTCTTTGGTAATAAAAATTTCCTGACCTGTAGCCGGATCGATACCGGCAGAACGCACTGCATATATATCGTACTGAGAACCGCCCTCTTTATAAAGAAGTTTGGGTTTAGTTCCGGTATCTCCTCCTTGATTGGTTTTTTCCAAAGCATCGCTGATCTTCGTTATTTTATCGAAATTATGAGACCCGTTGATATAAGAGCTCAGATACCAGTCTTTTGTTTGCAAAATTCTTCCGGACAAACTAAAACTAAGTCCTTTATTCAGTAATTCTCCCATATTGACTTTCACACTGGATACCCCAACTGAAGGAGGCAAATCGATGGGTACTAACATATCAAAAGTCTTATCTAAATAGAAACTAAAATTAAATGAGAGACGATCCTGAAACATACGAGTATTTATCGCAAATGTATTCTTCAAGGTCTTTTGCCATTTCAATAAGGGATTTCCCATATTTATCGGGGTAGCACCGACTCCTGTATAATAATCATTATCCTGATCATATTGATATCGGGTTACCGCCTGTTTTGCACTAAACCCGGCATTTCCCGTAGATCCCATATTCCAACGGAGGCTCAAATCATTCAGCCAACTCTTTCTAAAAAATTTTTCTTCATGGATATTCCAACGAGCACCAACCGACCAGAACGGTCCGAAACGCTTATTTGCACCGTTCGAAGAATTTCCCGAGTAAGAGAGATTTCCGTCTATAATATATCGTTTTAAAACAACAATCGTCGTATTTCCATAAAATCCTACACTTGTGCTGATATTCTCATCACCACTCGGCTTTCCATTCTTGGTATATCCCATAGCAAACTTGATATCATTCAAATTATCCTTCATAAACCCGATCCCTTGCGCAGAAAAATCGCTGGAGTATTTATAAGATATACTTGAACAACCTGCATTAACAGAAAACCCGACATCCTTAAACTGTTTTCTATAACTGGCTGTAAATTTTCCGTCCCATGCCGAATTATTTGTTCCGGAGATCGTATAAGAACCTTTTTCGGCAGGATTTACCGTTGACAGATATTGAGAATCATCCGGAGAAACATATACATCGGACTGACTGTAATCTGAAGAATAATTTATTTGTCCGGTAACATAGAATTGAGGTACGATATCCCAACGTATCATTACCGAGTTTTTCATATTCCGGCTCTGATTTTTACTAAAACTCGATAAAGTCGCATTATACAAAGGATTTTCGATTTTTTTTTCTGATCCGGAAGGATCGAAAGGATCGAAATAATATTCTTTGATATATTCCCCGTATTCATCATAAATCGGTTCATACGGATTCATTTTACTATATGTGGAATAATCTCCATAAGGAGAACTCTTACTTCCGCCCAATCCATAACTTCCGGTAAAAGAGATAGTCAACTTATCAGTCAACCGATAACCGAAATTTATATTGAATCCGTAATTACGACGATAGTCTCCTTTCATAATACCATAAGTATCTCTAAAGCTAAGTCCCGCCGAATAAGATAAATTTTGCCCCATACCGGTAAGTGTCAAAGAATGGGAATGGCTGAAAGCGAACCGCAACGGAGCTTTATACCACTCTGTATTGATCCCTTTCCGAATATTTTCCAATTTATATGCATATGCCTGATCTAAAGAACCATCATCGGTATCATAAAGACCGGCAAGGCGTTCCAGTTCCAACTTCTGATCGGCATTGGTCAAGTTCATCGAAGAAAGATCGGCATAAGCAAATGTCGGAGTAAAACTATAACGTAAACGCACTTTACTATCCTTTGCCCTGACACGTTCTACCAAAATTACACCGTTGGCAGCCCGTTCACCGTAAAGTACCGTAGCCGAAGCATCTTCTAATATCGTAACAGATTCTATTTCATTGATCTCCATATCATAAAGCTCTTCCATAGAAATCTCTACTCCATCTAATATTACCAACGGGTTATTAATTCCCTGCTCTCCACTAATAGCCAAAGAGTTAGCACCACGAATTATCAGTTCAGGAACTACATTAGGATTTGACCCCGCTACATTATTCTCTACAATCTTCATATTAGGGGTCAGTGCCGTAATCGCTTTCAAAACGTTCGTACTGGAAACCTTCAACAAATCATCACGCTGTAACGTCGTCGCAGTTCCCGTAAAAGTTTTCTTATCTTGCGCAAAAAAACCATTTACCACAACCTCACTTAAAGCGACATTATCTTCTTTTAAGTGAACAATTAACTTACGTTCAGGCTTTACAACCTTAATAGAATGCGGCAACATACCTACAAACGAAAAATCAAGAAATATGTCTTTATCCGATTTAGGAATCTGTATGATAAACCGCCCGTCAACATCCGTAGCTACCGCCTGTGTTGTTCCTCTTACTTTCACAACAACCCCCGGTAACGGCTCTTCTTTACTATCAAGTACCGTACCGATAACCGTAACACGCTGGGTTTTAGGTTGCTCTTTCTTATCTGAAGTTTGTTTATTTTCATTTTTAGGAGGGGTTTGAGCATTGATTAAGCTGGTTATCATCATTAAAACAGATAACAGCAAAACTCTCTTCAACCACCGTCTCAGAACAAAAGTGTATAACATATAATTTCTGAGTTTTTATAATCTTTCCCCGTTCAGAGAAAACATGTTCGACTATTTTACATAAAATTAGAATCCGGAATCAGTTCAGGTTTCAGTATCCGGAACGATATAACCTACAATCTTACAAATCTTGCATAGTTTAGGAAAAGGTCAGGTTCGGAAAGAAATTCTTATTTCCTTTCCGAACCGTTCAAAACCTATTTATTTAGATCTTGCATCTAAAGCTTCTTCAATTAAATACAGCATAGCTTTAAAATGAGCTTTTGTATCGGTATCGACAGCACCCATTCGTGCCTTCAATAAAGATTGAACACGTAAAAGTTGACCGAATAACAGATCTTTCGAATTATCTATACTTCTCAAATTTACTCTATATTGCCAACCGTAGCCATAGCCGATCTCATCTTGAGCCATTTTGCGTGCGACAACACCTGAACCTTCTTTCATTTCCAATTCACGCAAGACATCTTTATAGCGTTCTACAACTCCGCTTTCATCCAATCCCATAGTGATAATCTCGTCAACAGACGGAGCATAAGCCGCAGCAACACTATTTTCGTCGGTCAATCCTACTTTTTGCAAAGGTTTGGTTGCTTTACCTGCTACATAAACAGCTCTTTCCAAGAAAAGACGTTGCAACATACGGTCAGATTCGGGTACATGATTTTTCTTTATGGCACTTTCCCAAACCAAAGAATAAAGATCATCAAAGTATTCTTTAGGAGAATATCCCTCTTTACCGGCAATATGAGACGAGAAAATAACATTGCTATATGAGTTAAATAATTCAAGTCCCGTATAGTATCTCATAATCGGAGCTAATCCGACTCTTAATCCGAAGTTCTTTGTCACTTCTTCATTGTCTAACCAATCACAATTTTTCAACTCGTTTATCACCCATTTAAGAGCGGCCTTTTGTTTCGATTTTTCTACTGCCCGAACTCTTTCGCCCGGAGTACCGGCTTTCAAATCGGTCAAATAAATTCCTCCGATATTCAACATAACATGGCGGAAATAGCGGTCATATTGTTTAGCCAAGTTCTCATAAGTCATCTCCCGGTATGAACCGTCCGGATCCATTTCATCTGTTATCCATTCATTCATGTGAGCAAGAATATATTTCAAATTCTTTACACCGTAATCGGATGCCTTGATCGCATCATCGCCAAGATCCTCCTCCACGGCGCTCGGATCATAACGGCCTGAAACTTGTTGTCTTCCGTAACGATAAAGCGGATCTCCTGCTTTTGCATCGATCATAGCTTCGAGATACGGAATCTCTTCCATCTCATCTTTTGCTTTAAAGATCGGTTTATAAGCATATTCTACCAAATAATAATCATATACACCTAAATCGGGAGGAGTAAGTTTGACCCCCTTATCTCCCGGTTGAGCGACATAATTGAAACGGGCATAATCCATAATAGAAGGCGTAGTTCCGTATTTCTGGGTAAAGCTTGCCGAACGTAAAGAATCGACCGGGAAAGCGGCAGATGCTGCCATATTGTGCATAAATCCGAGACAGTGTCCAACTTCATGAGCTAAAATATAGGCAATAGATTCGGTAATCATATCTTCATCCATTTTCTTACTCCGAGCTCTTTCATCGACTTGTGCAGTCTGTACAAAACGCCATTGATTTAACAGTTTGACCACATCATGATAAACCAATACCGATGCATTGATAATTTCTCCGGTAGAAGGATCTACCCATGACGGCCCCATAGCATTCATAACTCGTGCCGGAACATAACGAATACAAGAATATTTTAAATTGTCTGGATCAAAATTAGGATCATCTTTCGGGAAATCAAGAATCTGAATCACGTTCTTAAAACCGATTTTTTCGAATGCTTTATTCCAGCGAAGAATACCCATACGCGCACCTTTAGCCCAAGCTGCAGGAAAAGCGTCATCTAAATAAAAAACAATCGGCTTCACCGGTTCTACCAACTCACCGCGTAAATAAGCCGCAGTATCTTTAGGCTGTAAATTCCAACGATGAATCATCGAATAGGTTTTGATAAAATCTTCATTTTTATCAAAATTCAAACGGTTTGTATTAAAAATACCTATTCGCGAATCTGAAACACGAGGACGCATTTTTTGTTCCGGTAAAAGCAGAATCGTACGGGTTACCTGAAATGTCACCGGAACATTCTGTGATAATATGTACATACCCATCAGTTTTGTCGAAACCGAATAAGACATATACGATTTGATAGAAGCATTGTCTTCAAATGCTTTTATTCCTGTCACAGTCGAAGCTTTAGAATTGAAAGTACCTGAAACACTTACTACACCACCGCCATTCGACATAGGAGATAATTGGTCGTTCGATCCGGTAAAAAGAGTAGTCATATCGAATACAACCGCCGAACTGTCAGGAGTATAGCAAAAAACAGGCATTGTATTCAGAATCGGATCTAAAGTACTGATACCAATAGCCTTTTTCATTGCTGCATCTCCTTCATCATATCGTGGAGCGACATTTACCTTCGACATACAGATAAGACTGTCCATCTTGACAAATTTCACATGCATCGGCGGTTTAGGCTTGTACCCGATCATCCCGAGATCTGTATCGCTCGCACCTGAGATAGTAGAAGCAATCAAAACTTCCCGACCCAGATATTTTACAGGCATTTCAAAATAGATTTTCCCTTTAGTCCAATGTAATGTAAGAAAATCACCTTTCGCCGTTTCACAAGCTTTCGTCTTAAAAGTCCGTTTGTACTTGCTACTCTCTTTTTTCACTGAAGAATCTTTCGAAACTTCCGTTTTTTTAGACTTTTTAGATTTCCCCCTTTTGGCATAAACATCGGGAGATCCGAACAATAATACTGCCGACAGCAATATTAATCCAACTTTTCTCATTTGCACTTACCTATAATTTAATTATTAATCCTAAACATGTTCTATGATTTTCATAGTTAAGTTAAACAGCTAAAATACAGAACACGCCTTTTCTCTATTTCCAATTTCTAATATCCAAACAAAGGAGATTCCCCGTAATTCAGCGGGGATCTCCCTGTTTTTCATATATATTCTTCAACTTTACGGAACTATTACCGAACACCGTTTATTACCGATTTTAACAATATATGAACCCGGCACGACTTTTATAGTCTCCATATTTTCGGACACCTTACGGGTTGTAACTAAAGCTCCATTCAGAGAAAATACCTCGATCATATCATTATTTTCGGCATTCAATACTTTAATCAAGCCGTTTCCGGTAGTTATGATTCTACTACTTACTGTATTTTCGTCTACTCCTGCAGGAACAGTAATATGGACATTTGTTGTTTTAAACATATTTGCAGTACCCGTAAATTTGGGATAAGCTGCCGTCGCCATAACGCAATACACACTATCAGCAAGTTCAGTCCCGGTAAATGTGAACACACCGTCTTTTTCTGTATAATCCACATCTTTTTGCAATGCTGTTCCGGAGGTCTTCAAACGCCATGTATATGTCGTAGTCTCTTCTTTATCCGACACCCCGAAAGCTTTCAATTCAGAAGAAAGATCGACAACCGTTCCGGCAGTAATATCTTTCGGTAACACATAAGGCGCTTGAGGGGCATAAGTAAGACGACTTGCAGAAGACATACCTTCTGTTTTTTTAGGGAGAGTAGAGATCTTCAACCTGTTATTTTTCACATCTAATGTAGTTTTAGGAGCAACTCCTTCACTCGGCATGATTATTTCTTCCAAGTTATTGTTGCTTAACCGACATGGACCTAAATCATTACATACCGAAAGATCGATACTTGACAACAAGTTTTCGCTCAAATTTAAATTATATAAATCAGAGCAAGCCGTTAAATCTATACTTTCGAGCTTATTTTCATTGGCAGACAACCAAATTAATTTCGGACAATGAGTCGCATCTAAAGCTGACAATTCATTCTCTTCTGCATAGATATAGTACAGTTCCTCATTATTAGTAACATTCAATTCTCCCAATTTATTAGTCGGAACTTTAAGGACTCCCAACTGAACGGCTTTCGTCACATCTATAGAAGTAACTTCCTGCTCATCTGCACCGAAGTACAACATATCTCTCCCATAAATTTTTATTGTACCTTTAGGAGTTCCCGTCACAACTGTCGGTTTCATCGTATTCTGTCCGAAAACAGCAAGTGAATCATTGATCTCTACCGTTTCTACCGGCATGCCGTCTCCCCAATCGATAAACACTTTATGTCCGGTAGCACAACCAAGCTGCAATTCCACTTCTTCAGCTTTTGTAGTATTCAATGTAATTGCAGCTTCTGTAACCACTACCGAAAGATCTGTCTTGTAAGAATTTGTAGCACCTGTAAATTTAGAGAATGCATTAGTTGACATTACGCAATAAATCGTATCTGACAACTCTTTATCAAACTTAAATACACCTGCACTGACTTCTGTATAATCCGTTCCGGGTGTTAAAATCGTATTGTCTTTCTTCTTTATCCACCTATAAGTAGTTGTTTCTTCTTTATCGGATAATCCCTGTAATTTTAATTCGGATGAAAGATCAACCGTTCCCCCCAACGCTATTTCTTTAGGCGATGGATACGGGTTTTGCGGAGAATAAGTATAAGATTTAGCTTTCGTAACAGGCAAAGTAGATAATTTAAAATAATTATCTTTCAATAAAACTTGTGTTAGATTGGCACTTGATGTCGGGAAAATTACCGAATTCGCAGCTGCGAATCTATTCCCTGACAACCGAAGATATTTTAAACTTTCACATGCCGAACAGTCAATCTCTGTCAAAAGATTATTCGTTAACGCTAATGTCGTCATTTTAGTATTAGCGCTTACATCAATCGTAGTAATTTTATTATCTGCAAGATTTACATTTACAAGACTGGGACATCCTGTCAACTTGATCTTAGCTATCGACATATCGGTTGCAACAATTTGCTCCAAATTAGGAGCATCGCCCAAAGTAAGGGTTTCAAGTTTATTATCGTCAAGACTCACATATTCTAACTGATTATTTTTCGATAAATCAATTGTCGTAAAGCTATTATCATTGACTTTAATATATCCCAAATTTGTTGCCCCCGTTACATCCAATTCAGTAATCTGTTGATCTGCATCAATAACAAAAAACTTAATATCATCTGCATAAATCTTTATTTTTCCACCATTTACAGGAGTTCCAGTAACAACAGTAGGATGAATTGCTGCAGAAGAAGCTGTCGGATAAACGGTCGCTGAATCGGCAATTTCTACCGTTTCGACAAGTTTTCCATCTCCCCAATCAATATGAATCGTATGAGCTGTTCTACAACCAAATTTCATTTCTATCACATCAGTCTTAGTCGTAGTCAATGTAATAGAAGGCGTAGTAGTTTCTGCATACATATGTGTAATAGAAAAAACACACAATAGAGCAGATAAGAGTAAACATCTTTTCATAAGCCTTAAGTTTTAGTTATTTAAGAATAAAATTAACACTATCAAAATCCTATTAAAACCTTATAATCCACAGATGTCTATATTAACGAACATTAATCTGGACGATTTTTTTTATTAAGGACATTTTTTCCATTAGCACTTAAGAAATTACTTTTCAGGACAATATCCACTTTTCCTCACCAACACAATATCTTTCTTCCACAATCCAAAGAAACGTTCAATTAATTGGACGATTCACCTTATATATAATAAAATATTAGCATAAAAATACGCTAACCCAGCATAAACATTCAAGCCTAACGGCTACAAATATAATAAATTTATTTCTTTTCTTATCAAAAACATATTTTTTTGTGTAACATATGCTATACAGCAACTATTTTATCAAGAAAAATGATAAAATATACACCATTTATACAGAATTATGTTTTCATTCTTTTATTACTACGAATTGAAAATTTATTTATTGATCCAAGATTATTAGTTAAAAAAAACGACTAAATTCTACTTAGATCAGTTTCGAGAGAAATCAACATGAATAGTCAATTCTCCTCTCGAGAAAGAAACATCAACACCATTACAGACTAAAAGAAAACGTAAAGATGACCTAATAATATTTTTTATTAGAAAATTCAGACAACTTTAAGAAAACAACACTACTCTTTATCTACAAATAAACAAAAAAAGAATCCCTATAAACTGAGAAGTTATAAGGATTCTTTATAAAATAGTATTGTTAATTACTTACTCAAAGCCTGAGCTACGTCAACCGCACAAGCTACTGTACATCCTACCATCGGGTTGTTACCGATACCGAGGAATCCCATCATTTCCACGTGAGCAGGAACTGATGAAGAACCAGCAAACTGAGCGTCAGAGTGCATACGACCCATAGTGTCGGTCATACCATAAGATGCAGGACCGGCAGCCATATTATCAGGATGCAAAGTACGACCCGTACCGCCACCTGAAGCAACAGAGAAATAAGGTTTGCCTGCCAATACACGTTCTTTTTTATATGTTCCGGCAACCGGATGTTGGAAACGGGTCGGGTTGGTAGAGTTACCTGTGATAGACACATCTACGCCTTCTTTCCACATAATAGCCACACCTTCGCGAACATCGTCAGCACCATAGCATTTTACTTTGGCACGAGGACCATCGGAATATGCAATTTCTTTAACCACCTTCAGTTCTCCAGTATAGTAATCGAACTGAGTCTGAACATAGGTAAATCCGTTGATACGAGAGATAATCTGTGCAGCATCTTTTCCAAGCCCATTCAAAATACAACGTAAAGGTTCTTTACGTACTTTATCGGCCTTTGCTGCAATTTTGATAGCACCTTCAGCCGCAGCAAACGACTCGTGACCAGCCAAAAATGCGAAACATTTAGTTTCTTCACGCAATAACATTGCAGCCAAATTACCGTGTCCTATACCTACTTTACGATCATCGGCAACAGAACCGGGAATACAAAACGCCTGCAATCCTATGCCGATAGCCTCTGCTGCTTCTGCCGCATTCTTGCAACCTTTTTTCAAAGCGATAGCAGCGCCTACAACATAAGCCCATTTCGCATTTTCAAAACAAATAGGCTGAGTTTCCTCACACGTTTTATAAGGATCGAGACCATATGATTCGCAGATAGCATTTGCTTCTTCGATATCCTTAATTCCGTTTTCGTTCAATGCAGCAAGAATCTGTTTGATACGACGGTCTTGACTTTCAAATTTTACTTCTCTAATCATTATCTGTTCCTCCCTATATTATTCGTGACGTGGATCAATATGTTTAACTGCACCCTGTTCTTCAGTGAAACGTCCGTAAGTGCCGGTCACTTTTTTCAAAGCTTCATTGGCATCCGTACCTTTCTTAATCTCATCCATGAATTTTCCGAGGTGAACAAATTCATATCCGCAAATCTCATCGTTCTTATCGAGAGCGATAGTTTTAATATAACCTTCCGCCATTTCAAGATAACGAGGGCCTTTTGCCAAAGTACCATATAAAGTACCTACCTGACTACGCAAACCCTTACCGAGATCTTCTAACCCTGCACCGATCATCAAACCGCCTTCAGAGAAAGCTGACTGAGTGCGTCCGTAAACAATTTGCAAGAAAAGTTCACGCATAGCCGTATTGATAGCGTCACATACAAGGTCGGTATTCAATGCTTCCAAAATGGTTTTCCCGGGAAGAATTTCAGATGCCATAGCAGCTGAATGAGTCATGCCCGAACAACCGATAGTTTCTACCAGGGCTTCCTGAATTACACCGTCCTTTACATTCAAAGTCAGTTTGCACGCACCTTGTTGCGGAGCACACCACCCCACACCGTGAGTCAAGCCTGAAATATCAATCACTTCTTTGGCTTTCACCCATCTACCTTCTTCAGGTATAGGAGCCGGACCATGATTAGGTCCTTTCTTTACAACACACATGTGTTCTACTTCGTGTGAATAGATCATAATAATTCGCTCTTTTTATTTAATGAAAATTTAAAGCCTTTTATAAGCACCGCAAAGTTAGAACTTTTCCCGATTTTAACAACATATATATTTGAAGAAAAATCAGAGTAATTGGCATCAATCTATCATCATCAATCAAATTTAAAATAAATATTATTGAATAAACTCAATATTTTTATACATTTGTATTACATTCACATTACTATTCACACACTAACTACATCATGAAAAAATTAATTTCAGTTCTGTTAATTTTCATTCCCGAAATTTTATTTGCAGCAAACAAAGAATGGAAATCGGGATATGTTGTCACCACCCAAAATGACACAATAAAAGGATATATCGCCTATCGGAAAAGCATGGAAGATCAAGAAAAATGCTTGTTTAAAAAAGACATGCGATCTCCAGAATTTAACTATACTCCGAACGAATTGATCTCATATCAATACGATGACGGACTATGTTTTCAAAGTAAAAATATAAAAACAGCTCATCTCAACGGAAAATATTTCGTAGAATGTTTATTGGAAGGAATTATCAATTTATATTGCGCACAAATAGATTATTCGAAAGAAATGAATGATCGAAAATCATTCGGGCCTATTGTCACAGCATTCTTAGCCGAAATCCCGGAAGAAGACAGTTGGGTTGAGATAATCTGTCCGGCTGATATTTTCAACGACCAACTGGAATCGAAACGAAACGACAAGAAATTGACCAGCCTTTTTATAAATCAAATAGAGAAATTGAAAAACGATATACCTAAATCAAGTTATAACCAAGATAAGATGATCGCTCTGTTCAAAAAATATCATGACCTCGTATGTACAGACAAAGATTGTGTCATATATAAAGAACCCCATAAAAGACCTTCTCAATTTTTGACTTGTTTCACAAGTTTCGGATTTCAAAAAAGACGTACAACAGATCTGCTCGATCCAAAACAAGAAAATTTTCTCTGTCCCATGGCACATGTCGGAGTGACATATAGCCGCAGCCTTAATAAATTCACAGACAGGCTTCGATTAAATGTCGCACTTGGTCTGTTCTATCTGAATGCTAAAAAAACACCTATTACGACAAAATATCTTATCATCCCGGATATGAATTCACAGATAACGAAGGAAACGTTACAGGACCAAAAACATATCACGATATAGAATACCATTACTTATTTCGTACTTTAGGGATATATAATCAAATCAGTGTAGAAGGCAGATTGATGGTAAAAAAGGAAATACAACCTCTACTCGAAATAGGATTTTATCAACAAGTATATATTCCGGTAAAAAATAAACTCGACATATCTGTTCGAGAGTTAGGACACAACATCAATCCGATGGAATATCCTCACTATATTGTCGGGATAATTGCTTCAGCCGGAATATCCATTAACAAAGAAAAGTATCAAATTCCCATAAAAATAAACACTTATCTCCCATTTACCGAAAGTATAGACAGACCGATGGAATTACGGACACAATTCAACCTTTCTATCGGATATACGTTCAGCATCGGAAAAAATAACCGATAAATTTCAATGGTATCTCATCATATCCATGATTAAAAGGTCGCATATCACTACAATGTGCAATCGATTTTATCTTTATTTTTTGTCAAATTGATAAAAGCTCTTTTTGCATTCTGAAAAAAATTGACGAAATTTGTATCGCTTTTGTAAGATTGACAGTAGTTTTAATTATTAACACAAATAAATTCTCAATTACAATGAAAAAAAGTGCTCTGCAAATAGCTCGTGCAGCTTATCAACCGAAGTTGCCTAAAGCGCTTAAAGGGTCTCTCAAAATCCAAGAAGGAGCTCCGACTCAGTCTGTAGCTGACCAAGATGCTATTGCGAAATTATTCCCCAATACTTACGGAATGCCGGTATTATCGTTCATAGAAAGCAATGAAGTAAAAAATTACCCGGCAATCAATGCAGGAGTTATACTTTCGGGTGGACAAGCTCCCGGAGGTCATAATGTAATTGCAGGACTCTTCGACGGATTAAAAGCGCTGAACAAAGACTCCCGTTTATACGGATTTTTATTAGGACCGGGAGGTCTAGTCGATCACAAGTATATCGAATTGACCCAAGATATTATCGATGAATATCGGAATACCGGTGGTTTCGACATTATCGGCTCAGGTCGTACAAAACTCGAGACAGAAGACCAATTCGACAAAGGGTTACAAATTATTAAAGAATTAAATATCAAAGCCCTCGTTATTATTGGAGGAGATGATTCTAATACCAATGCTTGCGTATTGGCAGAATACTACAAAAAAAACAATACGGGTGTACAGGTAATCGGTTGTCCCAAAACAATCGACGGAGACCTCAAAAACGAAATGATAGAAACATCTTTCGGATTCGACACGGCTTGTAAAGTTTATTCCGAAGTTATCGGAAATATCCAACGTGATTGCAACTCTGCAAAAAAATATTGGCACTTTATTAAATTGATGGGACGTTCGGCTTCTCATATTGCTTTGGAATGCGCATTACAGACCCAACCAAATATCTGTATCATCTCAGAAGAAGTAGAAGCCAAAAACATGTCACTAGACGATGTTGTGACATATATTGCAAAGATCGTTGCCGATCGTGCAGCACAAGGTAATAATTTCGGGACTGTTCTTATCCCTGAAGGATTGATCGAATTCATTCCGGCCATGAAAAGACTTATCGCCGAATTGAACGACTTCCTTGCACACAATAGCAATGAATTTGCTATGATTAAAAAATCAGAACAACGAAATTATATCATCAATCACCTCTCTTCTGAAAATTCGGCTATTTATGCAAGCCTTCCCGAAGGTGTCGCCCGTCAATTATCATTAGACCGCGATCCGCACGGAAACGTCCAAGTATCATTGATCGAAACTGAAAAATTACTTTCAGAAATGGTTAGCAAAAAATTGGCCGAATGGAAAGCTGAAGGCAAATACAACGGCAAATTCGCTGCTCAACATCATTTCTTCGGATACGAAGGTCGTTGCGCTGCTCCTTCTAACTTCGATGCCGACTACTGCTACTCATTAGGATACACAGCAGCAATGTTGATCGGTGAAGGTAAGACCGGATACATGTCTTCGGTACGTAATACTACAAAACCTGCAGATCAATGGATTGCAGGAGGTGTTCCTGTAACCATGATGATGAATATGGAACGCCGCCACGGAGAAATGAAACCGGTTATACAAAAAGCATTAGTAAAATTGGATGGTGCACCTTTCAAACATTTTGTAGCACAGCGCGAACAATGGGCTAAAGAGACTTGCTATGTTTATCCCGGACCGATCCAATACTTCGGACCGACAGAAGTTTGCGACCAACCGACAGAAACATTGAAATTGGAACAAGCCTAAAGATTATTATTCTTTATATAAGAATGAGCCTCGTTTCAGTTAAAGAAACGAGGCTCATTCTTATATATTAAGAGTTTGTCTAAACATTTCGACTCCCGACAAAACATATTATCGAGACATCTTTACATTTTTTCTGGTCTATCTTCTCGTTTACACTCGTCAGATAGCCCGCTATCATCCTCAAAAGAAACAACTCACAAAACCAACTCAAGTAAAATTTAGACAATACCTAATCATTCCTCAACACAAAAATAACCTGTTATTCCATTTCTTTAAACAACCGGTCTGATCATAAAAAAATGCAGAGAATAAAAATATCCTCCGCATTTTTCTCAAAACATATTATACTTCCTTTATCTCTTAAACTGTGCCCTTACGAAATCAAGATATTCTGTTCCATAACCATCACCGTAAGCCGGATCGGTAGGTTCTATCGCTGTATTGGTATTCCAATCGTTAAACGAATCGACAAACACGATAGGATGTCTACCCAAATTACGTTTTGCCACATTGCATAATGTTTTAAACGTATCTTTATTACGAACGACCAACGGGTATTGAGCATAATTCTGCAGATTCTCTACATACCAATTAAATGCAGGAGAAACTGTCGGAATAAATTCGTGCCCGAAGTTGCTGGACAAGAAACTCTGGAAATAAGCCCAATTCTGGTCTATCAGTTGCGGGTACATTTGCGAACGGTTATAATTAGTCTGTTTATACATCGTTTCACAACACAACGCATCTACATTGCCTACAAAATAATATTGATAGCGTCCCGGAGGGGTAAAAGCTCCCTGACGGGCAACCAAGAACATATCATACCCTCTTTCTTCTTTCACATACGCCCTCATATCGGCATATAGCTTCTTACTATCTAAAGAATGAGTTTTATCTGCCGCAATAATAACGACCATCGGTTTCCCGTCAACCTTAAAATAATTAGGATCGCTAAAATAATCGGCAATGCGCTTGAAGATATCATTAAAACGCTGAAGCCGAGTTTGATATTTCAAAGGACGAGTAGAAACCACATCTTGCACCTCTTCAACACGCCCGCCTTCTTCAGCTTTCAATGCTGTCGGCTGATTATTAAAATTATTCATATTCACCGAAATCACGTACTTCAGTCCCTTTAAATCGACAAGAGCACCACAGGCCGGATCATTCGCCGCCTTTCCGGTTACATCACGACGTCCTGTCACCACGTTAACGAATGCGGTATCTCCTAACACATTGGGATATTTACCCATCGAAGTATTGCAATTCGGTAAAATGAAAAAGTCCAGTCCCGCCTGTAATGCCCAATCTACTTGCTGCTGAGCTATAGCGATAAACTCCTCATTATTCGGGTTCATCGGATAAGGAGCATCTGTAGCTTTAGATCCTTCCTCCGGATAATTCACAGAAGACAACATCGGTATGACATTCGCCCCTAAAATAGAGTTGGCATAATCCAAAGGTTGTTTCAACCGCGCATATTTTTCTGCGTTAAGACCACCGCTACCCAAATTCATATAATAAGCTCCTAACTGTAGACCGGCAGGTGGCTCAACGTCGGGAATTTCATAATTCAGAAAATAATCATCTATACTGGGACCGTCATCTTTCGCACAAGAAGAAAACATCAATAATCCGGCACAGAGATACAATCCTATTTTACTATTTCGTTTCATTCTATATTGATTTTATGTGTTCTAACTTATACAAATATATATTACCAATAGGGTGTAAACTCAACTTGTTTAATCACCTTCATATCGATATACTTGCCAAATTCTGTAGTATCCTTAATTGCCGGGAACTCTTTCTTTACGCCTTCCAAGAAATGATCCCAATCCTTACCATACCATTTTTGAGCAAATTTAGAACTGTATACAACTGTACCCCTTGCCCATTTTGCATCTCCGGCTGCAGTATCGAATGTTTTTGCAAATTGCAATAAAGTGAAAAAGTTATCTCCCCAATGATAGATAGGCGATGATTGCGGCGAATTGGCTTGCAACAAATCGATAGCTTTATAATATTGCACCTTATTTTTAGTAAGTTCTTCTGTCGGATAAACCAATCGTTCCGGAATATAATCATAAGTCGTTTTCGAACCTTCCGGCAAATTATTAACAGAAGCATAGAAATAAGGAGGATAATTCATCACCCTTGTACGACGTTCTAAAGTCCACGCAGCATGGCCATTAAAGAAATCGGCCAAGTAACGTTGTTTCCATATTTGCTCCAAGTGGTTTTCATCACCGCCTTCTCCGTTAACTTCAACCTTGTAAATACCCTGATAATCATATATACCTTCTCCGTTCGTATTCCATTTCACACCATCTTGCTCATAATAATCGGAAGCGCCCGATACTCCCCATTGGTCGAACGACGCAATAATACCGGCTTTATAATAATCTTCAGCAGATTTTGCACCCAATCCATATTTAATTTTAGCTTCGGCAGCAAGAAAGTTGGCATCTGCCGCTGTCAGAATCGGATGAAATGCATCCATCTTAACAAGATCATAAGCGACTTTCGAATAAGTATCTCTACTAACATTGGCACTTGAGAACGGACTTGGGATTTTATTGACACCGTCATAAGTACCTACGTCCCACGCACCTGTCGTAACCGGAGAATACTCTTCACGAGGACAATACGGAACTTTATATGTAACAATCATAGAGTCCATCATCAGTTCATGTCCCTCAATTACACTTTTACGGAACAATGTATCCCGTACCTCAAAACGATCTTCAAAATCAAACGTTTTCTGGCAATATGCTTCCAAACGCGGGTCATTAAAAGATCTCAGCCAGATAAAGAAATAGAGATTGACATTCGGATAAGAATCGATATTATTCGGTTTTGTATCAAGTTCTTTCAAAAAACGAGTATAATACCAAGATACATCGACATCTTTCTGAGTTCCCCATTTCGGGCACATATTATCTTCTACTGTCGACATCAACAGATCTTCCCGTCCCATGCTTGCCTGAATAGCCTGAAGCGAACGTTCAGGAATTGCACTCTGTGTATTCATTGCCACTTCAAGGCGCAACGTATTGGCAAACTTCAACCAACGAGTCATATCGCTCTTATTTCCAGAAGCATAATACACCGGATCTTTTTCAAAACCGTCCTTATTCAAATCGATCTTACTAATCGCATCATCGAGCATATTCAGCACTTCTGTATAAATCGAAGCTTCAGAATCATACCGGAACTCATTTAAATCGGCATTCAAAGCATCCTGCATAGGCATAGGACCGAAAGAAGAGGCCATGAAGTAATATACGTATGCTTTCCAGATTTGAGCGATCTGCACTCTATTTATAGCTTCAGGTATATCTTTTTCTCTATCAATACCGATCTGCAGATTCTTTAAAATATCGACATACATCTTAGTAAATGCACCGCTCGTGTTATCTTTATCGCTCGGACCTCTGAAAGTAAGGAACGAATAGCGAGAAAACCACATAAAGTAGTTATAATTCAACTCCGCCATACAATCAAGACTCTTGTAAATTGTCCCCGGAAACACATCCTGCAAGCGAACATTGTATATCTTATTAGGATTTGTATTAGCGTCCTCAAAACGGTCTTCACAAGAAGTAATTCCCGTAAAAAGCATGAGTCCAGCTAATAAATACATTATCTTTTTCATATTCATCTCTATATTTTAGAAAGTTACTTTCAAGTCAAAACCATAAGTTGCAGTAGGCAATGGATAGCCTTGTTCAAATCCTTGACCATTCCCAGTTGTAGAAGTCGCTTCAGGATCGATTCCTTGTGGAGTATTCTGGAACAGAATAGCCAAGTTACGTCCGACTGCCGACAGTCTCAAACTCTGAAAAGGAGTTTTCCGCAAAAGCTTTTTCGGGAAGGTATATCCCAAAGCAACTTCACGCAATTTCACATAAGTTGCATCATAAGTGTTCATCTTGGCATTACGTCCGGATATATGACAAAACATTACGTCCGGCTTCACCCAGTCATTGACAACCGGCTGTCCGCCCAAACCTTCGATACTTGCTTCAAATACACGTCCAGGGAAATATACCCCTTTAGGACGAGCACCATCCATATACGGAACACGATTAGCTTGAGCATCAGCAGGGAAAGGGACATCCGTAGGTCTCAAATAACCAGCACGTTCCTGGTCACTCTCATCCAATACCCATTTAGAGAAAAAATATTCATCACGACCTTCCAAAGATTTTATACTGTTACCCATATTATTCGCTTTATAAGCAGTCTCAGAATAGAACAACCCACCTTTTTTAAAGTCAAATAAGAATGAGAAATCAAAACCTTTATATCTGAACTGATTCTTCCAACCTCCTAAAAAATCAGGTTCGACACATCCGATATATACATCTTTTTGTTCAAGAGGCTTACCAGAAACGTCTGCAATAACATTGCCCGCAGCATCTCGTTGCCAGTCCGTACCATACATCTGACCATAGGGTTTACCCACTTCAACATAACTGATACAGCCATCTGCTCCGGCAGCACGCACCTGATAACGATCTACTCCCGGAGTTAAAGAAACTATTTTAGAATTATTCTTAGACCAGTTGAAAATTGTTGTCCACTCAAAATTTTTCGTTTTTACCGGAGTAATAGAAGCTGTCAACTCAGCACCACGGTTTTGAATCTCTCCGGCATTTACGAAACGTTCTCTATAACCTGATGCTGAAGATACGCTCGCCCGCATGATTTGATCTGTCGTACTTTTCCAATAATAAGTAAAATCGACAGAGATCCTATTGTTCCAAAAACGGAAATCGGCACCTACCTCATAAGACGTTGTCTGTTCGGGTTTCAAATTAGGATTTTTACGAGTATTATCAGTCATATAATAAGGCATTCCCAAATAGGTGTTTGCAAGATTCAAACCATCATATAATGAATCGAACGGGGCATCATTACCAACCGTAGCGACAGATCCGCGCAATTTTCCGAATGTCAATATCTCTTTAGGAATATCAAAAGCTTGAGTCAATATAAAACTCAATCCCGTTGACCAATAGAAATAAGAATTATTTCCGGGAGACAAAGTAGAAGACCAGTCATTCCGCACTGTACCATCTAAATAGACCATATCTTTATATCCGACATTGGCCATCGCAAATACAGAAACTTTCTCTTTACCATCATAACTGTCATTTCCGACCAAAATAGCTCCGTTATTTGCCAAACTCGGCATATCCGGTTGAGAGGTCGTTCCTACAGTCAAATTTGTACGCTCATTTCTCCGATTTTGCCATGAATAACCCAAGGATGCTGTCAGATTCCAGTCTTTCTTAAAACGTTTATTAAAGTTCAACATTGCCTCGATATTGTTATTCTGAGCCATTTGAGAGAACTCTTTAAACTGACCGTCCGTATCGAACTGGCTATACATGTTGGTATATTCCCATCCCCTGGCAGTTTGCAAATCGGTAGCAATACGCAAACGGAAATTCAAATAATTCAAAATACGGTAATTCAATGTGATATTCCCCATAAACCAATGTTTCGTATCATGGTTCGGCAACTCATATAACAACCAGTATGGGTTAGTAAACCCACCATTCAAGTTATAAGGTTTTCCTTCTCCGTCTTTCCAAGGAATCAATTCTCCGATCGAAGTATCACGAGGTAAATTTCCCAATATATATAGCGGATTACGACTCGATGAATTACGATATCCACGATTGTCCATGGCATCGTATGTATAACTTGCGTTGACATCGGCTGTCAAACGATCGGTCAACTTAGACTGTGTACGCAAATTGAACGAATGACGAGAACGTTCATTCCAGTCTTTTACTACATCATTAGCAGTCAGTACGGTATAAGAAAAACGTATCGAAGCTTTATCTGTTACCTTATCAAAAGACAAAGAATTTGTCCAAGCAATACCGGTTTTATAAAGATCCGAAATATTATTTTTATTCGGAGAGTAAGTACGAAGCTCTCCTCCACGTCCGATAATCGGGAAACCTAACATAGGTAAGCCGTAGCTACGATCACTGGCATCCTGAGAAGTTAAATTAAATATTCCCCAAGGCAAATTAGGATTATAGGGAGTATTCAATCCGTTCTTACCTGTCATATTCAATGCATTCTGATTGATTTCGGCGTTCATACCAGAACCATAAATATTCTGATATGCCGGATATTGGTACAAACGACTCAACTGCACGTTAGAAGAGAATGAAACTCCCCAACCTGCACGAGCCTGAGCCTTTTTCGTCGTAATCAAAATAACTCCGTTCGCTCCGTCTGATCCGTACAAAGCCGATGCATTTGCACCTTTCAGAATTTCTATACTTTCTATATCATCCGGATTGATGTTGGCAGCAGCATTACCATAATCAAGTTCTCCATTTTCTCCCATATCATTCATGATAGGAATACCATCGATCACATACAATGGCTGATTGTTTCCCGTAATAGAGTTATTTCCACGTATAACTACACGAGTCGAACTACCCGGGCCACCTCCCGATATAATCTGAACCCCTGAAACCTTACCTTGTAACATATTTAACAAGTTCGCATCACGGGTCTGGGTCATTTCATCATCCATCTTTACAGTCTGACGTCCGTAAGTCAAAGATTTAGCATCACGACGAATACCCAAAGCTGTCACAACTGTTTCTTCCAACTCTTGAACTTTCGGCTTTAACGTGATTTTCAAGAAAGTCGTTTTAGAATTGACTGTAATGTTCTGCGGTACACATCCGATATATGTCACATTAATCGTGGCATTCTCAGGAATCTGTAACGTAAACTTTCCATCGATGTTAGTTGTTGTTGTCCGTTTCGATGACAAATCCCGTATCGTCGCACCAATCACAGGTTCCCCTTGCTCATCAAATACCGTACCTTCTAACTTACGGTTTTGTGCAGACAATGTCTGAAAAGAGGAAAGAATCAGAGCAAAGATCAGAGTAAAAAAACTCATTCGGAACGGACGTCTAACCGTCATCCGATCTTCACATTCTCTATTGTTTTCCATAATTATAAAATAAATTTAATAAATGTGTGTATATCTCCTCGCCAAAAAAATTTTAGCGTAACAAAGATCAAAAAACATAAGTTCAACAGGAATTTTCTTAAAAATATCAGATATAACAGAATCTATTTTTCTTACAAAATCTGACTTCCATGGCATCAAGAAAATCTTAAAATCAGAAAATTGAAGTGTCTGTTTAAATTTCCAGACACTCCTATTTTCCAGCACTCACTAACTATTTTACACTAACTAAAATACTTTTTACTTGATTCCCTGCAATAACCTGTACCGTATAAATACCAGAAGACAAGTTTACCGGAACTTCTTGAGCAAAGGCTCCCGCTTCTATAGATTTAGTAGCAGAAGACAGCAATTGAGAAGACATATTATAGATATTGATCTTGACAACTGACGATTCAGAAATACCGTTAACATGAATATTTCCATCTGCATAATATATATTTAATTCAGAATCAGATACAATACTTTTATCTACAGCCGAAGGATATACTTCCGAATCTTGTTCGATAGCTCCAATTGCACATTTTCCATCTGTAAATTTCCGTTCCAAATTCCGCCCATCTGTTGTTACATTAAACGCCTGCAACAAACGACCTTCTCCAAAAGTCAAACCTTCATTATCGGAAGGTAAAAACAGATATCCTTCATCAATATAATAGTCGAAATTATCCCAAAGTGAAAATCCGGCTTTAAGCTCTCCATTAGAGGAATAGTTCCAGCGATTTTCTTCTTTCAACTTAGCCAATTCTTCTTCTGTAGCAATAGCCGCATCAGCAGAAGTTCCTACTAACGCATATTGACCACCGAAAGAGATGCGCCCCAACCATGAACGTCTCAAATCCAAATTGGCTACAACATCTTTATTTTTTGAATTCTGGAAATTAACATCTCCATAATAAAGGTCGGGACGTCCATCATTAAGTTGATTTGGATTCGATGCGTGATTGTTCTCAATTATGCTATTCCAAATTCTCTTTCTCATTGCTTGAGGCGACAAGTCTCCGTCCGCATCCAAAGTGCGTATTCCTGCGGCATCATATCCATTACCGTTAAGAGCTCCGCTCATATTCTCGGTTATCGTACAATTTATAATATTAAACTCATTAGTCGACCGACCATATTTACAAAGAATAGCACCACCTGCACCTTGCGCATAGTTATAAAGAATCGTCGTATTTACCAGATTAAACTTTACAAAAAATCCTTGCATATTGGGTACAGCATTGTGCATATAAATAGCACCTCCACCCTTTCCACCATCAGCGTTTCCGTTTCCATTCCAACTCGACATTGCAAAATTATCTGCTATAACACAATTTTCAAATGTGATAGGAGTCTCCGCTCCATTATTGGCAGCTCCTGTTTCTTCAAAATAAATAGCACCACCAGAATCATTAGCTCCATTATGGACCATACGACAATTTTTTACATGCAATTTATTATTCTTCCCATTGCTCAAAGAAATACCTATTGCACCGCCTTTATTCGCTGCGCCATAACCATCGGGAATTCCCCAAATACCACCTCCTGCATCATCCGACACCCAAGTAGCATTATTAGCATAAAAGAGTGTATTTGTAATATTAACAGCACCACCGCCCTGCCAAGAAATAGCACCACCGAGACCACCGAAATTATGACGGAACTCACAATTATCCATATTGATGTTTGCTGCAATAATCACCATAGCACCTCCTTGATTACTGTTGTCATTACCACGAGTCAGGACTTTGTTCCCCGTAAAAAAACAATTTTCAAAATCGACACTTATACTTCTTATATAACAAGCACCTCCTGTATCACTAACGCCTTTACCATTCGTAAAACGTAGGTTTTTAAAAGTATGTTTTCCACCGGTTAAACCTCCGTCAATCCTGAATATACGACTTCTATCACTTCCGGTAAACCCACAAGTCACGGTATCTTTCCCGATGAATGTCATCGGTACATCCAAAAATAATACACCCATATCTCCACCGTTTGCATTCCATGTGCGATATTCACGCTCTATTCCATCAGGACCTTTTAACGGTTGAGGATAACCGGTAGCGTAATCTCCCGCATTACCGATAATATCTCTCCACCCCCCCGATTTTGAAGGTTCTTTAGTAATATCGATAATTCCGTCTACATAAATCTCCACAGGGGTATGTCCCATTGTATCTTGAGCCAAAGTCGGACTTTTATAAATTTCAGTAATTACACCACTAACCGAGGCCTTAGCTGTAGCCTCTGTCAATCCATCATTATCATCACTACCTTCAGGTGACAAATAATACTTCTTGGCATCAGCATAAGATGAAGTAAAAAGACCTGCAAACAAAACAGCAAGCGCCATCTTTTTCAGAGTACTTACATTTCTCATGATAATCAAGTTTTAATTTTACAATTTGTTATTAATTTATTATTGATTTAAGATCAATTCTTATATTATTAAAAAACTATTACATTTTCCACATTCAAAAACCCATAGTGCAAATTTTCAGCAAACCTTATTGTTGCCTACTATTTCTGAAACAAAAGTATATTCAAAGTATTAATTCACCTCTTTATTTCATATTAATTAGTGATTAAAAAACAATTAAATAAGGAATTCGATAGAAATATTCTTTAGCACTCAAATCAAACTTAAACCCGGTGAAATAATTAAAATATACAATAAATACGAATTAATTTTATCATACTCAATTAAAATACAAATAAATCGACATCTAAAAAAATAAGCATATAAGATTTTTATATCAATGATAAAACTATTCAATATTTCAAATAATTACCCATCAAAATAATTTACAAAAAACTTCTATCAGCATTTCTATAATATTACAAAACTATTAATAGAGTAAGGCAAAGAAATGAATAAATCTATAATCACAGTTCATTCAATATCATTTTTAACAGACAACTTTCACATGATTTATATAAACATTTTTCTATTCGAATTAAAAAAAAGATATTTAGCATGTCTTCTCTGTCAGTATATCTATACATTAAGAATTCTATTTCCGATATTTTTCAGAAGCACTCTGATTTTACTATTAATGAACATAGCAAAAACAAACATCTATTTTTAACTAAATAACAGAAAGGAAATAATGAGTATTATAGCAGACTCTTATATATTTTGGTCCTATCATAACAGAAGTTGTTTCTCGATATATTTATTTTTAAGAGTATTTTCAGCCTCGATAAGAAAGACAAACAAAGCCTCATGACAGCAAAAAAAATAGAAAACAGATTGTCTAAACAAAAAATAAGGCGGTCAAAATGACCGCCTCAGAATCTGTTACAAATTATACTTCTAAAACCCAATCATCTTATTACATAAGCATCTCCTGTAATCTGGCATACAGAACTTTTTACCAATCCTTTCGACTTAGCCTCAGAAGTAGGCGACATTCCTCCTGCGTATATTGTTTTCTTACCCGGAAATACAGTTATGATCCCGTTATCATCCGGCAAAGACATATCTCTCGGAGAAATCTCGAACGAAAGCGTTTTTTCTTCTCCTGCTTTCAAATAAACTCGCTTAAATCCTTTCAAAGCCGTAATCGGAGCTTTTTCCACACCTTCATGAGAAAGATACAGTTGGACAACTTCATCCCCATCTTTCTTCCCTATATTTTTAACTTTTACCGAAACTTTTATCGGCTCACCGATTTTTCCTCCGGATACGACTTGCGGTACAGAATAATCGAACATCGTATAACTTAACCCAAAGCCGAACGGATACAACGCTTCACCTTTGAAATAGCGATAAGTTCTATTTGCCATAGAAAACGCTCCGAAAGGCGGCAAATCGCTATCCGAACGATAGAACGTAACAGGCAGCTTCCCCGAAGGATTATAATCGCCAAATAATACATCTGCAATTGCTTGTCCTGCAAATTGACCGCCATACCATGCATTCAGGATAGCAGGAATATTCTGAGATTCCCATTCTATACCTAAAGCACTACCCGTCATCATCACAAAAATAACCGGCAAACCCGCCTCTTTCATTTTTTTCATCAATTCAGTCTGTACTTCAGGTAAAGCAATTGTCGTACGGTCTCCACCTCGAAATCCATCGACCGAGATCGGCAATTCCTCACCTTCAAGACGAGGAGATATTCCCCCTACAAAGATCACCTGATCTACACCTTTTAAGCGTTCTATCAAAGCATTTAAGGTTTTCTCATCCGAAGGTTTCACACAATCTATCGCTCTATCGTAAATGACTTGTGTGCGCTTTCCGACTTTCGAACGTATTGCCTCCAGCGGAGTAATCACCTTGGAGGGAAAGCCGTTATAATTTCCCAATACAACAGTCGAGTCATCGGCATTCGGGCCTATAACAGCAATTTTCTTTAAATTTTTGCGTAAAGGCAATACATTGTCATTTTTCAACAACACAACCGATTCCCTGGACATTTTCAAAGCCAATGCCTTGTGTTCGTCACATTCAAGAACAGACAACGGAGTATCGGCATATTTTACCCGATCTGCAGGATCAAAAAGGCCCAAACGGAACCGGGTCATAAAAAGGCGCTTTACAGATTCATCGATCTGAGCTTCGGTAATAAGTCCTTGTTTCACGGCATCAACCAGTTTTACATATATATTCTGCCCACATTCAAGATCTGTTCCATGCAATACGGCATCAGCCGAAGCATGAGCAGCATCGGCGTGAGTTTTATGCTTCAAGAAATCATCAATAGCTCCGCAATCAGATGTCACATAACCGGTAAACTTCCATTGTTTTCTTAAAATATCCTGCATTAAAAGGTCATTTCCACAACACGGCTGACCGGCCAAAGCATTGTAAGCACACATTACGCTCGACACTTTCGCATCCACGACCAAATCTCTGAAAGCAGGTAAATATGTGTCCCACAAATCATACATGCTCACTTCTGTATTGAAAAAATGCCGGGAAATTTCAGGACCACTATGCACGGCATAATGTTTTGCGCATGCCGATGCTTTTAAATATTTAGGATCATCACCCTGCAAACCGTTTACAAAAGCTTTTCCTAAAGTTCCGGTCAAATAAGGGTCTTCTCCATAAGTCTCCTGCCCTCTTCCCCAACGCGGATCTCGAAAAATGTTAATATTCGGAGTCCAATAAGTCAATCCATGATAAATTTCATGAATTCCTTTCGATATGGCATCATGATATATAGCCCGGCCTTCATCGGCAATAGATGACGCAACTTTTTGAAATAAAGCATCATCCCACGTAGCAGCCATACCTATGGCTTGTGGAAATACCGTCACCTTATAGGGTGTACGTCCAACGCCATGCAAACATTCATTCCACCAATCATAGGCCGGAATACCCAAACGCTCGATAGCCGGAGCTTTATTCAACATTTGGGAGACCTTTTCTTCCAATGTCAACCGAGATACTAAATCATCCACTCTTTTTTCGAAAGAAAGATCAGGGTTTTGAAACGGAAAAGTATTCTGAGCCTTTCCCGTATGAGCGCAAAAACCCCATAAAACAAATAAAACGCAATAAAAAATTTGATTTTTCATGTATGATAGTGTTTATGTTGATGATTAAAATTCAAGATATGCAAAAATAACATTAATTTATAATCTCAAAAAATTACATTCACAAAGATCACGATTCTATATTAAAGAAATAAAAACATCCCGATTAAATATAAATTAAAAAAGGCATAAATAAACAGATTAGAATCCGGGATATTTAAGTACTAAATTTTCAATAAAAACGCTAATCCTCTTGTTTATAATAAGCAATGCTTCATGGTTGGGACATTTGGGCTTAGGCAGGTTCTTCTTGAAGTCCCAATGTGCAGGATTGACAGAGATTCCTAAACTCTTGTACTTCTTCTTTCCATTCTTACAGATTCTCACCATAAGTGGTGACTCATTATTCTTAAAACTTTTGATTTACAGTATATTACATTAACCGTTACTATCATTCTTAGTTTAACTATCGGTTTAACTGAACCATGTAAACCAACGCAATTTAGACATAAAAAAAAGAGAATTACTTTGGCGTAACTCTCCGATTCCTAAGTGATCCGCCTGGGGCTCGAACCCAGGACCCCAACATTAAAAGTGTTGTGCTCTACCAGCTGAGCTAGCGAATCATCGCGGGCATTTGTTTTTCCAAATGCGTTGCAAAGGTACGCTTTATTTTTATTTCTGCAAATTATCCATGCACTTTTTTATCACTTTCCGATACATTTTCAAATATAAAAGTCATGTATAAAACATACATACTTATTTTTTAAACAGTTATACACATACAATAATAACAAAAAAAATTTCTCATCTTACTTTCCTCTAACATCTCTCTGATTAATTACAAGCAAATAGCTTAATAACATCAATTTGGATTTCTTTCTATTGATCTAATCGCATAATAGAAATCATGACTTCGATATTTTCTTTCAAAATATTATATTTGCTTTTTACTAACTAAAAATATAATATGGAGAACCCTATATTTGCCCTCGCCGAAAAAAATCAAAAACGAGCAAAAAACATCATAGAAGAAACAAACATAATAAATATATGGAAGTCGATAGGGGCAGAAATCAATCTGGTCGGTTCTTTAAGAATGGGCCTGCTCCTAAAACATAAAGACATCGACTTTCATATTTACACCACACAGCTTAACATCTATGACAGTTTCAAGGCCATCGCACAATTAGCCCAAAGTCCTTCTATAACAAAAATCGAATACAACAATCTTATCGATACAGAGGAACATTGCATCGAATGGCATGCTTGGTATATAGATAAAGATAACGACCTGTGGCAAATAGACATGATCCATATTTTAAAAGGATCTCGATATGATGGCTATTTTGAAAAAGTTGCCGACAACATTTGTGCAGCTCTTACCCCTGAAAAAAAATTAGCCATTTTAACTCTGAAGAACGAAACTCCAGATACGGAAAAAATCATGGGAATAGAATATTATCAAGCCGTAATTGAAAACGGAATAGATAATTACTCTGATTTTATCGAATGGAGAAAAAAACATCCTGCAAATGGAATCGTAAATTGGATTCCATAAATAACAGAATCCTCCTTTTTTGAAAAAAGGGGAAAAAGGCCATAAAAAGAAAGATTTTGACAATTTTTTTAGTAGAAATAATAAAATAGTAACTTGCCAAGCTTTGCATTTTTAGGTAATTTCGTAAAATAATTTAAGAGCCTATTTCTTTTTTTCCAAAAAGAAAATATTATAAGAATATTCTAATTATTACAACAAAATAATTTTAGAATTTTGAAAGACTCTTAAAACTTAAAACAAGAGGCTATTCTCTCTTTTTTAAATAATCCGAAACAGGTTTATTTCATTCCGGATAAACTTTTGAACAGGTTCTTAATTCTAACTATCGTACAAACTATTTATTATTTATGTATAAACTTTAGAACAATAATTTTTTTATAAAAACAAATTACCCAAATACAAATCTGAACATGTCTTTTATCTATCATTTTATTTATCGCATAATTCTAACTGCAGACTATCTAAAAAAAGGATTTTTCTTTTTCCTGACAATCATCATGTTCGGATTTGTAAACAACTTATATGCCCAACAAGATACAATATTTTTTCATTCAAAACCATCAGATACCATCACCAGTGACTCGGCAGTAATTCAATTTTTATCTGATGCCGACATTCCCGTTACAACAGATAATAAAATTCATTTGCTTAAAAGCGGAAAAGAAAAATTCGATGATTTATTCTCTACTATAAAAAAAGCCAAACATCATATACATCTTGAATACTTCAATTTCCGCAACGATTCTATTGCTAATGAACTTTTTACCTTACTGGCTCATAAAGCTCAAGAAGGCGTAGAAATACGAGCTCTGTTCGACGCATTCGGGAACTGGTCGAATAGCCGACCATTGAAAAAAAAACACTTAAAGAATTTACGTAAAAAAGGAATCGAAATTTATCATTTCGACCCCCTACGCTTTCCCTATATAAACCACGTATTTCATCGAGATCATCGGAAAATTGTTGTTATAGACGGAACAATCGCCTATGTCGGAGGTATGAATATCGCCGACTATTATATTAAAGGCTTACCGGAAATAGGAGAATGGCGGGATATGCATGTACGCATCGAAGGAAAAGCCACACATTACCTGCAAGAGATATTCCTTTCTATCTGGAATAAGACTACTAAACAGAATATCAGCGGGACAGCTTATTTTCCCATTTATTCAGATACAACATTTCATAAAGGTAAATCGATAGCTATTGTTGATCGAACTCCGAAAAAAACGCCAAAACAAATAAGACAAACCTACGCAAAGTCAATCGACGTAGCAAAATCGAATATACAAATTGTAAATCCGTATTTTTTACCTACTCGTTCTATAAGAAAAGCTTTAAAATCGGCATTAAAACGCGGAATCAATGTAGAAATCATGATTTCTGCAAAAGCAGATATCGCATTTACACCTGAAGGTTCGATTCGTGTTGCCCATAATCTAATGAAAAAAGGAGCTCATATTTACTTGTATAACGGAGGATTTCATCATTCTAAAATCATGATGATAGACAGTATTTTCTGTACTGTAGGAACAGCGAATCTCGACAGTAGAAGCCTACGATATGACTATGAAGTAAATGCGTTCATTTTTGATAAAGAGATAACAGAAGAACTCTCTGAAATTTTTGAAAAAGACAAGCAAAATTGCACTATGCTTACACCGGAAGAATGGAGAAAAAGATCGGTATGGAAACGTTTTGTAGGGTTATTGGCTCAAATGTGCACTCCATTCCTGTAAACTTGTTTAACTTCTGCAATTACCTATACCGAGATAAGAAATCAACCAATCCTTACAAAATTGAGCTTTGAAATTTATAAATTTGTACTTATTTAACAGAAAGATATTTTATATTCAAATAAAGGAAGATAATTTTGTTTATCATTTTATAGTACATTTTTTCTTTTCATAAAATACACATATTAAACACACAAAAACCATGAAACTTTCAAAGATTATTTTTATCATTGCGATTTTTATTTTTACAGCAAATTCGGTTCAGGCAAAAAAAATTACACCTAAACGAGAAACAGTAGAATGGATAGATGTATGGTTACCACATACTAACGATGACAAATTACCAAGAGTATTGCTTATCGGAAACTCCATTACACGAGGATATTATCCTAAAGTTGAAAAATTACTCAAAGGAAAAGCTTATGTAGCGCGATTAACAACCTCCAAAAGTTTAGGAGATCCGGCACTCATTCAAGAAATAAATCTGATAATGAGTTACGGGAAATTCGATTTAGTACACTTCAATAACGGATTACACGGCTGGGAATATACCGAAGACGAATATGATGCAGCATTTCCCGACATGATCAAGGCCATTCGCAAAAATGCACCGAATGCGAAACTGATTTGGGTTACAACCACACCTATACGCACAGGGAAATACTGCGAACGGCTCGAAGAAAGAGTAGCTCGCATTGTTACCAGAAATGAAATAGCACAAAAACATATTTCAAAAGCAAAAGATATAAAAACCAACGATTTATTCAATCTAATACTCGACCATCCCGAATATTTTATCGGAGGAGATGGTGTGCATCCTATAGACAAAGGCTATCAAGTACTTGCAGAACAAGTTGCAAAAAAAATTTTAGAATCTTTGAGTGAATAAAAAGAACTTAAAGAAGATATTTCTCATTAATACACACACAATGAAAAAAATAGTATTATTTGCCTTTATTGCATTTCTATATTCGACAGCTTATGCACAAATAAAAGTTGCCTGTATCGGGAATAGCATAACTGCAGGATCAGGTATAAAAAACCGAGATAAAGATAGTTATCCGTCTGTATTGAACCAAATGCTGGGAAAAGACTATTTAGTGCGTAATTTCGGGATCAGCGGACGTATTATTATAAACAAAGGCGATAATCCCTATATGAAAGAAAAAACATATCGGGATGCCTTAAAATTTTTACCGGACATAGTCATTATCAAATTAGGGACGAATGACTCCAAGCCTCAGAACTGGAAATACAAGAATGACTTCAAATCTGATTTGGAAACAATGATTCAAGATTTTCAGGCTCTTTCATCCCAGCCTAAAATATATCTATGCACTCCGGCAAAAGCTTATGGAATACAATGGGGTATCAATGACAGTATCATAACCAAAGGAATCATACCCATCATCAGACAAATCGCACAAGAAAAAAAGCTACCTGTCATCGATATACATACAGCGACCGATAATATGCCAAATCTCTTTCCGGATAAAATACACCCAAACCCCGAAGGAGCAATTATCATTGCAGAAACAGTTTATGAAAACATCAAAAATGAAAAGCAATACCATACTATGCAAGCTTTTCCCGGAATAAAAAGCAAATGGGAGCGATATGACCGATATGATTTCAAATTCAAAAACCGTAACGCCATCGTAGTAGTTCCACAAAAAGCTGCTCCGGGAAATCCTTGGATATGGCGACCGGCGTTTTTCGCAGCATTTCCCAGCGTAGATATTGCTCTGCTAGCAAAAGGGTTTCATGTCGCCTATTATGATCTCACTCATTTATACGGAAGTCCTCATGCCGTAAAGTTAGGAACTGAATTTTGTAACTATATGAGAGATTTTTATCAACTTTCCTCCAAAGTAACCGTCGAGGGGTTCAGCAGAGGAGGATTCTTTGCGTTCAACTGGGCTGCACAAAATACCGACCGAGTAGCATGTCTGTATGTCGATGCACCTTTATGTGATCTTTTTTTATGGCCTGGAAGAGACAATAAAAAATTATGGAACGATGTATTGAAGGAATGGAATTTAAAAGACAATCAAATGACTGAAGATAAAGGAAAATCTATTTACAGGCTCAAAGCTTTGGCAGAGGCAAATATTCCGATTATCAGCGTTTGCGGTGACAGCGATGAAGCTGTACCCTTCGAACAGCACATGAATATTATCAGAAAACGTTACTTAGAACTGGGAGGTACAGTTAGAGTAATCACAAAACTCGGTTGCGGACACCATCCACACAGTTTGACAGATCCGACACCCATTGTCAATTTTATTCTCAAATACACAAAATAAGCATTTTCTGATGCAAACAAATATGGCAAATTTTAATAATGGCCCTCAAAAAGCTAAATAGAGAACTTTTTGAGGACCATTATTTTCGACCATTTTTCAATTCTATTTTATTCTGTAACAGTATTCAAAGACCCAGTATCTTTATTCCTCAATTGTTCGTAGAATGCGGCAATAGAGGTATTTATATAAGGAATAACCCAGATAAATCCGATAACGGTAATGAGACCAAGTATTGTCCAGCCAATAAAACTCAACTGTAAAATAAACAAATCGGCTTTATGACCGTTCATCAAGCGCATACTTTCTTTTATGGCTTCTGCCGGAGATAGTTCCGGACGGTCCTTCAATATAAAATAAGACATTGAGTAAGATAATCCCTTTATTATTCCCGGAACAAACAAAAGCAACGACCATAATATAGTAAACATTAGCACCTGAATATAACAGGTAACAATACGTCCGTATTGTCGAAAAGGAGTAAAGAGATCGGCAACTCGAGGCTCTTTTTTATCACGATACAAATCAAGAAAGACATACGCACACCCGATAGAAACTATACTTCCAAAAAGCCAAAAAACAGCATAATATAACAGCACTGAAACGTGCTGGAATGCAATACTTCCCCCTATGATAAGCATAGTCACAAGCGAAACAATAACAGATGGCTTCCATTTCCCCGAAAGAGCTTTCAAAGCTTTGTCTTTAAAAATAGAAGATTTAAATGATTCCATAATTACAATTTTAAATGATTTAGCCCCAATAATGTTTATATCTGTGTATTCGATATTATAATGAACAAAAATACATTTTTTTAATACAGAAAAAAAATTTTTAATTATACAAACAATAAATATTCAAACATGAAATAGGATAAATTCCTTATTAATAATAATTTAATAATATTTATATTAAATCTAATATAAACAAAAAGTGTTTTTTACAGCAAAAACAATTCCAATTAGAATACAAATGAACAGATATTCATAATTTATACAAAAAACCTATACAGACTTTCTTAAAAAAAGAAAACAGAAAAGTAAAATTTTCAATACTAAAAGCTCAATATAAAAAATAGCATCATCAACTTTTTTAATCTAAAAAAGATTATATTAATTTTAATAAAGAAACAAAGCTATAAAACAACTATTTAAATTCTACTTTTATGAAAATAAATTTATATACCAAAAGTACTTTAACTATTATTGCTATTTGTCTAATCACTCTGATTTTCAAAAATAATGGAGTAATTCCTACCCTTAGAGCCGCTTCCACAACATTAAAACAATTAAACGATGGAGGCGTTGACGTTCATATCATCGGTGTTAATTACACAATACCGAAATTCCCGTAAAAATAGAATCTGTAAAATCGGCAATACCGATAAAAGGGGAATCAAGTTTTGATAATGCCATTCCTGTAAGTATAGAAAATATTAAATATAGTATCAGTAATTCACTACCTGTAAAAGTAAAAAAATTGGCAGATCTACACTTATTATTGCCATTCATCGAGTTTTAACTGTGATAGCAAATCCAGTCCAAAACAAAGAATTGCAAGAAAACATATAAATAATAAGCAGTTAATCATTCGACTAACTGCTTATTATTTCGGTGATCGGGCTGGGATTCGAACCCAGGACCCACAGCTTAGAAGGCTGTTGCTCTATCCAGCTGAGCTACCCGACCGGCCTTACTTTTTATTCAAAAGCGATGCAAAGGTAATATTTTTTATCGGATTTCCAAATATGACAAATGTATTTTTATATACAACCATCAGAAGGGATATCCTACAGCAAAATGCAATGTCGCATCCCGATTAAAATTTTGATAAGAAATCACCCACTTACTTTTATTCACAACTGAAGGATCATACAACTTCATCCCCAAATCAAGGCGTAAAATAAAATAGTTAAAATCTAGTCTCATACCTAAGCCATAAGCCATCGCAATCTCCTTATAAAAAGATTTCAATTGAAATTTACCTCCGGGTTGTGACGGATAATTACGTATTGTCCAAATATTCCCGGCATCTAAAAATGCAGCCAGTTCAAGTTTCCAAATCAATTTACTGCGATATTCTGCATTCATATCTAATCGAATATCCCCGCATTGATTCATAAAATCCGTCATAGGATTCGTTCCTCTGTAACGTCCCGGGCCAAGACCTCGGACCGACCAACCTCTCACACTATTAGCTCCCCCCGAAAAATAACGCTTTTCAAACGGTACCATCTCAGAATTTCCATAAGGAACTGCGATTCCTGCCCCTACATGCAATGCCAGCGAATTACGCTCATTCAACAAAATAGTATAAGCATAATCCAAGTCGGCTTTTGCATACTGCGCATAACGAATTCCCAATATACTGTATTCTCCATATTCTCCCGGCTCATGTCTGGTAAGTTTGGATATACCATACAACAAGTTACCGGCTATCTCTCCCGCAGCTCGTAAAGTGTAAATATTTCCGGAAACTTTTTTTACTCCCGGCCTCAAGTTTGATTGATAAAAAACATAGGAAGAACGCATAATAAAATGGTTCTCGTAGCTATACCTCAACAAAGGATTACTCGAAGCAATACTGTCAAGATTACTGATAAACCGCTCGGTCGTTTTCGGCAAATAAATATAACTGATATCTACCAAGTCGAGATGATGCCGATACATATTATTATGACTATACCATTTATAATTCCATCCGCCTCCTGCAATTACCCGAGTATATTCGGGACGTTGCTGATAGTTGAAATTTAATGTGAATTCGGTTGTCGCACGCATACGCCGACGTACTGTCGGACTAACAAAAGGGAAAAGAAACTTCGGGAATGAAATTCCGACTTCCGCACCCAACTCAAGGTAATTATCGTTCAAAAGCCCTCCCAAATCCCCCGAAAGGCTTTCGTAAGCCGCTCTTAATTTGGTCGTAAATGTTTCCGACCCGTGAAACATGTTCCGATGCTGATGCGTCAACCCGAGCGCAAAACCTAGATCGCCCGCCGAATTAGTACCTTCAACATCTACCGAGATAGTCTGAGGCTTGCCTTCGGTCAACAAAATATAACAATCCAATACAGGATCTCCGTCAATATTGAGAGGGTGAAATTGTATATTGACATATTTTACTACCCGAAGACGACCAAATGCAGAAAATGTGTTATCGACCGCCCTGTTACTGTAACGCATTCCGGGACGTATATAACAATTTTCCACTAAAGTTGCAGGCGTCAAGTATTTTTTATTCCCATAAAATATCCTGAAGCCCTTATAATCGACCGTATCTTTTACATTGAAACGTAAATCTTGCTCGATATTCATCGGGTTATAATCGGTCATAAAATAGACATTCCGGATATGATATACTTCATGCTTGCTGAATACCATATCCGAACGAGTGGTATCCTGCAACAAAGGAGGCATAAGATTCAGTTCCAGATCTACTTCATAATTTCGGGATGTCGTATCAGCCGTATAAGTAATATATTCTTTATTAAAAGCATAATATCCCCTATTTCTTAACAACGTAGAAATACGCTGACGTTCCTGCTCCAACAAGTTCCGATCAAAAATAGCCCCTTTCTTCAATAGAAAAGCCGAAGTATCAGCTAATATAATACGGGCAATACTATCATTAGGAATATTATAAGTTATATTTTCAATATGATATGGTTTCCCCGGCTTAACCTGGTAACGGACTTTCATCTTTTTTTTCCGGGCAATAGTATCTACCGTCACCACGGCATTTTCATATCCTCGGTTACGTAGTGCTTTCGTAATCTCTAAACGTGACTTCTCTGTCAAGTCAGGATCATAAATCACCGGAGGTGTCCCGACTTTTCTCAGCCACCGATTCCAACGAGTATCTTTGTCTCCTGAAAGATTATAGAAAAACAAAGGAAGCCCAACTAAACCAAAAGTTTTATGATTAGGTTCTTGCCTTACATACGATTTTAACTCCGATGATTTCACATTCTTATTATCAGAAGTTACACTCACCTTATTCAAAAGATATTGCCCCTCTCCTACATGCCGAGTCGTATTGCAAGATGCAACCAGCAATAAACCGAACAAACAAAATAAAAAGCGGAAGTATCTCATATTTTTATCTTATCCGAGGAGCAGATATAATTTCAGAATTTCCTTACAAACGTACAGAAATATTGTTTCATGCACAAAATTAACAACTCAAAATTATGTTATCAACAATAAAACATAGTTTTCAATTATTTAGTCCAATACTAAATTTAAAATTCATCGTTCTTCGTTTTATAATAATTTATCATTAAAACAGGACTATATATAATATTTTTTTACTATCAATGTTTTTTTTCTACTATTTTATTTGGAATATAAAATGAAAGCTATACCTTTGCATCGTAATACAAAATGACAATGTAATACAAATAACGATTATGATTAGTATTATTCTACATATCATTAACCTTCTTGGTCTATCTCTACTCGATGTCGTCGTGCGGGAGTGAAAGAAGAAAGGTATGTAGTTACTTTATGTGAATAGCATAAATAAAATAAAGTAAAAAGACCTTTCTTCATATAGTAGAAAGGTCTTTTTGTATATAAAACGATAAGAATGATGAAACATCAATTGCATAGTGCAACCAGCACACAAGGACGCCGAATGGCCGGAGCAAGAGCATTATGGCGGGCCAACGGGATGAAAGAAGATCAGATAGGAAAACCCATTATCGCTATTGTTAATTCGTTTACACAATTTGTCCCGGGGCATGTACACTTGCACGAAATCGGACAAAAAGTCAAAAACGAAATTGAGAAATTGGGGTGTTTTGCAGCCGAGTTCAATACAATAGCGATCGATGACGGTATTGCCATGGGACATGACGGTATGTTATATTCTCTCCCTTCCCGTGATCTTATCGCCGATAGTGTCGAATATATGGTAAACGCCCACAAGGCAGATGCAATGGTTTGCATCAGTAATTGCGACAAAATCACCCCGGGTATGTTAATGGCAAGCATGCGGCTTAATATCCCGACAATATTCGTATCCGGAGGCCCTATGGAAGCCGGTAACCTAAACGGGCGTTCTCTTGACCTTATCGACGCGATGATAGAATCGGCAGACGAAACCATAAACGATAAACAAGTCGCAGAAGTAGAACGTACAGCTTGCCCGACTTGCGGTTCATGTTCTGGGATGTTTACGGCAAACTCCATGAACAGTCTGAACGAAGCCATAGGTCTGGCACTTCCCGGTAACGGCACTATTGTCGCTACCCATGTCAACAGAGAAAAATTATTTATCAAAGCAGCAGCGCAAATCGTTGAGAACTGTTATAAATATTACCGAGATGGAGATGAATCGGTACTGCCCCGCAGCATAGCCACCCGCAATGCATTTCTCAATGCTATGACCCTCGATATTGCTATGGGAGGATCTACCAATACAGTACTACATCTATTGGCAATAGCTCAGGAAGCCGGTGTCGATTTTACAATGGACGATATAGATCGTCTATCTCGCAAATCACCCGTACTTTGCAAAGTCGCTCCCAACTCACATTATCATATTCAGGATGTAAATCGTGCCGGCGGCATTCTATCCATTATGAGTTTATTAGCAAAACAGGGATTATTGAACACCCATGTGCATCGAGTCGATGGTCTGACTTTGGAACAGGCAATCGCCCGATATGCCATCGACGGGTCAGAATACACAGAAGAAGCTGCCGAACTATGGAAAAGCGCACCCGGTAACAAATATAATCTCAAAATGGGGTCTCAAGACAACCGGTATGACTCTTTAGACAATGACCGCATCAACGGATGCATTCGGGATTTTGAACACGCATACGTAAAAGACGGAGGTCTTGCTGTACTCAAAGGGAACATTGCAATTGACGGATGTGTTGTAAAAACAGCCGGAGTAGATGAAAGCATCTTTCACTTTACCGGAAAAGCCAAAGTATTCGAATCACAAGAAGAGGCCTGCAAAGGAATTTTAAAGGGTGATGTCGAAAAAGGTGATGTTGTCGTCATCACTTATGAAGGTCCGAAAGGTGGTCCCGGCATGCAAGAGATGCTATATCCGACCTCTTACATAAAGTCTAGACATTTAGGAAAAGAATGCGCCCTGATCACCGACGGACGTTTCTCCGGAGGAACATCTGGATTATCGATAGGGCACATTTCTCCAGAAGCAGCAGCCGGAGGAAATATCGGACTTGTCAAGGATGGAGATATTATCGAAATCGATATTCCGAAACGTACGATCAATGTCAAACTCAGTGACGGGCAATTAGCCGAACGCCGTTCTGCAGAAGAAGCTCGAGGGAAAAAAGCTTTTACTCCGGCAAAACGGGAACGGAATATCTCTAAAGCGTTAAAAGCATACGCAGCCATGGTTAGCTCGGCCGATAAAGGAGCGGTACGTATTATAGAATAAAAGCAATGTTTTTTTTGCAGAAAATATTTATATGGCAACAGATAAAATATCAGGATCAGAAGCTTTGATCCGTTCTTTATTAGAAGAAAATGTAAAATTGATCTACGGCTATCCCGGAGGAGCTATCATGCCGGTTTTTGATTGTATGCACAATTACAAAGACAGGCTAAAACATGTCTTGGTAAGACATGAACAAGGAGCAACTCATGCTGCACAAGGCTTTGCCAGAGTATCCGGCGAAACGGGAGTAGTATTGGTAACTTCTGGTCCGGCAGCAACAAATATCATTACAGGAGTAGCCGATGCCATGGTAGACAGCACTCCCATGGTTGTTATTACCGGACAAATCAGTTCCTCACTATTAGGTACTGACGCTTTTCAGGAAACCGATGTCGTAGGAATTACTCAACCGGTTACCAAATGGAGTTATCAAATACGCCGTACCGAAGATATTCCTTGGGCCGTAGCACGAGCTTTCTATATCGCCCGTTCGGGACGCCCAGGGCCTGTAGTACTGGACTTCACCAAAGATGCGCAAGTAGGAACAGCTGAATTTCATTATCAAAAATGCAATTTCATACGAAGCTACAATCCCTATCCCCCAATTAACAAAGAGGAAATAAACCGTGCGGCAACATTAATCAATCAGTCAAAAAAGCCTCTGCTTCTGATAGGGCAAGGTGTCATCTTGAGTCATGCCGAAAATGAAATATTGAGATTAATGGAAAAAGCCGACATTCCTGCAGGCTGCACATTATTAGGACTGTCTGCAATACCGACCGCCCATCGTCTAAACAAAGGGATGTTGGGAATGCATGGGAATATCGGTCCGAATATAAAGACCAATGAATGTGATCTTCTCATTGCTGTAGGAATGCGTTTCGACGATCGGGTAACCGGAGGTTTAGACACATATGCAAAACAAGCAAAGGTGATCCATTTCGATATAGATCCCTCAGAGTTCAATAAAAATGTTCATGCAGATGTCACTGTATTAGGGGATGCAAAATCCACACTTTCGGCACTGCTCGACAAAGTTAATATAAACAAACATACCGAATGGCTATCGGAATTTGAAATCTGTGAGAAAACCGAATATGAAAAAGTCGTCCGTCCGGAAGTATATCCCGAAAACGGAGCTTTAAAAATGGGTGAAGTAGTCCGGAAAATTTCTGAAACAACAGGCAACAATGCCATTCTGGTTACCGATGTAGGACAAAACCAAATGATGGGAGCGCGATATTTTAATTATACTCGTACGCGAAGCATTGTTACATCCGGAGGTTTAGGAACTATGGGATTCGGTCTTCCCGCAGCCATCGGAGCTAAAATGGGAGCACCCGAACGTACCGTTTGCTTCTTTACCGGAGACGGAGGCATTCAGATGACCATTCAAGAGTTAGGAACAGTCATGCAAACAGGGACAGATATAAAGATCATCATCTTAAATAACAACTTCTTAGGCATGGTACGCCAATGGCAAGAATTGTTTTTCGAAAAAAGATATTCCGAAACACACATGCTTAACCCCGATTTCACGGCAATAGCAGCCGCATACGGCATCAAAGGACGCGATGTTACAGACCGTTCTCAATTAGACGAAGCCATTGCCGAAATGATCGCCCACAAAGGAGCATACTTATTAAATGTCGCTGTAGAAGAAGAAGGCATGGTATTCCCCATGATTCCTGCAGGCGGATGTGTTACCGATATTTTATTAAACAGTACTGAAAAATATTAATTGAACGAAGCATATGGAATCTATATTATATACAGTAACGGTATATACAGAAAATCAAGTCGGTCTTCTAAATCAGATATCGATTATTTTCGGTCGCCGCCGTCTGAATATCGAAAGTCTTTCTGTTTCTGCTTCGGCAATCGAAGGGATACATAAATTTATCATTACGACAAACAGCGATCGAGACACGATACAAAAGGTCGTACAACAAATAGAAAAACGCATCGATGTACTCCGTGCATTTTTCTATACCGAAGACGAAATATTCTATCAAGAGGTGGCTCTTTACAAAGTCGCAACAGAAAAATTATTGGACGATAGCGGAATTGAAGAACTTATTCGCCGCCATAACGCCCGAATTCTAGAAGTAAACCGAACTTATACAGTGATAGAAAAATCAGGCCACACGGAGGAGACTCAACAACTGTTCGAAGAATTGAGTAAATTCGGAGTTATGCAATTTGTTCGTTCGGGACGTGTTGCAATCACCAAATCTACCGTGGAACATGTAAGTTTGTTTCTCGAAGCGCAAGAGTGCCGGCGTCTTTCTACCAAAGAATAACATTATGGAGAATGAACAGAAAAAGATAGCAGCCTACATTTATGATCTGGAACCTGCCGAAGGAAATGCTCAACAAGAAATTCCTTTGACCTTATTGGCAAAACGAATACTTGAAACAGCTACATATCATGCAGAGAATTGGGGAGTAGGATACAGTACCTTGATTAAGGAAAATCGTGCATGGGTACTGGCCAGACTGGCAATAGAGATGTCTTCTTATCCGGGTATTTATGACAAATACAAGATTGAAACATGGATCGAAGGTTACAATAAGCATTTTTCTGCACGAAATTTTTGCTTTAGCAATCCTGATGGGGAAATATATGGTTATGCCCGTTCTATATGGTCAGTCATAGACATACAAAGCCGTACTTCGGTAGATATTACCACATTCCGTCATATCGAGAACAATGTTGGAGACAAAGATTGTCCGATCGCCCCGCAATCAAAAATAAAACCGGTAAACGATGAAAAACCGATCATCTATCCTATTCGATACAGCGATATAGACATTAATCGTCACATAAACAGTGTAAAATATATCGAACATATACTCGATATGTTCTCGATGGATATGTATGATGAAAATTTTATCCGCAGGTTTGAGATCAATTATATCAGTGAAGCCCGTTATGGTGACAAATTGAGTTTTTATCGCGAACAACTTGCAGAAAATATTTATACATCGGAAATACGAAACAGCAGTGGAGAAACTATATGTCGAGGAAGAATAGAATTTTCTGAACGTAATTAGAAAGAATATATACAAAAAATTTCATTAACTACTTTATAAATTAAAACATTATGGCAATCATGAATTTTGGCGGTGTTGAAGAAAATGTTGTAACCCGCGAAGAATTTCCTTTGGAAAAAGCAAGAGAAGTTTTGAAAAATGAAACCATAGCCGTTATCGGATACGGTGTTCAAGGTCCCGGTCAGAGCTTGAATCTTCGTGACAACGGATTTAATGTGATCGTCGGACAACGTAAAGATTCTAAAACATGGGATAAAGCCGTTGCAGACGGATGGGTTCCCGGAGAAACATTGTTTGAGATCGAAGAAGCCTGTGAAAAAGCAACCATTATTCAATATTTGCTTTCCGATGCGGCACAAATCGAAGTATGGCCTAAAGTAAAAAAACATCTGACTGCAGGTAAAACCCTCTACTTCTCACACGGATTCGCCATCACATACAAAGAACGTACAGGCATCATTCCTCCTGCCGATATCGATGTAATCCTTATTGCTCCTAAAGGCTCTGGAACTAGTTTGCGCCGTATGTTCCTTCAAGGACGTGGTCTTAACTCAAGCTATGCCGTATTCCAAGATGCAAGCGGAAAAGCTAAAGAAAAAGTCATTGCATTAGGAATCGGAGTTGGTTCAGGTTATCTGTTTGAAACAACTTTCAAACGCGAAGTATATTCCGACTTAACCGGAGAACGCGGTACTCTGATGGGTGCTATCCAAGGTATTTTCGCTGCTCAATATGATGTATTGCGAGCAAATGGACACACTCCGTCTGAGGCTTTTAACGAAACAATAGAGGAACTTACTCAATCTTTGATGCCTCTGATTGCAGAAAACGGAATGGACTGGATGTATGCTAACTGTTCTACCACAGCTCAACGAGGAGCTCTCGACTGGTGGAAAAAATTCCGTGATGCAACTAAACCCGTATTTGAAGAATTATATAGCGAAGTCGCTAAAGGGAATGAGGCTCAACGCTCTATCGATACCAATAGTAAACCGAACTATCGTGAAGGTTTAAATCAAGAGTTAAAAGAACTTCGTGAAAGTGAAATGTGGCAAGCCGGTATGGTAGTACGTAAATTACGTCCAGAAAACAACTAGTTCAACATTTCATAAAAATACAAGAAGCTGAACTCTAAAATTTTTGAGACAGCTTCTTGTATTTTTTATATAAATAATTTCTATTTTCCACTCCATACCAAGAAAGGAAGATATAAAATTTGTATATTACTATATCCCACCTATTATCTGGCAAGTAACATGTCCTATATTATACTTTATTATACTTTCCTTCCAGTAATTTCATGAAAAACAAAAAACATTCCCAAAAAGAACTCTCAGTACCGTTCCAAGGGAAATTAAAACAAACTCTAAAACATACAATCTTTAACTGACTGTCTTATAATTCGTTCTACATAACAACCTTTCTTATCTAAAAACAAAAAATCCGCTTATGTGGAAAAAAATGGCCACAATTATGTCAATTAATCCTATTATCTCAAAAAACTCCGGACTAAATTTGTTGTGTTTAAAAATACAATATAGCAATAAAAATATTACACCATACAAAAAACTATGAAAACAAGAAAAATGACTTTATCCAGATTTTTATTGTGTGCATCGATATGTTTTATTTCTTGTGGAAAAGATAACGAAACATTTTCTGCCGGAGGTAATATAGACACATCAGGGAATGGCAATAATAATACACAAATACAAGAAACGGCTTACGCTTTTCCCGGTGCAGAAGGAGCTGGCCGCAATACGACAGGAGGAAGAGGCGGAAAAATATACTATGTCACTTCTCTTAATGATGAACTCAGCGACAACACTACCTTAAGGTACGCTTTGTCTCGAAACGAACCTCGTATTATCATTTTCAAAATATCAGGAACAATCAAACTTAAAAAAGAATTATCTATCGAAAACGGAGACGTAACCATAGCCGGACAAACAGCTCCGGGTGATGGAATATGCCTTGCCGGATATCCGGTAATGATAAAAGCTGATAATGTAATTATCCGTTACATGAGATTCAGATTAGGTGATGCCCAAATGAAAGAAGATATTGCAGCAGGAAAAATAGACGCCACTTATGCAGACGGAGCAGACGCTTTCGGAGGAACAAAAAGAAAAAACATCATGATAGACCATTGCTCTGTCAGTTGGTGTGTAGATGAATGTGCCTCATTTTATGACAATACCAACTTCACAATGCAATGGTGTTTGATTTCGGAAAGCCTCAGACTTTCACTACACAGCAAGGAAGCTCACGGTTACGGAGGAATATGGGGAGGTAAAAACGCATCGTTTCATCATAACTTGTTAGCGCACCATGACAGCCGTAACCCTCGTTTCAACGGTAGCCGGATGTCTGCCCTACCCGATCTTGAAAAGGTCGATTTCAGAAATAACGTTATTTATAACTGGAGAGGAAACAGCAGTTATGCCGGAGAAGGAGGATCTTATAATCTGGTAAACAATTATTATAAACCAGGACCTGCGACCGAAAAAAGCTCTGCGACCGTAAAATACCGAATATTTGCACCGAATGCAGATTTAGGGGAATATAGCAACGGGCAAATGAGCGGTCAATGGGGTACATTTTACATCAACGGGAACTACATGGGAGCAACTACATCAACTGCTCAAGAAGCAAATAACGTATGTAATGACAACTGGATCGGCGTACATCCCGATGAAAGAAATTATTCGCTTCCGGGTGGAACAATTTCCTCTATCAAATCTTCTGTCATGTTTACCGATATGGGAGATGCCACCGAAGTCACTACTCATTCGGCAGAAAATGCATACACCCGTGTATGCGAATATGCCGGATGTTCTTTAGTTCGCGACGCTGTCGACAAAAGAATTATCAACGAAGTAAAGAATGGTACAGCCACTTATAGCGGAGCTAACTATCCGGGTATAATAGATTCACAAGAAACAGTAGGTGGCTGGCCGACACTAAACAGTACCGAGCCTCCGGTCGATACAGACGGTGACGGTATGCCCGATGAATGGGAAAAACAAGTAGGCCTGAATCCGAATAGTTACAATAACCCTAATGCTCACACTTTAAGTTCGGGATATACCGATATAGAAGTTTACCTCAATAGTTTAGTAGAGACCATTACAGAAGCTCAGAATAAATAATAAAACGGAATTGCCGAAAACATTAATTTCGAAAATCCAGATAAATTTTAAAATAAACACATAGCGAAAAAGTAAATTTGAGAAAAGCGTAGGGAATTAGCTGATACAGCGTTCGTTACGCTTTGTTTTTCTATGGGGGGGGCAGAGCCAACGAAATACCACCTCGAAGCCAAACGGTGCAGAAGTTCTGTTACCACCTCGTTACTCCCGTAACGGGTACATATTTCTTACTAAAATGTTCTGTTTCTACGTTTTGCATCGATTCACATAGCTATCGATAACTCACTAATAACTAATTTTGTAACCCCCAAAAGGAGTGAGTTATGCGTAGTTGAAAAACGGTAATCGCAAAGGCGACGGCATGGTTTCCCTATTTCCGTGAAATGCTCCGTATCGAAAACTTCTGCCGCCTTGTCGGGTTTGATGAAAGGCAGACCGCAACGCTCGTCAAGGGAAAGCCGTTGGAGTATGCAGGGAAACTCTATTCGGAGGAACACGGACGGAAATTCACGACCGAAAAGGCAGGGTTTCAAGTGCTGAAAGACCCCACGGACGGGACGAGATTGGTTCTTGCCATTGACCGAAAGCCCATTGCCGAGTGGTTCAAGGAACAGTTCGAGAAGTTAAGGCAGAACATACGCCGACCTATACAACCGCAAAGAAAAGACAGAGAGATGAAGTTGTAACCGTTCATTTCACAGAAGGCAAAAATACTGCTTACAATTTTTAGAAGAACAGTGTTTTTGTTGTATTTTGTCTATGATTTTATCATTTTGCCCTTACTCTTTAAGTTCCAAAATGTATATTTGTTTCTCTGAATTGTCATTAAATTCTCCCTCTGTAAAATCCCCAAATTTATGGACAATATTAAATCCAATTTGTTTGAAGTATGAATTTAATTCTTGAGGAAAGAATAATCTCATGTCCATATTTTGGACTGAATGAAATTTATCGTCAATAAAATATTGCCACTTTATACGATTAATTTGAGAT
>ERZ791919.265-NODE-265-length-63220-cov-38.217003_pt1 | contig 63220 bp, 71 predicted proteins | sample MGYA00510137_ERZ791919 | MGnify/ENA primary metagenome ERZ791919 (study PRJEB30046, sample SAMN00792059) | human gut metagenome | study: EMG produced TPA metagenomics assembly of the A metagenome-wide association study of gut microbiota in type 2... | reverse complement strand
GAAAGCACCTCCTTGTGCGTGATGGGCGTGGTGTATGAATAAACCTATCCAATATAATTATACCATGCAAAGCGCGAACTTTTCAATTCCTGTCTCCATACAAATGTGTAATTCTTCTATGAACGCCGTACTTTTTCGCCGCTTCGCTTGCCGCCCTGCGGCGTTCCTCGCTGTATGGGGCGGTCAGACGGAAAGAGAAGCGCCCCTTGCAGATTTCAAACTCCATGCAGCCCATGTCCGGGTCTGCGTCGGTCTGACGGCACTGGCCGGGGTGCTGTCCGGCGTAGGCGGTCAGCCTGTTCTTGAGGTCGGTGTTGTGTGTGCGGATATGGATCATCGGCTCTTTCTCGTCGAAGCAGATTTCCGTGATTTTCTGGCTCTTTATCAGCCCTGTTCTCATACAAGCTCCTTCCTGCCCTCTGTCGTGCAGGAATGGCATTTTTCGGCTGTTTTCTCCGTCTCTTGACTTGGGGAAAACGGCGATTTTTCAATGGAAAACGCTCCGGCGATACCTTCCTCGTCCGAAGCGTTCCCAGCGTCAAATATGCGTTTTTTCCAGCTCCTGACCGTTTTCGTGCGATCTGCCTTTGGTATCAGCAGATAAATCCTGTTGGGCTTGCTAAAGTCCTTCCGTATCCGCGTAGTACAGATACCGCGTATCGTCCGGAATATCTTCATCCGACAGTCGGACCGTTATGCTGTCCTTGGTGACGCGCTGCTTCGGCACGAACGGGATGAATTTCTGTTCCTTCCGATCCCAGTAGATACGGACAAGGGATTCAAACTCCGCGCCCGATTCCATCTGGCTTCTGAAAAAGCCGATGATGGAGCGCAGCAGCTCCTGCGGAATGCGAGGAAAAGCCGGGCGAAAACCGGCTCTTACCTCTGAAAACTCTGTGATCTTGTGCTTGGGCGCGATGAACTCGCCGAGCTCGCTCCGGCGCATCTCATACGTCTGCCCATCCCGCGCGGGGATGAGGCAGATGACCTTGTTGGACGCGCGCGCAGCCTCCAGCGTCGGGAATACGCCCTTGTAGTCCGCGACGCCCTTCTTCTGCATCCGGATCTGCGGCTTCACGACGCACTCCGGGTCCTTGACCTTGCCTTTTTTCAGGCTGTCCAGAAATACCTTGGATTTCTCGATCTCCGCTTTCATGGCCGCGATGGTGTCTGTCTTTGGCGTAGGAACGGTCTTCGTAATATCTCCGTATCGTCCCATAATCTACTCTCCCTATTGTAGGAATCTTATGCTATAATAGATCCATCATGGGGAGGATTGTCGAAACATGATTGTATACCTGCAGCTTATTGACACCGCAGAAGATCGCTCGAAATTTGAGCGGCTTTATGAGCAGTACAAGCAGTTGATAAACAAGATATTGAAATGGGGCCATTCAGCTTCTCTACAGTTAAAGTGAAAAATTCCAGTAACACATGGGTCGATAATACGACCTCGCCAAGCGCAGATTCACCATATACAGTGTCTGGATCGGCAACAAGCTTTACTGTTTCGGGACCATAACTCAGAAGCTGCAATAAGCGTAAGTGTCTTTTAGAGGATGTAGATGTAAGTGTTTTTTAGAGGAGGATTTGCCATGAATAATTCTTCAGTATCTCGCTCAAACCATTCCACAAAAGTCCTTGTGAGTATTTGCTTTGTCATACTACTGTGCGTCGTTATAGCATTATGTTTCAGTAAAGTAAATGCAGCAAATATCGTCCGTCGAACTGTTTCTATGTATTTGGATGAAAAACAGATTTCCTACACATCTGTTCATGTTAACAATCAAACTCTGTCTGTGGAGCTTCAGTCCAGCGGAGAAGGCCGTTGTACACTTGATGATGTGAAAGCCATTCAAAATATTTATACAGTAATCCACGCGCAAAGTTTAGCTGATAAAATCAGAAACGTTAAAATTGAAATCGTCGATCGAACAGGAACAGTTATTTATGATGAAACAGAAGCAGATGTTTCTTCAAAAGTCGAAAACGATTTAGCTCAAACGACTACTGCGGATACAGAGATCATTGCAGACAGAGACATTTTACAAGAGGCCCGCAATGTTTTGGCGGATACTTCCTACTCGATTCAAAGTGTCAACATTTCAGATGCCGAAGAAATTACGGGAAAATGTCTGAATTTAACGCTTACATTAAGCAATGCAGATGACAGTTCTGTGAGCCGAATCAGCAGCGTGTATGATAACTTGGAATCTTATTCTTTGTCGACAGGGGCAATTACGCAGTGTAATATCACATTGTTGAATGATGAGCAAGAATGTATTGCATACATGATTGGCGATTTCCAATACGGAAACTGTATCGCGTGGATTAGTCCTGACTACGAGAACGCATTTGTGGCGCAGGAAGGGCCTCAACCAGATAATTAACACATAGATATAAAGCAAGCCGTGAAATCCACACATATTGAAGCACGACCGAATGAAAAAATGTCTTGGTGAAGCCTACCAGAAATACGCAGTAATACGATTACTACTATTTTAAAAATAAAAGCAATACTAAAAAAACGAAGCAGACAAGCTGTGTGCTTGTCTGCTTCTTGCTTGCTATGGATTTGCAATAATCTTCACTTCGAGAAAAATGGCTAAAACAGATCACTGTGCGTTCCAGTTCGGATCAACTGTAAGACCAAGATCTCGTGCCTGATCCGGTAGACCAGCAGCCAGTCTGGTTGAATATGACACTCACGCATCCCCTTATAATTACGGGAATTTGTCAGTGCATGATCCCGAAATTCTGCTGGCAGCGGCTGTTCGGCGCACAGCATTGTAATGACAGTCTCCAATTTCTTGGGGTCACAGCCGCGTTTGACAGCTAGCTTATAGTCGCGCTTGAACTGCCCTGAAAACTCTGGTTTAAGCATTCAGCGCCTCCATCAGATCGGACACTGTATCAAACGGGCCATACATTTTATCGTTTTCTGCGGCATCCATTGCGGCATAAGTGGTTTTGTTCGGTTCATCCAGACGCACATCGAACGGCAGACCGCGATACCGCAATGCCTGACGATAAAAGATTCCGGTCGCAGTGCTCAGATCCATTCCAAGCTCTGCAAAGAGAGCGGCGGCCTGTGCTGTCAATTCCGGTTCAATTTTCAGCGTTGTACCCTTCATAAAAAGCGCCTCCTTTCAGGCATCCACATAATCAATTATACAGTACCTTTTCCTTTATTATAATGGTTTCAGGATAACTGTCAATCATTTTTGCTGCTTTTACATACGCTGGGAAACCAGACCTCTTACGATCTCATCACCGGCCAGCTCGCTGGTCCGATAGATCTTCTGGCAAAACGGCGTCAAGCTGAAATCCATGCCGGGGTTGCCTGCGTCCAGCAGGATGCCGGTCACGGTGAATTTTCGGGCAGCCTGTTCTTTACGGAGCGTTGCCAGATAGTCCTCCGGCAGCTCGCACAGTCCGTCGGTCAGAAATACAATGTCGGCATTCTCAAAATCGGTGTCCATGAGCTGGATCGCTTCACCCAAGGGACGTTTGAAATTTGTGCCGCCGCCAAGAAATGTCTCTGCGGCATTCAACTTATCTTGCATGGAATACTGGCCGGGCAGAAAAACGTCCACCTTGCACTCAGAAGAACCGGCAAAATGAATGAGCGCGAATTTGCGCCGGTTTTCTGTGGCAATACGCTTGGATTCACAGCCACCCACAAGGGACCGTCGCAACTCATACATTGATGATTGCGCCGGTTCTCCATGCGGAATGCTTCCGGTTTTGCGGTCACCCAGTCGTATGTATCGTCGCTGCTTGGCAATTCTATGACGGAACCACAGCCGGGGCAGCGGAACGCGCCTTTTCGCGCGTCAAACAGAACCGCCGGGCGGCGCATATAGCCGTCTCTGGCTTTTTCTTTGCTGATGACGGCGTAGATGCTTTTGTCGCCCTGCTGGTACTGCGCGTACAGGCTGTCCAGCTCTGTAATGCTGCGGACGATGACTCCTGCAGTGTCCGGCAGCGTTTCGGCAATTTCGCGCACCCACTTCTTCGCAACGTGCGCCGGGCAGAGGATGATGTTGAACGTCTTTTTCCGTTTCTGCGCCTGATACGCCGCCAGTGCGGTCGCACCGATCTTCGTTTTTCCGCTTCCGCACTCTGCCACGATGAACGCAGACTTTCCCTCCGAGAGCTTGCGCTTGACCGATTCCGCGACGGCAAGTTGCGCCGGGTAAAGGCTGTAGCCTGCGTGTGCGTGAATGAAGTCGTTGATGCGCAGGATCTCCGGGGAAAGCTGCTCCGCAGCGGGGTCAAACAGCGGTTGGAACTGATTACGGATTCGCTCCGCGACGGTCACACCGAACGCGCTTAGGCGATCATGTCCGACGCCGACGCAAGATAGCACAGCTTCTGCGTCAACCCGATCCGTCCGGGCCAGAGCCAGCAGCCCTGCGGGTACAGTGTGTGCAGATAGTCAAGCTCCGGCTCTGCCGGTCGCTCTTTTCGCAGTCCGCATAGGATCACTGTATAGTCCAGCAGCGGATAGTCCTGCTGCAAGCGCCGGATCACGCGGAACGCAAGCCGCTCAAACGGACCAAAATAGCCAAGAACAAACGCGGAAACATGCTCCTGCTCAATCAGCGTACGAAGCCGCAGCTCCAAACGCTCCTCATTCAAATTTCTGATCGTCTGATCTCCAATCAGCGCGCAGATCATAGCTGCTTCCCTCCGCTCCCATTTCAACAGGACGATTGTCTGCTTATTATAAAGCGCATGCGCCATATATTTCGGCGAATTGCATAATATAATTATATAATGCTCTATAAATAAGTCAATCGCTTTATAAGCGAAGCTGAACCAAAACGCCACAGCTTCTATAATTTTCACAGAAGGGGGCGTTTACTATGAGCAAAGACGAAATCAGCTTCAAAAACCGGGACCGGTTTATCCAGATGGGCATTGCAATCTCCTCCCTGCGGAAGATGCGCGGGATGTCACAGGAACAGTTAGCCGAAAAAGCAAGCATCAGCCGCTCTCATCTGAGCGCGATCGAAGCACCGAATATGGTCCGTGCGTTCTCCATGGAAGCGTTCTTTAACATCGCCGACGCGCTTGATGTAACGCCTGAGGAGCTGATCCAGATCGCATTCTTGCAGGATAAGATTTTGAAAAGAAATACTTAAAGAAATTTGATTTTGATAAGCAAATCGGCTATACTAGATAGCAGAGTCCAAGCCTCGAAAGGAGCAACTGTCATGGATCAAATGCAAAACCGCAGGATTGCTGCGGTCAAGGCAGCCGACGCGATCAATGCGATTGAAGGCGTTCCGGTTTCCGATTATGCAAAGACGCTCTCTGCTTGTTGGGCAAAGGGTGAAATCACAGACCAGCAAATGAAATCTGCACTGCTTGCTTCTCACAGAAAGCTGGCAGCAATGGTGCGCAGCCGTGTCTGACATTTATTTATACGAGGATGTTCCCGTCCTGAAAAACAAGCTGGAGATCCGGGATGAGAAAACGCTTGATCTGATCGAAGCGGAGCAGTCACGCGCAAGCATGATGATTTTGTATGAGCGCGGCTTTTCGGATTTTACACCTGCCGGATTGTGCGAAATCCATCGGTTTCTGTTTGGCGATATTTATGATTGGGCCAGTCAGTATCGGATCATCAATATCGAAAAGCGGGAGCGTTTGCTGGGCGGGCGCAGCGTCTGGTACAGCAACGATGAAGCGATTCCGGATGATTTGGAGAAATCATTCACCGCTATTTCAGAGAAACAGTGGGAGCAGTTCTCCAGAGAAGAATTTGTACATGATCTTGCAAGGCTGTTTCCGCGTGTATGGCAGGTGCATCCGTTTCGTGAAGGCAATACACGAACGGTCGTTATGATGATGACGCTGTTCGTTGAGCATTATGGCTATTACATGGATCACGAATTGATGGCCGCAAGTGCTGGATATGTGCGGGATTCCTTTGTTATGGCCTCACTGGATCAGATTTCTGAGTATGAGCATCTGGAGCGCATTTTGATGGATGCGGTCTGCACCGAGCCGATTATCTATGACGAGCAGACTCTTGATTCTGGTGGACAATCGGAAAGAACGGGAAAATATCAGAAGTACCAAAAAGAAAAGTATGTTCCGCAGCCACACCAGCAGTGCGAAAAATCATAATCTTTCGCAACGAAACGGCAAGGCGTATAATGCGCTTTGCCGTTTATATATTTGCGCATTATCGTCCTACGATCTTCCCAAAGATCTGCTTTTTCCCCTCATCATACCGCTGGATCACGACCATGACGGTATCGCCGGTTTTGAAATCCGAGTCCTCGTAATGGAACGAGTACCGGCACATGACGACCGCGCCGTCGGAGAGGTTGCAGAACACGCCGCCGGCGTATTTACCTGCGATACTCGCCCTGCGGCGGCAGCCGACGGGGTGACGCAGACTGGCTTCATCGAAGGGATTCGGAACGGTCTCCTTGACGGAGATCTCCAAGGCACCGGCCTTGCGGTCAAACTGCTTGACCACGCAGGTCAGCGCGTCACCCGGATGATACTGCTCCCGCAGGTCTGGGATGGCGGCATAGCTCATATCGCGCTGCGAGAGGTTCACGTCGTAGCCGTAACATTCGACGAGACACCGGCGCGGGCCAACGGCCAGCACATGGCACGGCACACGGCTGCCCGGCTGGTGGAGTGGCTGTGTGGAGAAGAAATAGCGCCGTGACGCCAGCGCCAGACGGCGGGAGCCGATAGCGAAGCCCGCTTCACGATCCACATGCGTAATGACAAAATCGATTTGAGCGCCCGGCATGTTCCGTAAAACGAACGCTGGGCGTTCGTCGTTTTCTGCCCACATTTCTGTTTCGGGGATCAGGATACGCGCGCGGAACGGCACGATGACCGCGCAGTACATCCGCTTTGTTTCTGTTTGACCGGTCTGCGCGCTGCGGACGGTCATGGAATGGGGATCGACGCCGATGATCGTGCCGCGCATGACGCTTCGGCTGCGGAAGGAGGCGTAGATCGTGTTCCACTCCTGCCGCTGTTCCGGAGAAAGATCCTGATCGAGCGCACGGAAGTCCAGATCGTAGAAGGATTTCTTCTCTGGTTCGCCTGGTTCTGGCAGTTCTTCCGCTACGCTCGATTCTTCTTCGCCGTATGGCTGCACGGGTTCTTCGATTTGCGGCGCCAATCCGGGCCGTTCTGCGGGGGTGAGTTCTTCAATGTCGGTGATTTCCGGCTGCACAGTTTCTTCCTGCAGCACTTCGGGTTCGGCTTTCTTTCTGGGCATATGTAGTTCCTCCTGTAAAAATTATTTTCTGGCAAAGAATCGGTGCGTGCCGTTTTCTTGCCGGATCGCAAAAATAACGGGTCTGGTGTATGAAAACGCCTCTGGCCTGATGCTGTTGGGCAGCATAACAATGATCTTTTCGTCCTGTCGGATTTCACGCTCCGGCGGCGGATCACTGCCGGACACGATGACAAACTGCTTGAAACTGGGTTCTCCAAGCGAAAAGCGGAGAAGAATATGTTTGTCCACAGCATAAAAACTCTCCGGCTGTGCTGCGGACAGCTCCAGCATCACGTCAATGGCTTCTATCCGCTGTGGAATTGCCCATTCTTCGCATTGACTGACGATGTTGTCGGAAATTTGCAGCAGTCCGCCCATCTGCATCTGCCGCACGCAGGCATTGGTCACGCGCACGGCGTCGTCAATCGATGAAAAGGCAAACGTCTTTTGCAGCAGTGCGGCAAGCTGCCGCTGCTCCGCGCAGCCGAGCTTTTCCAAGACCGCCAGCAGATATTTTTGCTGTTTCGTCAGCAGCATTAGCCTCGCCCCTTTCCCGGTGGCGAACGCAGCGAATTGAGATACGGATCGACCAGCAGGTCACTCTCCGTTTCCGTGATGCTGTTGTATATGGTTGACATAACGTATTTCGTAGAATCCCTGACCGGCACATTCCGGTTCGCGTGCAGTTTGGTCTCCGCTTCCTGCAAAACGAAATAGTTCAGCAGATGCAGCCGCGAACGTACCCGGCTTCTTGGCAGAACGGCCTGCCCGATGCGCAGGTTGTCCGAGTAGAAAAGCCGCTCAATGGCGTTCTCAAAAACACGCGCCACCTCCGGCTCGAAATACGAAAGCTCACAAGCATCCAGAATGCCCGTGAGCTCTTTTTCATCGTCTGCCGGTCCGTCCTCCGAGGGTACAGACAGACTGACATCTGAGAAAGCTGTATCAGGTTGACTAAAATCAGTATTACTTGCGCCCGGATCCTGCGGTTCTGGAACATCAGGATCTGCGGTTCTAAAGGCGGGGATTCCGGGGTTCTGGGGCCGCGTATCCTGCGGTTCTTCCGTATCAAGAAACGCAGAATCCGCGGTTCTGGAACCGCAGGATTCATACTCCCTTGATGAAAACGGTGCGCATTCGTAGCCGGGATCATCGATGGGCGTGACGCTGGCCAGATAGATCTGATTGGCGTCGCCGCGGCCGCAGCGCTTTTCCCAGATGAGCTGAAGCTCCGCCAGCTTGCGGAATGCCGCTGTGACGCGCTGCTCACAGATGCGAAGTTCCTTTGCCAGCGCCTTTCGCGGAAAGATCACGAACACCTCGCCCGCATCGTTCACCCAGCCGTTGCGCCGTGAAAGCTGAAAGCGGTTCAGGAGAAAGGTGTACGTCACCTTGGCGTCCAGACTCATATCCGCGTATCGCGGGTCGGAAAATAACCATCGCGGCATCTGCATGTGCCAGACGTTCTGTACGTCCGTCTGCCGCATAAGCCGGAAACTTGGATGCTCGGTCAGCTTGGCTGCTTTCATGGGGATTCCCTCCGATTTCTAATTGCATTGTATTGATAGTTGATAAAATGGCGCAGTTATGATAAAATAATGCCACAAGGATTTTATTTGCTTGGGAGGTGTAAGCATGATCACGATTCGGCCTGTATCAGATTTACGAAACAAGTTTACAGAGATCGAAGACTGCGTCAAAAGCGGCAAGCCTGTTTATCTCACCAAAAACGGGTACGGCTCTATGGTCGTTCTCAGTCTGGAGCAGTATGCCGCGCTGACGGACGATATCGAACTGAAGTTGGATGAGGCGGATAAGGCTGCGGCAGCAGACCCCGTTCGTTATACGGAAGATGAAGTTTTTTCGAGAGTGAGGAGCCGCATCCATGAACGAAAAGCATTATAAGCTGCGATTTCTCCCTCTGTTTGAAGAAGACCTCAACGAAATCGTGGATTATATCACGCATCGTCTGAAAAACCCAATCGCCGCGGAAGCGTTGGTTTCTGATGTGCAGGCGGCGATCCATGACCGCCTTTCCTGCGCAGAGGCATTTGAACAGTATCACTCATCAAAGGAGCGGCAGTATCCGTACTATCGAATCACTGTCCGCAATTATACGATCTTCTATGTCGTCATTGATGATGTCATGGAAGTCCGCAGAATCATTTACAGTCGGCGCGATATCAAGCACCAGATCTGAATCACTGGTTCAGGATACTATCCACCGTACACTCCACCATTCCAATCTCATCATCCTCAGCCAGATCGTAGGTGGGCGGCTGCCCGCTGCAGTCTGGCTGTTTTTCTTTGTCGGGTGGTTTTGGGCTGTTTGACGCTTCTTTCTGAACGGGTGCTTGCTTTTGCGGCGCTGTCTCGGCTTCGTTTCTCCGCCATTCCGGGATGTAGTCAATGACACGGCAGGTGGTGAGGCCGGCGTAGTCCGGCAGCTCCTCCGGCGTCATTTTGTAGAGGAGCGCGGGCTTGTGGCCCTTAAACAGTGCCAGGCACTTCCGGTTCTCCAAGCGCAGGACTTCATCAGGGTTCATCAGGTCACGCTGCGTGTTGCTTCGCGTCTGGGAGTAAAGTCGCCCTTTTTTAAGGATACGGCGGTATCAAAGGAGGTATCGCCGTGTTCTTTTTCTTGATTGATAGCGCCTTTGATTTATACTGGCTAAAAAAAGCGCACTTCCACCGTCGGAGCTATACGACTGTGGATGCGAAGTCTGTCAGTATGTGAGTGAAAATGTTGTTTCGTGCGTCCGCATAGCGTCATGCTGTGCGGGCGTTTTTATGTGCCTGCACCTTGGGACAATTTGTCCCAAAGCAGCCAGCCCCGGCTGCCGATCCCCGCCGTTCCTCCGTTCTGTTCACCCACCCACACATGAACTGAATGGAGGAAATACAAATGACGACCATCAATCTGAAGGACTTTTACGCTTGGTACACCCATGATGAATACATCGAAGTTTCCGACGAAGTGGCCGCCGAGCTGAAGGCGGACAAGCTGTATGAGGCAGCCTATCAGCGGCGCACGACCCGCAACAAGGCGCAGTATTCCCTCGACTGTGACGATGGGATCGAATACTCGGCCTGCCTGCATGAGCCGACGCCGCAGGAACTTCTGGAACGTATGGAGCTGTTCGTCCACCTCTGGAACGCCCTCAATTCTCTGCCGGAGGTGCAGGGCATCCGGGTAGAGGCGCACCTGATCCTCGGCAAGAGCTACCGCCAGATTGCCCGGGAGCAGGGCGTGGACAAAAGTGCCGTCCGACACTCTGTCAAAAGCGGCAAGGCGGCTATGAGAAAATATTTGAAAAAACTTCTGTAAAGGTATCTCCATTTGCCCGATTTTTGTCCTTGGTATATGAGAGGTAGTTTTCACCTCTCCGCAGCAAAGTAGTTGATGCTCCGTCACGGATCGTCGCTGTCCGCTGTGAGGGAGCGCCGCATTGAATATGAGCTGTCTTATGACAGGCCAACAGGAGCGGGTGCGGCGCTCCCACCTTTCAAAAATACCTTGGGACATTTCGTCCAGAGGTCATAAGCCGCAGGCCAGCGCTCCGAGCGCTGGCCTGTTTGCTTTCCCCAGCGGACAGCGGGGAAAGCGCATTGTGTTTTGCATCTGTGAAAGGAGGACGCCATGACTGAAAAGCCCGCTGCGGAAGAATATGTGTACCATATCGGAAAGATCCGCTTCATCGTCACGCCTGTTTACAAGGAAACGGGAGAGCTGATGCGTGACATCCTTTTGAAGCTGATGCTGGCTGATTTGGAGCCAGTATAAAACTTCATGCGTCGGAGGCACACCCATTTTTGATTTGTGTTCGTGCATGAAGTTTTTGTGCATCATTTTCGGTTGCCCCAACGGGGCGAGAAAATGGCACATTACGGATTGCTATGCCAGCATAGCAATCCCCATCGACATCCTTAACATGGGCGGTCAGGCGAGGTATAATATAGTCAGGATGAATGACCTCTTGCTTGACTGCCAGAGAGGAGGTTTATATGAAACAGTCAAGCAAAAAACACGAACTCGGCACAGCCGCTCTCTACTGCCGACTGAGCCGTGACGATAATATGGACAGCGAGTCCAACAGCATCCAAAATCAGAGAAAGATACTTCAAAAGGCCGCCAAAGACAAAGGGTACACCGACACGGTTTTCTTTGTAGACGAGGCTGTAATAATAGGACTAAAAACATTAAGGCTCATAAAGTGCCAGAAACACGGTGCTTTTTGAGCCTTTTCACATAAAATCTGCGAATAGAACATAGTGCGTCTGTTTACCCAAAGTGGCGCTTGGGTCGGCAGACGCGCTTTTTTCATGCCCTGACGCAGTAATATGGCACGGAAAATCGGTATTACATAGCACATCCACTTGCTCCACGACGGAGCCGGAGGGTGTGCTTTTTTATTGCCCGGTATGGGCGGAAATGGAGGCGAAAGCAATGAACGGACATACAGAGGACAAACCAAAAAACTGCCGGTACTGCTATTTCTGGAAGCAGGCAGAGGGCTGCACCTACCGCGGCAAAACCGGCTGCTATTATATCCCGGCACAGAAGCCGCTTGCTGCCGTCAGCGAGTGCGCCGGCTGTCCGTATGGGCGGGCGTCTCCCTGCATCGGCTGGTGTACAAAAGAGCTGCTGCGCTCTATGGGCCTTTGGAAAGGGCGTGAAGATAGGATGAAAAATCATGATCAACGAACTTACCAGAAAAAACGCACATACCGAACTCGACCACATCTTCAAAACCATTCTCCCCGCGCACGGCATGACAGAGCGGCCGGAACAGATCCGTCTCAGCCACACCATGCTGGACGCCATGTTTGAAAACCGCATTGCACTGAGCGACGCCGGGACCGGTATTGGAAAGACCTATGCGTACTTAACCGCTGCCATCGTGTACAGCCACAGCAGGCTGGTGGACGGGCTCCCATTCCAGCCGGTGATCATCGCAACCTCCAGCATTGCCCTCCAGAACGCCATTGTGCGGGAGTATCTGCCGTTCCTGTCGGATGCGCTGTCGGACGATCCGCATATCACAACACCTATTCTTGCCGCCTTGCGCAAGGGCAAGAGTCACTATGTCTGTGACGAGCGGCTGCGCCAGCACCTGCAGCAGCGCCCGAACGGGAAAAACGTCATGCAGAAGAAAGAACTTTATTCCCTGCGGGATGTTCTGGATCTGGATGAAACACAGAAACTCAGCAGCTTTGACCGTGAGCGTGTCTGTGTCCCGCCGTTTTGTGACTGCAAACACCCAGACTGCCGCTATCGGAGACATCTGACAGAGTGCAGCCAGAAACGGTATTTGTTCCAGATCTGCAACCAGAACCTCTGGCTGGCAGACTGTATGCACCGGGAAAACGGCTTGAGGCCCATTCTCCCGGATGCCTGCACGGTCATTGTGGACGAGGCGCATAAGCTGCCGGAGACGGCGCGGGAGATGTTCGGCACGACCTTAACGGCCGGGGAGATCCGCAGCGCGGTCGTTCAGCTGAAGCAGGACGGATACGCGCTGGCAGCAGACCGGCTGTTTTCGGCTTCTTCTATGCTTCTGCAAAAGATGGCGGAGCTGTCACCGGAGTACCCTGCTGAGCTGTTCCATGACGATCTCAGCCGCGTCCTTTCTACGCTGTTTTTGATCGGCAGAAAGCTGTCCACGTTTCTGGAACCTGCCACAAAGCGGGCACTGGAGCAGTTCACCGACAAGGTCGTTCTGTTTCTTCGCCCCAAGACAGACGCCATCCGCTACACCGCAGAGGATGACAACGGCAAACTCATGCTGTGCAGCGTTCCAGCGGATATCACATCCAGAATGCAGAACACGGTCTGGAGCAAACAAATCCCGCTCCTACTCACCTCCGGAACGCTTTCCATTGGCAGCAGCTTTCGCCGGTTTCAAGACGAATGCGGACTGTCTGGCAATCCAAGAGTCACAGAAGCGGTTGCCGTATCTCCCTTTGACTACGCCGCAAATTGCCGCCTGTTTTTTCCGCAGCGACCGCCTCGCTTTTCAGAGGACGAGCGGTATCCCCAAACCGTCGCACGGCAGATTCTATGCCTGCTGCAAGCCGCGAACGGACACGCCCTTGTTCTTTTCACCTCTTACAAGGATATGTCCACTGTCTGTGAATGTCTCTACCGGCTCAAAAGCGGCATCCCAATCTTCGTCATGCGCAGGAACCACCCGCAGATCCTGCGGCAATTCAAGAGCACCCCCGGAGCAGTTCTTCTGGCAACCGGCGCTGCGTGGGAGGGCATGGACTTCCCTGGCGACTGTGTGTCGCTGCTTATCATTCCCCGGCTGCCGTTTGCATTCCCAGACGCCATCCACGAGCATGAAAAGAGAAACTATCCCGCCCTGCGTGACTTCATCCGGAGCGTCATCGTGCCGGAAATGCAGATCAAGCTCAAGCAGGGCTTTGGACGCGCCATCCGCACGGAAACGGACACCTGCGTGGTTGCCATCTTAGATGAACGATGCAGCGCCAGAGGTCGCTACCGGCAGGATGTATTGGATGCGCTGCCGGAAATGCCGATCTTGACAGAGGTATCCGATATCCGACAATTCCTCTGCGCGGTCAAGCCGCAGAGCTATTTTGTAGCCGCAGCCTAAAAGCATCATGTAAAAACGAAAAGGAGATCAACCATGTACAAACGGAAAACAAAGCTCAGCCCCATCCACATCAGTCTCATTGCACTTGCCATTCTGGTGGTCATTGCCGTGATTGTCACATTCGCCGTCAAAAACGACGAGCCAAAGGAGCCTGCCGCGCGGAGCGGCATTGTCTACGACGACTCCGCCATTGAAGGCGGTTGGGAGACACTCTCGCAGGAGGAAATTGAACAACGCCTCAATGACAAGGTGCAGGCGGGCATGATCAACATCAGCTGCAACACTGCGCCTTATTTCAAGGACGGCAAGAGTGAAGGCAATGTCATGCTGGTCAATGAGCTGAACAATCTCTACCCGCAAAAGGTAGAATTTTATCGCAATGACACGGGCGAAAAGATCTACGAGTCCAAAGCCATTGCGGTCGGCAGCAAAATCGAGCGCGCAAAGCTCGACGTGGAACTGCCCGCGGGCGAGTACGAATGTACTGCCTACTTTTCCAACTTAGATCCTGACTCCGGCGAAACCTTGGGTGTTGCCGGGGCCATCATCCATATTACCATCCAAAACTAACAAAACGAAAAAGGAGAACTCACCATGAAGAACATGAAGAAACTCGTATCCCTGCTCCTCGCTGTCTGCCTCATGGCAAGCCTTGCCATCGGCGCATCCGCTGCCGAACCCACCACGGTAGACGTCTCCGGCGGCACCGGTACCTCCAGCGTCAGCCTGTCTTCCACCTCGGACGGTACCCTCGACGGCGATCCCGCTGCGACGAAGATGAATGTTGTGATCCCGACCATCCTCCCCATCGCAGTCGGCACGGACGGCACAGTCACGACGGCCACCGACATCCGCATCACCAACAATTCCTTTGGTGCGGTCAAGGTTGACAACGTCAAGGTCGAAGCCGGTACCGGCTGGAAGCTGACCGCGTTCGGCAGCAAGGACAGCCTTGCTAAGGTCAAGGTGGACAGCAACATGATCGGCTTCAAGCTCGCGCTTGGCGGCGGTGCGGAGCAGCTCACCAATGCCGAGAATGCGGCTTCCCAGACCCTCATCGACGGTGCCATCGAAGGCTGCTATATGTCCGGCAACGGCGACCAGAGCGCAAACTCCATTGGCATCGCGTATGACGCCATCGTCAGCCCGGTCTCCGAAGCTGTCGTCAACGTTTCCGTTGCGTCCGTTCTGTTCGTGATCTGCTGGGATGCGGTTTAATCCGCACCCATCCATCGCCGGGGGAACCTGCTTCCCCCGGCAGCTTTTATCATAGGAGGGATTCACTTTGAAAACAAAACGAATTCTTGCGCTGTTTCTGGCTGTCGTGACCTGCCTGTCTCTCGCCGTTTCCGCATCCGCGGCGAGCATTTCAGATTTTAAGGATGTGGACACCAAAGCGTGGTACGCCGAAGCCGTGTCTGCGGCTGTAGATAACGGCTTGCTTTACGGTAAATCCAGGACGCAGCTTGACCCCAACGGACTGCTGACCCGTGCGGAAATGGCCGCCATTACGAATCGGTCTTTCGGTTGTTATAAAGCAGCGGACATTTCTGCGTACAAGGACGTTGCAAAATCCAAGTGGTACTACAAAGATGTAGCCCTCGCCGTCCAGATGGGGACGTATAACGGTGTCTCCTCCACCAGCATGCAGCCTGATCGGGCAATCACTCGTCAGGAAGCCATTGCGGTCGTCGCACGAGCTTTGCAGCTTGATCTGGACGATTACGCCAAGACGGATCTATCCAAGTTTGCGGATGCGAAGGAAGTGTCCGGATGGGCGTTGCCGTACATGAAAGCAATGGTCGCAGCCGGTTATGTGCATGGCCGCACGCAGGGACTTGTCCCGCAGGCCAATATCACGAGAGCAGAGTTTGCACAGCTCTATTTCAACATCATCCAGTCATATATCGCCAAGAGCGGCAGCTATACGAAAGACTACAAGGGCAATCTGCTCGTCCGCACCAAAGATGTCGAATTGAAGGATATGTCTATCGACGGCGATCTCATCATCGGCAACGGCGTTGCAGACGGCAAGGTCACGCTGTCCAACGTAAAAATCTCCGGACGCCTTGTCGTGTGGGGTGGCGGCACAGCGGCGGTCTATTGTAACGACGGCACAACGGCAGCCGAAGTCATTGCCTGCCGTGTGGACGGGCCGGTCAAGGTCATTTTTGACCGCGAATCGACGCTGCTGGTCTATGACAAAATCAAAACCCGCATCACAGAGCGCGCAGGCAAATTCCCGGAAACAGAGATTGTATTTTACGCGATGGACGATCTGCTGAATGCGCAGCGCGATCTCAATAAGATGGTAGACGAAAATCTCATTCAGGCAGAGATCCCCGCGCATCTGTATGCCATCGTTGGCGAGCAGACGGTATCTGCCACGCTGAAAAATAGTAGCAAGACGGACACCTATACCATCGAGATCCGCAGAGATTCTGACGGCAGCCTCATTGCAGATCCCATCACCCTTGCAGCGGGCGCGTCGGTCAGTTCCATCACGCTGAAAGAAGCGCCGGAATACGGCAACGCTGCCTGCACCGCGACGGTCACGGCCACCCGCGACGGCAAGACGGTCGGCACGCTGGAGGTCAAGACTGCCCTGCATGCGGCGTACCTGTGGCCGAAGGAGGTAATGTCAAAATGAGAACAAAGAAACTGTTTCCTCTCCTGTTGGCTGTTCTGATGCTCTGCTCGCTGTCGGTTTCTGCCTTTGCAGCAGAAACCGCGCAGGCCAGCGTTCCGGTGGTACTGACGGTTGTGAATTCTGTTTCGCCCATCTCTGTCAGCGTCCCCGCCTGCCTGCCGGTCACGGTTCTGGACGGCTATGTTGTAACGGCATCCAACGCCGTCATTGAAAACCGCGCACAGAGCGGTGCGGTGCAGGTTGTGGCCGTCGATGTGCAGCCCGGCGCGTTTGCAATTGGAGACTATGAGAATTTCGGCAGCGAAGCCGGAAAGATCGCGTTCAGCATCAACGGCTGCAAGACGGTCAAGGAAGGCAATCTCCCGGCAGGCTGCCGCGCGGCAGTGCGGTCAGGAGATATTCCAGATAGCTTGCCGGATTCAGTCCATTGGTCTTTGCGGTCTCAACCAGAGAATAGATCACTGCGCTGATCTTCGCGCCAAGCGGCGTATTGCTGAACAGTCAGTTCTTTTGCCCAATGGCAAACGGCCGAACCGAGCGCTCTGCGCGGTTGTTGGACAGCTCCAGCCGTCCGTCGCAGAAAACGTGCATCAGCCAGCTTTGCTGCCGCAAGGCATAAGTCGATCGACGCACGCAAAGGGATCGCCTGCGCGCTTCAAAGCATTCCTCCGATACGCACAACCGCCTCCGGCTGCCAGTGCAGCTGGAGGCGGTCTCATTTTCTCTGATGTTATTGCGCACCGTAGCGGGCTATGCTCTCCTCCCGGATCCTTTCCAGCAGCTGCTTCGTTTCGCTGTTCTCCTCCACAGCGCCCGCGTCCGGCGAAAGCTGCGCCAGCTCCGCCGCTGGGAATAGCACAGGCTCGCTTTCATCGACCGGCACCTTGCCCAAGAGGCCGCTCAGAATGACATAGTATCCATTCTCCTCCGAATACCGCAGGAAAAGATAATATTCCTTTCCCGGCTGCATCTTTACATACCGATTGATGTGGCAGGTCGCCTGCGTACCATCCTGCTCCGCATAGGTGAACTGATTCTCAAGGATCTGAAGTCTGTCGCCCGGCTGGACATTCCTTCCCGCAGAGTCTGTCAGCACCTCCTTGACGCTGACCTCAGAAAGCGTGTAGCCATGATACGCTCCCTGCGCACTCAAAGGCACGGCAACGTTTTCTTCCTGTTCCGTTTTTTCCACGCGCACAACGAGCTGTGCCGCCGCTTCCAACTCCGCCGCCGATGCATAAAGGTCGCTCTTGGCGGAGGCGTATGTGTCGATCGTTTTTGGCGCTTTTCCCGCGCAGGCCGTCACGCTGAGCAAAAGAACAAGCGTGAACGCCGATAACAGGAACGTCTTATAGAGTTTTCTTCTCATTTCATGACCTCCTTTTATCCGTAAATGGCAGTGATTCCAGCCTTATCATCAGACAATGGGTATGCCTTTTCATTGAAACCATATTCCCTCATAACTGATATGCTCTCATTTCCAGCTTGTGTATGTGCGAGACCAACCGCATGCCCAAATTCATGCACAATTGTTTCATTTTTCTTAACATCGGTTGCCGTTTGCCACAAACTGTAAAAGACAATAGAATGTGTATCATTACCATAATGATACGTGACACCATAGGTTCCATCGTCGGCACTGGAAAGCTCAGCAGTAATTGTTGCAACTGCAGAATTTGATTCGTAAAGGTACAGCTCAGGACATTGATTCCATTTTTTTGCATATGTATAAATTTTTGACGCGTATGTAGTGTTATAAGAATATATTCCAACGTATGTCGGACTGCTGAGTACATAACCGTTCTTCACATAAGCGCTTGCATTGCTGCTCAATGCTCCGCAAAGTATAATAGCGAAAAGGAAAATAGCAAGACATCTTTTCATTTTTTTCAAACGAAACACCTCCTATATCAACTATTAATCGTTCAGTTTTCTTTTACTCCCAGCCCGGCGCATAAACCAAACCTTTATGTTTTGGTTCATGCGCCCACCAAAATTGTTTTAAGTCTATCCTTCCATAAGTCATGTGAATTGATTTGCTTTCTCTTTTTGTGCTTTGCCACACTTTTCAAAATAGCGCCTCCCTTCTTTTTAACTTTTCTACTCTATTCTATATCTAAAATCTATCATTATTTGCTATTTTTGTCAATATAGTTTTTACGTACATTTGCTCATAAAGTCCTCACGTCTCCTCATTAAAAATCGTGCCGGAGCTTTGAACAAGCTCCGGCCTTCTCTTATTCTTCCGCCTGCTTCTGCACCGGCATTTCGCATTCCTTCGCAGGCGCATTTTCGTGGGATATGCTTTTCTCCCCCGCCGCGTCATAATTCTCCAAAAAGCTGACCTTCCGGCCTTTGGTCTTATAGGCGATGACCGTATCGAGGCAGACATTTTCCATGCTGCGGAAGATATGCGCCTCCACCTCCGGATTGCTCTTTTTCAGCTCGCGGATGAGCTGCTTGATCTGCTGGCGCTTCGACTTTGCCTCCTCGTTGGGGCGGCAGGTCGTGCAGGTATCGGTGAATTTGCAGGCGCACTGGATAAAATGCAGATCATTCGCGTCGCGCCACGCCTTGATATCGTCCTCGCGGATCAGGTAGAGCGGTCGGATCAGCTCCATGCCCTCAAAATTCGTGCTGTGGAGCTTCGGCATCATGGTCTGGATCTGCGCGCCCCAGAGCATCCCCATCAAAATGGTCTCGATCACGTCGTCGTAATGATGCCCCAACGCGATCTTGTTGCAGCCGAGCTTCTTCGCGTAGCTGTAGAGATAGCCCCGCCGCATCCGCGCGCAGAGATAGCACGGCGATTTTTCCACGTTGTAGACCGAGTCAAAAATGTCGGATTCAAAGATCTCGACCGGGATATGGAGTCGCCGCGCGTTTTCCTCGATGATCTGGCGGTTGGCCGGACTGTAGCCCGGGTCCATCACGACAAAGCGCAGCTCAAACGGGAATTTATTGTGCAGCTTCAATTCCTGAAAAAGCTTCGCCATCAGCATGGAGTCCTTACCGCCGGAGATGCAGACCGCGATGCGGTCGCCCGGCTGCACCAGCTCATACTGCCGGACGGCCTTGGTGAAATTGCACCAGATCTTTTCCCGGAAGCGCTTGCGCAGACTCGTTTCCACGCGGCTGCAAAGCTCGTCGGCATTCTGCTTTTCCATTTGCCGCCGCAGCCATGCGAGATATCCGCCCGCGAGGCTGTAAGCCTCGTAGCCCAGCGCCTCCAGAGCTTCCGCCGCGTCAAGGCTGAACTGTCCGCGCGCGCAGACCAGCACCAGCCTGCGGCCGTCATTTTCCGGCGGGTCTACGCACAGGCGCTCCGCATCGATGTGCTCCGCGCCGGGGATCGTCCCGTAATTCAGGCTCTCTGCGCTGCGCATATCGATCAGCCGGTAGCTTCCCTGCTCCCATTTTTCCAGTTCCTGCACGCTGACTTCCATGTGGCTTTCCTCGCTTTGTCAGTCTTCACTGCTTTTGCACCCATTTTATCCGCGCCGTGCGCGTTTGTCAACGCCGGAAGCGGCGCATATCTTTCAGGCGCTTGCAGCAAAAGCGCCTGAAGAAAAATCCTTCAGGCGCTCTGCATATTCTCAGTTGAAGCTTCCCAGCTGCTTTCCGGAGAGGACGTGGAAGTGGATGTGCTTCACCGTTTGTCCGGCCAGTTCGCCGACGTTTGTCACGACGCGATAGCCGTCCGCAAAGCCCATTTCCTTCGCCAGTTTGGCGATCACGGCATAAATGTGGCCGATCAGCGCCGCATTTTCCTCCGTCACCTCCGCCGCGGAGGCGAAATGTGCCTTCGGCACGACAAGGAAATGCACCGGCGCCAGCGGCGCAATGTCCTTGAACGCGAGGCATTTGTCGTCCTCATAGACCTTCTGGCTCGGGATCTCTCCCGCAATGATCTTACAAAACAGGCAGTCTGTCATAGCCGCTTCCTCCTTACTGCACCTTTTCCGCAACAAAATCGTCCACAGCCGCCAGCGCATCGTCTACCTTCAGCAGATTCGTGCCGCCGCCCATGGCGCTGTCGGGCTTGCCGCCGCCCTTGCCGCCGACGATGGGCGCGATGGCCTTGATGATGTCTCCGGCCTTGACGCCCTTTGCGATCGCGTCCTTGCCGCAGACCGCCAGCAGCGTGATCTTCTCGCCGTTCACCGCGCTGAGCACCGCGACAATGCCGCTGTCCTTATCGCGCAGGAAGTCGCCCATCCGGCGCAGGTCGGCTGCGTCCGCAGCGCCGCGGTTTGTCGTGAGCACGCGAAGCCCGCCGATGTTCTTTGCCGAGAAGAGGAACTGATCGACCTCGCCCGCAAACAGGCGGTCCTTCATTTTTTCAATGGTCTGGTGCAGCTCGCGGATCTCGCGCATCGAGGCCTCAGCCTTTGCAAACAGCTCCGCAGGCGTCGTCTTGAGCGTCTCCGCCACGCGCAGGAGCTTCTGGTTCATTTCGTCCGTCATTTCGAGACAAACCTTTCCGGTGACCGCCTCAATACGGCGCACGCCGGATGCGACCGAGGACTCGCCCACGATCCGGAACGGGCCGACCTTCGCGGTGTTATCCAGATGCGTACCGCCGCAAAGCTCCATGGAAACGGTTCGGTTCTCGTCGCCCATGGTGACCACGCGCACAACGTCGCCGTACTTCTCACCGAAGAGCGCCGTCGCACCGCGCTTCCTGGCCTCCTCGATCGGAAGCTCCTCCGTCACGACGGGATAGCCGTCGAGAATATATTCAGACATCAGGCGGCTGATTTTCGTCAGCTCCTCGGGCTTGACCGCCTCGAAGTGCGTAAAGTCGAAGCGCAGCCGGTCCGGCTCGACCAGAGAGCCTGCCTGATGCACATGGTCGCCCAGCACCTCTTCCAGAGCGCTCTGGAGCAGATGCGTCGCGGTGTGCGCACGGCGGACACCCTTCCGGCGCTCCTCATCGATGCGGACGGTGCAGACATCGCCCGTCTTCATCTCGCCGCTGACCACGCGGCCATAGTGCAGGAATTTGCCGCCCTTGTTCTTCTGAACGTCGGTGACGACGAATTTGCCGTCCGGCCCTTCGATATAGCCATGGTCGCCGACCTGACCGCCCATTTCGGCGTACATGGTCGTCTTATCCAGCACGATCAGCGCGTCCGTCCCCTCGCTGACAGCGCCCTGAAGCTCGTCCTCCGCGACGATGGCGAGGATCTTGCCCTCCGCAGCGCCGCTTTCATAGCCGACGAACTGCGTCGCGGGCATCTCCTTGCCGAACTCCACGCCGGCCCAGCCGAGGTCGCCCAGCGCCTTTCTGGCCTCTCTCGCGCGGGATTTCTGCTCCTGCATCAGCTGCTTGAACGCCTCCGCATCCACGTCCATGCCTTCCTCGTGAACCATTTCCTCGGTCAGGTCGAACGGGAAGCCGTAGGTGTCATAGAGCTTGAAGGCGTCCGCGCCGGAGAAAACGGTCTCGCCCTTCTGCTTGTGGCCCTCGAGCATGTCGCTGAAGATCTTCATGCCGCCGTCGATGGTCTTGGCGAAGTTCTCCTCCTCCGTGCGCACAACGCGGGTGATATACGCCTGCTTTTCGCGCAGCTCCGGATACTGGCACTCGTTCTCATGGATAACGGTATCGATCACGTCGTACAGGAACGGATGGTTGACGCCGAGAAGCTTTCCGTGACGCGCCGCGCGCCGCAGAAGCCGCCGCAGCACATAGCCGCGTCCCTCGTTCGAGGGCAGCACGCCGTCGCAGATCATGAACGTGGCGCTGCGGATATGGTCGGTGATGACGCGCAGGGAAACGTCCGTCTTTGCGGATTCCTCATAGTGCGCGCCGGTGATCTCCGAGACCTTGTTGGTAATGTTCATCACCGTATCCACATCGAACAGCGAGGCCACGTTCTGGCACACGCAGGCAAGGCGCTCCAGGCCCATGCCGGTGTCGATGTTCTTCTGCTTCAGCTCGGTATAATTGCCGTGGCCATCATTATTGAACTGCGAGAACACGATGTTCCAGACCTCGACGTAGCGGTCGCAGTCGCAGCCGACGGTGCAGCCGGGTTTGCCGCAGCCGTACTGCTCGCCGCGGTCATAATAAATTTCGGAGCAGGGACCGCACGGGCCGGAGCCGTGCTCCCAGAAATTGTCCTCCTTGCCGAAGCGGAAGATATGGCTCTCGGGAATGCCGACCACATCGCGCCAGATGGCGAAGGCCTCGTCGTCGGCGGGCGTCGTCTCATTGCCTGCAAAGACCGACGGATACAGCCGATCCGGCTCAAGGTCGACCCACTCGGGGCTGGTCAGGAATTCCCACGCCCAGGGAATGGCTTCCTTCTTGAAATAATCGCCGAACGAGAAGTTGCCGAGCATCTCAAAATAGGTGCCGTGGCGCGCCGTCTTGCCGACGTTTTCGATGTCGCCGGTACGGATGCACTTCTGGCAGGTCGTGACGCGGTGGCGCGGCGGCTCCTCCTCACCGGTGAACCACGGCTTCATCGGCGTCATACCGGCGTTGATGAGCAGGATGGATTTGTCGTTGCGCGGGATCAGCGAAAAGCTGGGCAGGCGCAGATGTCCCTTGCTCTCAAAGAAGCGCAGGTACATTTCACGCAGCTCGTTGAGTCCGTAAGCTTTGTGTGCCATAGTAGATTCTCCTTCTATCTCCAATAATTTCTTTCGTGTGCAAAAAAAGAAACCCCGCCTCCATCATAGGGGCGAAGCTTGCTTCACGGTACCACCCTAATTGCGCCCGAAGGCGCTTCTCAGCTGCTCTATAACGGGAGGACCCGCTCCGTTCCTCACGGAGACGCTCCAAAGCGGCTGCCGAAGGCTCCTGCCGAAGGGCTTCCACCGTCCCCTTCTCTCTGTTGGCGCTGCCAGCGGCTCTCTTTTTCATCGCGTTTTCTGTATTTCCTGCTTATTTTAGCACATTTTATCCCGTTGTCAACGGTTTTTTCTCCTCCGGCATCACCGGCTGCATATTTTCGTCGAGCTTCATCCGCCACCGGAGCGCTCCGTCCAGCTCCTCGAGCGTACAGAAGCAGAACAGCGGCATCAGCGGAAATTCCCGCCCCGGCTCATAATCCATGTCCAGCTCCGCGCCGTCCTCCGTCCGCCGCAGCCGCGCGTTTTCCACCGGGCAGTCCAGAATCCGCCCGGAGAACGGCTCCCACACCGCCCCCGCCGTCTGCTCCGGCTCCGCAGCAGCCTCCGCCGCTTCCTTTTCCGCCGGACGCTCCGGCGCTGCCGGCTCTGTGTCCGGACTGGTCGTGACGCGCGTCTGCGGCGTAAAGGAAAACGCATCCGCCGCGAGCCGCCGCTCCAGCCGCAGCGCGCCGTCCTCCGGCATCAGAACGCCGAGGCGCACGTTCTTCTCTCCGTCGTGCGCGTACAGGCGGACGATGCGCTCCGTCTCCATGCGGCACTCCGCCGCAATATGCCAGTAAAGCCCCCGCCTTTCCGCCGAAGCGCTCCCCACGGCCGCGCCGCGGTCAAAAACCGTATATTCCACATCAAATAGCCTCCCGCATAAGCTGGTAAAAGCCTATGCGGAAGGCCGTGCGTTCATGCTGATATGCTTCCTGCGGCAGCGCCGCCTGTGGTCATCCCTGAAGTCCGAAGCTTACCGCGATGGCGGAGTCCACCTGATTCATGAGCCCCTCATCCACATGGCCCATATGCTCCCGCAGACGCCGTTTGTCGATGGTGCGGATCTGCTCGAGCAGCACCACCGAGTCCTTGGTAAGTCCCACGTCATGCCCGGCAAGGGAGATATGCGTCGGCAGACGGGCCTTGCCGGTCTGGCTGGTGATCGCAGCGGCGATCACCGTCGGAGAATGTCTGTTTCCGGTATCGTTCTGTACGATCAAAACGGGTCTTGTGCCGCCCTGCTCGCTGCCGACGACCGGGCTGAGATCGGCGTAGAAGATATCGCCTCGTTTCACGTTGGTATCCATTCGCTTCACACTCCGCGGAAATAAAGTAGGAATGCCGGAGGCCGGTTCGGCTCCGGCGGGTCTACCGTTATTCTCCCACGCGGGCGCTGAAATTATACGCCGCAAGGCTCTCAAGCCATACTATGCCGGTTTTGTCGAATGTGCGCAGGCGCTCAGACGATATATTGCAGAATTTCCTGCTCCCGTCCGTCCTGCATGTAGATGCGCGGGATGCGTTTGCTGATGCCGCAGAGGATTTCGTAGCTGATCGTCCCTGCCTGCTGCGCGATGCGCTCACACGGCAGGAGCGTCCCGTCCGTGTCATAGCCGAACAGCGCCGCTTCGTCTCCCACCCGGATCCCCGGGATCTCCGACACGTCCACCATGCACATATCCATACAGATACGGCCCACCGAGCGCGCCATTTTTCCCCGGATGCGGAAGCTCACCTTCCCGGAGAGGCCGCGCAAAAGCCCGTCGGCATAGCCGATGGGCAGCACGGCCACCCGCATATCTCTTTCCGCCGTATAGGTGCGTCCGTAGCTGATCGAAGTTCCCGCCGGGATCTCGCGCAGCTGCGCGACCGTCGTGCGCACCGTCATCAGCGGCCGCAGATCCAGAATGCCCTCCGCATCCTCTGACGGTGCATGGCCGTAGGTCGCAATTCCCGGCCGCACCATATCGAGCGCAAGCTCCGGGTACAGGATCGTCGCGCCGGAGCTTGCGCAGTGCCGCAGCTCCGGCCGGATGCCGTGCGCGGCCAGCGCATCCAGCATCGCCGTGAAGCGCGCGTACTGCGTTCTTGTAAACGCCTCGTCCTCCGGGGCCTTGCTGTCGGCTACGCAGAAATGCGTGAACACGCCCTCCACATGCAGATGCGGCAGCCCGCAGACCTCCAGCAGCTCCGGAAGCGTTCTTTCATGGTCGTAGGCAAAAAAGCCGATGCGCGTCATGCCCGTGTCCAGCTTCAGATGCACGTTCAGGATGTAATTTGTCCCGGCAAGCGCCGTATCCAGCTCCTTCGCGTATTCGAGCGAATGCACCTCCTGCGTGATGTCCATGAACACCATCGTGTCCGCAAAGCTTGCGGGGGTGTAGCCGAGAATGAGCATCGGCGCGCGGACGCCGCCGCGCCGAAGCTGAATGGCCTCCTCGAGGTTGGAAACCGCCAGATACTCCGCGCCCAGCTCGCACAGCGCGTGGCTCAGCGGCACCGCGCCGTGGCCGTAGGCGTCAGCCTTCATGACGCCGAGAAACCGGCAGCCCTCGGGAATGTGATTTTTGATCGCGCGGTAATTGTGCTCCAGATTATCCAGAGACACCTCCGCCCAGGTTCTTTTCAGTGTTTTCATTGTTGCCTCGATTCATGGCAAACGCGCTGATCTCTGCGGTCAGGAGCGTCTGCCCTTGATAGGATATTTCGCAGCGGCACGGCTGTCCGCTCTGCGTGTCCAGCCATGTGTCCACTGCCAGCTCTTCTTCCCCATACCCCTCCAGACAGGTCATCCGGAGCAGGCCGTTCTCCATTCCGCAGGCGGAAATATAGCCCTCGTACCAGCTGCTGCCCAGAAGATACGGCAGCGCCATCGGCGCAAGGCGTCCGCCGGCGAGACTTTCAAATCCGACCGCCGTGTCCTCATAGACGACGCGTGCGCCGTCTGCGGAGACCTCCGCCCGGATGCCCTCCAGCGTCTGCGGCGCGGTCAGCGTCAGTGCGGCCCCGCCGTCTGGAGACCATGTGCAGTCCATCGTAAACCGGTATACCTGTTCGCCGTAGTCCGCCGTGACCTCCGCCGTAAAGGCACAGCCGCCGCTTTGCAGCAGCGCCGTCCGAAAATCAAGTGCACGCTGCATCTCCGAGTCCTCCCGCGCACAGCCGCAGAGCAGCCAGAGCGCGGACGCCAGAAGCAGAGAAAGAATTTTTTTGCCGTACAAAAACGACCACCCGCTCATCTCAAGAGTCGCGGAAGCCTCGTCAGAAGGTCGCCGGGCGCCATGCCGTACTCGCCGATCTCGGCCGCGGCCAGATCACCCGCCGAGCCGTGAAGCCACGCCGCGCAGGCCGCCGCCTCCAGCGGCATCACGCCCTGCCCGAGCAGCGACACGATCACGCCGGAGAGCACGTCGCCCGAGCCGCCGGTCGCCATGCCGGGATTTCCGACCACGCTCAGATAGATGTTCCAGCCGTCGGTTATGATTGTCCGGTGTCCCTTCAGAAGGAGGATACATCCCGTCCCGTTTGCAAAGTCGGTCGCCTCACGCACACGATCCTGCGCCATCGGATCCCCGCCCAGCCGAAGAAATTCTCCGTCGTGCGGTGTCACGATCACGGGACAGGCTGCTCCGCGCAGTACATCTATATGTCCCTCGAGCGCGTTTATGCCGTCCGCGTCCAGCACCAGCGGCTTATGACAGAAGCCGAGCAGCCAGCGCACGAGCGCCGTGATCTCCTCCGACCGGCCAAGGCCCGGCCCGAGCAGCACTGCGTCCATGTGCTCCATCCGCCGCTCGATCTCCGGCCTTGCCGCGAGGCTGAGCCGCCCGTCCGCATCGCACGGAAGCGGAAAAACGACCGGCCCGAGGCACCGGGACGCGCAGATCGGATAGACGCTTTCCGGCACGCCGAGATAGACGAGTCCGCTGCCCGTCCGCACCGCCGCCTTCGCGGCGAGGATCGCGGAGCCGGTGAGTCCCGTGCTTCCGCACAGGAGCAGGATCTTTCCGTAATCGCCCTTATGGGAATTGCGCGCCCGCACCGGCAGAACTGTCTTTACCAGCTCCGGCCCGACGTACTGTGCCAGCCATGCCGCTCTTGCCATCGGAATCCCTCCCGCCGTTTTTTCTTCATTATAATGCGTTTTTCCGGGAACGTCAAATTTATTCTTGCGAAACCGACTGGAATGTGTTATGATGGCTCCAATAGTTGAAATGCAATGACCGAGTCGTCTGACACCGGTTCGCGGCCGCAGAGAGGACGGGGCGCTGGAAGCCGTCCGCCGCAGGTGAAGGGCTTTCCCTCGTGAGCAGCAGCCTGAACGGCCTGTCCGGCTCCCGGACGCGGCTGGAGTAGGGTGTGCCGGGCCGCTCCGTTAACGGCGAAACAGGTCTCTGGCCTGAAAGTGCGCCGCAAGGCGAATGCGGGTGGTACCGCGGAAGCATGTCTTTCGTCCCCAAGGAGGGCGGGAGGCATATTTTTTTCCCGCGCTCTGTCTGTTTTCCGTTCCGTAATTTCATTCAAAAGGAGAATTTCATTTTATGAAAGAGCAGCTTGAGAAGATCCGGCAGGAGGCGCTCGACGCGCTCAATGCCGTTGGCGATTCCAACGAGTTGGAATCGCTGCGCGTGCGTTTTCTTGGCAAAAAGGGTGAGCTGACCGCCGTTCTGAAAACGATGGGCAAGCTCTCTGCCGAGGAGCGCCCCGTCATGGGCCAGATGGCCAACAACGTCCGCGCCGCCATCGAGGAAAAGCTCGAGGAGGCAAAAACCACGCTCAAGGCGAAGGCGCTCGAGCAGAAGCTCGAGGCCGAGGCCATCGATGTGACCATTCCCGGCAAGTCCGTGGAGCTCGGCCACCGCCACCCGATGAACATCGCGCTCGACGAGGCGAAGGACCTGTTCATCTCCATGGGCTTCAAAATTCTTGACGGCCCGGAGGTCGAGCTTGCCGATTATAACTTCACGAAGCTGAACATTGCGGAAAATCATCCCTCCCGCGACCGCAGCGACACATTCTACATCACAGACGATGAAAAGGTCCTGCTCCGCACACAGACCAGCCCCATGCAGATCCGCGCCATGGAGGCCATCGGCCAGCCGCCGATCCGCATTCTGGCTCCGGGCCGCGTCTACCGTAAGGACGAGGTGGACGCCACGCATTCTCCGATGTTCCACCAGATCGAGGGTCTGGTCATCGACAAGGGCGTCACCATGGCCGACCTCAAGGGCACGCTGGAAACGCTCATCAAGGCCATGTACGGTGCGGATTCCGTCATTCGCTTCCGCCCGCACCACTTCCCCTTCACTGAGCCGAGCTGCGAGGTCGACGTGCAGTGCTTCAAGTGCCACGGCGAGGGCTGCCCGACCTGCAAGGGCGAGGGCTGGATTGAGCTGCTGGGCGCCGGTATGGTGCATCCGAAGGTGCTCGAGGGCTGCGGCATCGACCCGAGCATCTATTCCGGCTTCGCCTTCGGCATCGGCCTGGAGCGCATGGCCATGCGCCGTTTCCAGATCAGCGACCTGCGCATGATCTTCGAAAACGACATCCGCTTCCTGTCGCAGTTCTGAGAAGGAGGATCACACAATGAATATTTCGAGAAAATGGCTCCGTGAGTTCGTTGACATTCAGGCCACGGATAAGGAATATGACGAGACCATGACCATCGCCGGTCAGAAGGTCGAAACCACCACCCGCATGGACGCGGAGATCCAGAACGTCGTCGTCGGCAAGGTGCTTTCCATGAAGCGCCACGAAAACTCCGACCACATGTGGGTCTGCATGGTCGATGTGGGCAAAGACGAGCCGCTTCAGATTGTCACCGGCGCGCAGAACGTCCATGAGGGCGATCTGGTTCCCGCCGCGCTCCATAACTCCCACCTGCCCGGCGGCATTCACATCACGAAGGGCAAGCTTCGCGGCGTGGAGTCGAACGGCATGCTCTGCTCCTATAAGGAGCTGGGCCTTACCGAGCACGACTGCCCGGAGGCCTATGCCGACGGCATCTGGATCTTGAACGACGAGAGCTGCACCGTCGGTCAGGACATCAACGAGGTCATCGGAAACGACGATTCCATCGTGGAATTCGAGATCACCAACAACCGTCCCGACTGCTACAGCCTGATCGGTCTGGCGCGCGAGACCGCAGCCGCCTTCAACGTCCCCATGAAGCACCATGAGCCGGTCGTCAAGGGCGGCGCGGAGGGCGACCTCACGGCGCTTCTGGACGTAGATGTGCAGTCCGAGGATCTGTGCCTGCGCTACACCGCGAGAATGGTGCGCAACGTCAAGATCGCGCCGTCCCCCAAGTGGATGCGCCAGCGCCTGCGCAGCGCCGGTATCCGTCCGATCAACAACATCGTCGATATCACCAACTACGTCATGGTCGAATACGGCCAGCCGATGCATGCCTTTGACTACCGCTATGTAAGCGGCGGCAAGATCGTCGTCCGCCGCGCAGGCGAGGATAAGACGCTCACCACGCTTGACGGAAATGTCCGCAGTCTCCAGCCCGATATGCTCGTCATCGCCGACGAGACGAAGCCCGTCGGCCTTGCCGGTATCATGGGCGGTGAAAACAGCGAGATCGTGGACGACACCGTGGATGTCGTTTTTGAGTCTGCAAACTTCCTCGGCGCCTCCATCCGCAAGACGGCGCTGGCGCTCGGTATGCGCACCGACGCATCGGCCAAGTTCGAAAAGGACATCGACCCGATGCTGACGCTTCCCGCCGTCAATCGCGCCTGCGAGCTGGTCGAGCTGCTGGGCGCGGGCGAGGTCATGGACGGCGTGATCGACGTTCTGAACTACGTTCCCGAGACGGTAACGCTCCCGCTGGAGCCGGAGCGCATCAACGCCCTGCTCGGCACGGACATTTCCCGCGAGGATATGATCGAGTATCTGCGCCGCGAGGAAGTTCCGGTCGTGGACGGCATGATCCAGGTCCCGTCGTGGCGTCCGGATCTGCGCTGCATGGCCGATATCGCGGAAGAGGTCGCGCGCTACTACGGCTACAACCGCATTGAGACCACGCTGATGCGCGGCGCGACCACGCTCGGCGGCTATACGGAGGCCGAGGCTCTGGAAAACAGGGCTTGTGCCATCGCGCGCAGCCTCGGCTACAGCGAGATCATCACCTATTCCTTCGTCTCCCCCACCGTCTTTGACAACATCCGCCTGCCGGAGGACACGCCGCTGCGCAATGCCATCCGCATCATCAATCCGCTTGGCGAGGATACCTCCATCATGCGCACCGTCATTCTTCCCTCGATGCTGGATATCCTTGCCCGCAACTACGCCTACAAAAACAAGGGCGTCAAGCTCTATGAGCTGGGCCGCATCTATCTGCCGGTCGAGGGCCATGATCTTCCCGACGAGCCGAAGCGCCTGATCTTCGGCACCTATGGCGAGCATGAGGACTTCTTCAGCATGAAGGGCGAGATCGACGCGCTGCTGGCCTCGCTCAACATCCCCGCCGCGACCTATGTACGCAACACCGAGAATCCCAGCTACCATCCCGGCCGCTGCGCCGAGCTGCGCATCGACGGCAAAAAGGTCGGCGTGATCGGTCAGATCCATCCGCTGGTCGCGGAGACCTACGGCATCGGCGCGGAGGTCTACGCCGCAGAGCTGGACTTCACCCTGCTCCAGAGCATGGCGGGCGGTGAGCGCGTGTTCCATCCGCTGCCAAAGTTCCCCGCCGTCACGCGCGATCTGGCGCTCGTCTGCGACGAAAGCCTCACCGTCGGCGAGCTGGAGAGCTGCATCACCGCCGCCGCAGGCAAGCTCCTGCGGAAGATCAACCTCTTCGATATCTACCGCGGCGTCGGCATCGAGCCGGGCAAGAAGAGCGTCGCATTCAGTCTGGAGCTTCGCGCCGACGACCGGACGCTCACGGACGAGGATTCCGTCGGCGTCGTGAACAAGGTGCTTGAAAAGCTCGAAGCCGAGCTGCACGTCAAGCTCCGCTGAGTCTTTCCGGTATAGCTTCCCTGCTTTCTCCCTATAATTCTCTGCGGAGGCGCGTCCGCCGCCATGCGGGTGCGCCTCCGAAACCGCCGGTTTCCTGCAACATTTTGTGGTTTTTAAGAACTTGTAACACAAATGAAATGTTCAGGTCATTTACAACCGCGCGAGAATATATTATGATAGGGGCAAGCTATTGACAAGGGAGGGTAACCGTATGGAGGATAATACCATCAAGTTTGTGGTGCCGGACGACGCAGCCGGAGAAATGAAGGCCATTCTGACCGCAGTCTACAGCGCTTTGAGTGAGAAGGGCTACAACCCGATCAATCAGATCGTCGGTTACCTGCTGTCCGAGGATCCGACCTATATCACAAACTACAACAACGCTCGCAGCCTTATCTGCAAACTGGATCGGGATGAGCTTCTTCAGGAGCTGGTCCGTCATTACCTGTTTGACTGAGGATCCCTGCAACATCAGGCGGCTTGCTTCGCTCAAGCCGCCTGAATTTTCTGTTTTCCGTTCTCTGCATCCATAATTTCATAATTTCCCGTGCCAAACATCCAAATTCACGCATTTCCCCTGTCCCGGCATCGGATCAAATCGTAATTCGTTTTACTTTGTCACAATTTTGTAATTATTGTTGACATTAATTTTGAAATGTGTTACAATTTGATTACATTCTTTCAGGAGGTTCTTATGGCAGAAGAAAAAGACCTTCTCATGTATAAGGGTTTTCCCCTTATGAGAAAGGATTCCATCGTGTATTACGGCTCCATGGCAGATTCCCACATCGTCATGCTTCAGATCCTGGAAACGGAAAAGAAGGGCGATACGGACATTGCGACGAAGGTCTCCGTTGAGCTTCAGCTCACCGACCCGTCGATCCGCGCCAAGGACCGCATTGTAAAAAAGAGCGTAAAGGACGGCTTCTACACAGCTCTGGATGTTGGCTGTGTGTGGCTCAAGCGGGCGCTGGCTGCAAAGTAAACCGGCTCCGTTAAACGGTACGATCTGCCGGCGATCCTTCGCCGGCAGCGCCGTTTTCATTGGCACGGAGGTTTATCATGAAAAGAGAGAGAACGCTTCCCGGAAAAACACTCCGGGTCCTGACGGCGCTGCTTTTGATCTGCGCCACCCTGACGGCTATGACGCTTCCCGCGTTTGCCATCGAGCTGAAAACCGGCATCGGCATTGTAGAAACGAGCGGACTTCGTCTGCGCGCCAAGCCGAACACCGACTGTGAGATCCTCGCCAACGCCTCCTACGGCGACAGCGTGGTTATCATCCGCGACGCCGGCGACTTCTATCTGGTCGATTACAATTTGCAGATCGGCTACATGGCCAAGCAGTACATCACCTTCAAGGAGCGTGAGAACATCGAGCTTGGCTACGCCAATGTGATCGATTCCGCCGTCAACATGCGCTCCGCTCCGTCGTCCGACGGCGAGCTTCTCGCGCAGCTGACGCCGGGCGATCAGCCCTATATCATCGGCTTCAACTGCGGCTGGTATAAGGTCACCTTCGGCGGCGACACCGGCTATATCCGCAGTGACCTGCTCGAGCTGACGCAGGCCCCGGTCGGGAACTCCGGCGGCAGCATGGTCGAGGTCGTCAGTCTCGGCCAGCAGGTCGTTGACCTTGCGCAGAACTACCTCGGCTATCCCTACGTCTGGGGCGGCTCGACGCCCAGCGGCGGCTTTGACTGCTCCGGCTTCGTCAAATACGTCTATGCGCAGATGGGCTATACGCTCAACCGCGTCGCAGCCGATCAGATGCTCAACGGCTCCGCTGTCACCGACCTCGAGCTTGGCGATCTGGTGTTCTTCAACAATACATACACCACCGGAGCCGCCGCGAGCCACGTCGGCATCTACATCGGCGACAACCAGTTCATCCACGCGGCCGACGGCGGCGTCAAGATCACCTCGCTCTCCAACACATACTACTCCAGCCGCTATGTCGGCGCGCGGCGCATTCTCTGAGCATCTGCTTCAAAAATTTTTCTCCGCAGTGTATAAGAATTCCGGAAGCCGCACAGAATATCTGTGCGACTTCTTTTTCATTTTTTCCATTCCTCTTGGCCGCAGGCTTTTCCGCCTGCGGTTATTTTTTTCATTTTTCCGCATACTAAGTCCAAAAACTACAGACAGGAGCGATGGACTTGGACACTCTTCACAAGGGCCGGCAGACCATTGTATTCGACCGCCATCCGGTCATTCTGGCGCACAGCGCCATTGCGGGCAAAAAGGAAAGCGAGGGGCCTCTTGCGGGATTCTTTGACCACACGGAGACGGATACACGCTTCGGCCAGAAAACATGGGAAAAGGCAGAGACGCGCCTACAGGAGCTTGCGCTCGACACAGCACGCAGCAAGGCGCAGCTTCAATACAGCGATCTGGACGTGCTTTTCGCCGGAGATCTGCTGAATCAATGCATCAGCTCCGCTTTTGCCATCCGGGACACGCGCATCCCCTTCCTCGGGCTTTACGGCGCCTGCTCCACCATGGCCGAATCCCTGACGCTGGCGGCGGCAGCCGTCAACGCCGGCTATGCCGTGCGGGCCGCTGCACTCACCTCCTCCCACTTCGCCACGGCGGAGCGGCAGTACCGCTTTCCGCTTGGCTACGGCGGCCAGCGGACGCCGACGGCGCAGTGGACAGTCACCGGCTCCGGCTGCTGCATCGTCGCATCCAACGGTCGCGGGCCATATCTCAACTGCGCCACCATCGGCAGGATCGAGGACTACGGCATCAAGGACGCCAACAATATGGGCGCGGCCATGGCTCCCGCCGCCTATTCGACGCTGCGCGCCCACTTTGCGGACACCGGCCTGCGGCCGCAGGACTATGACCTGATCGTCACCGGCGACCTCGGCACGCTCGGCAGCACCATCGTCACCGACCTGTTCCAGCGTGACGGCGTGGAATTCGGCGCAAACTACCGCGACTGCGGCGTTCTCATCTACGATCTCAAGCGGCAGGATGTCCACGCAGGCGGCTCCGGCTGCGGCTGCGGCGCGTCGGTGCTCTGCGGATACCTGCTGCGGCAGCTCCGTGAAAAAAAGATCAACAGCCTGCTCTTCTGCGCCACCGGCGCGCTGATGTCGCCGGTCTCCACCTGGCAGGGCGAGTCCATTCCCGCCATCTGCCACGCAATTTCGATCTCGAACGAAAGAAGGTGATCATATGGAATATCTCAAGGCGTTTCTGGTCGGCGGGCTGCTCTGCCTCATCGGCCAGCTGCTCATCGACACGACCAAACTCACCCCCGCGCGCATTCTGACCGCCTACGTCGTTGCGGGCGTTGTTCTCGGCGGCGTGGGCGTCTATCAGTATCTCGTGGATTTCGGCGGTGCAGGTGCGACCGTCCCGCTGACCGGCTTCGGCTATAACCTCGCCAAGGGCGTGCGCGAGGCCGTGGACAGCGAAGGGCTGCTCGGCGCGCTGCTCGGAGGCTTTCGGGCCGCAGCCGCCGGCGTCGCCGCCGCCGTCTTTTTCGGCTTTCTGGCAGCACTGCTTTTCAAGCCGAAGGATAAATGCTGAAAAATCGGGCATACTGATCCTGCGGCAGCGCCGCAGAATCGTTGACAGGGCCGCATTGTGCGCTCCTGTCGGTTGACGCAATTGTACTTGGAGGCATCAGAATGAACACCCAAAACAACCAGAATCAGAATCAAAACCAGAACCAGAACCAGAATCAGAACCGTACCCAGAACAACGTCCCGGAGCGTGAAAACCGCTCCAGCCGTCAGAACAGCAAGCAGAACAAGCAGAACTGCAAATGAACGACATGCCCGGCGGATGGAATCCATCCGCCGGGCACGATCTTTATCTCCTTCAAAAACGGGCAGCCGCTCACAGGCCGATCGGAGAAGCTTTGCGCGATCCTTCTGCGTCCTACATCTCCGGCCGGAAAAGCGCAGGCTCCTCCGCCTCCATCTGGATGCAGTACGGCAGGCGCTCCCGCTCCAGATGGTCCTTCAAAATATTACCGGACTCACGCAGAACGATTTTCTGCTCCAGCTGTACATGGCGCGGATACGCCTGCCCCTGGAGCATCGCCATCAGCATATCAAAGGCTTCGTCGGCAAGCTGCTCCGGATCCTGACGGACGGTAGACAGCTTCGGTGTGGTGAGCACGGCGTGGCTCGTATCGTCAAAGCCGAACACCTGGATCTCCTCCGGGATGCGGACGCCCTTTCGGGTCGCGGAATAGACCACCGCCTGCGCGATCGCGTCATGCTCACACAGAACGACCTGCGGCCATTTGTCCCGCGGCGTCGCCTCCAAAAAATCTGTAAACCGGTCAAACTGCTTGTTCCAGCGGAAATACTTCGACTCCTTCAGGTCGAGCGCGATCAGCAGCTTATCCGGGTCAAGTCCCTCATCGAGCATTCCCTGTACATAGCCGCGATGGCGCTGCTCCGTGCTGTCCTGACGGCGGATGCTGGTGCAGACATAGCTGATCCGAGTCACATCGTCCGCCGCAAAGCAGTGCACCAATCGGCGCATCGTCGTGTAGTTGTTATACTCCACGTTCGCAAATTCCGGCGAATACTGATCGCAGAGCACGACCTGCAGCCCCCGGTCAGACGCTCTTTTCAGATCGCTTTCCAGGACTGCCGTGCCCATTGCGATCACACCTTCCGCCTGATGCTCGATCAGTGTGGCGATATTTTTGGCGTTCAGCTCGCTGTCCCAGTGGCCGCACATCATTGTCAGCAGATAGCCCTTTTCCTGTGCGCGCACCAGAAGGCGCTCATAGGCGATGGAATAGAATAGGCTGGTCATGTCCTGCATCAGAAGGCCGATCACATTGGTGTGCTTTTTGCGCAGCGAGCGCGCCGTGACATTCGGATAATACTGCAAAGCCTCCACCGCCGCCAGCACACGCTCTCTGGTCTCGTTGGAGATCGAGGCGGTCGCGTTGAGCACATGCGACACCGTGGATGCGGATACCCCCGCCGCGCGCGCGACATCCTGAATGGTGGCGCGCTTGCTTGCCAGAGGCTCTTGCGGCTGTAACGACATAACTTTTACTCCACTTTCCCTTTGATTGGAACCATTATAACGGTTTTCTTCTGCTTTTTCAATCATTTTACAACCATTTCCTCGATTTTGCGGAGAAAACGCGGCGCATGGCCTTTGCTCCGGACCATGCGCCGCCATATGACCCGTAGGATCAGTCTCTCTTCAGAGCGCCGCTTCTGACCGAGTCCACAAAGACCGCCAGCAGCAGGATGCCGCCGCGCATGACCTTCTGCCAGTAGACCTGGACATTCAGCATGGTCATGCCGTTGAAGAGCACGCTGAGGATGGTAATGCCGATCAGGGTGCCAACCATCTTACCCTTGCCGCCAGCCAGCGCCAGACCGCCGAGTGTGACCGCCGCGATACAGTCCATATCGCTGCCTTCACCGGCGTTGCACATGGAGGCAGTGTTCTGGCAGGTCATGATGATACCGCCGATCGCCGCGCACAACGAGGAGATCATGTGTGCCTTGTAGCGCATGAAGCTGACGTTGATACCGGCGAGCTGCGCAGCCTTGTGGTTGCCGCCGCAGGCATAGACGTTGCGGCCGAACTTCGTATATTTCATGACGTACCACAAGATCAGATAGATCACTGCCATGATAATCAGGCAGAACGGGATTGCGCCAAAGACCTTGCCGTTGCCGATGAAGTCGAACACCGGGCTTTTCAGGTAGACATACGCGCCGTTGGTCGCAATGTAGCAGAAGCCGCGAAGCACGAACTGCATGCCCATCGTCGCAATCATGGGGCTAATCTTCAGGTTGCAGATCAAAAAGGCGTTGACTGCGCCCAGCGCCACACCGAGCAGCATGACCAAAAGCAGTGTCACATAGTCGTTGCAGCCTGCGTCGTAGAGGATGCCAAGGAACATACCAGCAAGGCCCGCCACGGAGAACTGCGAAACGTCCATGCCGCCGAAAAGCATACAGACCGTCAGGCCGGCGGCCATAGTGCCCTGGATGGATTCATACGAGCCGATGGACATGATGTTCCGCACCGTAAAGAAATACGGATTCAGGCAGGAGAACAGGATCACCATCAGGATCAGCGTAATCAGGGTACTGATATCGCCCTTTAATAATTCGGAAAAATTCAGTTTTTTCTTTTGCAGTATTTGCATATCAGTCAGTCTCTCCTATCGCGTATTTTACCAGACGTTCCTGTGTAAAGTCTGCCTTCTGGACCTCGCCGGTCATTCTGCCCTCGCAGATGACATAGATCCGGTCCGACATGGACATGATCTCCGGAAGCTCGGAGGAGATCATAAGAACAGCCTTGCCCTGTGCGCAGAGCTCGTTGATCAGCATGTATATTTCGGCCTTGGCAGATACGTCAATGCCTCGGGTCGGTTCATTCAGGATAATCAGCTCCGGATCTGTGATCAGGGACTTTGCAACGGCGACCTTCTGCTGGTTGCCGCCGGAAAGGGACTCGATGATCGTTTCCGACTTCGGCGTCTTGACGCGCAGGGTCTTGATCCATTCGTCCGCGATTTTCTTTTCCTTTTTGAGATCCATCTTTCCGTGCTTTGTGAACAGATCCAGATTGGAGATCGTGATGTTTTCCCGGACGGTCAGCGCCAGGAACAGGCCGTCCGTCTTTCTTTCGGCAGGCACATAGGTGATCTTGTGCTTGAGCGCGTTCGCCGGAGATACGGGAACATATTTCTCTCCGTTGATACGCATTTCGGAGGTCTGATGGTACTTCATGCCGACGATGCACGAGGCGATTTCCGACCGGCCCGCGCCCATCAGGCCGAACAGTCCGACGACCTCTCCCTCACGGATGTGGAAGCTGATATCCTTGAGGCGGTTCGTCGTCAGATGCTCAACGGCAAAGACCTCCTTGCCGGGGGTGACGCTGCGCTTGGGATACATGTCGTCGATCTTCCGGCCGACCATGTAGGCGACCAGATCGTCCGTCGTCGTGTCGGCGACCTTGACCTTGGCGATATACTTGCCGTCGCGCATGACCATCGCCGAATCGGCCACGCGGTAGATCTCGCTCATACGGTGCGAGATGTAAACAATGGAGACGCCCTCGTCGCGCATTTTCAGGATCAGCTCGAAGAGGTTGTCGGTCTCCGCGTCGTTGAGCGCGGAGGTCGGCTCGTCCATGACGAGGATCTTTACGTTCTTGGAAACCGCCTTAGCGATCTCCACAAGCTGTTTCTCCGCAACGGAGAGCGTACCGAGGCTTGCCTTCGGATCGACGTTGTTCAATCCGACCCGCTTCAGCAGCGCCTCCGAATCCGCATACAGCTTCTTATAATCGATGGTCTTTGCCGGGCCCTTCGTAGGCAGATTGTTAAGGAACAGGTTTTCCGCCACGCTGATGCCCGGGATGTTGTTGAGCTCCTGATAGACGATGGAGATGCCCATGTCTATGGCTTCCTGCGTGGTGTATCCGCTGATCTGCCGTCCCTCCAGAATGATCTGGCCCTCGTCTGCGTGATAGGCTCCGGACAGAATTTTCATCAGCGTCGATTTGCCAGCGCCGTTTTCGCCGAGAAGCGCCATGACCTCACCCTTCTCCAGTTCGAGGGTGACATGGTCCAGTGCAACAACACCTGGAAATGCCTTGTATATCTCGCGCATTTCGAGAATGTTCATGTTGTGCCCCCTTTGAGATCACTGAAATTTCTTGTGGCTCTCCGGTGTGCAGGCACACCGGAGAACCGGATATGACTTATTCCTCGCCGATCTCCTTCAGATAGTCGTGAATGGTATCCTTGGTAAGCGGCGTAACGACGGCGTTGTAGGTCCTTTCCGTAGAGCCGGCAAAGATCTGCTTTGCGAACTCCACGATGGATGCGCCGTACTGAGACGGATTGAACGCGATGGACGCGACCCAGGGAGACTCATAGCTGGCATCGTCGGCCTGCTTCTTGAGGTCCTCGCGCGCAGCGGGGTCGCCGTTGAAGGAAACGACGGCGCAGTCTGCGGTGCGCTCGAGTGCCTGGATCTGGGAAACGGCTGCGTAGCCGCGGTCGTCGTTGGTAGCGATAAAGACGATGTTGCTGTCATCGGGGTGCGCGGACAGCCAGTCACGGGTCAGGGATGCGGCACGGACGTTGTCGGTACGGGCGTCGAGGCGGACGATGTGATCCTCGTCCACGTTGCCGAGGGCCTCCATGATCGGCTCAACGACGGAATCCTCGCGAACCTTCATGGTCGGAGAGATCGCAGCGGAGGAAAGGAGGACGTACCAGTCGACCTTCTCAAACTTTTCCTGAAGCATAGGGATCGCCGCCTCAGCCAGCTTGTTGCCCGCTACCTGGTTGTTGACGCCGAAGTAGTAAGCGTCCTCGCCGTAATCAACGTCGACCGTGACCAGTGGGATACCGGCCTGCTTTGCAGAGGTCGCTTCCTTAGCGCCGCTCTCGGGAAGGCAGGCGAAGTCAACGATCAGGTCCACATTTCTGGTGATGAAGCTTTCGTCAGCCTGAATGTGCTTGGAGGCGTCGCCGTCGCAGATGGCAGCCTCCAGCTCCCAGCCTTCCGCTTCGCAGGCTGCGACGAGGCCATTATACATATTAACATGGAACGGCTCAGAACGGTTGTTCTGAACAAGGCCGATGCGGATGGTCTTGCCGTCTCTGGGCGTATAGCCATCGGAAGAAGCGGCGGGGGTGTTGCTTGCGGGGGTCTCCTTCTGGGCGCAGGCGGCCATGCTGAATACCAGCAGCAGCGCCAGCACAAGGGCTGTCAATTGCTTGAGCGTCTTTTTCATAGTGTTTTCCCTCCGTATTTTTTGTTTATTTCTACAGGGCGCCAGCTTTGGCCTCTGTAAAAAACGTTGTCAGGCTTCCAGCAGCCATTTTGCGCAGCCGCGCAGGAAGCTTTGCAGTCCCGGCTCGGCAAATGACGCCGCGTTGTGTCCCGGGCAGCAGTAGATCATTTTTCCCTTGCAGAATCGCAGGCGCCACGCCAGCGGGACCTTGATGCCGCTGCTCTGCGCGTAAATGTCCTGATGCGGCGTCGCGCAGGCGGGATAGGCCTTGTGGTCGTTGTCCACGGCGTACAGCAGGATCTCCTTGTCCAGCAGCCGCTCGGTGAACAGCAGATGTGCCTCGTCTCCGATCGTGAAGCTCTCGAAACCGGACATCAGCTCTCTGCCGGCCTGCGTGGGATAGAAGGTATAGGGCTGATAGGGCGGATGCATCCGGAATGCGCCGCCGTAGAGCTGCGCACCCTCCGGGAATCGTCCAAGACTGACGATGTGGTTCAGCAGGATGCGTCCGCCGCCCGCCAGATACCTCGTCAGCGCGATCGGGAAGCTATCCGTTCCCGTGAGGCCCCACGTCGCCGCGCAGTAGAGCGCCACACAGTCATAGCCGCGCAGCCGCTCCAGCGTCAGCGAGGAAAAGTCCTCCGTTTCGTCGATGCAGTCAAACTGCTCCGAGAAGATCTCGTGAAACCGCTCGTCGATTCCGTCGCGGTAGTTGTGAAAATTCTGCACATAGCTTGTGATCACAAGGAGCTTTGCCATCGTCATCCCTCCCCTGCCATCGCGTTGAGTATGCTTCGCACGACCGGCGCGTAGGCGTCCAGCGCGCTGCGTCCGAGCAGGCTCCCCACGCAGTAAACACGGCCGAGATACCAGCGGCGCGTCCAGATCATGGGATAGCTCTGCGTTCCGAGCGTCATGCTCACAAGCATCTCGGAATCGTCGAACACGCTTCTTTCAAAGAATAGCGCCTCGTCCCAGAGCTGCGCCGCTCCAAAGTCCTCCGTCAGCGGACTTTCCGTCTTTTCCACGCTGATCTCACCGTAGGGCTGCCTGCGCAGAATGCGCGCCGATGCGAGCAGTGCCCATTCGTGCGTGCAGAGGCTCGTCATACCGCCGGCCAGCATCAGAAGTGAACCGCCGCCGATCGTATGCTGCATGACCGCGTTCAGAAGCTCCGGTGTAGAAACTGCGTCCGGCTTTCCCGGCGCAAATACGACAGGCGTCTCCGGCGCAAGCTCCGGACACTGGAAGCCCTCCAGATCGGCTCTGAGCGGAACGACTGTAACCTTTTCGCCGCCCCAGTCCTTCAAAAAAGCGGGAAGCACTTCATCTGTATATCCATCACAGATCAGATAGAGCTTTTTCATACGCTTCCCTCCCTTACAGCTGCTTTGTCAGCCAGTCCGCAGTCCGCGCGATCAGCCTGCGGTACGCTGGATCCTCGAACGCCGTGACCGTATGCCCCGGCATGAGATAGGCCGCACGGCCCATGCCGAATTCGACCGTCCAGCCAGCCGGGACGCGCGTTCCGTCCTCGCTGAGCGCCGTCAGGAACACCTTCCGCTCCGTGAAGGGCGCATGATCCACAGCAAAGCGCTCTTCCTCCAGCGCAAAGCCCTCCATGCCGTCAGAGACCGGGTGGCCAAGCTCCGGCAGGAAGCGCTGCGGATGCAGACCGCCCTGGTCCTGAAGCGTCCGCCGCAGCCTCGCGCCAAGCATCTGTGCCAGCTCCGCGTCCACACCGATGTCCAAATTGTGCAGCACCAGCAGCGCGCCGCCTCCGGCGACGTAGTCCACAAGCGCCTGCACCTGCTGGTGCGAGGTCCCGGTCTTGTCGATCCAATGGTCGGTGTAGAGCACCGCCAGATCGTATTTTTCATAGTCCTGCGTCTCAAACGTTTCAAAGTGTTCGCTGACACAGGCGATCTCGTAAGCCTCAAAAACACTTTCCAGCGCGGCAGCTACATTCTGATAGCGATGGTAAAGCGGATGCGTCGGATCACCGGAAAGGAATATCTTTTTCATCGCCGCCACCTCACAGTCTGTTCAGGAACCATTCGCCGCACCGCCAGAGGATCCTGCGCAGCTGCGGGAGATACGATTCCGGGATGTTTCCGACCGTTATGCACATCACCTTGCCCCAACCGTAGCCGTGGCACCATGCGGCAGGATACTGCTTGCCCGCATAATTCAGATGAAGCGCGATCTGCGGCTGAAGGATCGGATCGAGCTCATAGAAATTCGTGTACTCCACCAGCTTGAACGGCTCCGTACCAGCCGTGACCGGATGCCTTCCGTCTGCGGAAAGGTCGAGCAGACAGGGCGTGCTCCCGCCGATCCAGCGCTTTGCGAAAAGGCAGTCCAGCTCATACCAGCCCTCGTTTTTCAAAAAGTCTCCGATCGCCAGTATCGTTCCGCCGCTCACCGTATATTGGAGCAGCGCCGCGACCGATCTCCGGCTTGCGCGCAGGTCCCACTGGGCCGCCGTCAGAATGATCGTATGATACTGCCGCAGGCGCTCCAATGCAAGCGCCTCATAGTCCTGTGTGCAGTCAATCTCATACATACCATCATATATATCTCTCAGCACCTCGGCCACGGCCTCCGGCCGGGAAGCGTATTCTCCTGCGGCATCGCAGATCAGCAGCGCTTTTTTCATACCGGCTTTCCTTTCCCTCCGCGCGGCTGTTTTCAGCGGATATACTTCCGTTTTTTACCGCGCCGTTAATGCAATCGTTTTAACAATTTTGATTTTAGCGGATTTTGTTGTAAATTGCAATCGCGCAAAACAACACAGAAACCCACAGTAAAATTGTATGAAATCACAAAATCACACATGAACACGAAAAAATATATTGCATTACGACAATATTCATGTTAATAAATTAAAAGAAAGCGCACACGTTTTGTAATTATCCCTCACCCAAAGAATGTTGAAACGTTTGCATATTCCATTTTGTATTCAGGAGGTTCAGCATGCAGTATATTACAGTAAATACGATCGACGGAAAGCAGATGAAGCTTTCAAAGTTCATTCTGGGCGGCTCCTTTGGCCGGGAAACGCCGGAGGAAGAGACCTTTGCCCTGATCGACCGTTTCCGCGAGCTGGGCGGCAATGCCATCGATACAGCCCGCGCCTACGGCGGCATCGACGATCAGCTCTCCTTTGGCCGCTGTGAGGCCCGCTTTGGGGAGTACATCCGCTCCAGAAATTGCCGCGACGAGCTGTATATCATTACAAAGGGCGGCTTCCCGGCGCTCTATCCCGATTTCAGTTTCAAGCGCTGGCGCATCACGCGCGAAGCGATCCTCGGCGACTTCTACACCAGCTATGACAATCTGCGCATCGGGCCGATCGACCTTTATCTGCTGCACCGCGACGATCCGGAAAAGCCGGTATCCTACATCATGGACATTCTCAACGAGATCGTGCGATCCGGCGATGTCCGTGCCATCGGCGTTTCCAACTGGTCGCTCGACCGCGTGCTGGAGGCCAACGCCTATGCCGAATCCATCGGTATGCCGAAGCTGGTCATCAATGAGATCCAGTGGGGCTACGCATACCTCAATAACGAGATGCGCGAGGACCCCTCCGTCAGCATCATGAATCCGGAGATGCACCGGCAGTACGAGGAGCACGGCATTCCCATCATCTCCTTCACCTCGCAGGACAGCGGCCTGTGGAGCTATCTTTACAGCGGAAAAGAGACCTGGGACACGCTCAAGCCCAGCCGCAAAATGTACGACTGCCCAGTCAACCGCAAAAAATTCGAAAAGGTCAAGGAATACTGCGACAAGCACAGTGTCTCCCCTGCCGCACTCGTCACGGCCTATCTGGCCTGCAACAAGGTCACCTGCGGCCCGATTATCGGCTGCCACACCATGCAGCAGCTGGAGGACAGCATGGGCGGCGCTTCGCTCCTGCTCGATCAGACCACCATCGACTGGATGGACGACGTTCAATAACCCTCCCTTATCCCTTCTCTTCCTGCAGAAGTCCCTCGCGGACTTCTGCAGGCCCATATTTGGGGTATGCACCGGCCGGCCGTCGGCCCTTCAAAACTGAATTCAGGAGTCGCTTATGCAAAATAAAAAGAATGCTCTGCTCGCAACGGTCTATCTTGGCATTTTTATGGCGCTGTTTGCCGTCATTACGACCATGTTCAGCACCATCCTGCCGAAGATCACCGCGCTTTACACGCTCACGCTCGGTCAGGTGAGCGTGTTCACCGTTGTGCAGAATTATGTCGCCAACTTTGTCGGCACCTTCTTCCTTGTCGCCTGGGGTGACCATTTCCCGAAGGGTGTCGTGATCGGCATTGACGCGCTGCTCATGGCACTGCTGTTGCTTTTCATCGACACACTTCCGGCCTATATCCTGCTGATGATCGCATTCAGTGCGCTGCACCTGACCACCGGTATCCTCAACAACATGATCACGGCCTTTATCGCCGATCTTTACGGCGCAAAGCGCTCGCGCTATATCAGCATGATGCACATTTTCTACAGTGTCGGCGCGCTCTTTGGCCCGAAGCTGCCGGAAGCCGTCGAAAAACTCGGCCTGAACTGGAACGCGAGCTATGCCGTTCTGGCCATCGCGGGCTTTGTGCTGGTCGCGGGCTATTTTGCCATCATGCTTCTGACGAAGCAGCTGAATTACAAGCTCCCCGCCCATGGCGGCAGCTCCGCAAAGGCCCCGAAGCAAAAGCTGGACCTTCGTGCGATCCTGCGCCATCCAATGTTCCTTCCGCTCTGTCTGCTCCAGATGTTCTACATGAGCGGCCACCAGAATCTGTTTGGAAACTGGTTCCAGCTGTATTTGCAGCGGAGCTATTCCGACATCTATACCGAGTCCTTCTCGGCGACCTGCATGACGGTCTACTGGTTTGGTATGCTCGGCAGCCGCCTTTTGAGCATGGCGCTGGCCGACAAGGTCACGCCGCGCAGGTTCATCACGATCGGCTCTGCCGTCGGCGTCGCAGCGCAGCTTCTTGGCCTGCTCGGAAACACGCACACGCTCTGGCTCATCACCTGTCTGCTGCTCGGCCTGTGTACAGGCGGCATCTATCCGCTGACCTTCTCAATCTCGATCGCATACTTCCCGCAGAGCTCCGCGCGGATCACGAGCCTGCTTTCCATCATTTCCTCGATCGGTGGGATCCTTCTGAGTCTCTTCATGGGCAAGCTCGCTGAGCTTTCCATGTTTGCGGCCATGTTCGTCCCGCTGGTCTGCCTGCTGATCGTTTTCCTCCTCATCCGCTTCCGCTTCTCGGACGAGCCGAAGGAGGCATAAGCAAGAGGGGCGCTGCCGCGCAGCGTCCCTCCCGTTCTATCCAGTTATGCCGCTCCGGCGGTAAAATCAAACAAAGGAGCCTACACCATGAAGCATATGACGCTGAAAACCGTGGATGGCGGAACGCTGTCCATCTCCAAGATCGTTCTCGGCTCTTCCTCTCTGCACACCATCTGGCGCACGCTCGGCGAAGAGGGCACCTTCCGCTACATCGACCGTTTCCGCGCACTTGGCGGCGACACTGTAGATACCGGGCGCACCTACGGCGGCGAAATGGATCAGATCTCCTTCGGCCTCTGCGAGGCTATCCTCAGCCGCTACATAAAATCGCGCCGCTGCGAAAATGAGCTGCACATCATCACGAAGGGCGGCTTTCCGGATCTGGACACGCGCGACCTGTCCATGATCCGCTTCCGCATGACACGGGAGGCCGTTCTCGGCGACTTCTATACCAGCTATGACCGTCTGCAAAAAGGCCCTATCGATATTTATATGCTCCACCGCGACGCACCGGAAAAGCCTGTCAGCTACATGATGGACATTCTAGACGAGATCGCAAAAACCGGCCTTGTCAAGGTCATCGGCGTCTCCAACTGGCCGCTCTCCCGCATTCTGGAGGGCAACGCCTACGCCCGGAGCAAGGGACAGGCGGAGATCGCCGTCTCGGAGATCATGTGGAGCTATGCCTACACGGATGTTGCGGCGCGCAACGACCGGACGCTGTCGATCATGGACGACGCGCTTTATCAGCAGTATCTGTCCGCACCCATCCCCATTATCAGCTTCTCGTCGCAGGCCCGCGGCCTGTTCTCGCTGCTCTATCAGGGCGCCTATACCTGGGACGAGGTCGCGGAAAAGAACCGCTGGTACGCATTTGAGGATAACCGTCTGCGCTGGCTCAAGGTGAAGGAATACTGCGACCGTACCGGCATAAGCCCGGCCGCCGTGATCCTGGCGTATCTGACGAGCAATCCGGTCGAATGTGCGCCGATCATCGGCTGCATGACCGAAAACGAGATCGCAGATTCTCTTTCCGCACCGGATCTGACACTGACGCCGGAGGAGCTTCGCTGGTTTGATGCCATCTGACGCTCCTGCATTCCCGCCTTTGCGTTTTTCCGCTCTCCTTCCTCAGTCGTATTAAGCGCCCGGCGGATGGAATCCATCCGCCGGGCATTTTTATGCGTTCAGACCTCGACCGCCTCGCTGCAGTCGAAAAAGTACAGATACCGCGCCTTGACCGGCGTCTGGAAGATGCGCGAGAGCGCCGCCGCGTAGGCCCCGATCTGCGGCGCATAGTCCGCTGCCTTCCTCTCCGGGCCGTCATACAGGCGGTCTGTCTTGAAATCCACGATGACCAGCCCGTCCGGCTCCTGCCAGAAGCAGTCCACAACACCCTGAAGCATCACCTGTTCACCTGCCGCAGCCGGGTCGTATGCGCCCGCGTCCGTCAAAATCGAGAATTTGAACTCGCGCTTCGGCTCCTGCGCGTTCAGGATGCGTTTCCCAAACGGGCTTTGGAACAGCCGCACGATTTTTTCACAGTCCACAGCCTCTGCCTGCTCCGGCGTCAGGAAGCGTTCGCGCATAAGGCGTTCCCGCTCCGCGTGGACGCCCTCCGGCGTCGTACACTGTGCATAGCGGACGAACTGCATGAAAAGATGCGTCGCGCTTCCCTTTTCGCGTCCGTGCAGCGCGCCGTGCGTGAAATGCTTCCGCCGCTCGACCGTCCGGTATCGCGGCTCCGGCGTTTCCGCCTCCTCCGCGGCCTCAAAGTCCTCCGCCCTGCCCTTGAGCTGCGTCGCGGTCAGCTTGGAGGCCGTTTTGGCCGCCGCCATATGCGGGTAGACGTAGGAAATCTGCCTTTCCAGCTCTGCCGCATCCACCGGCGTACGCAGCGCCTGCTGCGTCCTTCCGCCAGCTCTGGCGGGCTGTGTGCGCAGCGCCTGCGCGCTCTGATAGGTGATCGTCCAGGTGTCCTCCCAGACGCGGCTGACCTCATTCGGGCCTGCAGCGGCAAACAGCTCGCCCGCTTCCGTCCGGCAGAGCGCCGCCATCAGGATCCAGTCCCCCATGCACAGCGCCGACGCCGCGACCTCTGGCCGCACCGGCTCTGAAAGGGCGGCGTTCCACTTTTCAAGCCGCGACGCCAGCCGCGCGGAGCAGTGCGTCATGATGAGCATTTCCTTCGCGCGCGTCATGGCGACATACAGCACGCGCAGCTCCTCCGCCACGCTCTGACGCGCCTTTTTCTGCGCGATGGCCGTCTTTGCAATGCCGGGGTAATATGCGCCCTGCTCTGTGTCCACGACGTTCGCGCCGATCAGCAGCTCTTCATCCAGCAGGACGGCCGCCGCATTATCCTGCAAGTTGAATTTTCTTGAAAGGTCGGAAAGCACGACGATCGGGAATTCCAGTCCCTTGGACTTGTGGATACTCATGATGCGCACCGCATCCGTCCCTGTTTCCGTATCCGGCGGCGCAACGGCAGTCCCGCTCTCGCGCAGGCCCGCCAGATAGCGGTTCCACTGCAAAAGCCCGCCGCCCTTCGAGGCCTCGAAGCCCGCCGCCAGCTCCCGCAGCGCACGCAGGTTTTCCGCCCGCCGCACGCCGTCCGGCATGGAGGCGTAGACCTCCTCCAGCCCGGTTTTCCGGAGCACATCGTCGATCAGCTCCGTCAGCGGAAGGCGCTTTGCCCGGGCGCGTTCCTCTCCCAGCCATTGCAGGAAGCCTTCAAGCTTCGCGTCCGGCGAGGGTACAGTGCAGAGGCAGTCGTAGAGATCGGATGCGCGCGACGCGCTCCGTACCGACGCCAGCTCGTCGGGAGAAAACTCAAACACCTGACTTGCCATGGCCGTCGCCAGCGGCACGTCCTGATGCGGATTATCCAGAATTTGCAGGATCGCGCAGAGCACCTCGACCTCCGTCGCATCCAGAATGCTCCCGCCTCGGTCGGTCACGCACGGGATGGCATACCGCGCCAGCGCGGACGCATATTCCGCCGCAGCCCGCCCCGGTGAGCGCATCAGGATCACGATATCGCCCGGCCGCACCGGCCGGAGCGCATCCTTCTCTGCGATCTGTGTCCCGTCGGTCAGGAGCCTGTGGATACGCGCAGCGACAAACGCCGCCTCCTCGGGGCATTTTTCCGCCCGCTGCTCTCCCTCCGCCGTCTCGATGTCCAGCTCGATGCAGTGCAGCTCGACCTTCGGCTGCGGCGTCTCCGGGAATTGCAGTCCGCTGCGCAGCGCCTCCTGCTCGCCGTAATTCAGCTCCGCCGCCTCGCGGCTCATGACCAGCCCGAATACATCATTGACCGCGCGCAAAATTTCCGGCCTTGAGCGGAAGTTTTCCGAAAGCAGTATCTTTCTCGGCTCTCCCGGCTTCTGCGCTCCGCGCTCGGCATAGGCTTCGTACTTTTCGAGGAAGATCCCCGGGTCAGCCAGACGGAAGCGGTAGATCGACTGCTTCACGTCACCGACCATGAAGCGGTTTTTCCCATTCTGCGAGACCGCTTCAAAGATGCACTCCTGCACGGCGTTGGAATCCTGATACTCGTCCACCAGAATTTCGCGGTATTTCGCGCCGATCTCCCGCGCAGCCGCGCTCGGGAGCGTGCTGCCCTTCTGCCGCAGCAGGCGGATGGCCTCATGCTCCAGATCGGAGAAATCCATCAGCTTCCGCCGCCGTTTCTCCTGCGAATACTGCCGGTCAAAGCGCCGCAGCAGCTCCAGCAGTCCCCCGATGGGCGCCGCCGTATTTTGAAGATCCGCCATGATCCGCTCCGACGGCGCGTAGAAGCACGCCTGCGCATCCTTGAGCGCCTGCAAGGCTCCCTTGCGCAGATTCTGGACGGCGTCCTTCTTCTCCGGATACTCCGGGCTGCGTACTGGCGGCAGCGTTCCGAAGCTCAAGACCCGGTTTTCATAGATATCGTCCCAGCCCGTTCTCGCACCAAGCGCCCGCACGGCTTCCAGATTCTCTGTGAGCTTCGGCGCATATTTCTCTCCGAGCACGGCATCCTCCTGCGCAAGGCGCAGCGCCTGCTTCAAATTCCGTTCCACCCATGCCGCCGTTTTTTTCAGGCTCTCGATCAGATACGCGCCCCACGGCGTCTGCTCCGCCTTCTGCTCGGGCGGAAGCGCATAGGCCGCCTCGCACGCCTGCATCCAGCGCTCCGGATCGACGCGGCAGCGCACCGCGCTGTAGACCGGAAGCAGCAGCTCCGCCAGCCGCCGGTCGTCGCGCCCGTAGCCAAACTGATCGATCAGAGGCCGGAGCGCGTTGTCCTCGCTCAGGGCGGCATAGCACTGCTCCATCAGCGCATCGAACACCTCCTGCCGCAGCTCCGCGGCCTCCTGCTCTTCCGCCACGCGGAAATCCGCCGGAATGTCCAGCAGGTGCGCGTAGTCGCGCAGGATGGACGCGCAGAAGGCGTGGACCGTTGAGATCTGCGCCAGATAGATGCGCGTTGTCTGCCGTTGGAGGTGACGGTTTTCCGGCTCGGCAGCAAGCCGCTTCGACAGCTCCGCCGCGATCTTCCCGCGCAGCTCCGCAGCCGCCGCCTTGGTGTAGGTGATCATCAGGAAGTCGTCCAGATTTGCCGGATGCTCCGGGTCGCAGACCTGCGCCAGCAGCCTGTCCACCAGAACCTTTGTCTTACCCGAGCCTGCCGCCGCCGAGACCAGCAGCGCGCCGCCCCGGTCATCCACGACCGCCTGCTGCGCAGGCGTCAGCCGGATCTCACCCATGGCGCGCCCTCCTTTCTAGCTCCTCCCAGAATTTCTCGGCCTTGACCGCCGCGATGTAGCGGTTGGCGTGCTTGCAGCTGTCCCTGTGGCACGCCTGTGCAAAGTCGCAGTACATGCACGATGAATGCATCGGCCCGCGCAGGATCGGGTTCGGCTCCAGCCGCCCCGTCAGCATCTGCCCGGTCATCTCCTGCACCGACCGCATCACGAAGCGTTCCAGCTGCGCCAACTGCTCGCGTCCGGCGAGGTCGCCGGTCAACTCGCCCTTTTTCACCTGATACGGCAGATACTGCGGCGTCCCCTCCGACGGCTCCATCGCCTGCAAAACTGCCTCGTCCCGCAGCACAAGTCCCTTCCGGCGGCGGTGCTTTGCCCGCAGAGCCTCCAGCTCCTCCGGGCCGCCGCCCGGGTCGATTCGCTCCATGTCCTCTCTTGCTGGGACATAGAGTACACCCGCCGGAAAAATTTTTCTTCCGTACCGCTGTTCGCCGTTTTTCTGAAGCGCGAAGAGATAAATGAGCATCTGAAGCCCCTCTCCGCACAGAATATCCGCGTAATCAAAGTCCTTTCTGCCGGTCTTATAGTCCACCACACGGAAATAGGCCGTTTTTTCGGTCTCATAGAGATCGACCCGGTCCACAAAGCCGGAGATCACCCCGTCTCCCTGCGCCGTGCGCACCCGCACCGGCGGCAGCGCGCCGTCCGGCGCAAAGCTCAGCTCCTCGTCGCAGGGCCGGAACGCAGAAACGCGCAGCTCCGCGCCCACATCGCGCACCACGGCCATCGCCTCGCGCATGTTCCGCGCGAAAAGGTATGCAAAGCGCTCTCCGCGCTTCTCGAAGTCCGGGAGATAGGTTTTCGTATAGTGCTCCGCGTGCCGTCCGGCGATCTCCATGAGCGCCTGCTCCGAGACTGCCGCAAAGCCGCCGCGCTCCATGACCTCGCGCACCGTGTGCTCCAGCACAAAGTGAACGAACGTGCCGAACACCGGCGCGTCAAAGCGCGCCTGCTTCCACGGCCGCAGCCGCAGGCCGTCGTAGAGGAAAAATGCGTACCGGCAAGACGCGAAGCGGTCGATGCGGGAGGCCGAGAGCGCGATCTCCGCGCCGTACAGGCCGCGCACCGCTTTTTCTCCCAGCGGTGCAAAATCATAGCCGCCGCGCCGTCTGAGCGTCTCCATCGCCTCGCGCAGCGCCGGCATTTCCGGCTCCGTCTCCGGCGGCGTCTGCAAAAGCTGCGCCGCAGCCGAGGCCGCGTCCGCCGCAAACGGTGTCTGAACGTCGGTGCTCACAGGGCTGTCCGGCGAAAGCCGCCGCGTCCGGTCAAACAGGAACGACGGCTGCGCTCCGGAGCAGCAGAGCGTACAGCTCTCCTCCGCCGCGCTGAGCGCCGCGTAGATCCAGCCCAGCTCCCGATCCAGCTTTTCTTCCTGCGCCGGGGCCAGACTCAGCCCCATCGCAAGCAGCCGCTGCCGCTCCTCGTCCGTAAAAATGCCGAGCGCCGGTGCAAAGGCCGGGAGCTTTCCCTCCTCCGCGCCAAGAACGATCAGATGGCGCGTCCGGACACTCCGGAATGCCTCGATCCCGCCGACCTGCACCTGATCGACCGAGGCCGGGATGGAGCCGACCTGATACTGCCCCAGCAGCATCCGGAACACATCGGTGAACTGCTGCGGCTGCATCACGCACGTGCCCAGCACCTGATCCATCTGCTCCATCGCGCCGATCAGGATATCGTAGAGCTGGCGCGTCTGCTGCGCCGACTGCGCCTCACCCGCCTGCTCCAGCTCTGCCGCCTGCGCATCGATCCGATCCGCAAGCGTGATCCGGTCGAGGAATTCATCGAGCCGCCGGAGCATCTGCCCCACGTTCTGCGCCGTGCGCCAGCCTCTTTTCAGCTCCGCCAGCGGCGCGACCGCCGCCGCGCGCCACTGCTCCAGCTGTTCCAGCTCCGCGCGGCTCCGGTCGTCCCACGCCGCGCCGTAGCCTGCCGGATGCATCGTCCAGCTCTCCTCCCACTGTGCGCCGTGGATGTTCCAGACATAGGCGTAGCGCTCCAGCCGGTCGCAGGCGTCCTGCTCCAGCGTGCCGAGGCCCGATTTGAGGAACGTCAGCACCGGCTCGTAGTCATATCGTTCCACCGCCTCCATCGCAGCCAGCAGCGCCGCGAAAACCGGTTCCCGCAAAATCTCATGATTGCCCGCGAAATACGCCGGAAGCCCCGCGCGCGCGAAAAGCGTCCGCAGCGCAGGCTCATAGGCCGCGCGGTCGGTATAGGCCACGACAAGCTCACGGCAGCGGCAGCCGCCTTCCAGAAGCCGCCGGACGCTCCAAAGCGCAAATTCGCATTCCTTTTCCGCAGAGGCCGCCTGGTGCAGCCGAAGCCGCGCTCCGGCGTTTTCGATCGGCTCCGCCTGCACGGCGAAAAGCCCTTCGAGCCAGCGGCCAAGCTCAGGCGCGCGCTGCGCCGCCGTCTCCGGCCTGCACGTCTCCATCGGGACGTTCCATCGCGCCGTCTCCTTTTTGAGCCAGCGCAGCGTCTCGCCTGCCGCACGGAAAACGGCCTTTCCGCTTCCGTCCGTGGTCAACGCAAGCACCACCTCCGGCGACCGCCGCAGCAGCTCCGAAAGGATCTGACGCTCCACCGCCGTAAAATCCGCGAAGCCGTCGAGATAGAAAATGTGCTCCGAGGCAAAATCCGTCTCCTGCAGGAGCGTCTGCGCCCTTTGAAGCCGTGTGACCGGGTCCTGCCGTCCGCTTTTGCAGACCGACAGATAGCTTTCATACAGGATCGCCAGCTCCTCCAGCTTCTGCGCGAACTGCCCGCTCACACTGCGGGCCGCCTCCCGCAGCGCCTCCGGCGCAAGGCAGCAGCTCAAGAATTCCTCCATCGCCGCGCCGAGGCGCTGCAAGAACTCCGGCTTCGTGCTCACAGCGGCATAATACTTGAGCTGCGGACGCACCTGCTCCGCCGCCAGATAGACGCTGAGCAGCCGTCCGCCCTTGTCCAAATATTCCTCGCAGACGCCGCCGTAGATGGAAAACAGGCGGCTTGCCAGCCGCGTGAAGCTCAGCACCTCGGCGTACCGGCTGATCGTGCCGCCGCCCGTGCGGCAGAGCGCACGCTCCGCCGTATGGGAATACTGCTCCGGCACGATCAGGATTTGGCCCGAAACGCCTTCCCCGGCGCGGGCGCAGATGCGCCCGATGAGCGCCTCCGACGTGCGCAGCCGATCCGTGTCCAGCATGATCCGCAGCATATCGCTACCTCCCCTTGCATCCTCGACGCCTGCGCAGCGCGGCCTTCGCGTCCGCCGCAGGCTTTTGTCTCATTATAGCATAAACGAGCGCATAAAAAAACGGGCACTTTCGTGCCCGTTTTCCCTTTTATTACCGCGCGCAGAGCGGCGCGTCCTGCGGCTCCTGCAAAAACACCGCCAGCTCTCCGGCAAACGCGGTGCTGATCTCAGAAAGCCGGCCGCGTCCGCATACCAGCGGGTCGATGCAGCGCTTTTTTGACGGAATGACGCGCCACGCGCCGTCCGGCGCGTCCCTTCGGTCGTGGAGCATCTCATGCAGCGCGCGGAAGCTTTCCCACTTTGTGCGGGTATCCGCGTCGCCCGTCAGCGCGGCAATGACCTCCGGCTCCGTGCCGTAGAGCGCCTCCGCCGAAAGCACGCCGCGCTCCATCGCGCGGCGGAGCAGCTCTGAAAGCCGCTGCATGGCATACCGAGCCTCCTCCGCCACATAGATGCGCGACATTTTCAGCGCGTCCAATGCAAACCGGTACGCCGTCTCCTCCGAAGCAAAGGCAAGCTCCGGCACGCCGTCCGCCCCGTTTTCCACGCAAATCGCGTCGTAGTATGCCTGCAGCGTCTGCACGTCGCGCAGACCGTAGCACGCCAGATTTCCCAGCGTATATTCCAGCCGGTCGGCGCTGAGGCGCGGACTGTCGTTGTCCGCGACCGGATAGCGGTGATAGTCAGTGACTGCGTCCACGTCGATCCCGTACGCTTTCAGCAGACTGCAAAGCTCCGCAGAGCCGCGGATGATCGACTCCGTCCGGCCCTCCGTATATTCCTGCCGCAGATGGTCTCCGTGCAGGAAATCCACCGTATGCGCAAAGCAGGGCGTCGCAATGTCATGGAAAAGCCCGGCCAGCGCCTGCGTTCTGTCACCGGTAAAATGCCAGACAATCCGGCAGACGCCGAGGCTGTGCCGGAAGCGCGAATAGCGCGGAAGGCTGCGAAAGCGCGCAAAGGCCGTATACTCGCACCCGCAGTTCATGCCCACATCCCGCAGGCGCTGAAGCTCCGGCAGACGGCAAAATGCCTCCATCCACTCCGGCGTTTCATCGCTGTAGCGAACCGCCGCCTGCTCCATTTCCATCCATTCGCTCATTTTTTCGCTTCCCTTTCTCCCGAATTCTGTGCTCATCATACCATAGGCCATCCTCGGAAGCAAGCTGCGCCGGATGGGAGTCCCATCCGGCGCGTTCCGTGTCCGTTTTCACTTTTCCAGCAGCGCTTTCAGCCTTTGCAGCAGCTCCAGCGCGCGGAATTTCAGCACAAAGCCCTCATCCGCGCCGGTAATGAGCCGGATCTCTCCGTCGGAGAAGCCCGCCGTCTGCGCGGCCAGCTCCAGCTCGTCCATCGACGCCGTCAGGCAGATCGACGGGAATACCACGCACCACCAGTTGTGTCCCTCCCCCTCTCCGATTGTCACGCGCAGCGACTCATAAATGCCTGCCGGGAGGGCGAAGGTCTCATATTCGCGCGTCGGAAACAGCTCCTTCCCAAGCCGGACGCGCACCGGCGCGTCCTCGCCAAGCTCACTAAGGCAGGTCTGTGCTGCCTGCGCGATCTCGTCCAAATGTGCCTCCAGTGCTCCGCACGGGTCGTCCGCCCCCCGCAGCAGCGGCTGCGTTTTTTCGAGAATCGCGTCGCGCACGCGCAGCTTGATCTGCTGATCGTGCGCAGAGTCGGAATTTGCCACCACATGCAGCCGGATCAGCTTTTCCGAAAGCTTCTGCTGCTCCGTTTGCAGGACCGCGGCGGATACGAACATAAGTACACAGCCGAGAAGAAGAACTATGGAGATCACTCTTTTTTTCATAAAAAACACCGTCCATCATGCAGATATCCGCATTATGGACGGTGTTCCTCTTTTTTATACGCTGGTCGCAAGAAAGACCTGCGAATATTTGTCCCGCAGCATCGTGCAGGCGACGGTCGCATACTCAAACGAATCGTACACGCCGAACACCGCCGAGCCGGAGCCGGTCATCTGCGCGCCGTAGGCGCCGTAGGTGAACATCATGGATTTGATATAGTTGACGTCAAAGTGCTCCTTCATCACGAGCGGCTCAAACACATTGCGGAGGCTTCCGCCCACGCCCAGCAGGTCGCCCTTCTGAAGGTTGGCGATCATCGCCTTGTGATCCGGCCGCTTCTCGATAAACTCCCCATCGATCGCGCGGTAAAGCTCCGGTGTGGAGATGGAAAAGTCCGGCTTGCAGACGACAAAGAAGATCTCCGGCACATCGGGAAGCTTTGTGATGCGTTCGCCGCGCCCTTCGACCAGCGCCGTGCCGCACATCACGCAGAACGGAACGTCCGCGCCGATGGAGAAGCCCAGCTCGCTGAGCGCACCGATGGACAGCGGCGCGCCGTAGTGCCGGTTGAGCGCCCGCAAAACGGCCGCCGCGTCGGCGCTGCCGCCGCCAAGGCCTGCCTGCATCGGGATGCGCTTGTTGATGAAGATCTCGAGGCCCTTCGGGTCATGGCCCGTGCGGTCGAAGAACACCTCCGCCGCCTTCCATGCCAGATTCTCCGCGTCCTGCGGATAGCCCTCCGTGGCAAGCTCCGTATCCTCCGCGCCGTCCCGGACGCGCTCCTGATAGCAGTGCAGCGCCCATTTCCGGCCTGTCCCTATGTTCAGCACCACGTCGTCGCGCAGCGAGATCGTCTGCTCGACCGAACGGATATCGTGATAGCCGTCCTCACGCCGGGACAGCACGTCCAGCGTCAGATTGAGCTTTGCAAATGCACTTTCCGTCAAAATTTCCATTACTTGATCTTTCTGCCTTCCAGATAGTATCTCTTTTCGCGGCTGTGGCCCATGGAGAACGTCTTGCGCGGCAGGATGCCGTCGGCAATGACGCCGCGGAACAGCTGGCTCTTCTCCATCGCAGGAAGCAGGAAGCCGATGGCGTCGGGCTTCGCGGCCAGCTCGATGAGCGCGTCGTCGTCATGGATGTAGTCGATCTCGCCGGGATTGTTTTTCAGATACTCGTCCAGGAAGTGCTGCAAAACGCCGACAGCCAGCTCGCCCTTGCTCTTGTCGAGATGGACGGTGCCGCTCTCCTTGCCGATGTACCACTTGACCGGGAAGCCGGTCTCCGCGCAGCAGCTCTCCTTCAGCGCGGCCAGCAGCTTCTGCGGCTCGGTCTTGAAGATCACGCGGTGGATCGGCTCGAACACCTGCGCCGGATCGTGGATGTTTTCCAGCTCCACGAGCGCGTAGCGCGCCGGATGGTTCGAAAGGTCCTCGCCGGGATGGTTCTTTTTCAGCTCCTCATAGCAGCTCTTCGCGGTGGCGAGGGAGTGGTTGCCGTCGCCGACGGCGAACACCATCGGGACGCCCTTGAGGCCCTTGTATTTTTCTCCGACGGTCGCGGTATATTTTTCGAGCGCCTTGTTGAACTCCTCAACGTCCTTGCCCTCGACCAGCCAGCCGGTGATGTGGCCGCCGCCCTCCATCAGGTCGAAATCGTACAGCTTTTTCAGCTGCTCCTTCTTTGCGCCGATCGGCTCGATCAGGACCTTGTCATGGTCGTCGCAGAGCATCAGGATGTGCGGCAGCTCGATGGGCGCGTCGCGGCGCACTCTCTGACGCGGCGGGATACGCTCGGCAACGGTGCGCTCAGTGGCGCGAATGGCGCTGGTCGCGCCGGTGTTATAGTCGTAGGCGTCCAGATCGACCATGCCGACCAGGCCCTCGCGGATGGAGCCATTCTCCAGCGTGCGCTCCACATAGACGTAGCTGTTCGGGTACACGGTAAAGACGTTCTCGTCCATGTACTTCTTCATCGTCGCGTTGATCTCGGCGGTGTGCGCAGCCTCCTTCTCGGTGCCAAGCTCGGCCTCGGGGAGGATCAGGTTGATGGTGGAAACGGCGCCCTCCGCGTTCTTGCGCACGCGATCCCAGTACGCTGCGTCCGAGGTAAACTGGTCGCAGGCAATGACGGCCCACTTTTCCATATGGTCAGTTTTCGGCATCAGGATATCTGCGGGTAAAAAAGCATTCATGTTTTGTCACCTTTCATGATATATTCTCAGTCTTTTCAGACAGGATGCACTGTATTTACCGTGCGCCGGATGGCGTCGAGCAGCTCACCGTAGGTCTCATAGGCCGGAAGCTGCGGATACTCCGCGCGGATCTTCTCCGTCGTGCGGAAGAGGAAGCCCGCCCTGCTGGCAAGCAGCATGTCCAGATCGTTGTAGCTGTCGCCCGCGGCGACGGTCTCAAAGCCGATGGACTGCATCGCGCGCACCGTCGTCAGCTTTGACTGCGGGCAGCGCATTTTCATACCGCAGAGCATTCCGCCCTCGTCGATCTCCAGCGAATTGCAGAAAATCGTCGGCCAGCCGAGCTTTTTCATCAGCGGCTGCGCGAATTCCTCAAACGTGTCGCTGACGATCACGACCTGCGTCATGGCGCGCAGCGCGTCGAGGAATCCCTTCGCGCCGGGCAGCGGGTCGATCCTTGCGATCACGTTCTGAATTTCCTTCAGTCCAAGCCCATGCTCGCGCAGGATTTCCATGCGCCAGCGCATGAGCCTGTCATAGTCCGGCTCGTCGCGTGTCGTTCTGCGCAGCTCCGGGATGCCGCTCACCTCCGAAAAGGCGATCCAGATCTCCGGCACCAATACGCCCTCGAGGTCAAGGCAGGTCAAAAACATCCGCGCACGCTCCTTCCGCCGGTTTTCGGCAGAGATCGCGTCACGCCCGGCAAACTAAAAATTTTTTATGGAGCCTAAAAAAGCAAAAGGCTTCTAATCCCATTATACAGGATTCGTCTGCAAAAGCAACAGCTTTTTGAAGAATTTCCGCTTTGCCGCACGTTTGCGGCATGAAGTCCGGAAAAGTGTGCATACTATCCCTGTGAACTCACAAAAGGAGGAAAAATCATGGATATCGTATCTCTCATCCTTGTCATCATCGGCGCCGTAAACTGGGGCCTCGTCGGCTTTGCGAGGTTCGATCTGGTCGCATGGATCTTCGGCGGGCAGACCGCCGGCTTCAGCCGCATCATCTACGCGCTGGTCGGTCTGGCCGGACTGTGGTGCATCACGCTGCTGTTCCGCCGGAAGGAATCCCGCAACAGCTGAGCAAACATACCGCCGGGCCCTCCCCGGCACGATACCGGCGGCAGTCTCCGGACTGCGCGCCGGTTTTTCCATGCCGCTTCCGCGTCACGCATACCTTGACATCCCCTCCGCCATCTTCTATAATAAATATGTTTTTTGTTGGATTGGAGTTGTTTTGTCTGTGTTGACCGTGCTGAATCGCTCGCATGACCCGTTTTACAATCAGGCCTTTGAGGAATATGTGTTTCAGGCATTCCCCTCGGACGACGTTTTTCTGCTCTGGGTAAACGATCCCGCCGTCGTGGTGGGCAGCCACCAGAACATCTGCCGGGAGGTACATGTGGAGACGCTCCGCCGTCTCGGCATTCCGGTTGTGCGCCGCATCACCGGCGGCGGCACCGTCTATCACGACCGCGGCAACGTCAACTATACCTACATCACGCAGTCCGACGGTCTGGACTATGATCGGTGTCTTGGCCCGGTGATCGCCGCGCTGAACCGTATGGGCATTCCGGCGGAAAAGAGCAAGACCTGCGACCTCGCCATCGGCGGAAGGAAGATCTCCGGCAGCGCCCAGCGCATTGCGGGCGGCCGCGTTCTGCACCACGGAACGCTTCTGTTTCAGTCGGATCTGGCCATGCTCGACCGCATCACGACGCAGCAGAAAAACGACTGTTTCCAGACAAAGGGAACGCTTTCCGCCATCTGCACCGTCACGAATATTTCTGACCACCTTCCCGCGCCCATGACCATGGAGGAATTTCAGGCGCGCCTGCTTGATGAAATGCTCCCGTCCGGCGCGCCGCGCCTGACGCTGAGCGCCGCGCAGGAGGCCGAGGTCTGCCGCCTGCGGGATGAAAAATACCACAGCTGGGAATGGACGTGGGGCACGACGCCCACCTTCACCTACGAAAAGCACGGTCTTTTCGGCGGCGCGCCGATCACCGTATCCTACCGCGCCCGGAAGGGCATTGTCTCCGACGCGCAAATTCTCTCTCCCATCCTCGACGCCTCCGCCGCGCAGGCGCTTCTGAACGGCGCACGCCTTGACCCGGACGGCTTCGGCGCGATCTGCCGTGTGCTTGCGCCGGAGCGCCCCGACGAGCTGATGGACTGGCTGATGTAAATACCAAGCAGAAAATAGATGCCGCGTTCGCGGCAGAAAGGGAAAAACTATGGAAAAGAACGTAAAAATGCCGAAGCTGCGCCCGGAGATGGAGCGCGGCGTTCTCTGCGCATGGCTCAAGGAGGAGGGCGACACCGTCACCGCCGGTGAGCCGCTTTTTGAGATCGAGACGGACAAGGTCGTCAATCAGATCGAGGCGACGGAGAGCGGCATTCTGAAAAAGCAGCTCGTGGAAGAGGGCGACACCGTCCCCGTTGAGACCGCCGTCGCCATTCTTGAGGAGAACTGAGGCATGGAAAGAAAGCCCGAATGGCTCAAGGTGCGCTACAATCAGGAGGCCGTCAACGAAGTGGCCGAAATGATGCGCGACCTCAAGCTCACCACCGTCTGCAAGGAAGCCAACTGCCCGAATCTCGGCGAGTGCTACCGCAAGCATACGGCGACCTTCATGATCCTCGGCAGCATCTGCACGCGCAACTGCCGCTTCTGCAACGTGACGCACGGAAAGCCGCTGCCGCCCGATCCGGAGGAGCCGGAAAACGTCGCGCAGGCGGCGAAAAAGCTCGGCCTGCGGCATGTGGTGCTGACCTGCTCCACGCGCGACGATCTTCCGGATGGCGGCGCGGAGCATTTTGCGAAAACGGTCCGCGCTATCCGCGCGCAATGCCCCGGCACGACGGTCGAAACGCTCACCAGTGATATGCGCGGCGATCACGCCGCCTTTGACACCGTCATTGCCGTCCATCCCGACGTGTTCAACGTCAACATCGAGACCGTCAAGGAGCTGCAGAAGGCCATCCGTCCCTCGGCCGGCTACGAACGGACGCTGGACGTGCTCCGCTACATCAAGCAGACCGACCCCACCATTCTGACCAAGACCGGCTTCATGGTCGGCCTCGGCGAGACGGAGGAGCAGATCTCCCGCCTGATGGACGACATTCTGGCCGTCGGCTGCGACATTCTGACCATCGGCCAGTATCTCCAGCCCTCTCCCGAGCACTGGAAGCTCGACCGCTACGCCACGCCGGAGGATTTCGCGCGCTACAAGGAAATGGCGCTCCAGAAGGGCTTCCGCCACGTCGCGTCCGCGCCGCTGGCCCGCAGCTCCTACAAGGCATGGGAAGCGCTGGAGGATGTGCATGATCTATATTGAGACCGGCTCGACCGACGTTTATTACAACTTCGGTCTGGAAAATTATTTTGCCGTCGAAAAGCGGCTCCCGGATACGGTCTTTCTCTTCTGGCGCACCACGCCGACGCTGATGGTCGGCAAATACCAGAACATCCTTGAGGAGATCAACAAGCCCTATGCCGACGCGCACGGCATCCGCCTTGTCCGCCGCATGTCCGGCGGCGGCACGATCTACACCGACCTCGGCGGCTGGCAGTTCACCTTCATCCAGCACGCGGACGCGCAGGAGATCGAATTTCACCAATATATCGCGCCGGTCATCTCCGCCCTGCGGGAGCTTGGCGTTAACGCCGCGTTCAACGGCCGGAACGATCTGACGATCGACGGAAAAAAATTCTCCGGCAACGCACAGTATCGCCTTGGCGACAGCATCGTTCACCACGGCTCGCTGCTGTTTGATACTGACATCGAGCAGATGGTCGCCTCCACGACTGTGGACAGCTACAAGATCATCTCCAAGAGCATCAAATCCGTCCGCGACCGCGTCACGAACATCTCGGAGCATCTGCCCGTCCCCATGGACGCGGAGGCTTTCAAGCAGCAGGTCGTGCGCCATATCCTGAACGGCAGCACGGAGACCTATGCCATCACTTCGGAGGACGACGCGCGCATCCGCCAGCTTGCGCAGGTACGCTTCGCCAACTGGGACTGCATCTACGGCGCCAATCCCAAGTTCAACATTGACCGCACCGGCCGCTTTGCCGGAGGCAAGATGCAGTTTCGGATGGACATTCAGAAGGGCGTTATCCGCAGCGCTGCCGTCAACGGCGACTTTTTCTCCACTGTGGACGCCGAGACCATCGGCGCGGCCCTGACCGGCTGCCGCTATGAGCGCGGCGCGGTGCTGGAGGCGCTGCGCGCGCACGGCATCGACGGCGCGGTCTATCGCATCACTGCCGAGGAAATGGCCGCCGCCATCGCGGACTGAGCCGCGCGCTGTACGCGGCTGCTGCATTGCTATCCCCTGCTTCAAAATGTCAAAGAACGTCAGTTCTCAAAACATGAGGACTGGCGTTTTATCATTAAAGGGAGCAAAAATCATGATAGCCTGTGCCGTAGTGCTTGTTGTCGGTGGGGGGAACGAGGGTAAATGTGAGACTTTCGGTAAAAGGCTCGCCCTCACAGGTTGTCCCCTTGACGGTAGCGTTCATAGTGTTGTAATCCATATCGTGTCCTTTCTCCCCGTCGTGCCGATAGGTCAGCCGGTCATGTCATTACAACTTGGTGTTGTAGTCTTTCAACTTGACTTGGATGATGATTTCTTCGCGGCCCATGGTAACATAGGTGATTTTGGCTTCCAGAACTCCCGGCATCGCTTGCGCTGGGATTTTGTATAAGCTGCGGAAGTGGCCGATCTCCTGCATACCGGCTTTCACCACAACGGGGATTTCATCGCTGGCCGCGCCGATCTGACTGCAAAAATCGAAGACAGTAATTTTTCTCATGCCCGCCCTCTCACTCAATGGCAGCTTCGATGCTGCTGATGACTTCCTCCAGGTTATCTACGGCTTCGGAGAGGTTGGCGCAGGCCTCGTCTGCCTTTTCATAGCGTTCGCTCTCCTGCATATTCTCAGGGATATTGTCGCGGTACTCTTCCTCCTCAGCCTGGAGGTCTTCGAGGCTGCCTTTCAGCTCCTCCAACCGGTCGATGATGGCCTGCAAATTTTTACGGCGAACCTTATTCATCGTCGTTATCCTCCCCATAGTTTTCTTCAAAGCGGCCTTCAACAATGCCGCCGTAGGTGTAGCCATTGTCGAAGCTCAGATAGATTGGCGTATCGTCATCGTATTGCGCGAGGAAGTTGATCAACTCGCCAGCGGTCATTGTCCGGTTGATCTGGTCGATGCCGTAACCTTCGCGGGACGTGGAATAAATCAGTTTTTCCATGATGAACCTTTCGGCCCTCGTGACCTCCGGGGCGGGCGACGATTTAGCAGCAGTAGAAGCAAAGCTGGCCGTTGATAAATTCATACATGAAGCAGGCGCAGTCGAAGCGGATATAATTCCAGTCGGTAGATTCGTACATCGGTGCGCGGTCGAACGTACCGGCCACGCGGAGACGGCGGTGCTTGTTGACTTCGTAGGTATTGACTTCGTGCAGAATGTGAATCTTCTCAGGATCGAAGCCACACTCGTCAGCGATGAATTCCTTGGCTTCTTCGTCGGACATGACCTGTCCGCAGTTGGCAAGATGCTCGTACCGTTCCTGCGTCATGTTCGTGCCGCTGCCGTCGCAGGGCTTCCACTCAAGCTCACGATCCAGATCTGCGTTCAGCTCTGCGATCTGCTTCTCGCGGGCTTCCATCTCGGATTTGTGCTGCTTTTCCATCTCGACCAACTGGCTCTTGAGCTGCGCAATTTCTTCGGCTCTTGCCTTGTAGATTTTCTTTTCGCCGCCGTTCTTCACGAACGCCTTGCAGAATTCGTCTTTGTTGCCATTGAAGTCGTAGTAGGCTTTTTCAATCTTCGCATACTCGCTGGCGGTCGGCTCGAAGCCGGTGCGCTCGATAAACTCAGAAATCATCATTTTCGTGTTCCTCCTTGATATTTTTGCCTTACTCGGTTATAATCAAGGTGGCCGGGGTAAGG
>ERZ791919.257-NODE-257-length-64028-cov-8.250184_pt1 | contig 64028 bp, 62 predicted proteins | sample MGYA00510137_ERZ791919 | MGnify/ENA primary metagenome ERZ791919 (study PRJEB30046, sample SAMN00792059) | human gut metagenome | study: EMG produced TPA metagenomics assembly of the A metagenome-wide association study of gut microbiota in type 2... | reverse complement strand
TCTCGTTGCGACTTACACATATTACCACCTATTCTCTCCTTTGTCAACAGGTTTTTCGGATTTTTTTACGTATTTTATGATATTGACATAAATTTATAACAAAATTCAACATTTATGTGCATAATTTACTACAATTTGATACTATATGATGTAAACGGTATCATTTTGTAACATTTCAAGGTACATATTGTATTTTCAAATAGCACAAGATATACGATTAGCCTATTAATATATAGTATTGTATTAATAAATAATTGTTACAGATAATATTAATACATTATTATAGATATTGAAATTTGCATTAAGTTTTGTTATAATGTATAAACGCTTAAAGAAAGGGGCTGATATTATGCCAATTCGTATTGACGATGAATTGCCGGCTAAGCAAAACTTGGAAATAGAGAATATATTTGTTATGAGCAAGTCAAGGGCTAATATGCAGGATATCAGACCTTTGAAAATCATTATACTTAACCTAATGCCGACAAAACTTGAAACGGAAACGCAACTTTTGAGATTACTAAGTAATTCTCCTCTACAGCTTGATATTGATTTTCTCCAAGTTAAAAGCCATAAGGCAAAAAATGTTTCAAGAATACACATGGCAAAATTCTATAATACATTTGATGATATAAAAGACAACAAGTATGACGGAATGATTATTACGGGAGCACCCGTTGAGCATCTTGAATTTGAACAAGTTGACTATTGGGACGAGCTTTGTATGATTATGGAATGGAGCAAAAAAAATGTTTACTCCACCTTTCATATTTGCTGGGGTGCTCAAGCCGGACTTTACTATCATTATGGTATTAAGAAATATCCGCTAAAAAAGAAAATGTTTGGCGTATTCCCTCACAAGTCGCTTGACATTACCCATCCGCTTATGAGAGGACTTGATGATGTTTACTATGTTCCTCATTCAAGGCATACAGAGACGAGGCTTCAGGACATTGCGCTTGTTAAACAGCTTCAGGTTATTTCATACAGCGAAATATCGGGCGTTCATATTATATCCGATATGGATTGCAGGCAATTTTTTGTAACAGGTCACAGCGAATATGACAGAGACACACTTGCCAAAGAATATTTTAGGGATAAGGAAAAAGGTCTTGATATTGACGTGCCTTATAATTATTTTCCTAATGATGATGACAAGTCCGTTCCGATTATGAGCTGGAAAAGTTCGGCGAATATAATATTCAGCAATTGGCTTAATTATTTTGTTTATCAAAAAACGCCGTATGATTTGGCGCAGTTATAATATCATATACAGTAATACCCCCGACACAATCAAGTGTCGGGGGTATTTTTTACTTCGTTTTAACCGTCTTAACCTTTGACCAAGAGGAATAAACTTTCTTACCGTTCACTGTTTTGTATGTACGGATACGGACATAGTATTTTTTCTTAGCCTTAAGTTTTTTAATAGTTACTTTCGTTGTTTTTTGTTTTTTAACGGTTGCGGTTTTCTTATTCTTCTTGAATTTCTTGTCTGTTGCAACCTGAATTTGATAACCCTTTACACCGCTGACCTTTTTCCACTCAACAGATACTGCCTTTTTAGCCGGTTTAACCTTTTTAAATTTAGCTGATTTTGGCTTTAAAACAGGTTTAGGCGCAGTTGTGGTAGAAGTGGTTGTAGTAGGCTGAGGCTGAGTTGGGGTTGGGCTTGGTGTAGGTGTTGGACTTGGCTGAGGTCTTGGTTGTGGTTGAGGGGTAGGTACTTTTTCATTTATTGTACCATCAATACAATGAATAGTTGCTTCTTTTAAGACATCGTTTGTATTTGTTATTTCAATTTTATTCCAATCACTTATAGTAGAAAGATAATATACATCTCTTAAGTACGTGCAACAATAGAATGCATATTGCCCAATCTTTGTCACACCACTTAGCATTGTTAAACTTTTTAAATTTGTACATTCGAGAAATGCATAATCACCAATGCTGTTTATTTTAAATGAATATCCTTCATAAGAAACGCTTTCAGGAATTGTTAATATTTCAGGATTTCTGGGATATTTATTTATTTGAGCTGTATAATCATTATAAATACTATATACAACATTATCTATTATAACTTCGTTCCCGTTTCCTAAAATTCCATCTGTACATTTTATAATAGCTTTCGTCAAGTTTGAATTATTAGAATCTACACTAATTGCTTTCCATTGAGCAACCGTTCCGTTGTAATTAACTTCATATAATTGCTCACAATTAAGAAATGCACAGCTGTCTATGTAATTAACACCATTGCCCATTGTTAAAGTTACAAGTTTACATTCAAAAAATGCGTGATCACCGATACTTGTTACACTATCAGGTATTGTTATGTTTTTTAAACTTGAACACCTGTAAAATACTTCATCGCCAATACTCGTTACATTATTTCCTATTGTTACACTTGATAAACTTGTGCATTCAGAAAATGCAGAATTTCCAATTTCAGTTGACCTTTTTTCTGCCGAATCATTATTTCCAATTGTCACATTTACCAAGCTTTTGCAACCATTAAATGCACCCTCGCCAATACTTGCAACACTAGCAGGTATTGAAAGATTTATTAAGCTTGTGCCATAAAAAGCATAATCATCAATACTTGTTACACTATGAGGTATTGAAATACTTGTTATGCTTGTGCACTCATAAAATGCATGATTACAGATACTTGTTACACTATCAGGTATTATTATGTTTTCCAAGCTTGAGCACCTACAGAAAGTGTCAGGGCCTATCATTGTTATACTATTAGGAATTGTTACATTTGTTAAGCTTTTACAATTATAAAATGCACCATCTCCAATACCTGTAACACTATCAGGAATTGTTACACTTGTTAAGTTTGTGCAATCATAAAATGCTTCACGTCCAATACTTGTTATGCTGTTTGGTATTGTTACACTTGTTAGACTTTTGCAGCCATAAAATGCACAATTGCGAATACTCGTAACTGTTTTACCAACAATAGTGGACGGTATATTAATTGAAGTTGCAGAACTGGTACAATCTGTTATTTCAATAGTTCCGTCTTCCTTTTCTTCATAATAAATATTTCCGTATTGTGAAGAATCTGCATACGCTGTTAAATTCAATCCTGAGGTTATGGTTAATAACATTGCTAAGGATAGAATTAAGCTAAAAATCTTTTTCATTTCTCTGTACCTCTTTAATAAAATTTTTACAATATAAAAATTTTATCATACGCATATTAAAAGTTCAATATGTTACCGAAGTGTAAAGTGATTTTTACACAAGTCGTTCACGCCGTTAAGTTCACATAAAAAAATAAAGGCACTATGTTAAAAAAGCATAGTGTCTTATTTTACTCTACATATTTACGAAGCTTTTGGAGGAGAGATTTTTCTTTGCGGGAAACCTGCACCTGAGAAATGCCGAGTGCGGCAGCAGTTTTGGCTTGAGTGAAGCCCTTATAATAGCGCATATCAACTATTGCCTTTTCCGTATCATCAAGGAATTTAAAAAGTCGGTGAACAATTAAGCGATTAAAAATCTCATCACTCTCATCAACGGGTACATCTATAGTATATTCACCGTCATCGCTTGAAGTGCTGAGTGATACCATAGGAGCAATAACGCCCAAAATTTCAGGTATTTCCTCAGGCGGACAATCAAGAAGATTAGACAATTCTGTGACAGTCGGCTCTCGCATTTTATCATTAATAAATTTTTCACGAAGTGACTGAGCCTTAATAGCCTTTTCCTTTAAACTTCGGCTGACTTTCACTGCGCCGCCGTCACGAAAAATACGTTTGATTTCGCCCATTATTACGGGAACGGCATAAGTTGAAAAAGCAAAGCCACGGCTTTCGTCAAAATTATCAACTGCTTTAATCAAGCCTACGCAACCGCTTTGGAATAAATCGTCATAGTCCACCCCTCTGCCCTTAAAGCGATTGGCAATAGAATGAACCAAGCCGATATTATTCTCAATCATTTTATCACGGTCTGTTACCATTTTGATTTGCCCTCAATTTTTTTAGAAAGGGTTACGGTTGTGCCAAAGGTCAGCTTAGACTTAACGTTTATTTTATCGCAAAAACTTTCCATAACAGTAAAGCCAAGACCTGCACGGTCACCCTCACCTGTTGTAAAAAGCGGAGTCATTGCCTGAGAAACATCTACGATTCCGCAACCCTTGTCCCTTATTACAATTTTTACTGTATTGTCATCAAAAAGTTTTCCCGATATAAATATTTTGCCGTATGTATCTTTATAAGCATGGACTATGCAGTTTGTCACCGCTTCGCTGACTGCCGTTTTTAAATCTGCGATTTCCTCAAGTGTTGGGTCAAGAGGGGTTACAAATGCGGAAACGGCAACACGTGCGAAGGCTTCATTTACACTTTTACTGTCGATTGTAAGTTTAAATTCATTAATTAGCTTTTTTGTATTCATTTTCATTCTCCTTAATTTTTGCAATTGATGAAAGACCTGCAAGTTCCATAATTTTTTTAGTTTGCAGGGTTACGTTTTTAATTTCGATTTGGCAAGCGGGATTAATGCTTTGAAGCAATCTGTATCTGCCCATAACAAGACCTATTCCGGAGGAGTCCATAAAGCTGACATTTTTAAAATCTAGAATTAAAGTCTTCGGCTTTACAAGCATAAGGGTATCATCTATTTTTTCCCTAACCTCGCCTGCCGTATGGTGGTCTATTTCGCCGATAAGATAAGCAATAACAACACTACCGCTGCTTTCAATCGTAACGTTCATATTTGTCACTCCAATAAAAAAATACCAATCTGCGATAATACTAACAGATTGGTATTGAATAATTTATCAAAATTTGTATTTAATTTAATTCTTTTCTAATTTGCCGATAAAGATAAAACGAGCCGCACACAAGTGAGAGATTATTTTGCTTAGCAAGCGTGATTGCTTTTTCGGCATTATCGACCGTAAAAACATTATCACAATATTTTTTTGCAACTAAAGCAAGTTCACTTGCACTCATTGAGCGAGCGTTATCAACCTGCGTTGCATAAATCGCTTTACACTTAGGTGCAATTAACGATAAATAAGCATCAACATTTTTATCCCGCATCATTGCAACAACGGCAACTTCATTATTAATTTTAGGTGCAAGAGCACGTGCCGCATCCTCATTATGACCGCCGTCAACAAGGATATTGCCGACTTTACTTTGCCTTGCCGGAAGGTTTGGATTTTTAGCCTCAATATCTAAGCCGATTTCATTTAAAGCCGCCTGAGCACAAGCAATATCATTTTTTAAAACATCGCCAAAATCATTGATTTTAATAAGTTTTGTATTATTATCACTGCACACTTTTTCGAAAATGCGCTCACATTTAGGGTTGGGATAAAGAATACAAACTGAATCAGGCTTAATAATTCCGGATTTTTCAGCCGCAATTTCTTCAAGAGTGTTGCCGAGAAAGGCTGTATGGTCAATTGCAACAGATGTTATAATCGAAATATTCTTTTTCTCAACATTTGTAGCGTCGCCCTTACCGCCCATTCCGCATTCTACAACGGCAAAATCCACATTTTCGTCTGCAAAATATTTATACATAATAGCAGTTACAAGTTCAAATTCGGTAGCATCGCAATCGATATATTTTTCTACATAGAATGCAAATTCTTCCTCGGTAATCATATTGCCGTTAATTTTTATTTGCTCACGGTAATCTTCAGTCCAAGGAGAAGTAAAAAGACCGACCTTTTTGCCTGATTTGATAAGTGCATTTGAAAGTGCGGCGGCAGTAGTGCCCTTTCCGTTAGTACCTGCAATATGAATAATATTTATCTTATCCTGAGGATTATCCATTTTATTCAAAAGCTCATAAATACGAGTAAGCCCCGGTTTAATACCGAGGCTTTGCTTTTGAAGTATTAAATTCAAAGCGTTATCGTAATTCATTTATTTACCCAAAGAATCAATAGAATTTTTAATATTTGCAATCTTATCCTCAAGCTTTGCGGCATCCTCTTTGTTTTGATTAACTACCTTTTCGGGCGCTTTATTAACAAATCCCGGATTAGAAAGCTTTTTATTGATAAAGTCAAGCTTATCCTGCGCTTGAGCAAGTTCTTTTTCAAGGCGCTTACGCTCTGCCTCAAAATCGACAAGGTCGCCCATTGGAATATAAATCTTGGCGTTATCGGTAACGATTGTTACGGTATTGCCGAGATTGTCAAAGCTTGATTTAACCTCAACATCATTTGAAGAAGCAAGACGTTTAATAAAGTCAACACCGGCAGAGAAAAGTTCTGTTTTCTCAGTTTCAACATAAACCTTAGCTTTTTTGCTTGGAGGAATATTCATCTCTGCTCTACGGTTACGAATAGCACGGATAGCACTCATAAGAATTTCCATCTTAGCCTCATTTTCGGCAAAGCAAAGGCTTTCGTCATATTCTACCCACTTTGAAATCATAATCGATTCGCAATCGTGAGGGATAGCCTGATATATTTCTTCGGTAATAAACGGCATAAACGGATGAAGAAGCTTAAGAATATCGGTAAGTACATAAACAAGAACACTTTTAGCAGTATCCTTTGCCTTTTCGTCATCACCCTGAAGTCTGATTTTTGCAATTTCGATATACCAATCGCAGAAAACGTCCCAAATGAAATCATAAAGCTTTTGAATAGCAATTCCAAGCTCATATTTTTCAAGGTTATCGGTAACATCTTTAGCAAGGGTATTAACCTTAGATACAATCCATTCGTCCTCAACTGCAAGGTCACTTGGAAGTCCGTTATATTTGAAATCATCTGTAAGATACATCAATACAAAACGAGCAGCGTTCCAAAGTTTATTTGCAAAGTTACGTGACGCCTTAACCTTTTCGTCTGAAAAACGCATATCATTACCAGGTGAATTACCTGTTGCAAGAGTAAATCTCAATGCATCTGCGCCGTATTCATCAATAACCTCAAGCGGGTCAATACCGTTGCCGAGAGATTTAGACATCTTTCTGCCCTGAGCATCACGTACAAGACCGTGAATAAGAACAGTATCAAACGGTGCTTTATCGGTATAAGCGAGGCCTGAAAAAATCATACGGGAAACCCAAAAGCCGATAATATCATAGCCTGTAACAAGGGTATTAGTAGGATAATAATGTTCTAAATCTTCTGTCTTATCAGGCCAACCGAGAGTTGAGAACGGCCAAAGAGCAGATGAAAACCAAGTATCCAATGTGTCGGAGTCTTGATGAATATTTTCACTGCCGCAATGCGAGCACTTGCATGGGTCCTCTTTGGAAACGGTTGTAGCGCCGCAATCATCACAGTACCAAGCAGGAATTCTGTGACCCCACCAAAGTTGACGTGAAATGCACCAATCACGAGAGCCACGCATCCAGCTCATATAATTTTTCTTAAATCTTTCAGGAACGAATTTAATATCGCCGTTTTCAACAGCGTCGATAGCCGGACCTGCAAGAGGGTCCATTTTAACAAACCACTGTTTTGAAACCATAGGTTCAATATTAGTGTGGCATCTGTAGCAAGTACCTACATCGTGTTTAAGCGGCTCAATTTCTTTAATATATCCGCCTGCTTCAAGGTCTGCAAGAATAGCTTTTCTTGCTTCAAGAGTAGTCATACCTGCATATTTGCCGCAATCGAGTACCTCAGGCTCGTTTTGAGTAGCCTTACCGCTTTTAATAATTTCATCGGCAGCCTCTTTATCAGCCTTGCCTGTCATATGACCGTCATAAGTGAATGTACGGATAATAGGAAGGTTATGACGAAGCCCTACCTCAAAGTCGTTAGGGTCATGAGCAGGAGTAATTTTAACAACACCTGTACCCTTAGTCATATCTGCATGCTCGTCACATACAATAGGAATTTCCTTATTTAAAAGCGGAAGAATAACGTGACAGCCGTGGAGATGCTTATATCTTGGGTCGTCACCGTTAATTGCAACTGCGGTATCGCCGAGCATAGTTTCAGGACGTGTAGTTGCGAGTTCAAGCTTTTCGCCTGTTTCCTTAACTTCATAAAGAAGATGCCAGAAATTAGAGTCCTTTTCCTCATATTCAACCTCGGCATCTGAAATAGATGTATTACAATGAGGGCACCAATTTACCATACGGTTACCACGATAAATAAGGTCCTTTTCATAAAGGCCTACAAATACTTCTCTTACAGCCTTACTGCAACCCTCGTCAAGAGTGAAGCGTTCTCTGTCCCAATCGCAGGACGAGCCCATTTTTTTCAATTGTTCAATAATTCTGCCGCCGTATTGTTTTTTCCAATCCCATGCACGTTCAAGAAATTTTTCACGTCCGAGGTCATCCTTAGTAATGCCCTCTTTACGCATAGCCTCAACAATCTTAGCCTCTGTTGCGATAGAAGCATGGTCGGTGCCGGGAAGCCACAATGTATCGTAGCCTGCCATTCTGTGATAACGGATAAGAATATCCTGAAGCGTATTATCAAGTGCATGGCCCATATGAAGCTGGCCGGTAATATTAGGAGGCGGAATAACTATTGTATAAGTCTTTTTGCCTTTTTCTCTTTTAGCGTGGAAATACTTTTTATCACACCAAAACTGATAGGTACGGTCCTCAACTTCGCTTGGGTCGTACTGCTTTGCAAGTTCTTTTGCCATAACGTTCTCCTTTATAATATGGTATAATTTTATAAAAAAATAGCTTCCGCCTCAAATTGAGACGAAAGCGAAAAATTCCGTGGTACCACTCAAATTGCATTAATTAAACATAATGCCACTCAAATCTTTAACGCAGATATACGGACAAGACTACTTAGTTTCACCTTGCCGGCTCAAAAGCTACCTTCACCTACCGCATCTGCACTCTTCCACCAAACGAGCACTCTCTGAAAGAATAAGCAAGCTACTCCTCTTTTTCACAGCCGTTACAATATGCAAATATATTAGCAAAAAAAGTATTAAATGTCAAGCATAGGTAATGTTTAATTTTTATATGAAGATAGACTTCGAGAAAGTGAGATAAATTTCGTATTTTGCGAGTGGGAGCTGTACGTGGGTACTGCCCCCGAGCAAAAGACGGAAAGCGCCAAAAATGGCAAGGACTCGATGTCCTTGCCATTTTTCCAATCCCTCCGAGTGCAACAAGTTGCACCCACCTCGCTTTACAAGGGAGGCAAAGAGGTTTATTTATTATATTTGGCGCGGTTTAGCCGCTTTATCGACAGTCTATCTATCCTCACGGAAGTATGAAAGACCAAGCGATGCAGGTGGCTGATCCTCCCTCTTCTTTCTTACGCTTACGATTACAAGAACAATTATAGTTACAATGTAAGGAAGCATTTTGAAAAGTTCCTGAGTGCTCATTTTAAGACCTGGAATAAAGAGGTAAACAATATAAAGTCCGCCAAAAAGAATTGAACCTAAAATACCGAAATCAGGCTTCCAAATTGCAAAGATAACAAGTGCGATTGCAAGCCATCCTCTGTCGCCGAAACCCTCGTTTGACCAAACACCGTTAGCATAATCCATTACATAAAACAGACCGCCGATACCTGCGATAACGCTGCCGATTGAGGTAGCAAGATATTTAGACTTAGAAACGTCAATACCTGCTGCATCTGCTGTTGCAGGATTTTCACCTACAGCACGAAGATGAAGTCCGCCACGTGTTTTCTTAAGGAAGAACGCAACCAAAAGAGCAATTACAATAGCGGCGTAGGTTAAAAAACCATAGTCGAGGAATATTTTTCCAAACCAACCGGTAGTTGAAGCGATAGGAAGTTTTTTAGTGAAAAATGCACTTGTTCTTGTAAGGGCAACAGACGGAATATCACTTCCTGTAATTTTAACAAGTGATGAGCCGAAAAAGTTACCGAAACCGACACCGAAAGTCGTAATTGCAAGACCGGTTACATTTTGATTTGCACGAAGAGTTACCGTTAAGAAGCAGTAAATAAGGCCTGTTAAAAGAGAGCCGATGATTGTGCAAAGAAGCGGAATTAAAACTGCAATGAATGGGTTAAGGTCATTTGCGCCCATTGACTCCTCATAAAGGAAAGCACCGATAACACCGCTGATACCGCCGACATACATAATACCCGGAATACCGAGGTTAAGGTTACCTGACTTTTCAGTAAGGATTTCACCTGTCGAACCGTAAAGAAGCGGAATACCCTGCATAATCGCACGTTGGATAAAAGTAATTAATGTAGTCATATTATTTACCCTCCTTATGCGCTTTGCGGAAATTAATCTTATAGTTAATAAAGAACTCACTGCCGATAATAAAGAAAAGGATTATGCCGGTAATGATTTCACTGAATGATTCATTAAGTCTGTATACGGTTGCAATCTCTGTTGCACCCTTATCAAAAAACACAAGCAAAAGAGAAGTAAGCACCATATAAATAGGGTTAAACTTAGCAAGCCAAGATACCATAATAGCAGTAAATCCCCTGTTATCTGCAGTAGTGGTTGTGATAGTATGGTCAGTACCGCCTACAAGGAGAAGACCTGCGATACCGCACATTGCGCCTGAAAGGAGCATTGTTCTGATAATTACTTTCTTAACATTAATGCCGATATATTTAGCGGTATTTTCACTTTCACCTACAACAGAAAGCTCATAGCCGTGCTTGCTGTATTTAAGATAAATATACATAAAGATTGTGAGTGCAAGAACAATAAGAATATTAAGTAAATATTCTTGATTTCCAAGCTGAGGCAACCATCCTGCGTGGCTCATTTGGTTAATAATACCTATCTTACCCGAACCTTTAGGAACTTCCCACACCATAACAAAGTATGATACAAGCTGAATACCTACATAGTTCATCATAAGGGTAAAGAGCGTTTCATTAGTATTAAACTGAGCCTTAAAGATAGCAGGTATAACAGCCCAAATTGCACCTGCAAGCATACTTGATATAATCATTACGATAATAAGAAGCGCATTAGGAATTTTACCACCGAGGCAAATCATACAAGCCGCAGTAGCAAGACCGCCGACAAGCACCTGACCCTCACCGCCGATATTCCAAAATCGCATCTTAAATGCCGGTGTCAACGCAAGCGCAACGCAAAGAAGAATTGCAAGGCTTTGGAGAAGATTCCAAACACGTCTTGAAGTACCAAACGCACCGTCAACCATAGTGGCATAAACGCTGATAGGATTTTGATGGGTTAAAAGCATTGTTACAGCACCGCTTACGATAAGAGCGGCAAGAATTGAGACAAGGCGAATAAGCCATGAATAATACCAAGGCATAGACGCTCTCTTGCTTATATGAAAGAGGGGCTCGTGAACCTTTTGTTTATTGCTCATATTATGAATCCTCCCTTTCTGTCTTAGTCATTAATAATCCGATTTCCTCTTTAGTAGCATTTCTGCCGTCGAGCATACCGGTAATTTTACCTGAATTTATAACCATAATTCTGTCGCAAAGCTCAACAAGAACGTCAAGGTCCTCGCCTACAAATACAACGGCAACGCCGTTTTCCTTTTGCTTTGTAAGAAGATTATAAATTGTGTAAGAAGAGTTAATATCAAGACCTCTTACAGGGTAAGCCGCCATAAGTACCTTAGGATTAGCGGCAATCTCACGGCCTACAAGTACCTTTTGAACGTTACCGCCCGAAAGACGTCTTACAGGAGTGGTAGCGCCCGGTGTAACTACCTCAAGGCTTTCAATAATTTTTTCGGCAAGTTTCTTAGGATTTTTTCTGTCAAGAAAAGCGGAATTGCCCTTTTTATATGAACGAAGCATCATATTATCGATAATGTCCATATTTCCTACAAGGCCCATACCGAGTCTATCCTCAGGAACAAACGAAAGCCTTACGCCGAGTTCTTTGATTTGAGTAGGGGTTTTAGCCTTAAGGTCAACCGTTTCGCCCTCAGGGGAATGATAAAAAATCTCACCGCTTTCAGGCTTTTGAAGACCTGCTATGGTTTCAAGCAGTTCTCTTTGACCGCTTCCGGCAATACCGGCGATGCCGAGAATTTCACCGCTTCTGATATCAAATGAAATATCATCAACAGCCTTAACTCCCTCTGCATTAAGAGTAGTTACATTCTTAAGTTCAATTCTGTTTTGCGGATTAACAGGAGCCGTTCTTTCTATATTAAGTGATACCTTTTTACCAACCATCATTTCGGTAAGCGATTGCTCGGTAGCAGATTTAGTATCCACAGTTCCGATATATTCGCCCTTACGCAAAACCGCAACTCTGTCGGTAAGCGACATAACCTCGTGGAGCTTATGTGTAATTATAATAATTGATTTTCCGTCTTTTTTCATACGACGTAAAACATCAAACAATTTTTCAGTTTCTTGAGGTGTAAGAACAGCGGTAGGCTCGTCAAGAATAAGAGTCTGCGCCCCTCTGTAAAGCACCTTAACAATTTCAACAGTCTGCTTTTCGGAAACAGACATTTCATAAACCTTGCTGTCAAGATTAATATCAAAACCGTATTTGTCGGTAATTTCTTTTACACGTTGTTCAGCTTTCTTTAAGCTGTATTTTTCTTTATCTTTAATACCGAGAACTATATTCTCGGTAGCAGTAAATACATCAACAAGCTTAAAATGCTGATGTACCATACCAATGCCATATTTAAACGCATCTTTCGGTGATTTAATAACTACTTCCTCACCGTTTACAAAAATTTGACCCTCATCAGGGAAATAAATGCCGGAAAGCATATTCATAAGAGTGGTTTTACCACTGCCATTTTCGCCCAAAATGGCTAAAATTTCACCTTTTTTAACCTGCAGATTAACGTCCTTATTAGCAACAATCTGCCCGAAAACCTTGGTGACGCCTTTTAATTCAATTGCAAAAGTATCACTCATATTTTCCTCCGCAAAAATTTAATATCACTTAAAACAATACTACCGTGACCGTACTTTTTAGGGTACGGCCACGGGTTTAATTATAAAATATAACTAAGATTTATTTAATTACATTTTTTCGTTAAGAAGCTTAATACCGTCAATCTTAACGTCAAAATATGGAGCTGAACGGAACTTTGATTCCTTGAATGCGCCATCTTTAATAACTTCTGTATCAGGTGTGTACTTATCATCTGTGTCAACATCAGCCTTATAAGAATCAAGCTTTTTGCCGTCAACAGTAAATGTTGAAGTATCAAATACCTGAAGAGAACCGTCCTCAAGCTTAGCTTTAGCTTCATCAATAGCCTTCTGAGTACCAGGAGCAGCAGCCTTTTCGTTTACATCTGTAAGAAGAACCGAATTAGTAGCAAGAGTACCTGTCCAGTCAGCATCAATCTTGTCGCCGTTCATAACAGCCTTGATTGCATATTCATAGTAAGGAGCCCAGTTAACTCTTGAAGAAACAATAAATGTGTTAGGGCAAGCGCTTACTGTTGAGCCGTTGTAAGAAACGTTAGGAACACCTGCTGTTTCACAAGCTGTAGGAGCACCCATTGAGTCAGCATGCTGGCTGATAAGCTTACAGCCGTTAGCAATAAGGGTATTGGCAGCTTCCTTTTCAGCAGCTTCATCATACCATGAACCTGTGAACTGAACTTCCATAGTAGCGCTTGGGCATACTGAACGAGCACCAAGGAAGAATGAAGTATAACCTGAAATAACCTCAGCATAGGTGTATGCACCTACATAACCGATTTTAGCATCTTTAGCTTCAAATTTGCCGTCTTTAATCATTTGATTAAGTTTCATACCTGCAGCAATACCTGCAAGATATCTGCCTTCGTAAATTGAAGCGAATGCATTGTGATAGTTGTCAAGACCTTCTGTATGAGCTCTTGTACCTGTTGAATGGCAGAACTGAACTTCAGGATGCTTCTTAGCAACTTCAATAATGTAAGGCTCGTGACCGAAGCTGTCGGCAAAGATGATTGAGCATCCCTTGTCAACAAGGTCTAAAGCAGCCTCTGTGCATTCCTGACCTTCAGGAACATTAGTCTTGTAAATCTTGTTTTCATCAGCAATTCCGAGAGTCTTACAAGCTTCGTCAGCAGCTGTGATGAAGTTCTTATCGTAAGTTGAGTTCTCATCGTGAAGGAAAATAAATCCTACCTTCATGTCTGATGATGCAGATGCCTTAGTTGTTGTATCCTTTGTATTTGCGTCTTTTGAAGAACAACCGGCAAATACGCCTACAACAAAGAGAACTGAAAGAACAACTGCAAGAATTTTCTTTGTAAATTTCATTTGTCTTACCTCCGTACAAATAAATCAATTTATTATAAGGTGATGACACCGAATAACCAAAACAAAAAAACGATTAATCTCTGAAATAAACCTTGCCTGTTTCGTGGTCCATACTTTCAACAATAGCAAGAGATTCAACCTTAATACCGTTGCTCCTGAGTTTATCGCCGCCGTGCTGGAAACCTTTTTCAATAACAACGCCGCAGCCTGCAAGTGATGCACCGCTGTCATTAACAAGTGCGATAAGACCGTTGAGTGCATTGCCGATTGCAAGAAAATCATCAACAATGAGGACCTTATCGTTTTCATCGAGAAATCGTTTTGACACAATAATATCGTATGTAGTGCCGTGAGTGAAGCTCTCAACCTTAGAGGTATACACATCGCCGGCAATATTTTTAGTTTTTGTTTTCTTTGCGAAAACAAGCGGACAGCCAAATTCCTCGGCAACAAGCGCACCGATAGCTATGCCCGACGCTTCGATAGTAAGGATTTTGTTAACGCCGTCGTCCTTAAACAAGCGGTGAAATTCCTTTGCGATTTCCCTCATAAACGGAATATCAATTCTGTGATTTAAAAAACCGTCTACCTTAAGAATATTGCCCTCGTAAACTTCGCCTTCATTTAATATCTTCTGCTTTAAAGAATCCATACTTTGTACCACCGAAAATAATGTTTAATAATAATGTGTGTATATCTTATTACTAAATTACAAATTTTGCAACTATTCTTTTAAATTTGACACCAAATTTTAATATTTTCTTTGTTTATATTAAAAACAAGGCATATATTAGGTATGATATTTGTATATATTGCATATATGTAAAGCAAAGCACTTTACACAAAGGTATAGACTAATCGGGAAATATATGATAATATAAGCAAGGTGACATTATGGAAAATAAAAAAATCGCAATAATTGTAAGCATATTTATAGTTATATTTTTACTTTTGGCAGGGTTAATCGGCTTAGCGGGTAAAATTCCCTTTCTTTCAAAGCCGTTAGTATTCATCTTTGCAATAATATTAGTGTTATTTGTTTTAGGATTTTTTATAATTATAAGCAAAAGGAGAAAAAAATGAAAATTCTTGTAAGTGCCTGTCTGCTTGGAGAGAACTGTAAATACAACGGTGGCAACAATAAAAATGAAAATGTTATAAAACTTGGGAAAAAGCACACATTAATTCCTATTTGTCCTGAAACTTTTGCTTGCCTGCCCACTCCGAGAGTACCAAGCGAAATCAGGGACGGCAGGGTATATTCAAAAAACGGTGAGGATTTAACCGAAGCATTTTATGACGGAGCGGAAAAAGCCCTTTACGTTGCAGAGGAAACCGGATGTCAAACAGCAATTTTGAAAGAAAGAAGTCCGTCGTGCGGTTTCGGTAAAATATATGACGGAACGTTTTCAGGCACGCTTACATACGGCAACGGCATAGCTGCGCAAATGCTTTTTGAACACGGCATTAAGATTTATGGTGAAAGCGATATAAAAAGAATCGCTTTTTTAGATGAAGAAACTTGAAATCCAAATTAATTTTTAAGTTTGAATGAAATCATTTAATAACATAAGGCGCTTAACCTACTATTAGGTTAAGCGCCTCGAATCATTTTATATTAACTTTTAAATCTTATAATTGATTAGTACATTGGTCTATACCTCGTATATTTAATGACCTATTCTAAAATACCTATATTAATTTTCAGCATTTAGATTAACTTACTAACCCATTGGACTGTACCTCGTTAAATTATTTTATAATGTAGCTTTCGCTACAGATTATCGGCAGGATAATCAAATATATACCTTTACTATTTAGTTTTTCGCACCCGATAGTAATTAACCAATTCTGCCGAATAACTATTTTAATAATCCTTCATAAAGTTTGTACCCGTAAGCAATTCCGTTTTGCTTCTGTCGATACATTAGTTTCCGTTATTTTATTGGGTTACTTCTCGGGTGCTTGTCTGACCTGGTTCTAAATCCATTGGACAAGCCTCCTTTCGTATTCTAAACAAGTTAAGCGATAGAGATTTTTGGCTTTTCCTTACCTCAAGTCCTTTCACTCTCAAGCCTTTGTGTCTATCTCTTTTGTTCATCTACATAATAGCATGCTTGTTGTTAATTGTCAATAGTTTTTTTATATTTTTTTGTATTTTTTTAGTAATATTAAACAATTGTTAAATCTTTGTCTATACTATTGACTAAACGATAAAAAGTATATATAATATTATAGGTAATTTGATTTAGGAGGTTAATTTATGGCTGAAAACGAAGAATATTACGAGCCTGACATTATCAGCGTAACTGATGATGACGGCAACGAGCTTCTTTTTGAACTATTGGAAAGATATGAAACTGACAACGATGTTTATGTTGCCATTACAAAATATAATGAGACTGACGAGGACATTGTTGACGGCGACTATGAGGTAATCACCCTCAAGGTTGAAACTGACGACAACGGCGACGAATATCTTGTTGAAATTGAAGATGAAATGGAATACGAGCAAATTTCCGATATACTTATGCAAAAGATTGAGGAAAAATTTGACGTTGAATATTTTGAGCCGGAACAGTAATAATAATTTATAGAATCTACCCTTCTCGACAACCGTCAGCTTTAGTAACCCGAACACGTTTTTTTAGGGATTTGACTTCTTTGAAACGGGAATGCAGACCTCCCTTATTTATAAGGACGTTGGTAGCACAAAGTGATGAGAGCATAACCCACCTGCTAAGAGAGCAGGTTATTGTCAGCAGGCGGCGGCTGGGTGGATTTTTATATAGAAAAAGAAGTGAAAGTTTTTATGCTTTCGCTTCTTTTTTTATATTTATTATTCTTTAGGTTTCATTGCATTGTATGAGGTTAAAACCGCTTCGTCCGAAATATTACATCCAAGGTCATAAATAGGAATTTTTGAAAAAATCTGTTCAAGCACATCAAAAAGCTTTTCCATATTTACTGCATCAAGCTTACGAACGGTTTGAGAAAAAATATTAAAAACAGCTTTACTTGTTTCAGCCTTCTTTATCCAATTGTTTTCGCTTCTTTGAAGAAAGCAAATTCCGGCAAGTTCAACCACTTGAGGTGTTGAATAGTCATACTTACCGCTCCAAGGAGTTCCGCAGGCATAAACCTTGCCGTCGATAAGCCTGATAGCCGGTTTATCATCGTTGAGCATATATGCCCTATCGCCGAAATGCTTAAGCCAAAGCTCGGTATGGGTTGACTTGCCTGTACCGCTGTCGGCAGAAAAAGCATAAGCCACATTATCAACAACTATGCAAGAAGAATGAAGCAAAAAGCCGTTATACTTAATAAGTTGCGTATAAAAGTCAGAACCCGTAAGCATATATTCCCAATCATCCTGAACAAGTTCGGGATGCGCTTTCATAGCGTTTTGCACTCTTTTTTCATCAACATTAATTGTTATATCAATATTTTTTTCTTCCTGATTTTTTGCAAGATAAGGAATTGCCTGTTTTTTTGTTCTGCCTTTTTCGTTCTTTATTTCTACTTTAAGATTTGCGATATCATAAATCATATTTTCACCTTAATAATTTATTCCTACAACAATAAAAAGTATAACTTAATAATCAATTTACGTCAAGTGACAAAATGCGGACTTTAGAAAAAGTGTTCTTGACATTATAGAACATTTGTTTTATCATATAGTTATTAGAACAAGTGTTCTAATATTTTAAATATCAAGGACAATTATATTATGGAAAAACAAATACTTCATATTGACTGCAACAAATTTTATGCAAGTGTGGAATGCCTTTTACATCCCGAATTAAAAGGAAAGCCGGTTGCAGTAGGAGGAAACGAGGAAAGCAGGCACGGAATTATACTTACGAAAAACGAAATTGCTTCAAAATACGGCCTTGTTGTTGGCGAGCCGTTATGGAAAGCGAAGCAAAAGTGCAGAAATTTAATAATCGTACCGCCAAACTTCCCTGTTTACATTGAATTTTCAAAAAAAGTAAGAAAAATTTTAGAAGATTATACAGATTTGATAGAACCGTTCGGTCTTGACGAAAGCTGGATTGACGTCACGGGTGATTGGTTTAAAAACGGACGGGAAATCGGCTTTGAAATAAAAGAGAGAATAAGAAAAGAAATAGGAATTACCGTAAGTGTGGGCGTAAGCTATAACAAGGTGTTTGCAAAGCTTGGCTCAGACTACAAAAAGCCGAATGCCATGACCGTCATAACAAAAAAGAATTACCAAAAAATCGTTTGGCCGCTTAAATGCAGCGATATGATTATGGTCGGTACCGCAACGACGAAAAAGCTTAATAATTACGGAATATATACAATAGGCGACATTGCAAAAAGCGATGACAAATTTATAAAAAGCATACTCGGCAAAAACGGAATTTTGCTAAGGCAATATGCACGTGGAGAGGATAAAACTCCTGTCCGGCACAAGGACATTGAGCGTGATATAAAAAGCATAGAAAACGCAACAACCACGCCGAGAGATTTGTTGAACAACAATGATGTGAAAATAATATTTACCGTTTTGGCGGAAAGTGTTTCAAGACGAATGAGAAATCTCGGTTTAAAAGGAACAACCCTTTCAATCTACGTCAGGGACAAAAAACTCGGCAGCTTTGTAAGGCAATGCAAATTAGAAAGTGCAACAAACGTAAGCGGTGAAATTATCAAAAGCGCAATGGCTTTATTTGTTATAAACTATGATTGGAAAATGCCGATAAGAAGTTTAGGCTTAAGCGTTACGGATTTTGATTTTGATTATTGTTCGCAATTTGATTTTTCAAAAACGGTTGAAAAAAGAGAAAAGCTTGAAAAAATCGACACCGCCGTTGACGCTTTAAAAGACAGATACGGAAACTACTGCATCGGACGTGGAACGGTATTATTTGATACAAAGCTTTCGCATTTCAGCCCTTATGACGACCACAGCATTCACCCTGTATCGCCGCTTTAATGGTAAAACTTGCTTTGGAATAATTTATGATTTTTGTTTGCAATTTTCTTTTTTGTTTGATATAATCACCTCGCACATTAGGTGTTAAATTAATTTTAGGAGTTGTTATAAATGATTAGAAGAATCATTCATATAGACGAAAGCAAATGCAACGGCTGCGGCGCTTGCGCAAATGCGTGCCATGAGGGTGCAATAGGAATGGTAAACGGCAAAGCTAAACTTTTGAGAGATGACTATTGCGACGGACTCGGTGATTGCTTGCCCACATGCCCTACCGGTGCTATCACCTTTGTTGAAAGAGAAGCGCTTGAATATGACAGAGAAGCAGTTGAAAAGAATATGAAAGCAAAGGCAGAAAAGAAGGAAGTATTCCACGGTTGTCCGTCAAGCAGAATGCATACCTTTAACAGAACGTCCGAAAGCATTGAGCAAATGCCTGCAGTCAACAAATCACAGCTTGGTCAATGGCCGTGTCAAATTAAGCTTGTGCCGATTAATGCGCCGTATTTTAACAATGCAGAGCTGCTTATTGCGGCAGACTGCACGGCTTACGCTTACGCAAATATGCATAATGAATTTATGCGTGGTAAAATTACAATTATCGGCTGTCCTAAGCTTGACGATATAGATTACAGCGAAAAGCTGACAGAAATTATCAGGCAAAACGATATTAAAAGCGTTACGATTGTCCGTATGGAAGTTCCTTGCTGCGGCGGTCTTGAACATGCGGCAAAAGAAGCAATCAAAAAAAGCGGAAAATTCTTACCGTGGCAAGTTGTAACAATCAGCATCGACGGCAAAAAGCTTTAAATCAAGAAAAGTTAATATATATAAAAAAATCACCGTGAAAGAAACGGTGATTTTTTTCTTTAGGTAAAAACGCATCAACATATCAATATGAAATTTCGATTTTATTTATGCCGTAATTTGATTTAAACTTTTGCACGCCCTTATTCGGAACATATATTTGCGTTTCGGCAAGAACATAATCATCAGAAACCTTATATTCCATAAAGAATTTTCTTTCGTTAGAATCGGTACGATAGCTTATTATATCGCCGCAAACGGCAATGGGATACGGTCTGTTCATTAAGCGGACAAATTCGTCATTTTCAAAATAATAATTCCAATAAAGGCTTGACCATTGATTTTGCTCTATCAATGAATAAACAAAATCAATATGAGAAAACCAATCCGTTTTCTTCGGGCACAATCCTCCCCACTCACCCATTACTACAGGTACGTTCATATTAAGTTGATTTTTTCTTACATTATCAAAAATATACCTAACTCGCTCGTTACTTGAATACTTGTTATAAAGCGGCGAATCTATAAACAAATCATAGACGTGGGGAGAATAAATCGAATTATCGGGTGGCTCAATACTAAAAGGAATACCGAGGTTTGAATAATAGCTATGTTCAAAAAAGTCAAAGCCGTTTTTGCACGAACATTGAGAAGTAATTTTATTAATAAAGGGCTGATAATATTTTTCGTCAAATTCTTTAACATATTTTTGTGCGCCGTCAATCACCTTATCAAATACGTTATAATCATCTAAATTTTTCAAAAGCAATTTCAATCGTCCAACGGTTTTAATTTTAAAGAACACAGCCAAAGCCATTCTAAAAAAGCCTAATCTTTCAAATTTTGCGCCAAAGTATTTTTGTGCATCAAAATCAACATTTAAGCCTTGCTTTAAAGCATTATTTATCAAAAGGCAAAAAATCTTATTTGAATTATCGTTTATCATAGGCTCGTTGAAATAATCGTACGCAAGAACATTATCAAAGCCTTTAAATTCATCATTAAGCCTTTTCCACATTGAGATAAATTCATCCTGCATACCATTTTTGTTTCGCCAAAAATCATTAAAAGCTCTTTGAACGTCTTGCATATAAAAATAACCTTCAGCCCAAATTGCAAGCGGTTGCTTTTCTTTATAATCACGAGTTATCCATTTCGGTGCGCCGTCACCGTGCTTGCCGTTGCTGTAAAACAAGTCCTGATGAAGGTCTAAAACAATATAAATATTTCTTTTTTGACATTCATCGACAAAAAGTTTTAAATATGAAATTATTTTTTCATCAAATTGATTTTTCTTTGGCTCAAGCATTGCCCAAGTAAAGCCGAGTCTAATCAAATTCACTCCGTTTGAAGTAAGCATATCGTACTGCTCATCACGAAAGCTTTTATCATTTTCAAACTTATCAAAAAACTCATAAATCTCGTGTTGATTTTCCCTGCCCTTAAAGCAAATATTTACGCCTTTGAAAATTCGTTGACGGTTATATTCATCACGAATTGTCATATCTTTAATCGTAAATCTCATAAAAACCCCATTAAAAATAATATAAATTTCAGTTACATTAACAGTAGCATAAAGCCGACTTAAAATTAATTTTTAACAAATATAAACAACAACATTACAAAAAACAAGGGATACCGATAATAATTATCGGTATCCCTTTCAGCATATAAGTAAATATTAAACTTCCTTGCCGTTATCGAACTTTTCAAGAGCCTTAACGCTGATTGCAAAACAATCCGCAAGACCTTTAAGGTTCATATTATCATAAGTATCACGTCTTGTATGATAATAATCTTCAAGCTTATGGTTAAGGCCCGTAACACCTGTTGCACGGAAGCCTGCCTGAGCAAAAGCGGCAGAGTCGGTAGCACCTCCGAGAGGCGGAACCCAACCCTTTTTACAAGGAATATTAAGGTCAGCGGCAGATTCCATAAACAAATCCGAAACTGCCTTATCTGCTTTAACAGTACCATTGAGATCACGATAATTAGTCATAAGATATTTAGGGTCGTGAATTGTGTCGTAAGAAAGAATGATTGTAGGAACATCGTCAAACTCGCCCTTATGAGCTTCGCACCAAGCTTTAGCACCTCTGAGACCTGCTTCCTCACTGCCTGAAAGAATAACGCCAACCTCTGTATTTTCAAGAGTAATACCTTGGTCGTGAAGAGCCTTAAGAACAGCGATACCCATATAACATCCTGAAAGATTATCATTAGCACCGTCAACAATCCTGTTCTTATTCCACATCCAATAAAGACCGATAAGGAAAGGAACAAAGATAAGACCCCAAAGAGCCATTTTGAAAATTGTTACATCATGGCTAATCATACCGAATGCGCCGTATTTAACAGTTGAAATAATAGAAATAACAAGATAATAAACTGCGCCGATACCACAGATAACAGCGTGACCTTCAAATCCAACGCCGCCCAAAGCATAGTTTACCGGCCATTCCCAAGCAGCGTCAGGGTGACCGTTAAAGAATATACGGCGCTTAACTTCGCCTGAACACTTCTTTACAGCGGTTACGTTATGACCTGTTTTTTCAGGGAAAAATCTGTCAACGCATTTTTTATAAAAACCAAACTGAAGCAAAACAATTGTAAGACCTGCTACAATAAGTATTGCCGAAACAATCGGACAGAAGAAGAAGAGAACAATTGCTGCTAAAACGAATGTGATTGTGAAATAAATCCAGCCGAAGAATGAGCCGGGATTTTCCTTAAAGCTTTCAACGTCTGCTCTTTCACAGCCGCAATCTTTTTTTAATACGTCAGCCATATACTCGCAAGCCTGCTTTTCGCCCGGTGAGCCGGGGTCACGCTTATCCATATCTTTGCAAATATGGGTAATCTCGTCGAGCATATAATCGGCATAGTCGCTTTTTTTGTCAATAATGTTTTTTAAATCCATCCTTATACCTCCTGTGTATGTTTTAATTACGCTTAGTAAAACATATTTATATTAAAGCATAAATATAATCATTCGTCAACAATTAACATAAATTTGCATAACTTTGTATTTATTTTGTAATATTCATACATCAAGTGCATTATTTAAAAATGCTTTAAGCTTATCGCTTTTTGGATTTTCAAAAAGCTGTTTAGGCTCGCCGTATTCCTCAATAACGCCGTCAGCCATAAAGATTACCTTATCGGAAACATTCTTTGCAAAATCCATTTCGTGAGTAACAACAATCATAGTGCTGTTGCCGGTTTTAAGGCTCTTGATAACTTTAAGAACCTCCCCTGTAAGTTCGGGGTCAAGTGCAGAGGTAGGCTCATCAAAACAAAGAATATCAGGCTTAAGCATAAGCGCTCTTGCAATTGCAACACGTTGCTTTTGACCGCCCGAAAGCTGACAGGGATAATGATTAATTCTATCCTCAAGACCTACTTTTTTAATAATTTCTTTCGCCGCAACTTCAAGTTCCTCTTTAGTTCCCATTTTAAGCAAGGACGGTGCAAGAGTAAGATTTTGAAGAACGTCGTATTGAGGAAACAGATTAAAATCCTGAAAAACAAGACCAAAGTGAAGTCTTTTCTTTCTCAAATCCTTTTCCTTAATTTTTTTATCAACAACTCCGTCATAAATCAGTTCGCCGTTTACGGTAATCGTACCCGATTCGGCAAATTCAAGAAAGTTTATGCAACGAAGAAGCGTTGTTTTGCCTGAGCCGGATGAGCCGATAATGGAAAGCACCTCACCCTTTTGAAGGTCAAAGCTTATGCCCTTTAGTATTTCGTTTTTGCCAAAGCTTTTTTTAATATCATTAACCTCTAAAAATGCCATAAAGCCCAACCTCCTTAAGAATTAAAATAACTGAGTTTCTTTTCAATTTGACCGAAAAGAAGAGTAAGAATTCCGCAGAATACAAGGTAAAATGCGCCTGTGTAGAAGAGTGGCCAGAAAAGACCCGCACCTGTAATATAATCCTCACCTACACGAATAACCTCAATAATTGCAATAGTTCTTGCAAGAGAGGTATCCTTAACAAGAGTAATAATTTCATTACTCATAGGCGGAACAATATTTTTAACCACCTGCAAAAGCGTAACCTTAAAGAAAATTTGCGATTTAGTCATACCGAGTACAAGACCTGCCTCCTGCTGACCCTTCGGTATACTTTCAATACCGCCACGATAAATTTCCGAAAAATAGCAAGAATAGTTAATAATAAACGCAATTAACGCCGCTTTAAAACGATAATCATTTCCGACCTGCATTCCGAAAAGAAGCCCCGGGCCGTAAAAAACGACAATAATTTGAAGCATAAGCGGAGTACCTCGAATAATCCAAACGAGCACCTTAACAAGATATTTAAGAGGCTTAAATTTCGACATAGAGCCAAAGCTCAAAATAAGCCCCAAAGGCAAAGCGCAAAGAAGAGTGATACCGAAAAGCTTAAAGTTTATCCAAAAGCCCTTAAAAAGCTCAAGCGTTATCGCCCAAAACGATGTGTCCATACATATTTCCTCCAATAATCATAAAAAACAAAGCTGTCTATTCAGCAAATTAGGCAGAGAGCGCAAAACGCTCTCTGCCTGATAAATATTATAATGTTTAAAATATAAGCGCCTTATTTAGCAAGGTTAACACCGTACTTTTCAGAAAGCTTGTCCATTGTTCCGTCTGTTTTAAGTTCTGCAAGAATTCTGTTTACCTCAGCAGTAAGGTCTGAACCCTTTCTGAAGCCTGCGGCATATTCCTCAGTTGTAAGAGAAATTGAATAACCGAGATTTGAAAAGTCCGTACCCTCTTTAGTCATTGAATTAGCCATTGTTGAATCAATAATACATGCGTCTGCCGTGCCTGACTTAACCTCTTTAAGTGCATCTGACTGGGCTGAAAGAGAAACAACATTATTTGAAAGCTTCTTTGCCTCTGCTTCACCTGCAGAGCCTTTTTCAACAGCAATTGTTAAATTAGCAGCTTTGACAGCATCCTTATCTTTATACTTTGAAAGAGCATCCTTTTTCATAACAACAACTTGGCTGTTACCTGCATAAGCATCTGAAATATCACAATTTTTCTTAACCGAATCAGAAACAGTCATACCGTTCCAAATGCAGTCAATTGTGCCTGAATTAAGTTCAATAAACTTATTATCCCAATTGATAACAACAAATTCAACTTTAATGCCCATCTTATCTGCAACTGCTCTTACAAGGTCTGCATCAAAGCCGACCCACTCGTTGCTTCCTTTAACCTTATAATCGATAGGCTCATAATCTGTAATGCCAACAACGATTTTATTAGCATCCTTAACTTTATCAAGGTCTGCAACTGTTTTAGCAGTCGTATCACTCTTACTTGATGAATAAGGCACAACCTCATCATCTTTTCCTGATTTTGAGCAACCTGCAAATCCTGCTACTACACAAGCAATCATAGCAAGTGCCAAAAATACCGATAAAAATTTTTTCATTTTTAATTCCTACTTTCACGATTTTTCACATTAGCGCTTTGCCACGCTAAATCGATGATTTAATTATATCAAACGATTATCAAAAATGCAAGAACTTTTTTCGAAATTAAAGATTATATATTATTTTGCACAAATATTTGCTCATATCAGTTTTAAAAATCTTACGATATGCTGTGCATATTCGGCATAGTCTACGTCTCTTGAGAAATTAGCATATCTATCTTTTTGTTGAATTCCTCTTCCGTCGGTTTAGTTTTCAAAATTTCTTGAATTTCCTTGACTTGATTTGGTGAGCGAACGAAATCCGCCACTTTCAGTATCGTATTTTTCGAGTACATATCCATAATACTCAATATTAGCTTTGAGTAACCTAATGATTTCTTCATTGCTATATCCACGCTCCTCTGCCTTTGCAATTATTCGTGCTGATAAATTATTTTCTTCATGAATTGTTTCATCATCATTTAACAATCTATATATTGCCGTAATAACTGGGCTTTTACTGTTTCCATTATAACAAATCAATTTAGTATTATCAATCATACTTTCATTAATAATGACAGCCGAGTTATTAATTATTCTTCCATTTTCTTTATTGTCAAGTATTGAATAAAATTGTCTAAATTCAGCCTTACTCAACGCATTAGAAAAATTGTGTCTACTATCAATATTAACATCACGAGAAATTTTGTTTCGGTATTATTGACATTTGAAACATTATTTGCTATATTATCTGTGCGAGACAAGTCGTAACTATTTAAACCTCTGGGTATTTTATCCTTTGCGTTCAGTGAGACTGTCTCGTTTTTATTTTGCAAATTCATATTGTGAATATAAAATTTATTTTCTGCGACACTTTTTATTATCAAAAGTAAAACACCCTCGGAATAGTCTACATCACGAGAAAATAATTATTGACACAATCGAGCAAATTGAATATACTAATTGTAGAACCAGTAGGAGGTGTCGAAACCTCCGGGGATAAGCTCCCAGCTGGTTCTTTTTTTGCGTTTACAGCATATAATACATCTATGGACTGTATTTCATTAGTATGTTTATTCACTATAAACGAAACAACAAACGGCATTATTGACATTTGAAGCATTATTTGCTATATTATCTGTGCGAGACAGTTCGTTGTTATTATGAGCTATGGATATTTTGTCCTATGCGTTTAATGCGACTGTCTCGCTTTTATTTTGCGTGGCAAAGAAAAATATCGCTTTTCTGTTGATAAAGTTCCTTTGCTTTGAAAAAATGTTCATAACCGTCGTATTGCCATAATTGAGCATTTCTTAATCGTTTGAGAATCTGCCAACGTCAAGTGAAAATTTCTTGACATTATCGGAGTATTTGGATATACTGCTATTGAAGGGAACATTACCGACACTCGTCTCGGACGTTGAGGCAAGGGCTTTTGCATTTGCTGTGTCGTCGTTGTTTCCTTTGTTTTTTGCATACATTGTATGTATTCTTAAATCATTTGAGAATCTGTCAACGTCAAGTGAAAACTTTGTATCGGTATTATTGACATTTTGCAACTTATTGAGTAAACTATATATAGAAGATGAAGCATTGCTGGGTGTCGTCTTTTGACCATTCCCAGTCTTGAACAATGTTTCATCTTCTTTTTTATTTATATAGGCACTTTTTATTAAAAAAAGTAAAACGCCCTCGGCATAGTCTACATTTCTTGAGTATTTTTCTTCTGACAGGTTATCATTATTGCCATTTTCAGCAATTCCTCTTCCGTTACTTTCCCTTTTTGCTCGTATCTTTTGATTATCGAATTTATCATTGTTATCAAGTTTTCCTTGTTCATGCCTAAATATGTTGCTATTGTCATTGCTGCCGTTTCTGTTACTTTCAATGAGTTCAGAAATTGAAACAGTATTTCCATTAAATTTTCTTCCATACGCTCTTCTAATTGCATTATATTCACTCCTTGTTCTTTTCTTGGCTTTATAAATAATTATATCCCTTGTTTCATTGTCAAGCATTTTATAAAGATAAAACCTATCTTCAATGCTTATACAACGCACTTGATTAAGATATTTTATATCATCCCATGTCATAACTTCATGTTTAAGACTTGCATAGCCTCTTAAACCGGTTGTATTGATTACATTGTAATCCCTTTCGTCAAACTCGTCAATATTAACATCACGAGAAAGTTTTGTATCGTTATTATTGACATTTTACAACTTATTGAGTAGACTATATATGGATACATTGTCGCTGAGCAAACCACTTTCGTGGCGAGGCTCAGTCTTGAACGGCAATGTATCTTTTTTATTTTGCAAATTCATATTATGGATATAAAACTTATTTTCAAAATGCTTAAGTACACTTTCGGGAAGTATATCAGGGAAATAATTATTGACACAATCGAGCAAATTGGATATACTAATTGCAGAACCAGTAGGAGGTGTTGAAACCTCCGGGGATTTAGAACTCCCAGCTGGTTCTTTTTTTTGCATTTACAGCATATAATACATCTATGGACTGTATTTCATTAGTATGTTTATTCACTATAAACGAAACAACAAACGGCTCATTAACACTATTTTTAGCTATGCCTATTAAAACATAGCTTTTTTTATATAAGGCTTTTTAATCAATTCGTTATATGAGAAATTAACGTCAAGTGAAAATTTTGTGTCGGTATTATTGACATTTTGCAACTCATTGAGTAAACTATATATAGAAGATGAAATGTCGCTGGGAGCGCCGTGTTTCACGGTCCCAGTCTTGAACGACATATCATCTTCTTTTTTTATTTAAAATAGCCACTTCGTGTAAATAAGTGAGCTGATGACTTTTATATAAGCAATAAAAAAGTCGTCACGAACGATATGAAGTCCGTGACGACGATGGCGCAGATGTGGGGATTCGCCCATTGAAAGCTAAAGCTTTCTTCGGCACGCCCGCAGGCACCGAAACAGTCCACCGGACTGTTTCTATCCTTTGGATTGCCCTGTTCGAATCCCGTTCTTTACAGCAAAAATAAATATCGGGGTCCCCGGAAAGCGTAAGCTTTTTGGGGAGAGGAGGAACGACGAAATGAGCGAGCTGATGACTTTTATATAAGCAATAAAAAAGTCGTCACGAACGATATGAAGTCCGTGACGACGATGGCGCAGATGTGGGGATTCGAACCCCAGAAGCCTCGTTAAAGACTTACACGATTTCCAATCGTGCTCCTTCGGCCAGCTCGGACACATCTGCATATTTAATGCTTTGATATTATAACTTATCAAAGCAAAAAAATCAATGTTTATTTTTCATTATTTTTAATTTTAAGTTCATTTGCAAAATAAAGTGAGCGTGAATCAAATGCAAAATCAATATTCATACTCTCGGCAAGAGCCTTAACATCGCAATTGAATTTCGTTTTAAAATCGAAAAATTCAGCAAGAGGTACAATATCGGCATAAAAGAACACCTCTATATCAAGCGATGAATCGGAATAATTTACAAAATTAACACGGACATCCGTTTTATCGACCTCTTTATAAGAATTGATAAGACTTCTTAATTTGTTACAAAAAGCATCAATTTCCTTAGCAGAATGTTTATATTCAATGCCCAAGGTTTCGTTTACAAGGCGGTGCGACATACGGGAAAGATTGATAATAGCACTGTTGGCAACCGTAGTATTAGGATAAATCTTTTGGCTGCCGTCAGTCATTCTAAGCCTCGTAGTACGGATTTTAATTTCCTCAACCTGACCGACCTCATTATCAATCTTAATAAAATCATCTACCTCAAACGGCTTATCATAAATAATAATGAAGCCCGAAAGAAGATTTTCGACAGCATCCTTGCAAGCAAAAGCAACGGCAACGCCGCCGATACCCAAAGCTGCAAAAACTCTTGTAGCGCTGATACCGAACTGTTCAAGCATAAGAAGCGCCGAAATAATAACAACAATAATTTTAATCAAATTTGAAATAAAATTAACTGCGGTCTTTTTTGTTTTGGAGTCATCATCCTTTAAAACGAACGAAAAATCGCTATTGATAAAATTAATCAAAAACCAAGCGATTGAGAAAATAATTCCAAGTTTAAAAATCAGCAAAACAGGGCTGCGAATTTCTCCGCTTGGGGCAATAATTTCTGTACCGACATAAATTCCTAATACTAAAACAAAGAATGAAAGCGGAGTTGAAAGAGCGTCAACAAGCGCTTTTTGTGCAAGTTCGCTTTTTCTTGCCAAAGTTTTTGTGCAAAGCCAAACAACAGCCTTTGAAATTTGCTTTTTGAACACAGCAAGCAACAAAAATACTGCCAAGCCTATAATGAGTCTCAGCAGCATTTCCCTTTCGTTCTTAACACCTTCAATGGACGTTACAAGCTTTGACAGAACTTTATTTAAACTGTCACTCATAATTAACCTCTCTAAAATTAATCAAGAACCTGATAATATGCTGAAAATTTATTCAGCTTTTCTTCAAATTTATCCTTAGGCTGTTCCTTAGGAACTTCGATAGGATATTTACCTGTAAAACAGCCGTCACAATAATCAAAATCTGTATTTTCGGCAAGCTTATGGGTAGCCTCAACAGAAAGATAGCCGAGTGAATCAACGCCGATTTCCTCAGCGATTTCATCAACAGTATCAAACTTACATGCAATAAGATTTTCCTGACTGTCAACATCGGTACCGAAGAAGCAAGGATGTTTAAAAGGAGGCGACGATATTCTCATATGTACCTCTTTAGCTCCGGCTTCTCTCAAAAGGCCTACAATTCTTGCACAGGTTGTGCCACGAACAATTGAGTCGTCAATCATAATTACTCGCTTGCCCTTAATATTTTCCTTAACAACATTAAGCTTGATTCTTACTGCGTCACGGCGCTGCCCTTGAGTAGGTTGAATAAAGCTTCTGCCGATATATCTGTTTTTAATAAAACCAATGCCGTAAGGAATACCGCTTGCATTTGCATAGCCGAGTGCCGCATCAAGACCTGAATCAGGAACACCGATAACAATATCCGCATCAACGGGATGTTCCTCAGCAAGGAACTTACCTGCCCTCATTCTTGCGTGCTGAACAGACGAGCCTTCAATAACCGAATCAGGACGTGCAAAGTAAATGTATTCAAATACGCAAATATGGCCTTTTTTGGTGCAATGAGTATCAATTGACTTAACACCATCGGTACTGATTACAACAATTTCACCGGGTCTTATATCACGAACAAACTCAGCGCCCAAGGTATCAAGCGCACAACTTTCCGACGATACAATCCAGGCGCCACCCTCTGTTTTACCGAGGCAAAGAGGACGAAACCCGTTAGGGTCACGAAAAGCAATAAGCTTTGTAGCAGTCATTACAACGCAAGAATAAGCGCCTTTAAGAGTAGGCATTATCTTTTCAATAGCCTCCTCAGTGCTCTTACTTGTAAGACGGGCTGAAACAATAGAATAAGCAATAGACTCGGTATCTGACGTGCCGTGAAAAATTCCGCCATTAAGTTCAAAGGTCTTTCTCAAATCAGGCGCATTAACAAGATTGCCGTTATGCGCAACAGCGAGATTACCCTTAATATGGCGAATAACAAGAGGCTGAATATTATTAACATTTTTACCGCCTGTGGTTGAATATCTTACGTGACCGATTGCCATATTGCCCATACCGAGCGCATCAAGCTTATCACTTGTAAATACATCCGGAACAAGACCGTCGCCTCTGTGATGCCTAAACACACCGTCATCATTTACAGCAATACCGCAACTTTCCTGCCCCCTGTGCTGAAGTGCATAAAGCGCAAGATAAGCTGAATGAGCCACATAAGTTGTTTTGTTTTCAAAAATGCCGAATACACCGCATTCCTCGTGAAGACTGTTAAACATTAACCCTACTCCTAAAAGTATAATTTTTTCCGTTTTGCGTATTATATCACAATAAAAAACTACTTGCAATATCATAAGCAAAAAAGTTGCGCCAATAGATAAAACTCAGAAAGTTTAAACCCATATATTTTTTATATAGTGCGTCACAATCTGATTTATTTCTTTTTATTCATTCGAGCATTGTGATTATTTTCGGTAAAGCTTGAACAACGGAATACAAAACCGTAAACAAAATGACTTTTTGGCATAAACTTTTCGTCAATCCGTTTTCCTTAAGATATTTTGCAGATTTCACTATATAAGTGATATATACAATCAAAAATGCTATCGTGGAAATAATAAAATACCAACCCCAAACTTCCAAATCGGGGAAAAGATATGTAGCGCTGTCAAGCATACCAAAAAACGAATCGTTATAGAAATATCTAAAAATCTCTCCTAATGAAACAAAAATAAATATAAAAAACGAATAAATTGTATTCCACAAAAAAGATACAATTAAAACTACCCAGCCGAGTACCTTTTTCTGCTTATCGTTCAAATTTTTCAATGTAAGCACTCCAAAAACAGTTATTATATATTATATCATTTTGAAATTTATGTTTCAACGCCTTATTGCTTAAAGCATTTATTCATGTTATTATAATATTAAGTATAACTACTTTTTAGGATGATACATTATGGATGATTATTACAATCACATAAGCGATAGGCAGGCAAAGCTTTATATTATTTCAATTGCAGGCGTAATAGTATCAATTGTTTTGGGAATCATTTTGTATCCCCTTTTTGCCGTAACATCGCTTGACGGAGCTTTAGGTTTCAGCGACTTTTTGTTTTACATATTTTTAAGAATTATTACGAGTTTGATTTATATAATTGCTCAAATTTTAATGATTAATAACTGCCGTGACATAAAAAAGCACGATAAAAACAATGCTGAAAAATTTATAAAAGAAACAAAGCAAATGTCTTTAAAAACGTTTTTGATATGGTTATTATTTTTTATAATCGGTTGTGCAAGAATTTACAACATTATTTGGTGACAAAACTTTTGGGTGAGCTTATGAACGACAAGTTTAAAAAGATAAGCATATTTTTATTTGTATTAACTGTAATTTGCTTTATATGCGGCTTTGGATTTTTGCTCAGCGCAGCAATAACAGCACCTTTATTTACTTTAGATTCAGGAGCAATAAATTTATTTGAATTTCTCAGCGACTACGGTTTAAAATTTATTTTAATATCCGTTCCCTATTATGTGTTTGCACTTTTGTTTATACACAGTCAAAAAAGACTTTCCGAAAGCGAAAAAGCAAGCAGTCGATTTTATATAATCAGCAAAAAGGCAAATAAATTTCTTATAGTAATTTACACTTTAATAATGATTTTAATCTTGATTTATATTTACAGCATTTCATAACAACAGCGAGCCAAATTCAAATATTCGGCTCGCTTATTTTATTTATTATTGTTTTTCTGTTCTTCTTTTTTTGGCTCTTTGAGAGGAATTGAAGTTTTGATATTTCCGTTTTCGTCAAGCAGGTCAAGGTAAACGTATTCTTTCGCGCCGTTTTCCGTTTCTTTTGAAACCTTTTTAACTGCTGCGTTTTTATTTTCAAATAATATTTCGCTCATAAGCATCTCCTATCCTTTAATTTTCGGCAAAAATACTGCAAGAATTACAATATCGATTACAAAAAGAAAAAGCGATACAATTCCGAGAAATTTTGCTTTTTTAACTCTGTCCTCGTTCAAATCGGAAAGAGGAAAATTTTTGCTTTTAAAAATTGCGCCGACAACAATGCCCATAACTCCGAAAGCAGGGCAAATACCGATAGTTAAAACACCGATTGTTGACATAATAAAAGCAAAGCGACAAAGGCGATTGATTGTATCGGGATTTTCCTTTGAATCTTTATTGTTGTTTTGAGCATTTGTTTGAATTTCTTCGTTATCCATAATTATATATCCTTTCTAATCATTACGGCAAATACCGTATTTGATATTGATTCTTTCAATTTTTTTAACAAATATTTCGCCGAACAGAAATAGAAATACTGCCGTGACACCGGCGAAAACGAGGTTAAACGGTACTCCTGCGGCATAAACGGCTAATATTCCTTTAAGCGACATATCGCTGTTGAAATAAAGCACGGAGGACAAATCAACTATAAGCCCATAAAGGATAAGCACTGACAAAAATCCGACAATTGCAAGTGAAATTTTAGTAGGCTTAATGCGGCGAAACACCAAACCAAAGCAAAGCCCCACACTTGCCATAGCCACCATTTGAAACGGAGTCCACGCACCTTGACCGAATATAAAATTTGAAGCAAACATAGAGAGTGCGCCGATTAAATATCCCCTTTTAGCACCCAAGACTGCACCGCTTACACCGACAACTGCGGCAATCGGCTTAACCTGAGGAACAAGATAAAATACCGCACGGCTTACTACTGCAAGAGCAGTCAGGGAAGCGATAAGGGTGATATCCTTTGCCGTATGCTCTCCCCTTTCAAACGAGGAGAAAAAAGGGAGCATAGAAATTATTAAAACCGCAACGCAAACCAAATAATAATTTGTATTGCTGAAAAAAAGTTGCCACAAAACTATAAATATTAAAGCGGCAAAAATAAAAACGGGATAAAGTTTTTTCATAAGATATCCCCCATTGAAACGGCAAAAGCAAGATATCTTTTAGTAATTCTTCTTATTTGAGTTGTATAGAAATTAAGGCTTGAAAACACCGCTCGCCTGCCGCCCGCTTTAGAAATAATGCCGTCGCTTAAAAACGAAACATTATCCGCAATATCGCCGACAAAGTCCAAATCGTGTGACACCATAATTATTGTTTTGCCCTGTGCCTTAAGTTCAAAAAGAAGCGATTTTAAATCATTTTTTGAAAATTCGTCAAACGCTTTAGTAGGCTCGTCAAGAAGAAGAATATCGGCATCCTGCTCAAGAAGTATACCGAAAGCAAGCTTTTGAGCCTGACCGCCGCTCAAATCAAACGGATGCTGATTAAGGCAATCGGCAATACCGAGTTTTTCGGCAGTTTGAGCATCAATTTCCTCACTCACCAAATCCTTTGTGAAAAGATATTTTACATTTTGGGGCATATATGAGCATTTGCCTAAAATTTTCGACTTGCCCGAATATTGCTTTTTAATACCTGCAATCACCTTTAAAAGAGTGGTTTTACCGCTGCCGTTAGCGCCGATTATACAGTTAATTTGAGCTTTATATGCCTTGAAATCAAGGCAGGATAAGATATCCCTTTGATTTTTATTATAAGCGAATGTAATATTTTTTAAATTAACGCAAACTTTCGATTTGTTTTCATTTTTATTTTCAAGCGGCTTTTCTTTAAGCTTATCTGCAAGAGAAACGGCAGATTTAATATTAAGCGGCCTTTCATCAAAAAGACGGGTACAAATAGGGAAATAAGGCAAAAGAGAAGCATTGTTTTTTGCATTATAAGGTGTATCGTTACAAATAATTTCACCGTTTTCAAGTATAACAAGCCTATCGCAAAAATCAATAAACTCCTCACTTGAATGTGAAACGACAATAACGGTTACACCAAGTTCTTCGTTTATCCTTTTAAGCATAGAAGAAACGGTAGTAACCGCCTTAGGGTCAAGCTGAGAAAGCGGTTCATCAAGCAAAAGTACCTGAACATCGCTTATTATCGCCGAAGCAATTGCAACGCTTGCCTTTTCACCGCCTGAAAGCTCATCAATCTTTTTATCAAGAAGAAAATTCAGATTAAAAAACGAAGCAGTTTCGCCTATTCTGACGGTTATTTCGTCGTTTGAATATTTTTCATTTTCAAGCGCAAAGGCAAGCTCCGAGCGAACGTTATCGCAAACAAATGACGTTTCCGGATTTTGACCGACAAAACCGATACTGTCGCAATTAATATTAATCTCACCGCCGATTTTGCCTACCGGAGCAATTTCCTTTTTAAGCAAACGAAGAAGCGTTGATTTGCCGCTTCCGCTTTTGCCCATTACAAGTATAAACTCGCCCTGCTCTACTTTTAAATCAACGTTTTTAAGCGCTGTCTTATCGGAAAGAGGATAAGAAAATGTTAAATTTTTTGTTTCAAAAAGTGCCATTTTATACCCTCCGAAATACTAATTATAACAGGTAAAAACATATATAATGTATATAAAATAAGAAAAATCGGTGAAAAGGAAAGAATTTTAATTTCCGGTTCGAATATAAATTCAGCCTTATCAAGCGAATTTAGAACTATGCAAGCTACACTCAATCCTAAAACAATTATTAAAACAACACCGTCGTTAAAATTAAATCTGTATTTAGAATACGGTTTACGTGAGGAATTAAAACCTCTGGCACGCATAGTATCGGATACCTCTATGCTTTCCTCCAACGTCATAGAAACAAGCGCAGAAAAATTATCAAGGCTCTTTTTAAATTTACTTTGACTTGCATTTACATTAAGCCTTGCATCGTTAATTTCCTGAGCATTTTTTCTTAAACGTGGAATAAAGGAAAGCGTCATAGTCAAAACAAGCGTCAAATTAGGCGCAAGTTTTGAAAAAACAGACATAAATTTGTCGCTGCTCAAAACATAAGAATAGCTTGAAAGCCAAACAATTACGCTTGAAAACATAATTCCTTGGCACAAACCGTAGGCAAGCCCCTCGGCAGTAAAATTCTTATTTGAAATTGAAAAGAGAACATCAATTCCGTAAGACGTAAAAGCCATATTAAAAAGCCCGATAAGAATTGTAAACGGCAAAAGAAATGCAAAAAACGTTTTAAACGCCTTTTTGCCCTGAAGCATGGCATTATAAATAACACCTGCCAAAAGCGATATGACGAGAAATATCGGATTAAAATTTAAAAGAATAAGCAAAACGGCAAAAACAAAAAAGAGAAAGCAAACCTTAGGATTAAAATTTGAAAATTTATCCATAGCGCTTCCCCTTTCGAAATTAATATTCAATACCTTTTCTTGCTTTAACGCCCATATCATAAGGGTGCTTTATTTTATCCATAAAGGTTATATAGTCTGCTTTTTCAAAAAGCTTTTCAACTTTCTTATGACCTGTGATAACAATTTCCCTGCCGTCGAGCATATCAAGAATACCAAGTGCTTTATCAGCCGGAACAAACGAATCAATAACGTCGAGAAATTCATCAAGGATAATCATATTGCTTTTTGAAGTTATTATATAGTCAATCGCACTGTCAACCCATGCCTGATATTCTTTACCCGGATTAAACGGCAAAGTATCGGGTGCATTGAAAATGTCAAACGGTAAAACTGACAACTCGCTTGATTTATTATCCTTTAAAAACTGAACAAGGGTAACGGTATTTCCTGCGCCTTTAGCTCTCATACCTTGCCCGATTGCGGCAGTTGTTTTTCCCTTGCCAAAGCCGTAATAAATTTGAATCATCTGATTCTGACCTCTTCCTTAGTTTTAAACGAATAACCGTAGCCGTCAAGAATATGCATCTTTTTAAGTGCGAGTTCGCATCCCTTTGACACGCAGAGATTAGCCCTGACAGGAATTGTTACATCGAGATTAAGCGTTTGAGAAATAAGCTTGTCAAGGCCGAAAAGTTGTGACATTCCGCCTGTTAAAAGAACGCTTGAATTTGTAATATCAGCCACAAGTTGAGGAGAGGTACGCTCAAACATAGACTTGGCAACTGTCATAATTTCATCAAGAAGTTCGCCAAAACAAGCACAAATTTCATTACCTGTTATTTCAACAACCTTTGGAAGCCCCGAAAGAACATTTCTTCCCTTAGCATTCATAGTAACATCCGTATCCCGCATTACGGCAGAACCGACAGTTTTCTTAATATCCTCGGCAGTCCTAAGACCTACAAGAAGCCCATGCTTTTCTTTAAGATATTTTACAATAGCTTCGTCAAAATCATCACCGCCGATTTTGACTGTTTCGTTTTGGCTCATAGCGCCTTGGCTGATAACTGCCATATCTGTTGAGCCTGCACCGACATCAATAACAAACACACCTGTGGGATTAAGAGGGTCAATACCGGCGCCAAAAGCAGCGCAAAGAGGCTGCTCAACAAGGCAAACAGAGCGAGCACCTGCCGAAATCAAAACTGAAATAAGCGTTCTTCTTTCAACGTCTGTGCTGTCAGACGAAACGGACGCAACTATTCTCGGTTTAAATATATTCTTTTTAAGGACCTTATTCATAAAATATTCTACCATTTGGCAGGCAAGGTCGTAATTACTTACATTTCCGCTTTTAATAGGCTGAATAACGCTTACGCCGACAGGTTCTCTGCCTTCAAGGTAATAAGCACGCTTACCGGCATAAAGCATTTCGCTCTTATTAACGTCATAGGCAACGTAAGCCGGCTCACTTAAAACAACGCCTTTTCCTACAACAGAAATAACTATAGAGTTTGTGCCTAAATCTATTCCCAAATCATAACCAAACATATTTAACATTCCTAATTAATCACAAATTTTTAACTTTATATTATGTTACTTAAAAAAAGCAACATTGTCAACAGATAAAAAATGAACAAGTGCGCTGTAACGTCTGCTTTTTTTATCATTATCAACCATTGCCTTAACCGAAGCCTCGTTCCCGACAATAATAAGTAAATTACGGGCACGGGTTAAAGCGGTATAAAATAAATTTCTATATGAAAGCTTGGGCGGGGTTGCAATGGTTGGCAAAACGACCGCCGCAAACTCGCTGCCCTGACTTTTATGCACGGTCATAGCATAAGCAAGTTCAATTTCCTTAACATTTTCAATACTATACATAGCTTCTTTATCATCAAAGCGAACATTAATAATATCGTTTGCACGGTCAATACGTGTAAGTATTCCTATGTCCCCGTTAAAAACTCCCGTGCCGTTTTCGCCGTTCTTAAACCAAGGAACATCATAATTATTTTTAATTTGCATAACCTTATCGCCTTCACGCAAGGTATAGCCTTTATATTTAATTTCGTTTTTTTCGTAAGACGGCGGATTAAGCTTTGCCTGCAAAAGCGCATTTATATTTTCAGTTCCAACCTCACCTTTACGGCTTGGGCAAAGCACTTGAATATCCCGTACACTGTCAAGCCCATAGCCTGAAGGTATTCTGTCAGTTACAAGATTTACTATTTTCCCCGCTGCATTATATTTTGAATTTTCCCTAAGTAAAAAGAAATCGGAATCAACGCTGTTATCAAAAACAGGCATCTCGCCGTTTACTACCCTATGAGCATTTGAAACAATTTTACTTTTCATTGCCTGACGAAAAATTTTATCAAGGCTTACAACACCGATTAGCTCGCTTTTAATCAAATCAGCAAGTACATTTCCTGCACCGACAGGTGGAAGTTGATTTTTGTCCCCCACCATAATTAAGCGGCAGGAAAGCGGCAAAGCGTCCAAAAGCGCTGAAAAGACAGTAACATCGACCATTGAAAGTTCATCAACAATTACTGCATCGCATTCAAGCGGATTTTTAAGATTATGAGCAAAGCTTGGCTCGGTGGCGCCATCTTTATATTCAACCTCAAGAAGCCTGTGAATGGTCTTAGCCTCTTTACCTGTAAGCTCTGTCATTCTTTTAGCAGCTCTGCCCGTAGGTGCGGCAAGCACAACATCAATCCCTCTGTTTTCCATAAGAGTGATAATACCCTTAACCGTCGTTGTTTTACCCGTACCGGGGCCGCCTGTTAAAATAAGAAGTCCTTTATTAACGGCAATTTCAATAGCTTCTCTCTGCTTTTCATCAAAAGTGATATTATTAGTCTTTTCAAAAGCGTCAATTTCGGCAGGTGAAATTTCCTTAGGAGCAGGCGGATATTCAATCATAACCTTTATACGCTCGGCAATGCCGGATTCTGCCTCGTAAATTTCAGGCAAAAAGAGAAACGCTTTACCGTCAATATTTTCCTCAACAAGTTGCTTTGCATCAATCGCATTGTCAATCGCAATTTCAGCCTCGTCCTCATTACATTCCAAAAGAAGCATTGCCGGCTTTATAATGCTGTTTCTCGGTAAGCACGTATGGCCGTTAAAAAGATTATGCCTGACAATATATGTAACACCGGCTTGGCACCTATAATCAAAAGGAGGTGCCTGCTGCATATTCATGGCAATCTCGTCTGCCCTTGCAAAATCAATACTGCCGACAAGAGAAACAAGCGCATAAGGATTTTCGTTAACTATATCGAGCGAATCACTTTTGAGTACGCTGTAAATATCATAAGCTTCCTGCTGATTAAATCCAAGCTCTGCAAGACCGTTCATAACGTCCCTTGCGGCAAATTGCATTTTAAAATCCTTGCTTATCCGCTTAGCTTTAGATTTTGAAATTCCTTTAATTTCAGCAAGGCGCTCAGGCTCGTTTTCAATCACATTAAATGTATTTGAGCCGAATTTTTCCACTATCTTGGTTGCCGTTGCCTCACCTATACCTTTAATAATACCGCTTGCAAGAAAACGATGCATGCCAGAAGCATCGGCAGGGCGGCTGCGGGTCAGGCGAACAGATTTAAACTGCCTGCCAAAGTTTGGATGCATAGTCCACTCACCTTGAAAGACAATTTGTTCCCCGACAGTAATATCGCCCAAAACGCCCACAACGGTAACAAATTCGTCACCGGTTTTAACCTCGATGACAGCGTAGCCGTTAGCCTCGTTTCTGTAAGTAATGCCCTCAACAACACCTGTTAAATTTTCAAGCTCGTCTGCCATAATTTTCTCCGTTATTTAAGCTTAGCGATAGTAACGCCGTTTTCGCCCTCGCCATATCGACCGAGTCGGTATTCCGACACATTTGGGTGAGTTTTAAGATAATCGGTAACAGCGCTTCTGAGTGCACCCGTACCCTTACCGTGAATAATTCTTATTTCTTCAATATTATTAAGCACACATCTGTCAATAAAAAGTCCGAGTTCGGATAAAGCTTCATCAACAGTTTCCCCTCTCATATCTATTTCCGTTTTAACATCGGCATCTGCACGGGAAGAAGTGCGATATACATTATGTTGTGTTTTAACAGGCTTTTTCTTTGGCTTATCAAGAATCATAATATCCGAAAGCTTAACACGTGTTTTAAGCAAGCCAGATTTAACAAAAACATTATTATTTTTAAACTCAAGAACCTCACCTTCGCCGATACCTTTTATAACAATTCTGTCACCGGGTACGGGATTGCGTGGCAATTTATAGTCATAATCCCAATTATCAGCAAGCTCATTAGGATTAATAAGGTCGTCCATTTCACCCATTTGCGCCTTAACCGCTCTGCGTGTTTTGCGTGCAATTTCAGTCGCATTAGACGATGTCTGTTCTTTTTTCAGTTTATCAAGTTCAAGAAGAAATTGACTTGACTTTCGTTCGGCGGCATCAATAAGCTTTTGCGCCTCACGCTTAGCTTTATCAAGTTCACGAGCCTTAAGAGTTTCTATCTTATCCATCTCAGACTGCGCTTTTTCCTCAATTTTTCTTGCCCTTTCGGTCATTTCCTCGGCAATCTTGCGTTCCTCTTCAAGAGCGTGACGTGAGGCTTCAAGTTTTTCAAGAACAGCTTCAAAGTCACGATTATCGGAACCTACAATTGCCTTAGCATTATCAATAACATCTTGAGTCATACCAAGATGCTTCAAAATAGCAAAAGCGTTTGACCTGCCGGGAACACCTATCAAAAGTTTATAGGTCGGGCGGAGCGTTTCAATGTCAAATTCGCAGCAGCCGTTTGTAACACCCGGAGTATCGAGAGCATAAGCTTTAAGTTCGGCATAGTGAGTAGTTGCCGCAATAATTGCTCCCTTTTCTCTAAGCGCTTCAATAATAGATACAGCCAGTGCCGCACCCTCAACCGGGTCAGTACCTGCGCCAAGTTCATCTATTAAAATAAGCGATTTATCATCTGCTTTTTTCATTATATCAATGATATTAACCATATGAGATGAAAAGGTTGAAAGAGATTGCGCAATGCTCTGCTCATCGCCGATATCGACAAGAATATTATTAAACACAGAAACTCTTGACATATCAGCTACCGGAATAAAAAGCCCGCACATAGTCATCAAAGTTAAAAGGCCGAGCGTTTTAAGCGATACGGTTTTACCGCCTGTATTAGGACCGGTGATAACAAGTGTATCGTATTCGTCGCCAAGCGCAATATCAGTTGCAACAACCTTTTTAGAGTCAATAAGCGGATGACGTGCCTTTTTAAGACAGATTATGCCCTCGTTATTAAGAATAGGTTTAGTAGCCTTCATTTTATATGCAAGGTGAGCCTTGGCAAAAATAAGATTAAGCCTTATTGCGCTTTCATACGAATGTTTAATCGACTCGGCAAAATCGCCCGACTCAGCCGAAAGTTCATATAAAATTCGCATTATTTCATCTCGCTCTTTACCTTGGAGCACCTTAATGTCATTATTAGCGTCAACAACAGAGGCAGGTTCAATAAAAACGGTTGCGCCTGTTGACGAAGTATCGTGAACAAGACCGGGAACGTTGCCCCTACATTCAGCCTTAACGGGGACAACAAATCTGCCGTTACGCTGGGTAATAATCGCCTCCTGCAAAAACTGCTGATAATGAGATGAATGAATAAGAGAATCAAGTTTTTCCCTTATTGAGTTTTCTTTTGACCTGATTTTCTTTCTTATGTCAAAAAGAGTATCCGACGCTTTATCTGCAATTTCCTCCTCGCTGACGATGCAGGATAATATTTTGGTTTCAAGATATTTATTGGAGGTTATGCCTTCAAAAAAGAAATCAAGGCTTGTTTTAACCCCGCTTGAATGGTTGCGCCACTCGTCAAGAGTTCTTAATGCACGCAAACAATAAGCAATATCCAAAAGTTCCTTAGGGTTAAGCGAACCGCCTGCTGCCGCCCTGTGAAGAGAATTATTTACATTTTTAAGACCCGAAAATGACGGACCGCCGAAGCGGGCAAGAAGTGAAAATGCGTCCTCTGTTTGCTGCAAAAGCATTTCAACCTCTGCCATATCGCCTGCAGGTTTAAGCCCTCTTGCCAAATCCTTAGCGTCATCGCATGAGCACTCGGCGGCAAGCTTTTCAAGAATCAAGTCAAGTTCAAGTGTTTTATGGTTTTTATTCATAAGTATTTACCTTTTATAATTTAACTGATTTATAAAATTCAAGAGTGGGCAACCGTTTTTGAATACGTGACAAAACGTATTGCTCGCTTATTTTAGAAAGTAATTCAAGATTTTTCTCACTCAGTGAAAAAGAATATATTTTTTTAGGCTCGGTAAGGCAAATAAACCTTACAGCCGTTATAACATTTTTAGGGCAGGCAATTGCGCCGATTTTTTGACAATTTTCGCAATAAATACAGCCCTCAAGCGTATCAAAATACATAATATCGGTTTCATATGTACCGCAGTTTGCGCAAGCTAAAATATTAGGCATATAACCCGAAAGCGACATCAATCTGAATTCAACCACAGATTTAATCTGAATAATCGCCTTTTCTCCTTTGCAAAGAAGATGAAAAGAATTTAAAATCACACTGAGCATTTCTTCCTCAGGCTGACCTTCATTAGCAAGTTCAAAAGCAAGCTGAGCAAAATACTGCGCAACCGCAAGACGCTCAATATCCTTTCTCAAATCAAAAAAAACTTCAATAGGATTAGCGCCGTCAACAACGTTAGCGTTTTTGCCCTGATAAATTGAAAATTCGCTGTATGCAAAAAGGGAGGTTGAAGCGGCAAGTCTGTTTTTCAGTTGCTTAGCACCTCTTACAAAAGCATTAACAAGCCCATAATCAGCAGTAAGGAGAGTAACTAAACGGTCACTCTCCCCAACTGTTTGCTCTTTTATTACAAGTCCCTTCGTCTTTGCCATTGCGCACTTCCCAATTAATGCCGTAATATTGATTTTCCGTCTGTTTAAATTTTAAATAATCGTCGATTTTACCCGAATTCCAAAAATCATTCCACTCGCTGTTTATCATAAAATATCACCCTTTTTATTTTATACTACGATGATAAATATAAGCGTGTGAAAATTTGGAATTTATTATTTATTGTCTAAACCGAAATTATGAATAAGACCTTCCCTGTTTCTCCAATCTTCTTTAACCTTTACCCAACAGTGAAGATTAACTTTAATTTGGAAAAAACGTTCAAGGTCCTGCCTTGCATAGGTAGAAACTTTTTTAAGCATTGAGCCGTTTTTGCCTATTACCATACCCTTGTGGCTTTCACGCTCGCAATAAATTGTTGCATCTATATCAAGGATATCTTTATCGTCACGCTCACGCATTTTTTCAACCGCTACTGCGATACCGTGAGGAATTTCTTTATCCATTAAGCGAAGTATTTTTTCCCTTATAATTTCAGCCGCAAGCACTCTTTCAGGCTGGTCGGTCAAGGTGTCGTCAGGGAAAAAGTGAGGCGATTCAAAAGCAAGCTTATCAAGTTCGTCAATAAGCTCGTCAACATGGTCGCCTTCGGTAGCGCTGACAGGAACGACCGCCGTAAAATCATAAAACGAGGTAAGATAAACAATTCTTTTAAAAAGTTCCTCTTTATCGTTTATCATATCAATTTTATTAATAGCAAGAATAACCGGCATTTTTTGCTTTTTAAACATTTCAAGAAGCTGGAGTTCCTGCTCGTTAAGTTCACCTCTCGGCTCTGTCAAAAAAAGGCAAGCATCAACACCGCCTACCGTGTCGCCGACTGCTTCGTTCATTTTTTCACCAAGCTTATTATGCGCTTTATGAAATCCGGGTGTATCTGTAAATACAAGCTGAGTTTCGCCTTTAGTGAGCACGCCCATAATCTTAGTTCTTGTGGTTTGCGGTTTTGATGATACTATTGCAATTTTTTGACCGAGCATTTTATTAAGCAATGATGATTTGCCTACATTCGGCTTGCCTACAATAGCTACAAAAGCTGTTTTTGTCATTATTCGTCTCCCATATAGTAGCTGTTATTTCGCTTCCAGCCTATTTGTGTAAGTACGGTTTCTTCCTTTTCACGCATATGTACCGCCTCAAGACCGCCGTTTTCATGGTCATATCCCAAAAGATGAAGCATTGAGTGGACTGTTAAAAATCCGATTTCTCTTTGAAGAGGATGATTATACATTTCAGCCTGCTCAACTGCCTTAGGAACGGAAATAACTATATCGCCCAAAAGCTTAGCACCTGTATCATGGTTTATATCGTATTCTCCGTTTTCACCGAGAGGAAAAGAAAGAACATCTGTTTCTTTATCGATATTGCGATACTGCTTATTAAGTTCTCTTATTTGCTCGTTATCAACAAAGCGAACACTCACTTCTGCCGATCCTTCAAAATTTTCAAGTTCTAAAACGGCATGACAGCAACGTCTGATTAACATTCTTATTCCCGTTGGAATTTTAACTGCTTTTTGGTCATTTGAAATTACTACTTTAACTGCGTCCATTGTTCTTATCCTCCTCGTATTTTTGGTAAGCATTAACTATATCCTGCACAAGCTTATGCCTTACAACATCCTTTTTATCAAATTTGCAAATTGCTATATCGTTGACATTGCGAAGAATGTGCATTACTTTTTTTAATCCTGATTTTTTACCGTCAGGCAAATCTATTTGAGTTATATCACCCGTTATAACCATTTTCGAATTAAAGCCCAAACGGGTTAAAAACATTTTCATTTGCTCAGGCGTGGTGTTTTGCGCTTCATCAAGAATAATAAAACTGTCATCAAGAGTTCTGCCTCTCATATAAGCAAGCGGTGCAACCTCAATCGCACCACGTTCCTGATATCTCTGAAAATTTTCAGCGCCGAGCATATCAAAAAGGGCGTCATAAAGCGGTCTTAAATAAGGGTCAACCTTGCTTTGCAAATCACCTGGCAAAAAGCCAAGCTTCTCGCCTGCCTCAACAGCCGGACGGGTTAAAATAATCCTATCCACTTCTTTGGCACGAAAAGCCGTAACTGCCATTGCAACGGCAAGATACGTTTTGCCGGTTCCGGCAGGGCCGATACCAAATGTAATTGTATTATTTAATATAGCGTCGCAATATCTTTTTTGACCGAGCGTTTTAGGCTTAATGGGTCTGCCCTTGGACGAAATACAAATCGAGCCGCTGCTCATTGACGCTATTTTATCTTCATTGCCCTCATTAACAAGAGTTAAAACATAACGAACATTTTGCTCTGTCAGGCTTTCACCCTTATTAATCATAGCAAGCATTGAACGCAAGGCTCTTGCCGCTTTATCAACATTTTCGACGTCACCCATAACTTTCAGTTCAGAACCACGTGAAATAATTGAAACGTCATATTCATTTTCAATAAGTTTAACATTTTCATCAAAGCTGCCGAATAGGCTGACTGCCTGTTCCATAGCTTCAAATTCTATAATTTGTTCTGCCATATTTTCGCCTTATTTTTCAACTTCTACTTTTTCAACTTTAATCTTACCGATTCTTCTGTCCTTTACATCCAAAACGGTAAAAACAAGATTATCATATTTAACAGTATGTACCTTTTTATCATCTTCACTTGGCAGATAGCCCAAAAGAGTGATAACAAAGCCTGCTATCGTGTCGTAATCGCCGTCGGGGATTTGAATACCAAGCGCTTTTGATACATCGTCAATATCCGCAAAACCGTCAAAAGTGAATGTACTGTCATTAATCTTAGTTATACTTTGCTCTTCCTCGCCGTCATATTCGTCACAAATATTGCCTACTATGCTTTCCAATATATCCTCCATAGTAACAAGACCGGCCGTGCCGCCGTATTCATCAATAACTATTGCGAGCATAACTCTTGCTTCAGTCATTTTGGCAAAAAGCTTGCCGCAAGGCATAGACTCCGGCACAAAGAGCGGCTTTCTTGTATATGACAAAAGCTTTTCGCCATTTGAAATAGGCTTGCCGACAAATTTAAGCAAATCTTTAACATAAAGCACACCGCAGATACGGTCAAGGTCTTCATCATAAACAGGCAGACGTGAATTGCCGTACTCAATAGCAAGTTCCACGGCTTTTTCAATACTCAAATTGCAATCAAGCGCATTTATATCAATTCTGTGGGTCATTATGTCCCCTGCATCCAAATCGTCAAACTCAAAAATATTATTAATCATTTCTCTTTGATTTTTTTCAAGCTGACCTACCTGTTCATCTTCCTCAACAAGCTGTTTAATCTCATCCTCTGTTGAACTTTCTTTTTTAAACAGATTTTTAAAGGCACTGCCCATATAGGCATATTCCCCCTCAAATTTTAAAATAGTTATTTTTAAATCAAAAAATATTATATAATACTTTTTAGCATTTGTAAAGAGCAATATTTTATGATATAATCATTGCATTAAATATATGCGGAGCAAAGCAATGATTGAAAGAATAAAAGAAGAAAATGTTTGGGATTTTTTAAAAAAAGACGGCAAACCCGTTATGATTTACGGAATGGGAAACGGGGCTGAAAAAATAATTTCAACGCTTAACACCTATCAAGTCACGGTAAGCGAGATATTTGCAAGCGATGAATTTGTGAGAGGTCATTCATTTTTAGGCTACAAGGTGCTTAAATACAGCGAGGTTTGCGAAAAATACGATGATTTCAACGTAGTTTTGGCATTTGCAACACACCTTGAAAACGTCATCGAAAACATTAAAAAAATCAACAGTGAGCACAAGGTTTTTGCTCCTGATGTTCCCGTTGCAGGCGGCGGACTTTTTACCAGAGAATATGTTAAAGAACACAATGATGATTTTGATTTTGTATACGAACATTTAGCAGACGAAAAAAGCAAAAAAGACTATATTGACATACTCAATTTCAAGGTGTCGGGCAAGGTGGATTATCTTTTAAATTCATTTTGTGACAAAGAGAGTATTTATAGGAATATATTAAGGCTGAACGATAGTGAATCAATCGTTGATTTAGGGGCTTATGACGGCGATACAATAAGAGAATTTACCGCCTACACAAAGGGAAAATACAACAAAATAATTGCGCTTGAGCCTGATGCAAAAAGCTATAAAAAGTTAATCAAAAACACAGCTGAAATGAAGAATTTGGAAACCTATAATATGGGCGCTTGGAACGAAAAAGATACCCTTATTTTTGCAAAGGAGCAGAGCAGAAATTCACATATTTCGGCAAGCGGAGTACCCGTAAAAGTAACTGATATCGACTCGTTAATTGACTGCCCTGTTACTATGATAAAAATGGATATTGAAGGCTCGGAAATGAAGGCGCTTGACGGTGCAAAAAGAATCATAAAAACATATTTGCCAAAGCTTTATGTTTGCGCTTATCACAGAAATGAGGATTTATTTGCACTTGGAAAGAAAATATTGAGTTTAAATGATAAATACATGCTTTATTTCAGGCACAGTGTTTACATTCCTGCATGGGAAAGCAACTTTTATGCCGTAATAAGTTGATAATGTTTTAATTCGATTGACTTAACAATTGTTTTATTATATAATATTCAAAGCGTATTTTTTCAAAGAGTGAGATGAAGCAAATTGACAACTGTATTATATGGTATAATTATTATATTTGCCACTTTTATGGGTGCATATGTAGGTCTTGGCGGAGGAGTAATAATAAAGCCGCTTCTTGACCTTATAGGAAAGGACCCTATCAGCATTGTTAATTTTTATTCAGCCTGTGCTGTTTTCAGTATGAGCATAAGCTCTACAATTAAGCATATTAAATCTAAAACGAAAATTGATTTCAAGCTGATTGTTTCATTATCTGTCGGTGCTGTTATAGGTGGAATACTCGGCTCAAGGCTATTTGATTATCTTCTTACATTATTTGACAACAGTAAATTAAAAAGCCTTCAAGGCTTAATTTTAGGTATTTTGCTTGTCGCATCCATTGTCTATATAAATTTAAAAAATGCAAAAAGCTTCAAGGTTAAAAATCCTATTTGCATTATTCTTGTAGGTCTTGCGCTTGGGTTTATTGCTTCTTTTTTAGGTGTAGGAGGAGGACCGATTAACGTTGCATTTCTTGCTCTTTTCTTCTCAATGACGGTTAAGGAAGCGGCAGTTTACAGCGTAGGCACTATTTTTTTCAGCCAGCTTTCAAAACTTATCACCTTAGGAGTTACTCACACAATACCCGAATTTGACATTGTAACGCTTATTGTTGCAATTGTTTGTGCTGTAGTCGGCGGACTTTTAGGTGCTAAAATGAATAAAAAAGGAAATGAAAAAGTAATTAAAACTGTTTTTACAACAGTTGTTGCCGCAATTGCAGTTGTTAATTTTTACAACGCAGTTGTCGGATTTATAGCATAAAAAATATAAGGGGAAAATTATGGGAAAGAAAAACATTATCTTCTATTTTTCCGACCAGCAGCGCTGGGACACGGTTAATGAAGATGTAACGCCCAACCTTTGTGCTCTCGCAAAAGAAGGCATAAAGTATGAAAACAACTTCACCTGCCAGCCCGTCTGCGGACCGGCGAGGGCTTGCCTTCAAACGGGTGTTTACGCAACGCAATGCGGCTGTTATTGGAACGGTATTCCGCTTCCGAGTGACATTAAACCGCTTGCACATTATTTTAATGAAGCAGGCTATCAAACAGCTTACATAGGTAAATGGCACTTGGCTTCAAACAGGCTTCCGGGTGTCGGATTGCACTGTGAAAGCACTGCAATTCCGAGAGAAAAGCAGGGAGAATATCAATATTTCAGAGGTGCTGACGTTCTTGAATTCACATCTCACGGTTATGACGGCTATATCTTTGACGAAAGCGGCAACAAGCTTGATTTCAAGGGTTACAGGGCTGACTGCATAAATGATTATGCGCTTGAATTTTTAGACAAAAGGGATAAAGACAAGCCATTTTTTATGTTTGTAAGTCAATTAGAGCCGCATCATCAAAACGACCATCACACGTATGAGGGCTACAAGCCGACTGTTGAAAAATACAAAGATTATCCTTTGCCGGATGATTTAACGTTTTTAAAGGGTAATTACAAAGAAATGTATCCCGATTATATTTCTGCAATTAACAGGCTTGACTACAATGTCGGCAGACTTGTTGAAAAGCTTAAGGAACTCGGAATATATGACGATACAATTATCATTTACACATCCGACCACGGCAGTCATTTTAAAACAAGAAATCCGGAATACAAAAGAAGCTGCCACGAAAGCGCAACTCACACTCCTTTGATTATTAAGGGCGGCAAATTTGTCGGCGGCAAGAAAGAAGAAAGGCTTTCATCACTTATTGATTTACCGCCTACGCTTCTTTCTATGGCAAATATTCCTATTCCGAGAACGTATATGGGCGTTGACCTCGGAAAACAGGTAGACAATCCTGACGACAAGCGTGATTGTGTATTTATGCAGATTAGCGAGGCTTCAAATTCACGTGCAGTCAGAACTGACAGATTCAAATATGAAGTGCGTGACGCCGCTATAACAGGCTATGTTCACCATAAATCTAAGGTTTATTTTGAAAATTATCTTTATGATTTGCAAAAAGACCCGAATGAGAAAAACAATCTTATAAAAGATCCAAGGTACGCACATGTAAGGCAGGAGCTTAAGTTTTTACTTTTAAAGCAAATGCAAAACGCTCAAGAGGAAGCGCCGGTTATTTTGCCGGCAGTAATTAAAAGGAGAAAATAAATGGCTGAAACAAAAAAATATTTAACTATGAAAGAGCGCATTTGCTTTACTGTCGGTGCGTTCGGTCGTTCGGGTATTTATACCCTTATGTCAATGTTCACACTTGTATTTTTCCAAAACGGTGCGGGACTTACATTAAAGCAAGGCACAACAATTATTCTTATCGGACGTGTGTTTGACGCACTTAATGACCCTGTAATGGGTATGATTGTTGACAGAACAAAATCAAAATGGGGCAAAATGAGACCTTATCTTTTATTTGCTCCTATTCCGATTGCAATAACAACAATTGCTCTTTTCTCTGCCCCGTTTAAAGAAGGTTCAACAGCAGCTTTTGTTTGGGCTCTTGTAACATACATTCTTTGGGGTGTGGCATTTACTGTTCAGGATGTTCCTTTCTGGGGACTTTCATCAGTAATTACTCCGCTTGAAAGTGAAAGAACATCATTTATCTCTACTGCTCGTTTAGGCTCAACATTCGGCGGAATACTTCCTGCTCTTCTTGTTCCTATTCTTTATCAAAGCAATATGGGTTACACAAAAGGCTTTTTCTTAAGCGGTGTTATTTTTGCACTTTTGGGTTGCGGTCTTTCAATACTCATTTTCTTTGTATCTAAAGAAAGAGTACCTAAGATGGACCATACTCCTTCATTTAAGGAAACATTTGTAGTTCTCGGCAAAAACAGACTTCTCATCATTGTTATTTTCGCCGCAATTTTAGGTTCAACAATGGTAACTGCAAACCAGTGCGCTGACTATATCGGAAACTACATTATTATTCAAAACTATACAAACTTTACCCAAATTTTCCAAGACTTCTTACCGGGTGCTCAATCAACGCTTGTGCCTAATGTTGACGCAGCAGCTGCTTACGACTTTTGGATTCCTCGTGGAACTATCGTAACAACTCTTACGGTTGCAATCGGTGTAGGTATGGTGCCTGCAATGGCTATCTTCCCTATGCTCAGAAAGAAGTTTTCGCTCAAGCAAATCTATATCGGCTCGGCATTATTCGGTCTTGTAGTTCACGCTCTTTGCTATGTTGTTATGGCTCAGGACGTTACAAAGGCTAATATTTATGTTCTTTGGGTATTCTTATTCCTTATGGGTCTTCCGCTTGGTATTTACAACGTTATCACCTATGCGCTCATTGCAGATTCTGTTGACTATCTTGAATGGAAAACAGGTGAAAGACAGGAGGGTGTTTGCTTCGCATTCCAAACATTCCTTTCAAAAGTTAATGCCGCTGTTGCAACCTTTGTATTCGGTCAGATCCTTGACGGCACCGACTTTAAGGCAGTTGACAAATCACTTGTTGACAATGCAGGCAGACAGATTTTCTTCCAGCAATCGGTTGATACTCAAAAGATGCTTTTAGCACTTGTTACAATCGTTCCTGCTGTCGGCTTCCTTCTCACAATCATTCCTATGTTCTTTAACAATTACACAGGTAAGGTTAAGGAACAAGCTCAAAAAGAGCTTGAGGAAAAACGTGAAAAGCTTATGGCTAACAACGAAAATTAATAAAGCTTTGAATAAAATTCAATAAAACCGTAAAATTATAAAAGGAATTGAAATTCATACTTAATGCGCTTTTCAATTCCTTTTATTTAATGTTTATCAAGTTATCGCTTTAAAGTGCTACTGCGGTGGCTTGATAAATATTTTTAATTAATGTATAATAAACGCATTATTCTATATTTTGATTGGAGATAATTATGACTGAGAAAAAGAGAGGAAGTTTCTCAGGTTCTATCGGTTTTGTTCTTGCAGCGGCAGGAAGTGCGGTAGGACTTGGAAACATTTGGCGATTTCCCTATTTAGCGGCAAAGGATAACGGTGGCTTATTTATTTTCTGTTATCTGATTTTGGTAGTTACATTTGGTTTTACACTTCTTATAACCGAAATAGCAATAGGAAGAAAAACAAAGCAAAGTCCGCTTACGGCTTACGGAAAAATCAATAAGAAATTCGGATTTTTGGGTTCACTTGCAACGCTCGTACCCATAATTATTTTACCTTATTACTGTGCTATCGGCGGTTGGGTATTTAAATATTTCATAGATTTTATTTCCGGCAAAGGTACGCTTGCGGCGCAAGACGGCTATTTCAGCAACTTTATTTCAGGCAAAAGTGAGCCTATAATTTGGCTTTTGGTATTCATTGCCGCAACGGCAGGTGTTGTACTCGGCGGTGTTGACAAGGGTATTGAAAAAATGGGCAAAGTTCTTATGCCGATACTTGTTATTCTTATTATAGGAATTTCTATTTTTTCACTTACTCTTAAATATACAGACGAAGCAACCGGAATCACAAGAACAGGACTTCAAGGATTAAAGCTTTATTTAATTCCTAATTTTGAGGGAGTAACATTTAAGCAGTTTTTCTTGGTAATTATGGATGCTATGGGCCAGCTATTCTATTCAATCAGCGTTGCCATGGGTATTATGGTTGCTTACGGCTCATATGTTCCTGACAAAACAAACATCAACAAATCAATTAACCAAATTGAAATTTTTGACACTGTAGTTGCTATACTTGCCGGCCTTATGATTGTCCCTGCTGTTTATGTATTTGCAGGAACAGAGGGTATGAGCGCCGGACCGGGACTTATGTTCATTTCACTTCCTAAGGTATTTAATCAAATGGGCAAAGTCGGAATAGTTATAGGCATAGTTTTCTTCTTAATGGTTATTTTTGCGGCAGTATCATCTTCTGTATCAATTATGGAAGCGATTGTTGCAAGTATTATGGACAAATTCAAATTGAGCAGAAAAAAAAGTGCTGTTCTCGTTACGGTTTATGCTGTTGTTCTCGGCATAATAGTTTGCCTTGGATACAACGTATTCTACTTTGAACTAAAGCTTCCTACCGGTGCTGTAGGTCAAATTCTTGATATCTTTGACTACGTCAGCAACAATATTCTTATGCCGATTGTTGCAATTCTCACATGTATTCTTATCGGTTGGGTTGCAAAGCCAAAAACCGTTATTGATGAGGTTACGAAAAACGGAGAAAAATTTGGCAGAAAATATATCTATATCGGTATGGTAAAAGTAGTTGCTCCTGTGCTTCTTGCAATACTTTTGCTCCAAGCACTCGGTGCATTTTAAAATTGCACAAAAAGTAAACAAAAATCAACTGTAATAAAGCATTAGAAAGTGTCCTAATTTGGGCACTTTCTTTTTTTGCCGTTACATTAGTTTCATAAATATTTTTATATATTTTCAACAGAATTACAAAAAGCATCTTGAATTTTCATTTATTAATGTTAATATTAATATAGGGTGAGTGGCTACTCACTCGGTAAATTTTCATAAAAAGGGGTAAATGAAAATGAATGAATACATTGAAAATGTAATCAAAACCGTTGAAAGAAGAGATAATGCAAAACCGGAATACATACAGTGTGTCAAAGAAGTTTTTCGTTCGCTTGAAAAAGTAATTGAGCAGCACCCGGAATATGTTGAAGATGATTTGCTTACAAGAATGGCTGAGCCGGACAGACTTATTACATTCCGTGTTGCTTGGGTTGACGACGCCGGAAAAACACAAATTAACAGAGGCTATCGTGTTCAGTTTAATTCAAGCATCGGTCCTTACAAAGGCGGATTGCGTTTTCATCCAAGCGTAAACAGCTCTATTATGTATTTCCTCGGATTTGAACAAACATTTAAAAACTCGCTTACAGGCTTACCTATGGGTGGCGCAAAGGGCGGCTCCGACTTCGATCCAAGAGGAAAGAGCAAGGGCGAAATTATGAGATTTTGCCAAGCGTTTATGACAGAACTTTATCGTCACATAGGACCTAACGTTGATGTTCCGGCAGGTGATATCGGCGTCGGCGCTCGTGAAATAGGCTTTTTATTCGGTCAATACAAAAGAATATCTGATGCATTTGAAAACGGCGTTATAACGGGCAAGGGGCTTTCCTACGGCGGTTCGCTTATAAGACCTGAGGCTACGGGTTACGGTGCAGTTTATTATCTTTGTGAGGTTTTAAAGCACGAGAATGACAAACTGAAAGGCAAAACAGTTGCAGTTTCGGGATTCGGCAACGTAGCTTGGGGCGCTTGCAAAAAGCTTGCAAAGCTTGGTGCAATTCCCGTTACAATTTCAGGTCCTGACGGATATATTTACGATAAGGACGGAATTATTACCGAGGAAAAAATAAATTATTTACTTGAAATGCGTGCCTCCGGCAGAGACAGATGTGAGGATTATGCCGACAAATTCGGCGTTCCTTTTTATAAAGATCAAAAGCCTTGGAGCGTTAAGGTAGACGTAGCAATGCCTTGCGCAACTCAAAATGAAATCGGTATTAAAGAGGCTAAGCAAATCATTGCAAACGGCACAAAATACTACATTGAGGTTGCAAATATGCCGACAACAGAGGAAGCGCTCAATTATCTTTCGGATATGGACGGTGTTATTGTTGCTCCGTCAAAGGCTGTTAATGCAGGCGGCGTTTGCGTTTCAGGTCTTGAAATGAGCCAAAACAGTCAAAGACTTTCGTGGACAGCAGAAGAGGTTGATGAAAAGCTCCACAATGCTATGATTAACATTCACAAACATTCCGTTGAAGCTGCCGAGAAATATGGCCTTGGCTACAACCTTGTTGCCGGCGCCAACATTGCAGGCTTTGAAAAGGTTGCAGAAGCCATGATGGCTCAGGGTATTTATTAATACTGAAAGATAATAAATAACTGATTGCGGGCGACCAATGGTCGCCCCTACACTACGTCGAAAGAAATTCCGTGTTTGAATGAATTTTTGCAAAATTCACAATAAACACTCCATTCCTTTCTCCTTTTCCCCAAAAAGCTAACGCTTTTCGGGGACCCCGATTAAAAATCCGCATAAAAACAGGACTGCGAAAAAACAATCGCAGTCCTGTTACTTTTTCATCCTTATTCAGCCTTGCAGGCATCAAGTGCCTTTGTGATAGCCTCTTTATCCATATTTTGACCGATAAATACAATTTTGTTAACCCTGTCACCGTACTTTTCGTCCCAAGCGGCAGCGATATCAGGATTCATTGCAAGGATTTGCTCTTGCTGATGCTTTGGCATACAAGCAATCCATTTACCGTCGTCTGTTGCGGTTTTTTGCTTACCGCTTTGTTCGAAAATATAAGCCGTTTGAGGGTCATTTTCAATCCAGAAAAGTCCCTTTGCTCTGATAACCTCTTTAGGATAGTGAGCAAAAACAAAGTTTTCAAACTTCTTTTGGTCAAGCGGAGGAAGCGACTCGTAAACGAATGTGCCGATACCGTATTCCTCGCTCTCGCCTTCCTCTTCGTTCTCTTCTTCACCCTCCATAGCCTTAAGCCAGCCCGGTGAATTGAGAATTTTCTCATAATCAAAACTTTCTGTTGAAAGAATATCGGAAACAGGAACGTCACCGAAAGTTGCTTCAATAATCTTAGCCTCAGGCTGTAAGGTTTTAATAACCTTAAGCACCTTTGCCTTATTCTCGTCACTGATTTGGTCAACCTTATTGAGAACGATTGTTGTGCAATATTCAATCTGTTCTACAAGAAGATTTTCGATATCGTCCTCGTCCTTATCCTCTTTAAGAAGAGCGTCACCCGAAAGAAATTCGTCAACCATTCTAAGAGAGTCAACAACCGTAACGATATTATCAAGATAACAAACTGCAGGAAGTTCACTTCTCGGATCTGTTCCGTCAAGCATACAAATTGAACCTGCAATAGGACCCGGCTCGCAAATGCCGCTTGCCTCGATAAGAATATAATCAAATCTGCCGCTTGTTGCAAGCTGAATAATCTGCTTCATAAGGTCAACCTTAAGTGTGCAACAAATACAGCCGTTTGAAAGCGGAACAAGATTTTCGTCCTTTTGAGTAACATTACCGCCCTTAGCGATAAGAGAAGCGTCGATATTAACTTCACCGATATCATTAACAATAACAGCTACCTTATATCCCTCTTGGTTTGCAAGAACGTGATTAAGAAGAGTAGTTTTGCCTGCTCCGAGATAACCTGTTAAAAGAGTAACGGGAATTTGTTTTTTCTTATTTACCATTTTTAACATCTCCTTTATTTTTACAAGAATATAATAACACCCTTGTCAAGTGCTTTCTATCATATTTTGTTAATAAAAAAAGACTTTGAAAAAGAAAATACAATTCACCTTCTCAAAATCTTAAAAAAATTATTTACTTTCCTTGTTATCGTCGGAAGTTTTATCTCCCCTGCCCTTAATTTTTTCAATAAGCTTTTTTAAACTCAATGTAATCGCAATGCAAAGCGGAAAATACGGAGTAAACGGACCTGCCCAAAATAGCAAATAAGCGCTTGCAACGCCCATTGCCCATTTTGATTTAAACACAAAATAAAGGATATATCCGAGCCAAACTGGAGCATACATCAAAACAACAACTATAGCAAAAAGCGCAAGTGTATGCCAATCCTTGCACTCGCTCCACACCCATTTGCAAAAATTAATAAATTTATTTTTCAGCTTTTCAAACAACTTTTTCGTAACCGTAACCTCGTAATGCTTTTTTATTAGTATTAAAAGAATAGCAGGAAATAATACGATTGTCAATATATGTATAAACAGACATTGCAAAGATTATCATAAAAAATATACGCTTAATAACAAAATTGATTTATAAACATAAAGCAAAACACCTTTCAAGCCGCAGTGCCGAAAGGTGTTTTTATTATATATTATTTTTTTGCTTTTTGACTTTGAGTAAACCAAAGCGCCACGCTTAAGGAAATTCCGCCGATTAAATTGCCGATAGTTACGGGAAGCTCATTAGTGATAAAAAAGTTAAACCAATTAAGACCTTCAGCTTCTACGCCATATTCCTTAAGTGCCATAATGCCTGCAGGGATATAAAACATATTTGCAACGCTATGTTCAAAGCCGCTGATTACAAAGACCATAATCGGCATAAACAAAGCGACAATTTTGCCTGCTGCACTCTTTGTCGTCATTGACATCCAAACAGCTGAGCAAACCAAAACATTACACAAAATGCCTCTGATTATTGCGTCGCCAAAGCCTATTTCGCATTTTTTAGCCGCAATATCAACTATATTCTGCGCAAGCGCACCGTCGAAAGCAGACAATGTATGACCGTATACCGCCATCAAAGCCACAAGAATACTTCCGACGAGATTTCCGATATAAACAATTATCAATGTTCTAATAAATTTAAGCACATTTGTTTTTCTTTCAAGCACTGATATTGTGATTAGGCAATCGCCCGTGAAAAGCTCTGCGCCGACTGCGACAACCATTGCAAGGCCTGCCGGAAAGACAACACTTTGAATCAGCTTTGCAAGCGACGAATTTTCAATCATACAAGACGCAACGGAGGAACTAAGCCCGCCGAACGCAATAAACACACCTGCAAGAATAGCCAAAATAAAGCATTTTGCAATATTCATATTGCATTTGTTATAACCGATTTCTATGTAATTATGCTCAATTTCTTTTGAAGTTATCATATAAGCCCTTTCAAATAAAAGTTCATTAATTTTGCTATTACATTATAAACAATTTTTCTTTCAATATCAACAGTTTTATTATTCAAAAGTTAATCATAATCAATCTTCCTTTCAGTTTGTTCTCGGTGTTTCTTTCACCATCAGAATTTTGAATTTTCGGCTTTTCTCGACTTCCGACAGGTCAATATAAAAAGAAGCCGACACAATTAAGTGTCAGCTTTTGATTACTGATTTTGGGCATAAAAATAGCACCTTACATAATGTAAAGTGCTTTAATTACTTCATTTATTCATATTCTCTAAAAATTCCGATATGATTTTTCTTTGTTTTTCAGCCTCTTGTGGCGTTATTTTTTTCTCAGTTTCGCTTATTATTTTTTGGGGGTTAAACTTGTCATCAAATACATATTCACCCTTTGACGATTTCAAATCCATATTTTTCACCTTTTTTAATATCATTTTACAAAATCGTTATCTAAGTCAAAATCATTTTCAACATTATAATCTGGATACTCATTATCAAACTTGTCAATTTCATTTAAAATAAACTCATTATATTCATCAACATTGCTTTCAAAAGTTTTTATAATTATAGAACTATTATAACCATTTTTTCCTATAGCTTCAAGTCCTAACATATTTTGCCTTTTAAGAAAATTGATTAAGTCACCAAGGCTTAAACAGCCATTATCAGGATGATTATGTACAGCATAATAAAAACTATCTATATAAACAGAAAAATAAATATCGGGGTCCCCGAAAAGCGTAGGCTTTTTGGGGAAAGGAGTGAATTGTGCGAAGCACAAGAGACACGTGGCTCCAAATTCACTTGTGAATTTGGGAGAAACAGTACAGTGTACTGTTTCGTAGCAAGTGGGTTACTTAACTCTTTTGAAATTCATCTATAAAAAGTAATAAAAAAGTCGTCACGAACGATATGCAGTCCGTGACGACGTGGTGGAGATGGCGGCGAAATGCCCAGACATTCAGCAATCTTCTTTTTTCAATGTTTTTTTCAATAATTTTCGTTTTCAACATATTAACATTGCCATCAATATACACCTCTAATCTTTTTTGTTAGCTGTCCGTCAACAGTTTTTTGAATTTTTTCAATTTTATTGACGTTCAGTCAACATTGTGCTATATTGATGACAAATGAAGTGATTAAATGTCCGAAACAATGTATGACCGTATAAAAAGATTAAGAATTTAAAAAGAAATGTCACAAGAAGAATCAGCATTAAAAAGTCAAGTTAATAATGGCAAAATAACTGCCGTTCTGATTGACAACGAGGCTACACTCAAAAGGGTTTACATATATGAAGATAAGGTTGTACTTCAGCCCGAAAATACAAAATATCCCCCTTTTGTATATACAAAGGAGGATATGAATAACATTAGAATATTAGGTAAGGCTGTAGGCTTTACAAGTTTATTGAACTAATATAAAATTGAGGAGGAAAAATTATGGGTACAAATGATGTTAATTTTAGATATTTAATAGAGGGCACATTTGCTCACTTAAACGGTTTACCTTTAGCAGACGGAACTATTGTAAATGCGTATTGGTGTAACGACCGAGTAGTATTCAAAACAAACGGAAATGAATACGATTTACCATTCAGTAACTTAATGAATGTATGCATAAAAACCAACGGTGAAATATTAAACCAATATGAAGCAGGCAACACATCCGAAGCTACTGCTTTTAATGAAATTGGAGCTTTGTTAAGTGACAAAGCAAATACTGATAAAACAACACCATATTTAATTTTTACATATAAAAGCAAAGACGGTCAATCCACAAAATATGTGGCACTTGAAATTAATCAATTTAATAATTCTACTGCAAACAAAATAGTTGATTATTTCGCCAATTTACCCCAAAGCACTCCAAAACCAACTCCTCCTATTCAGCCAACTGTAGCACCGACAATAACAGAAACACCACAAACACCTGTTCAGCAACCTGTTAAGCCTAAAAAGAAAAAACACGGTTGCTTAGTTACAATAATAATATTTGTTATTATCTGCGCTGTAATCGGCATAGTAGGCTCAAATGCAGGGAACAGCGAAAGTGCAAAAGCTAAAACTCAAATTGAGGCACTTGTAAATCAACCTTTGTCGGATGCTATGACAAAAGTTGATGAGTTAGGATATACGGCAAAATATTATTATGACAACGGAAAAGACAACAACGATTATACATCTTATGTAGAAGAAACGCTTTCTAACGATAAAAAGCAAATGAAGAAATGGGTTATTACCCGGTACAAAGACATCAATAAAGATGATAAAACCGTGACACTATTCATAAATACGAAAGAAAATGTTTCTTCCCAAAAGCAAGTACAAGAAGAAGCGAGCGCTCTTGAAAACAAATTAGGACACATAGAAGCTTGTCAAGCTGCGGAAGAATACGGAAAAAAGCAATATCCTTACGGCTTTAAATTGCACTATATGTCAGGTATGTACGGATATGCAGTAAGTGGTAAAAATAAAGACACTTGGAAAATAAAATGTACAGCAACAATTACAAATGCTTATAACGCATCACAAGAAGTTGACTGTGAATTTAAAGTAACAGGCACAAATGAATCACCTGAAATCGTTTCATTTGATGTCTATTAAAAACAATTAAATAAAAAAGACCCCTATAACCTCGCCAAAGGTCATAGGGGCAATAGCAAAGTGCGATATACACAAAACTACCTCGCAAGCAAATTATATCAATACAGTATGGTACAGAAAACAACAGCAAAGTGTATTAACTTCATTATCGATGAAACACACTACGCATGAGGCTCGACACACTTGCATTACACAAATGACAATACATAATGTAAATGAAAGTGTTATAAAAGAGATAGTCGGACACAAATCAGCTCAATCGTTTACAGAAAGAGTTTACACTCATATTTATTTAAAGACAAAAATTGATGCAGTAAACACAATTCATACATAGAATATTTGTTACCAACCTGCTACCAACTTGTTACCAACCGTGGTACGGTATGTAGTAGTGAGTAGTACGCAAACATAAGTAAAACCCCACATAGTTAGGTACTATGTGAGGTTTTAATATTTTGGTGGAGATGAAGATGATAAATCCGAAACGGTATTAAGCTCTGATAATGTCAGGCTTTTAGCGTTATCTTTGAAATTGAAATAAAAGTCTATTCTGTAATCATAAAGCACAACGGAATTAACAAATGTATCTATGAGCATTTTTCGATTTTCAAGTTTGTTCACATCAAAATTTTTGAACCCGTCAAACCACAAATATAAAAACTCTTTTGTCAATAACGGATGTGATATGTTTTCTTTTGCGATTTCTGTTTCTAAATTTTCTTTTGTCCTTTCAAGTTCATCAAGTCGCTTTTTTGTTGATTTTGTTATTATGCCTTGCTCAACCGCATTAAGCATATTTTCAATGGCTGTGTCGGTCTGTGCAAGTTGCTTTTTAAGCGATTTCAACATTGGGCTTTCTTTACCTTGAATAGACAAAATCTTGTTTACTAACATTTCAATGAGCGAATCATCATTGATGAATTTCATAACTTGATAAATAACAATATCTTCTATCCAGTCTTTCTTAACTGCCTTTTTATCACATGTTTTATTACGCTTGGTGTTGACACATTTATAATAACTGTATCTTCTGCCACGGGCATTTCCACTTTCGCCAACCATAAACGATTTGCATTTGCCGCAGTATAATTTAGTTGTCAACAAGTAGTCATCAACGGCCTTATGCCTTGATGGCGCACGCTTGTTAACGGCTATCATTTCCTGCACCTTATCAAAAACATCATTTGGAACAATGGCAGGAATTCCGTTTTCAATAACAACATCCTTGTAAATATAATTGCCAACATACCGACGGTTTGTCAATATTTTAGAAATATTATTTATTGTAAATTCTCGACCGTTAGCATTTTTCAAGCCCTTGTTGTTCAGTTCATCTCGGATTTCTTTCTGCGTTTTACCGGAAATATAATCATTAAAAATATTCAAAACAACAGGAGCAAGAGTCGGATTGATTTGAAAATGTTGCTCATCATCAATCATATAACCAAAAGCGACAGAGCCGCCGTTATATTTGCATTTCAAAGCATTTTCAGTTAAGCCGCGATTGATTTTTTCTGCAAGTTCGGCAGAATAATACTCGGCATAGCCTTCAAGCATAGACTCAAGCAAAATACCTTCTGCACCGCTTGAAATCGCTTCGGTTGCAGATATAACCTTAACGCCGTTCTTTTTCAAAATGTTTTTATAATGCGCCGAGTCATAACGATTACGGGCAAAGCGGTCAAGTTTCCAAACGATGATAACATCAAACAGACCTTTGGAACTGTCCTTAATCATCTGCTGAAACGACGGACGATTGTCCGTTTTTGCTGATAATGCTCTGTCAATATATGTATCAATTATACGAATATCATTCTTCTCGGCAAACTCCTTGCATTCTCGAATTTGTCCATCAATACTTTCTTCACGCTGATTGTCACTTGAATACCGTGCATATATAATTCCTGTCATTTTTATATCACCTCAAGTGTATATAAACATACAAATATATTTATTTCAAGTGAATTAAGAATATTTGATTTAGAATGTACATAAAACAGGATTATATAGATGTTTTAGCTTACATTATAAAAAGTCGATTTGTGTTTCATTTTGACAAACATATTTAAATTATTCATTAGCAAAAAGCTTATAAATAATTTCATCTCGTTTCTCTTTAGTTTGGTCAGCTGAATAACAGAAACTAATGCTATGGTCATCAGCGAATTTGTCGTATAAAGTTTTTCGAAGAACCTTTGTTTTATCCGAATTAAATTCAGACCTAAACTTACCTTCCGGATTTCTCCTAACGCCAATACAATAGATTTTATTCGGATCTTCAGAATCACTGATGCTGAGAGATCTAACTATTGCCCCCTTTTCAAAATCTGTCAAAGTTTTCATATCAGGCATTGTTTTAGGAACAGATTGACCTAATCTATAAGTAAACTGGTTGAGAATATTTCCTAGATTTTCACTATATTTTATACCAAAATATTTGCGTAACGTTTTTGCATCAATAAATAATTGTTTTATACTCGCCTCTACAGGCAACTCGTCTTTTAAATTTTCACACTTCATAAAATTTAATTTAACAACAGCATACTTGTTTTCTCTAATAGTATTACCAACAAATCTATTTACGAGAACAATATACTCTACGCCATTGAATTCGAAAATAAAATCACAAATTGTCCAATCTTTCTTTTTCATATCATTTTTCAATGTCATCAAATTTTCTAAATTATCCATATATACTCCTTTCAAATCTAATTATCATTAAATAAAACTATTATAATCTTATAATACAACGCCAGTAGCACTAAAGCAAGTCAAAAGGAGTCAAGACATAAAATCTTGACTCCTTTACTCTTTAGTCGTTCCAATCCGGTGGAGTGACAATCGGTTCATCGCCGCCACCGGATGTCGTAATTACATCAACAGCAGCAAACTTTTGAATGTCTGAATCAGGTTTGATGTACTTTTCCTTCATCATAAAACCTCCTTAATTATTTCATATCTATCACATAAATGGATATTCCGATTATTTGCCTGCATAGGCTTTTGCGGAATTGCCGTAACGCATCATTGCGTCTGTAACTGCTTTTAACTTTGCATCAGTAACAGTTGCGGCATAGGATTCCACACTGTACTTAAGTGTATAGCTGACTTGCTCATCGCCTTTGTATGCAGTGATAAATACTTCATCACTCATTTGATTTGCATAAACACCGTCAAAATAGAAATACCAATAACCGTCTTTGCCTTTTTCAAAATTATCCGGATTTTCGGCATAGGTATATGTCAATGTTCTTGAACCTATTTTTACTTTGAATGAAAGGTCATCAAGAGTAACATTGGTCATATTCAGCGGTATTGCAATTTCAACCGAATTATTCAGCCTTAATGCCGTACCAAACTTTACAAGCCTGTTTTCGCAGGTTTCGTAGCTTGCATTCTTGATATTCGTTAAATTCAAATCAGCCGTGCTGCGAAGTGCTTTTTGCTCATCGGTAAGTATATCGGTAAGTAAATTATCGGTTTTATAGTTTTGATATACCTGACAAGCCTCGCCGTAATAGACCAAATCCACCAGTAAAGTTTTAAGCTTTGCAGAAGATGTAGGCTTATTCAGCGTTGACTTAATATAGTCGGTTGCACTGTATTTATAAGCATTACCGTTATATGTTACACCGTCTTTGACACCATAGAATGTAATACTTACATCATCACCTAAGGCCTGCGGTGAAATACCCGTATAATCAAATATGCAATAAACGATTGAATTTGAAGTTAATGTTTTATCCGACGGATACACTTTTTCGGTTTTACCGTTTCGGGTAAACTCGGCATACACTTCGTCATAATAATCGACTACATCTTTGGTAATGTATGTTGCAAGGGTGATACTGCTTTCAAGCGACAATGCATTACCTCTGCGGCGAAGAAGAGCCGTATTGGGTGCCTCTTTTGTTTCGCTTTCACCGCAAGCGGAGCAAGTACGAGTCTGCGTGCCGTCTTTATAATCACTTGATGAATTATAAACAGCATCATTATTGTATTTCCAATCGGACCAAGTGTGAGTGTGTTCTTCGTTTTTATTTTTGTAATAATATGTAACAACCGTTCCGTC